>Ga0209022_1002510_pt1 | contig 15008 bp, 13 predicted proteins | sample PinacodermPK_FD_187300 | JGI IMG/M metagenome (GOLD analysis project Ga0209022, IMG submission 187300) | Host-associated microbial community of the marine sponge Aplysina aerophoba from Gulf of Piran - sponge pinacoderm, lysed by proteinase... | ecosystem: Host-associated > Porifera > Sponge >...
GGAACAGGTGTTCATTTTCCTTCGGAACAGGTGTTCACTTTCCTTCGGAACAGGTGTTCACTTTCCTTCGGAATAGGTGTTCACTTTCCTTCGGAATAGGTGTTCATTTTTAGCCGTAATATGCAGCTTGGTCAATGGAACGGTCCTCGTCAAGATAGAGCAGGCGAATGCTTCCGCATTCTGGGTTGATATCGGGGCAGGAAGAGTCAGTGTAGACAAGAGCTTCCCAGACATCCATATTTTTTCTGTCGTGCCAGTCGTCATTTCCAGGCTGTGTATAGGGAAGGACATTGTGGTCGTCAATGATTTCGTGGAGAGCAGACTTTAGAGCATCTCCTGTCTCTCCTGCCGCCGTGAAATAGGATCCCTCCGGCAATTCAGAACAAGCATTTAAAGCAATTAACCCGACAAAAACAATAGTAATCAAGATTCTCCTCAATGCTTTATCCTCCTAATTAGTCTGTAGTTTCAGACTTGAAAGCACGGATTCAGAAAAGACGGTCGAGCAGGGAAAAAACGGACCGTTCAGACGTTATGACAGGCGACGCTTCGCCCTTCGGTTCCCTTCTTCTCAAGGCGCGGAGTCTCTTTGGTGCACACCTCGGTCGCCAGAGGACATCTCGGATGAAAACTGCACCCCGAGGGAATATCCGCGAGACTCTTTATTTCCCCGGATATGGAAACCTCTTCGCCATTACCGCTCCTAGTTGTTTTTATCTCGGGAATGGCGGAGATAAGTATCTTCGTGTAAGGGTGCATGGGTTTTGAGTAGATCTCTTCGCTGGGAGCGATCTCGACTATCTTTCCGAGGTACATTACGGCCACCAGATCGCTTACGTGCTTTACAACGCGGAGGTCATGGGAAATAAAGAGGTAAGAGAGACCGTGTTTTTTCTGAAGATCCTTAAGCAGGTTTATTATCTGCGCCTGTACCGACACATCAAGCGCCGAGACCGGCTCATCGCAGACAACGAACTTCGGGTGAAGAGAGATCGCGCGCGCTATGGCTATTCTCTGGCGCTGTCCGCCGCTGAACTCGTGAGGATAGCGATTCATAACGTCGGCGCCCAGGCCCACCTCGCCCAGAAGCCGGGCCACGAACTCGCCTCGCTCTTCTTTCTTTACAGTGTTGTGGATGCTTATCCCCTCGGAAACAAGCGAGCCCACGTTCATTCTGGGATTAAGGGAACCGTAGGGGTTCTGGAATATCATCTGCATTTCTCTTCGGAGAGCACGAAGCCGGGCTGAGTCGAGTTCGGTTATGTCTTCTCCCTCGAAGAAAATCTTCCCGGCGGTGGGGGCAAGGAGTCTCAGCACCGTTTTTCCAAGCGTAGTCTTTCCGCTACCGCTCTCTCCCACAAGACCCACAGTAGTGCCCTTTTTTACCTCAAGTTCCACTTCATCAACGGCTCGTACATAGTCTGAAACCCTTGATAAAACACCCTTGCGAACCGGGAAGTACTTTTTAAGTCCCCTAACGCTTACTATTGCTTTATTCTCTTCCATTTTTCAAAAACATCTCGTACCGGAAACAGGCCGAGCCGTGAGAATCCGAAATGCTGTATAGATCCGGCTGCGCCTCAAAACATTTTCCCTCCGCATACTCGCAGCGGTTGTTGAACCTGCATCCCTCGGGAAACTCCCCGGGAGAGGGAATCGTGCCCCTGATCGAGTAAAGATCCTCGCCCGTTGACTGACCGGGAATAGAGTTTATAAGCCCTATGGTGTAGGGATGCGCAGGAGCGGAGAAAAGCTGCTCGACGCTTCCCTGCTCGACCACCTTCCCAGCGTAAAGAACATAGACATCATCTGCAACGTTGGAGATGACCCCGAGGTCATGGGATATAAGCATAACCGCCATCCCCAGCCTGTCCCGAAGACCTTTTATAAGAGACAGAATTCCCGCCTGAATGGTCACGTCAAGGGCAGTTGTGGGTTCATCGGCTATCAGCAGTTCAGGGTTGCAGGCAAGGGCCATCGCGATCATTACCCTCTGGCACATGCCCCCGCTCAGTTCGTGCGGGTAGCTAGAGTATCTCTCTGCGGGAGAGGGAATGCCGACTATGTCGAGCAGGTCAACAACCCTCCTCTTCTCCTCTTTTCTCGATACGTTCTCGTGAACCCTTATGACCTCGCCTATCTGGTCTCCCACGGTGTAAACGGGATTAAGGGAACTCATCGGTTCCTGGAATATCATGGAAATCCTGTTTCCGCGGTAATGCCTGAGCTCCCGCTCGGTGAGCGAAAGGAGGTTCTCTCCCTTGTATATCACCTCCCCCGAGTTCACTCTGGCCGGAGGCGCGGGCAGAAGCCCCATGACGGAAAGAGCGGTGAGAGTTTTTCCGCAGCCGCTTTCTCCTACGACCCCGACTATCCTCCCCTCTCCTATGCTGAGGCTAACGTCGCCCAGGACCTCGAGCTCCCCGCCCTCGGAGGGAAAGGACACGTTAAGGTTTTTTATCTCAAGCAGATCTGAATTCGCCATCACTTAATACTATCTTTCCTTTAGTTTCGGGTCTATCGCGTTTCTGAATCCTTCGCCCACCAGATTAAGCGCCGTAACCGTTACGAAAATCGCAAGCCCCGGAAAAAGAACAAGCCACCACGCAAAATCCACATACTTCTGGGACTGCGAGATTATCTCTCCCCAGCTGGGCTCCGGAGGTGTCACCCCGAACCCGAGAAAGCTGAGACTCGATTCAACCAGTATAGCTCCCGCCACTCCGAAGGTGGCGCTTACAAGAACGGGCGCAAGAGCGTTAGGAAGCATGTGTCTTAGTATAATCCTGCGGTCGCCGCTTCCAAGAGCCCACGCCGCCTCGACATAGTTCGTCTGGCGAAGCTTAAGAAACTCCCCTCGAACGAGCCTCGCCACGCCCGTCCAGCCCGTGATGCCTATGACTATCATGATGTTGTAAATGCTCGGTTCTGTAAAGGCGAGGATGGTGAGGATAAGGAAAAAGACTGGAAAAGTGATCATCACCTCTATCAGCCTTGAAATCGCAAAATCTATCCAGCCGCCGTAATAACCCGCAATCGCCCCCAGTATTATTCCTATAACCATTGCTATCCCGACGGCGACCACTCCTATTGAGAGCGATATCCTGGCCCCGTGAATCATCCTGCTGAGAACATCCCTTCCCCTGTCGTCCGTGCCCAGAAAATGGTTCCCGTCGGGAGCCGCGAGAACGGAGAAGAAATCGCTCTCGGTGGGACTGTACTTCACAGGGGGAAAAATCGCGAACGAATCCGTATCGTCAAGATACGTGGCCCGAAGGTCCTCTCCGCGAAACTCGGGATAATCGATAACCACGGGGAAATAGTACTTCCCCTCTTCAACGAGCACTATGGGCCTGTTGCCCGCGAGGAAACTTTCGAAGAGCGCCGTTACCGCGAGGAGGACTATGAAAAAAAACGAGGCGTAGGCGAGGGAGTCCTTTTTGAACTCGATCCATACCCTGTCCCAGTATCCGACACTTGAACCCTGCTTCATGATTTCCTCTCAAAACCTATCCTTGGGTCAACCACGGCGTAGGTTATGTCCGATATGAGAATGCCAATCAGGGTAAGCAAAGCGGATATGGTCGCAACGGCCATTATGACGGGATAGTCCCTTGAAAGCACGGACTCAAAGCCCAGCCTTCCTATCCCTGGGATCGAGAATATGGTCTCTATGATAACGCTTCCCCCTATCATGGCGGGAAGAATCGAGGCGATTATCGTCACTATGGGGATGAGCGAGTTTCTTAGGGCGTGCTTGAAAAGCACCCTGTTAGGCGCAAGCCCCTTGGCCCTTGCGGTTCTTATGTAATCCTCCCGGAGCACCTCAAGGAGGCTTCCCTTCTGGTAGCGGGAAAGCGACGCCAGGCTCGCGTAGGTAAGGCAGAACACGGGAAGAATAAGGTGCCACAGGAAATCGAGGGTTCTCTCGAAAAATGGAAGATCCTCATACCCCCTCGAGTGCACGCCGTATATTGGGAAGATATCAAAAGATCCCCCGCCGCCGAAGAAATAGATAAGCACCACGGCCATCCAGAAGCTCGGAATCGAGTAGAGAAGGAAAAGAACGAAAGTCGTGGCGCGCTCCGCAAAACTCCACTGCTTCACGGCGGACCAGGCGCCGATCGGTATTGCTATCAGATAGACAAGGAAAATCGAAAGTACGTTCAGTATCAGGGTGATCGGAAGTCTTTCCGCTATCTTGTCTATGACCGGGCGGTGGTCCCTGTAGGAATTTCCGAAATCAAGCGTCACGATCTGGCGGAGCCAGATAAAATACCTCTGGTGAACCGGCTTATCGAGACCGTAGAGTTTTTTGGTCTGCTCGACTATCTCCTTTGTTACCTGATCGCTCTTTATTCCCTGATCAAGGGACATCCTGCTCTCAACGGGGCTCCCCGGGGCAAGCTGTATGACCATAAAGGTGATAAGAGTGATTCCGAACAGTGTGGGAATCACCAGCAGAAGTCTTTTCAGGATGTAGTCTTTCATTGCGTCCGTTGAACCTCAGGGGGAAAATTATACACATAACAGTCTTCATTTATGTGCACATGGTCCAGCACGATTAACCGAAATCAATCAGTTCGGATCAGGCTCTCCGTCCCGAATTTCGAGATGACTTCCAATGTCTCGCGTACGTCGTTCCAGGTAGTCGAGTAGTTGATGACACACATCCTGAGCGCAAACGTCTCGTGAAGAAGTGTCGATGATATGAATGCGCGGTCTTCCCAGAAGACACGGGCGAGTACGGTCCTGTTGATTTCTTCCAACTCGTCCTCGCCAAGGTCGGTGTTTGCGGGGTTGACGCGGAAGCATGCGATTCCCAATACCGCAGGAGTCAACATCTCCAGGACGGGACTGTCCTCGACGTACTCCTCAATCCGGTGCGCAAGCTCCATCCCATTCGATACGGCTCGCCGGAACGCGGCCATTCCGAAGGTCTGAACCGACATCCAGATCTTCAACGCCCGAACGGAGCGGCTGAGTTGCAGGCCCCTGTCCGAAAAATTCGGATGGTTAGCGCCCCAAATCGTGTCCTGGAGAATATCGTGCTTGCCGGCAAACACCCGCTCGAGCGTGCGTACATCCTTCACCATCAGGCCCCCCACCTCATAGGGCTGGAAGAACCACTTGTGTGCGTCCAGCACAATTGAATCGGCGCGCTTGATTCCACTCAAGATCTCCTTGCCTTCCTCGGTCACGATTCCGAAGCCTCCATGCGCGGCGTCGACGTGAAGCCATATATCTTGCGCCTCGCAGTAGTCCGCCATCGCTTCCAGCGGGTCGACAGCTCCGCTGCTGGACGTTCCAGCGTTCGCACACACCGCGATGGGACTGAGTCCGGCGGCTCGGTCCTCGGCCACGGTCTCGGCAAGTGCATCCATGTCCATACGGAAACGCCCGTCGGTCGGAATCATACGAATGCATTCTGGACGAACGCCTATAATCCTGGCCGCTTTGACGAGTGCACTGTGGCTCTGGTCGCTCATGTACAAACTGGCACGTTCCGGGTGGTTTGCGGCCTCCCGCGCCGCGACCAAGGCGTCGAGGTTCGCCGCAGAACCCCCGCTCGTCAACAGTCCGCCCGCACTCTCCGGATAGCCAATCCAGCGCCGAAACCAGTCGATCACGACAAGCTCCAGCTGGCTCGGACCGCTTGAAATCAACCAGGAGCTCTGGTTGATGTTAAATCCGGCAATCATGAAGTCAGCCAACACTCCGGGCCAGGTGGGCAGCGAAGGGATGAATCCAAAGCAACGCGGGTGGTCCAAGCGCAGTGCGATAGGAAGGATCTCGTGTGCGGCCTCCTCGATCACTTGCGAGGCTGAACGGCTCTCCTCGGGTGGAGGCTTCAGCAGCCGGTCCTCAAGTTCTCGTCGGAACTCTCCCTCCCAGGCACCTTCTCCGGGCAAGTTCTCTATGCGCTGCACCACTAACTCCGCCGTTTGGCGTGCAAGTGCCAGCATCTGTTCCGGTGACATGCTGAGATCACCTTCGACCCCACCATCACCGCCTTTTGCTTTACTCATCCCATGTCCTCGCGGGCACAGAGGTGAAGTGCGCCGGATAAGAAAACAAACAATGCGAGTGCAAGTATAAAAAGTGCTGATCCGCTTCTGCTTTCTACAGTGGAACCCATTTCTGCTGAAATTTTTATTAATGTTCTCCCTTTTTAACTCGGTTAAACAAAAGGAGCACTCCAAATCTATTTAACGCAGAGGAAATATTGGGAGTAATTATACAATCTTGGGGAAAAGTCGAAACCCCACAAGGACAATCTAAACATAAACAGATCTTTCCATGCAAGCATAAAACCCAAGCCAGCGATGTGAGAAGTCCCGCTAGAGAAATTTTCACCTTCGCCATTCCCGAAAAAAATCCCTGTTAGAATGCGGGACAAATACCGCTTGACATTCGGTATAAACAGTACCAACATGTAAGAATGTCGCAGTATCGGATATCGCGATCGATATGTCGGCACTTATTGCAGTGATTATAGGAGAAACTAAGTGAGCCCAAAAACCAAACCATTCCACCTCATCATCAACGGCAAGAAGGTCCCTACCGGACGATGCTTTGAAGTCCTGAATCCCGCCAACGAAAAAGTGGCCGGACTTGCATCGCTGGCAAGAAAGAAAGATCTGGATGATGCCGTGCGAGCCGCCCGGATGGCGTTTGAAAAGTGGCGCGAAGTGCCCGAATCCCGACGACAGGCAGCATGTCTGGAAATTGCCTCGAAAATCGAGGAGAACGCCGAGGAACTCGCCCACATCCTGACCGCTGAGCAGGGCAAGCCTCTAAATGGCCTCGGCTCACGCTGGGAAATCGGCGGCGCGGTAGCCTGGACCCGCTATACAGCCAGCCTTTCCCTGCCGGTGAAGATCCTCCAGGACAACGATGATGGCAGGGTCGAGCTTCACCGAAAGCCGATCGGTGTCGTGGGCTCGATTACTCCCTGGAACTTTCCGGTTCTGATTGCGATCTGGCATATCATTCCCGCTGTTCTCTCGGGCAACACGGTAGTGTCCAAGCCCTCTCCCTTTACGCCCCTGTCAACGCTGCGCCTGATTGAACTCATGAACGAGGTGTTGCCGGAAGGCGTGGTCAACTGCATCGCCGGCAAGGACAGACTGGGCGCCGCGATGACGGCGCATGAAGGAATCGGCAAGATCGTTTTCACCGGCTCCTGCGCTACCGGACAGAAGATCATGGTGAACTCAGCGGAAACCATGAAACGGCTGACTCTTGAACTCGGCGGAAACGACGCCGGAATCGTTCTCCCGGATGTCGACCCTGGGCAGATCGCCGAAGGGCTTTTCTGGGGCGCGTTCATCAATAGCGGCCAGACCTGCGCGGCGTTGAAAAGGCTTTACGTGCATGATGACGTGTACGATGAGGTCTGCGATGAACTGGTTGCATTCGCCCGAAAGATGAAGGTTGGCGAGGGTACGAACGAGGATGTCGTTTTGGGTCCGATCCAGAACAGCAAACAATACGATATCGTGGCCGGCCTGGTGCGAAGCGCGGAGTCCAAGGGACGCGTGCTCCTGGGCGGAGATCCCGGAGAAATACAAGAAAAAATGGGCGGGAAGGGATATTTTTATCCGCTCACGATCATAGCCGACCTTGAAAACGGAGACCCTCTGGTCGATAAGGAACAGTTCGGCCCCGTACTGCCGATTATCCGCTATCGCCAGATCGAAGAGGCTATCGAGAAGGCAAACGACAATCCGAACGGTCTCGGGGGGTCGGTCTGGAGCCGGGACATAGAAAAAGCGAGGGAGATCGCAAACCGGATGGAATGCGGCTCGGTCTGGATAAACAAGCACGGCATGATCCAGCCCAACGCCCCGTTCGGCGGGGTAAAACGCTCGGGCTTCGGAGTTGAATTCGCAGAGGAGGGTCTGGTGGAATACACGGATATTCAGGTTGTCTTTTCCTGAGCCGTCCAGACGTCAGCATCCCTCAATCCTAGTATTTGCGTAAACCCTCTGGAACAAACCACTTTCTGGTACTAAATCATGGTATTAATTTGGGTTAATTCTGTTTCTGTTCAACAGAAAATGTTAGCAGATTATGTATGGTTATTAATAGACAATCAAAGCTTTGCTGTGGAAGGAAAAATGTAAATGCCTCTTAAACAACTTAACAAACACATTGAAGAGCTATACAAGCAATGGCTTTCGCTACAGCCGCTCAACAACAAAGATAATGAACGACTTTGGAAAAAGATTCGGCTTGAATGGAACTATAATTCAAACCGCATAGAGGGAAACACGCTGACTTACGGTGAGACGGAGTTACTACTCATTCGTGGCCGCGTTGAGGGTGATCATCCAATGCGCGATTACGAGGAAATGAAAGCCCATGATCTGGCAATAGAAAAAGTCAGGGAACTTGCCAAAGACAAAGAACGCGGCTTAATAGAAGCCGACATACGTACCCTGAACCTGCTTGTTCTAAAAGAACCTTTCTGGAAAGAGGCCGAAACCCCTGACGGACAATCTACGCGCAAGCAAATCTTTCCAGGGCAGTATAAAACCCAGCCCAATCACGTAAGAACTCCAACTGGGGAGATCTTCAAATTCGCCATTCCCGAAGAAGTCCCGGCTAAAATGCAAGAACTGATGGAGTGGTTCAGGGAAAGCATTGAATCCCCATCGGTTCCAATCGCGTCTTTCTTAGCACAACTGCATCACCGCTTTATCATTATTCATCCGTTTGATGACGGCAATGGTCGCATAGTACGCCTGTTGCTCAACTACGCGCTGATACGTCTGGGCTACCCGCCTTTCGTAATTGAAAACAGAGATAGAGAAAGCTATTTTTCCGCCTTACAGAAAGCGGATGTAGGGAATATGGATGCTCTTGCCGTTTATCTCGGCAAAACCCTAGTATCATGGCTGGAAATCGGAATTAAAGCGGCTGAAGGAAAAGACATCTCTGAACCTGAAGACATTGAAAAAGAAGTTGACATCTTCATAAGAAAAAAAGAAGCAGAAGGGCTGAAAGAGGTAAAATCGTTATCGGAACAGACCAAGAAAGAACTTTGTGACCAGTCGCTTATACCTCTCTTCAAGGCATTTAGAAACCGTTTCGGACAATTCAACAATCTTTTCAACTCAAATGAAATCTCAGTAAAGGCGCCGGAGGATATACTGGATAATTTTATGATGTCTATGATAGACGGGGAAACGAGCTTCGAAGAGGGTTCTGAAGAAAACATGATCAGGCTGGAAATTCTATATAGAACATACAAAGCCGGAAACCCCTTTTATATAAACATGTCTATTTCAATAGCACTGCATGAATTTGAATACTGGATAAGGATACAGACATATGTTGATGGATCTCCCGACGCCCAAGCACAAAGAAGAAAAACATACTCGGATATTTGGATGGATTCTGAAATAAGAGAATTCGTTTCGGTAGGAAAAAAACTGTTTTTTGAAAGACTAAAACAAAGAGCCGGAGAGACCGCAGATTAAAGAAAATCCTGAAGTCATGCTTGCAAGATTAGCAGGGCAAGCAAAAAACTACTAGTTCTAATATTTGCGCAAACCTTCCGGAACAAACCACTCCCTGGTATCAAGTCCCAGCGGATAGAGCCTTACGTTGTGGAACCTTCTGTGCACAACCACCGTGGATTTCCTCGCAAACAGAAACGTGTACGGCTGCTCTTCGTGAAGAATCCTTGAGAACTCCTCGTATTTCTTAATCCGCTCCGGCCGTGAGAACTCCTCTCTTGCCTCCTCAATCAGAACATCCGCCCGGGAGTTTTTAAATCCCACGAAATTCGAGCCCGCCTCGGCCTGGGAGGAATGCCAGAGCTGGTAAGGATCGCTTTCCACTCCCAAGCTCCACCCCAGGGTCACGGCATCGAATTTTCGCTCGGTTATGCTCTGGATGAAAACCGCCCACTCTATCTTTCTTATGCTCATCTCTATGCCGGAGCGGGAAAGCTCCTCCTTCAGTATGGTCGCTATCTTCTCACCGGTTTCAGAACCCGTAGGCAGCAAAAACTCGAAACGGAAGGGGACGCCGTCCTTCTCCCTTATTCCGTCACCGTCGCTGTCGCGCCACCCCGCCTCGTCAAGAAGCGCCCTCGCCCTCTTCGGATCATAGGCGTACGGTTTTATGTCCTTAGGGTATTCGGGGCTGTTCACGTAAAAAGTCGTGGTCACTATCTCCCCGAGGCCCAGAAGAATTTCTCTCAGTATGGTTTCCCTGTCGACAAAATGGGTCATTGCCCGCCTTACCCTTTTATCGCTGAAAAAGGGCTTCCTCGAATTCCAGCCTATGTAGTTGTAACCCGGGGTCGTATAGGAGGCCCTGTAGAACTTTTTTCGAAACGAATCCCCGCAACTCTGCTTTGACCACTGAAGCGGAAGAAGGCCCCCAAGGTCAAGCTCCTGCTTTTTTAGGAGCTGAAGCTTCACCGTGGTGTCAAGCACTACCTTGTAGACCACTTCACTAAGCCACGCGGGCTCGCCCCAGTAATCAGGATTTCTCTTAACTCTGATCTCCCTTCCTGTCTCCCAGTGCTCAAAAAGATAGGGTCCCGTTCCGACGGGACTTCTGCCGGCGGGGTTCGTGTTGAAATCCCCTTTCCCGAACACGTGCTTCGGCACTATGGGAATTCCCCCGCAGAACTCAAAAGCGCGGAAGTAGGGTTTTCCGTACTCGCATCTCACGGTGTGGGAGTCAATCTTGGTGTAGGACTTTACGTCCTGGTAGTAACTCTGGAGATGGGCGGCGGCGACTTTCGGGTTTCTTATGGAGTTATAGGAAAAAACCACGTCATCCGCGGTAAACGGGGTGCCGTCATGCCATTTCACGTCTTCTCTGAGGTGGAAAGTATAGGAAAGCCCGTCCTCAGAAACTTTCCAGGAACTCGCCAGAAGGGGCTCGAATTCAAGGGTCTCGTTGTTTCTTCTTATAAGCGTCTCGTAGATTCCGCCGTTAACGATGCCTTCGTAAACATCGGTCGCTATAACGGGGTTAAGGGTTGCGGGCTCCTCACCGAGTTCCCTTATAAGAGAACCCCCGGCGGAAAAAGACTTCGGATCCGCATTGCCGACAAGCGAGGCGTTATCGTTTCTATCCTGACAGTCAGTGCTCCGGGAGCATCCGGCAGAGAAGAACCCTGCGGACGCGACCACCAACGCGAGTGCAAAGAGACGCAGAAATTTTTCCATGAAGTTTTACAAAGAGTTTCGGTCCGGAAAACAGCTTACGAATTCGTTTTTTCGTCTTTTTTTGCAAAAGCCGACAACATGTCAATCGGAAGAGGCAGAATGATCGTGGAAGCTCTTTCGGAAGACGCCATATCGTGCATTGTCTGAAGGAACCTGAGCTGGAGAGAGACCGGGTTTGCCGACAGTATTTCAGAGGCTTCAGCAATCTTGGCCGATGCCTGGAACTCCCCTTCGGCACTTATTACCTTCGCTCTTCTCTCCCTCTCGGCTTCTGCCTGCTTGGCCATGGCTCTCTGCATTTCCTGCGGAAGATCGACGTACTTAACCTCAACCATGGTAACCTTGATCCCCCAGGAGTCGGTCTGCTTGTCGAGAACCTCCTGAAGCTTGACGTTAAGTTTATCCCTCTCCGCCAGAAGCTCATCTAGCTCCACCTGCCCGAGGATGCTCCTCAAGGTTGTCTGGGCGAGCTGGGAAGTGGCGTAGAGATAGTTTTCAACCTGCAAAATAGCCCTGTTCGGCTCAACAACCCTGAAATAGACAACCGCGTTTACCTTGACTGAAACGTTATCCTTGGTGATCACGTCCTGCGGAGGCACATCCATGGTTACGAGTCTGAGGCTGACTCTCACCATTTTCTCAAGAAACGGGATGACGACAATGAATCCGGGGCCCCTGACTCCGGTTATTCTTCCGAGACGGAAGATCACTCCCCTTTCATATTCAAAGAGGATTTTAAGCCCCGAGATGATGATCAGAAAAACAATTACAAGAATTACAATCGCGGTTATTGACATTGTGCGTCACTGTTAGCCGTCATAAGCCGAAACCTTGACGACGAGATCTCCTGTGCTCTCTACTACCTTTATTTTTTCCCCGGGTGAAAACTCGCGCTCGCCCGTCGCTTCCCAGTATTCTCCCCCTATGTAAACCTTTCCGCTTCTCTGAGACCAGGAAACAACTTCCCCCTTCTGACCTACCATCCCCTCAAAACCGCCCTGAACGGGAACCTTGAACGATTTTACGCCTAAATATACAATAAAAACCGAAATCAATCCAATGCTTACGGCCACCGCCGCTATGGTTCCTCTGCTCACGCCGAGATCAGATTCAGGCGTATCGAAAAGCAGGAGCCCCCCGAACACAAGACACGCAAGCGCAGCAAGGCTCAAAAGGCCGTAACTCGTCACGTAAACCTCCGATATAAAAAGCGCCATTGCGACGAAAAGCAGTATGAGGCCGGCGTAGTTAAAGGGAAGGATCTGAAGGGAGACAAACCCGATCAGCAGGGCAATAAGTCCGGCGACTCCGGGAAAAATCAGTCCCGGATTGTAGAACTCAAGGAATATTCCGAGCGAACCCAGGGAGAGAAGCAGAAACGCTATGTCCGGGGTGCTTAGAATATTGACCACCTTCTGCCGCAGGCTCATCTCGAGGCGCTGCGTTTTTGCGCCGGCTGTCTCAAGGCGGACGCTCTGGCCGCTAGCTTTTATTTCCTTGCCGTCTATCTCGGAGAGAAGTGAAGGGATATCGGGGGATATGATGTCAATCACATTTTTTTTAAGCGCCTCATCGGCGGTCACCGAAACGCTTTTTCTGACTGAATCGACGGCCCATTCCGTGTTTCTTCCCCTTTCCTTGGCTATGCTTTCGATAAAAGATGACGCGAAATTCTCGATTTTCTCGTTCATCACGTCAGAAGACTTATCGTCTTTTTTTTCTTCCGGCTTCCCGGGTCCCCTCTGGCGACCCCCCAGCATCACGGGATGAGCCGCTCCTATGCTCGTTCCGGGAGACATGGCCGCCACATGGGCAGATAGCGTGATGAAAACTCCTGCTGAAGTGGCAGTCGCCCCTCTGGGATAGACGTAAACTATCACCGGAACCTCGGAATTAAGAAGTTCCTTCACTATGTCCTTCGTGGAATTGAGAAGCCCTCCGGGGGTATCGAGGAGGATAAGCAGAGCAGCGGCATTTCGGGCGCGCGCTTCTAAAAGACCGGTTTTAATGTAGTCGACAGTCGAGGGATTTATGGAACCGTTTATCTCGATCTCGACTATTTCTCCTGTCCGGGGAGAAACTTCCGGGTCGGCGGCGGATACCTGATAACCCAAAACTGCGGAAAGAAGCAGGAAAAAAACTGAAAGGCGAAGAAGCCTACTCCCGCCCGCTTGCGGCAGAACCCTTTTTCGTCCGGACTTTCGGACAGGGGAAAACAACTTCAATCGATTCCCCCGATAATTCCCCGAAAACCTTTGACATTGTCTGAAGAAACAACGTATCATGTTCACTCAAGGAATATTCTAACACAGCAGACAAATCCGGCAGTAATGACGCGGAATTTACAGGCTTGCCGCTTTTCTATAAGGCAAGAATTTACGATCCATGCCCAAGATAAAATACACGACCAAAGAACTTAAGCGCCCTGACAAATTCAGAGAGTTCCTAGCGGAATCACTCGAAGGTCTCTCGGAGCACTTCAACAAGATACTTATCGGCATAGGCGTCATAGCAGTGGGCCTGCTAGCGGTCTGCTTTGTTTCCTCGCAACAGGAAGAAAAAGACCTCTTGGCAAACGAGCAGTTCCGCAAGGCTGTTCAGAGCTACAACAGCGGAGAAATGGAAACTTCTCTTTCACAGCTACAAACACTGCATGAAGAGCATCCCGGAACCGAGGTGTCGGTTCTGGCTCTTTACCAGATGGGGATGATCAATTACCAGCTTGGGAACTTCGAAGAAGCGACAAAACATCTTGAGCTTTTCCTCGATGAAGACCCCGAAGACGGTATTTTCCGTGACGGTGCGAACCTAGTGATCGGGCTGTCCGCCTTCAAGCTTGAAAAATGGGACAAGAGCATGGAACACCTGTTAGAAATAGACAGAGGCTCAAGTCCCTACTATGTCCAGGCGAAAAGACAGTTGAGTCTTGTGTACGAAAAGACCGGAGAACCCGAGAAGGCTGAAAAAATCCGGCAAGAAACATCCAGCATCTCAACCAGATAAGAGAACGCAGAACGCCAAGAAGTTCAATTTTCTCCCTAAAGCTACCCAAGCTTGGGAAATCACCTATATAAAACTGGTAGGCTTCTTGACCTTCCCGTGTTACAAATTGTCATATCAAGACGCATGAAAATAATTCCCTTCCCATTTAAATGTACGCCGCCCAATTTATGATCGACCATTTAATAAACCCTAATGAACATAAGATACTTCCCAAGGAGAAACGATGAAAATCAAAGGAATGATCACTCTAACACCGGAAGAACTCGAAAAATTTATATCCTATTGTGAACAGGAAGCGGAAGTAGCCTTCACAATAGCAAGTATGGAACGAGATACAATGATGTGGATGCGAGGATACAAAGATAAAGAGGCAGAAGCAAGCGACCGTGCTTCTCTATTCTATCATGTGGCTAAAGAATTGAACAAACAAATAAAGGAGGTAGTAAAAATGAATAAATTAATCCCATTCATATTTTTACTTACCGCCGCCTGCGGCGGATCCGTCCCTAACCATCCAGTAGCAGAGGTTATCGACAACTATACGGAACAACCAGAAAAGGACCAGTGCTATGTAACATCCCAAAGCCGCATTGAAGATTTTCTAGTCGCCATGCAAGTGATGCGTATTCTCATTTTTTCGGACACCAATTCTCATTGAATTCGGACACCCGAATCTCTCGTTTTTCTTTCTTCAAAACAGACTTTAACACGTCAGGAATTTTCCTGTCAAACAACGAGTAAAAAACCTGTTCTTTTTTCCTTAAAAACAACCTCCGTTTTCTTCTGTCCGCGACACCTGTTTTTTCC
>Ga0209022_1002515_pt1 | contig 14969 bp, 9 predicted proteins | sample PinacodermPK_FD_187300 | JGI IMG/M metagenome (GOLD analysis project Ga0209022, IMG submission 187300) | Host-associated microbial community of the marine sponge Aplysina aerophoba from Gulf of Piran - sponge pinacoderm, lysed by proteinase... | ecosystem: Host-associated > Porifera > Sponge >...
GCGCTTGAGGAACTCGCGGGTCACGGCAGCGCACTCGGCGGGCTTCTCCAGCTGAAGAAAGTGCGTGGCCTCGGGGATGAAATCGTAGTCCATGGCCGAGGCAAGCTGCTGGTCAAGTGCCGGCAGATACGCATGCGGCAGGGTGGGATCGGCACCGATGATCTTCGTCGGGCAGGCGACCAATTCGAGATCCAGCAGCGGGAAGAAACTCCGTCCGTAGTCCATGAGCTGCGCCTCGTATTCGCGGGGGCAACGAAGCTCATAGCCTTCGCCGCTCGCGGATTGCCGCAGCGTCGTCCGCGCCATGAGCTCGTGCACGCCGGGAGCGGCGCGCTTGAAGGTGGGAAAGATCCCGAGGACCTCGACAAAATCTTCCTGCTTCTTGAAGCGCTGCCCCCGCCGCCGGATCAAGGCTGCAGCGCGCTCGGCAGCATCATGGAGCTCGATCTGGCTCGCGCCCGGCCTGGTCAGGGGTGGGTCGAACAGGACCACTGCCGAATAAAGCCTGCTGAACGAGAGCAGCGTTATCAACGTGGTAAGGGAGTGAAAGATGCCGATTGTCGGTTTGCTCCCATATTCGCGGTCGATGGATTCGAGAATGATGTCGTGATCGTGAATCAGTGTCGGAATATTGTGGTCCCGCTGGGCGCCGACGCTGTTCCAACCGTGATTCCTGAGGTCATAGACCATCAGGTCGAAATCACCCGCAAGCAACGACCAGAAGGGATAATAGAGATCGACCGCGAGCCCGCTGCCGTGGCTCAGGACGACCCTGGGGCCCGACGAATTGCCGTGCTGGCGCACGGTCGTGAGGGTATCGGCGTCGAGACGAACATCGAACGTCGAAAGCGGGGCGGGTATCTCCCACACGATGTCCGTCGTCATGGCGGAGGGGCCGAATTCCTCCCGACGTCGCGCTTCATACGGGGGTGCAACACTCGCGGCATTGCGCCGCGCTCGGTACCTGAAAGACCGACCGCCCCCGAGTGTTGGGCCGGTCGGTCGAGCTCAAGTGGTGACGGAGCCCGTCACCCGGCGCGCGCATCGATATACGTCACGAGCTCTCCCAGGGTATTGAACTGCAGGCAGTCCTCCGCGACCATCTTCAGGTCGAACTCCGAATTGACCATCTTGAAAAACGCGACCGCTTCAACCGAAGAGACTCCGGCGTCACTGAACGCCCGATCGAAATCCGGATCATGGTCGAGGTCGAGGTTATCTCTGATGAGCGTCCGCAGACGAGCTTCTGTCGACGACATGTGCGTAGTCCCCTGTCCGTATGAAGCAGGTGTGAGGATCCACACCTGATTTTGCACAACCACAAGGCCGATCACACTGACGCCGCCTCCCTGCGAAGGCCACGCCTGCTGACCGCACCGAATTAGGCTCGGCTATGCCGATTCGGTCAAGACTCATGGAAGTCTCCGGCCAGAGGAACCGTGTTACCGTTCAACAGCGCGATAACGAGGGCCGATTGAGCGCCGGGCCGGGCCTGCGCGCCGCCTCTACCTGATCTCTCTCTCGCTGGTGGAGGTCGCCAACCTGGTGGAGCTCTACAAGCGGCGCGAGGCCGTCGAGGCCTGCGATCCGCTGCGCTACATCCCGAGTTGTTGAGCGGGAGGCGTACCCGATAGAGCCCCGCGAAGCGCCGCCCGCCGCTGGCGGGAGCCGCGAGGCTCAGCCGTAGGAGACGGCGGTGATCTCGTAGGTGTGGCGCCCACCGGGGGTTTCGAGCTCCACGGAATCGCCGGCAGACTTGCCGACTAGCGCGCGCGCCAAGGGCGAGGTGATGGAGAGCCGGCCCTCGCTCGCGTCGGCCTCGTCGGCGCCGACGATCTGGTAGGTGCTCTCGGCCTCGGTGTCTTCATCGACGATGGAAACCGTCGCGCCGAACTGCACGCGATCGCCGGAGAGCGTGCTGGTGTCGATCACCTCGGCGCCCCCGAGCTTTGCTTCCAGCTCCAGAATGCGCGCCTCGGTGAGGCCCTGGCGGTCCTTCGCGGCGTGATACTCGGCGTTCTCCGACAGATCGCCGTGCTCGCGGGCGGCTGCGATCTCGCGCACGATGCGGGGCCGCTCCGCCTTGAGCCGGCTGAGCTCCTGCTTGAGGCGCTTGTGCCCCGCGGGCGTCATCAAGTGTCTGTCCATCGCTGGACCGCCGCGCGCCCGAATCCGGGGCGCGTCCCCTTCCGAGCCTGTCGATAATTTCCCGCTGCCGGCGTTAGGCGCCGACGTTCTGATTGGGCCGAGAATAGGACTGGAGCGGAGCCACATCAAGGCTGCCGCCCTTCAATGCCTCGACCCCGCGAATCATTGCTCGGCTGCCCGAGAGCGTCGTGAAATAGGGCACTTGATGTTCCAGTGCAGCGCGCCTCAGCAGGTAGCTTGCCAGCCGCTCTTGCGCGCCTTCCGTCGTGTTGACCACGAGCTGGATGGTGCCGTCCTTGATGGCGTCCACGATATGCGGGCGGCCCTGCTGGACCCGGTTGACGTGCGCGGCGGCGATGCCTGCCCGCGCCAATGCCGCGCGGGTCCCGCTGGTAGCGACGAGGTCGAAGCCAAGCTCCGCAAGGCTGCGGGCAATCGCCACGGCGGCTGGTTTGTCGTCGTCGCGCACCGAGACGAAGGCGCGGCCGGCGACCGGCAGGTGCATCCCGGCGCCGATCTGCGCCTTGGCGAAGGCGCTGCCGAAGTCGCGGTCGATGCCCATGACCTCGCCGGTCGACTTCATCTCCGGACCCAGCACCGTGTCCACGCCGGGGAAGCGGGCGAAGGGGAACACCGCTTCCTTGACCGCGACGTGCTCAGGCGCCGCGCCGCCGTTCAGAATCGTCTCCGGCAACCGTTCTCCGGCCATGGCGAGCGCCGCGAGCTTCGCGATCGGGGCGCCGATGCTCTTGGCGACGAAGGGCACGGTGCGGCTCGCCCGCGGGTTGACCTCCAGCACGTAGACGGTCCCGGCCTGCACGGCGTACTGCACGTTCATCAGGCCGCGCACGTCCAGCGCGCGGGCGAGCGCGATGGTCTGGCGCCGCAGCTCGTCGACCGTCTCCTCGCTCAGCGAATGTGGCGGCAGCGAGCAGGCCGAATCGCCGGAGTGGATACCCGCTTCCTCGATATGCTCCATGATTCCGGCCACGGCTACGTTCTCGCCGTCCGCCAGCGCATCGACATCGACCTCAACCGCATCCTTGAGGTAACGGTCGAGCAGGATCGGGCCGTCGCCGAAGGCGTCCACCGCATCGCGCATGTAGCGGTTGAGTCCTTCATCGTCACTGACGATCTCCATGGCGCGCCCGCCCAGCACGTAGGAGGGGCGGACCACGACGGGATAGCCGATGCGCTCGGCGATGGCCCGCGCCTCTTCGCTCGACGTGCAGGTCTCGTTCGCCGGCTGCCTGAGCCCGAGGTCCGCGAGCAGAGTGCGAAAACGCTCGCGGTCTTCGGCCAGGTCGATGGCGTCGGGCGCCGTGCCCAGGATCGGCACGCCCGCCGCCTCCAGCGCCTTCGCGAGCTTGAGCGGCGTCTGTCCGCCAAACTGGATATTGAGCCCGACCACCTCGCCCGCTCTCTGCTCGACGCGCACGATGTCGAGCACGGTCTCCGTCGTGAGCGGCTCGAAATAGAGCCGGTCGGAGGTGTCGTAATCGGTGGAGACGGTCTCCGGGTTGCAGTTGACCATGATGGTCTCGAAGCCCGCGTCCTTGAGCGCGTAGGCCGCGTGGACGCAGCAGTAGTCGAACTCGATGCCCTGACCGATCCGGTTGGGACCGCCACCGAGAATCACGACCTTGCGGCGCGCGCTCGGGTCCGCCTCGCACTCGGGCTGCGCGCCGTGGCTCGCGGTCTCGTAGCAGGAGTACATGTAGGGCGTGCGCGATTCGAACTCGGCGGCGCAGGTATCGATCCGCTTGAACACGGGGTGGACGCCGAGCTCCGCCCGCTTTGCCGCCACCGTCGCCTCGTCGGCGCCGGCCAGCGCGGCGAGCCGCCGGTCGCCGAAGCCCAGAGCCTTCAGCCGGCCGAGGGCTGCGGCGTCGGCCGGAAGCCCGTTCGCGCGGATCTCCGCCTCGGCGCGCACGATCGCGTCGATCTCGCGCAGGAACCAGGGATCGACCGCGCAGGCGCTATGGATCGCCTCGATGCCGACGCCGCGCCGCAGCGCCTCGGCAATCACCAGCAGGCGGTCGGGTCTCGGCTGACCCAGCGCGGCGATGATCGCCTCGTGATCGCTCTCCTCGGCGCCGGGAATGGCGATCTCGTCGAGGCCGGTGAGCCCGGTCTCCATCGAGCGGAGCGCCTTCTGCAAAGACTCGTTGAAGCTGCGCCCGATCGCCATGGCTTCACCGACCGACTTCATCGAGGTGGTAAGCAATGGCTCGGCGCCGGGGAATTTCTCGAACGCGAAGCGCGGGACCTTGGTCACCACGTAGTCGATGCTGGGCTCGAAGGAGGCCGGCGTCACGCCCGTGATGTCGTTCGCGATCTCGTCGAGGGTGTAGCCGACGGCGAGCTTGGCCGCGACCTTGGCGATGGGGAACCCGGTCGCCTTGGACGCCAGTGCCGACGAGCGCGAGACCCGGGGGTTCATCTCGATCACAACCAGCCGGCCCGTGGCCGGATCTACCGCGAACTGGACGTTGGAGCCGCCGGTCTCGACACCCACCTTGCGCAGCACCGCGATGGCGGCGTTGCGCATCAACTGATACTCCTTGTCGGTGAGCGTGAGCGCCGGCGCCACCGTGATCGAATCGCCGGTGTGGATGCCCATCGGGTCCACGTTCTCGATGGAGCAGACGATGATGGCGTTGTCGGCCTTGTCGCGCACGACCTCCATCTCGAACTCTTTCCAGCCGAGCACCGATTCCTCGACCAGAATCTCGCCGGCGGGCGAAGCGTCGATACCGCCTGCGGCGAGCTCGACGAACTCCTCGCGGTTGTAGGCGATGCCGCCCCCGGTGCCACCCAGGGTGTAGGAGGGCCGGATGATGGTCGGCAGGCCGACCAGGTCGAGCGCCTGGCGGGCCTCGTCGAGCGAACGCGCGATCCGGCTCTTCGGGCATTCCAGCCCGATCTCCTTCATCGCCTCGCGAAAGGCCTCACGGTCCTCCGCGATTTCGATCGCGGCCCGCGAGGCGCCGATCAGGTCCACGCCGTGGCGCTCGAGCGCGCCGTCGTCGGCGAGTGCCAGCGCCGTATTCAGCGCGGTCTGCCCGCCCATGGTCGGCAGCAGGGCATCCGGCTTCTCCGCAGCGATGATCCGCGCCACGATGGCTGGCGTAATCGGCTCGACGTAGGTGGCGTCGGCGAACTCGGGGTCGGTCATGATCGTCGCCGGGTTCGAGTTCACCAGGATCACCCGGTAGCCTTCGTTCTTGAGCGCCTTGCAGGCCTGCGTACCCGAGTAGTCGAACTCGCAGGCCTGGCCGATCACGATGGGGCCGGCGCCGATCACCATGATCGAGCCGATGTCGGTGCGCTTCGGCATCGTGCGGTCGCCTGCCCTCAGCCCATCAGTGCCACGAAGCGGGAGAAGAGATGCTGGGCATCCTGCGGGCCGGGCGATGCCTCCGGATGGTACTGGACCGAGAAGATCGGCCGATCGTCGACAGCGAGGCCTTCCAGCGTGCCGTCGAAGAGGGAGACGTGGGTGGCCGTGATTCCGGCAGGCAGCGAGTCCGCCATGACCTCGAAGCCGTGGTTCTGGCTCGTGATCTCGACCCGCCCGGTCTTGAGCTCCTTGACCGGGTGGTTGGCGCCGCGATGGCCGAAGGGCATCTTCCGCGTCTCGGCGCCGAGAGCCAGCGCGAGCAGCTGATGGCCGAGGCAGATGCCGAAGATCGGCAGTCCGCTCGCGATCAGCCCCTCGATGACCGGGACCGCATATTCGCCGGTCGCGGCGGGATCCCCCGGCCCGTTCGAGAGAAAGATTCCGTCCGGCTCGTGGGCGAGGATCGTCTCTGCGTCGGCCGTGGCGGGAACGACGGTGACGTCACAGCCTGCGGCGGCGAGCGAGCGCAGGATGTTCCGCTTGGCGCCATAATCGACCGCGACAACGCGGTGGCGCGGCGCGGCGCGAGTGCCGTAGGCGCCGGTCTCGTGGTCCCAGGTGGTCTCCTGCCAGCCGTAGGCCTGGCGGCAGCAGACCTCCTTGGCGAGGTCCATGCCCTCGAGCCCCGGCCAGGCGCGCGCCTTGGCGATGAGTCCTGCCTCGTCGATGTCCTCGGGCTCGGACGTGTGCACGAGCGCGCCGTCCTGCGCTCCGCCTGTGCGGAGCAGGCGGGTCAGCCGCCTGGTATCGACGCCGGCGATGCCGATGAGGCCGCGCCGCTCCAGCCAGCCTTCGAGGTGCTGCACGGCACGCCAGTTCGAGGGTTCAGTGACATCGGCGCGGAGCACGAGCCCAAGTGCTGCCGGTGTCCCCGATTCCAGGTCGTCCTCGTTGGTTCCGACGTTGCCGATATGGGGAAAGGTGAAGGTGATGATCTGCCCGGCGTAGGAGGGGTCGGTCAGGATCTCCTGGTAGCCGCTCATCGCGGTGTTGAAGCAGATTTCGCCTACGGCTTCGCCCCGCGCGCCCAGGCCGCGGCCGCGAAAGACCGTTCCGTCGGCGAGCGCAAGCGCCGCAGTGGCGGTAGGCGATCCAGTCCCTGACATCGAAGTTCCCGCGGACCGGCCGCGTCCCCGCCGCCCCGTCCGATTCAAAGGTGGGCGCAGTGTAGTCGGGGTCATGCCGGGGTCAAGCATCGACCCCAATTCTCAATCGTGGACCCGCAGGGTGCCCAAATCGGCAGCCCGAAGGGCCCGTTGGGAAACGAGATTCTTGTCAAGAGCGAATCGTCGTTGATCGTCGTCAACGGCTATCTATATTCCATGCCATTCCAAGCGAGGAGGAAGTGCCCATGCTGCGACCGCAGCTGGAGGACGCGCTCAAGCACGCGATGAAAGCGCGCGAGAAGTGCCGGGTGGCAACCATCAGGCTGATCCTGGCGGCACTCAAGGACCGCGACATTGCCGAGCGCGGCAAGGGGAATGGTGAGTTGGACGACGGCCAGATTCTGGCCTTGTTGCAGACGATGATTCGCCAGCGGCGCGAGAGCATCGAGCAGTACGAACGGGGCGGCCGGGTCGACCTCGCCGAGCGCGAGGCCGAGGAGATCGTCGTGATCCGGAGTTTCATGCCGCCGGCGATCGAAGGCGACGATATGGTTTCCGCCGTGCGCGGAGTCGTGAGCGACTTAAACGCTTGCACAATCAAGGACATGGGCCGCACGATGGCGTGCCTGAAGCAAAAGTATTCGGGCCGCATGGATTTCGCCAAGGCGAGCGGGCTGGTGAGGGAGCTGCTCGCCTCCGGCTGATTCGCCGGGCCGGCCGCCGCAGCGCCGGCAGACTGGGGGAGGCCCGCCCCGTGAGAGTTACAAGGGCTGGGAAAGCGGCGCGAGCCGGGTCATGATGAGCGCTCAGCCAAGCGTGAGGGAATGACGTTCCCACCGCAATTTCTGGACGAGATTCGCGCACGCGTTCCTCTGGAAGGCGTGATCGCCAAGCGCGTGCGGCTGGTGCGCCGCGGGCGGGAATCGATCGGCCTCTGCCCCTTCCATAAGGAGAAGACCCCCTCCTTCACGGTGAACGAGGAGAAGGGCTTCTTCCACTGCTTCGGCTGCGGCGCCCACGGCGACGTCATCGGCTTCATCATGCGGGACGAGGGTCTCTCGTTCCCGGAGGCGGTGGAGCGCCTGGCGGGCGATGCGGGCCTGGCACTTCCCGCGCGCGACCCGCGCGCCCAGGCACGCGAGAAGGAGCGGCACTCGCTCTACAGCGTCACCGAGGCTGCGGCCGCTTGGTTTGAGTGGGAGCTGGTGGGACCGCGCGGCATAGCGGCACGCCGCTACCTGGACGCGCGTGGCGTGGATGAGGAGACCCGCGCCACGTTCCGCCTCGGCTTCGCACCCGACAGCCGCACGGCGCTCCGCACCAAGCTGGAAGGGGAGGGAGTCACCCAGGCGACGATGATGGAAGCCGGCCTCGTGGTCGCACCGGAGGATGGCGGCACACCCTACGACCGCTTCCGTGGCCGCGTGATCTTTCCCATTTGCGACCGGCGCGGCCGGGTCGTCGCCTTCGGCGGCCGGGCGCTGGGCGAGCGCCAGCCGAAGTACCTCAATTCGCCGGAAACCCCGCTCTTCGCCAAGGGCAGCCTGCTCTACGGCCAGCACCTCGCCGCTCCCGCCGCCCGCAAGGCCAACCGGGTAATCGCGGTCGAGGGTTACATGGACGTGATCGCCTTGCACCAGGCGGGCATCACCGAGGCGGTGGCGCCGCTCGGCACCGCGCTCACCGAAGAGCAGCTGGAGGCGCTGTGGCGGCTCGCCGAGGACCCGGTGCTTTGCTTCGACGGCGACGAAGCGGGTGTCCGTGCCGCGGCCCGTGCCGTGGAGCGCGCATTGCCCGGGCTCAGCGCGAAGCGCTCACTCCGTTTCGCGACACTCCCGGCGGGCCAGGACCCCGACACGATGGTGCGCGACCGAGGCGCCCGGGCGATGGCCGAGATCGTCGGCGCCGCGATCCCCCTCTCCGACCAGCTCTGGACGATGGCGCTGGGCGGCCGCACGCTCGACACGCCGGAGGCGCGCGCGCGGGCCCACAAGAAGTTGCAGGACCAGATCGCGCGCATCCCCGACCGCGACCTCGGCTTCCGCTATATGGAGGATTTTCGGCAGCGCCTTCGACTGCCGTGGCAAGGGCGGCGGCCAGACGGCGCGCCGTCGTCCGTGACGCCCGAGGCGCCGGTGCGGCGGGGTGAGGCGCTCGGCCCCGCAGGGCACGGCACGGCGCAGCCACGCGAGCGTGCCCTGCTCCAAATTCTGCTGGGCTTTCCCGCGCTGGCGGTGGAGCAGCACGAGGCGCTGGCCGGGCTCCACCTGGAGACCCCACGATTTGCCGCTGTCGTCGCCGCGCTGATCGACTGGGCCGAGTCAGGGCCGGAGCCGGAGAGCGCGAGCCTGCGTTCGGCCCTCGCAGGGCAGGGCCTGGACAACGTGGTCGAAGAGCTGGTGGGGCAGGGCGCCCATTTTCTGGATAGGCCGGCCTGCATCGACCATGCCCGTGACTTGTTCGTGGACGCCCTGAAGCGCCAGCACCAACGGCTCGAAGAGCAGGCGGCCAAGGCCGAAGCCGAAGGGGCACACACCGACGAAGAGGCGTGGCAGCAAACCCGTGAACGCATTCTGCGCCTGCAGGAGAATGCGAAGGCGGAGACGGACATACCCGACTTGGGTGCTGCGCCGCGGGCAAGCAGGGCGTAGCGGCACGCACGGCTCCATCCACCCTGCTATGCCGCCAGCCAAGGTTTGCTTGACACCCGCCCACGGGTTTTTCAGACTGATTGGAGAAGGGGAGACTTGACCCGGAGGCTCCCGACCCCACATCTCCCGAATCGGGCGCGAAGGACGCAGGTGCGCCCCGAATCGTCCGCTGGGTCCAGCGCGTGTGCGAGCCCAAGCGGTGCCCGCCCGATCCCAAGGTCCGGAAAGGAACGAGCCGCATGGCGACGAAGCCCGTCAAACAGGCCGAAACCACCGAACGCACCGAAGACCAGGCCGACAGCCCGATCCTCGATTCGCTTACCGCCCCGGTGCGGAAGATGGTCGCGCGCGGCAAGGAGCGCGGCTACGTCACCTACGATGAGCTCAACAAGGCTCTCCCCTCCGACGAAGTGAACTCGGAGCAGATCGAGGACACGATGACGATGCTCTCCGAAATGGGCATCAACGTGATCGAGAGCGAGGAGTCCGAAGAGAGCCCCAGCGAGGAACCGGCGGAAGCCGCCGCGCCCGCCACCGCGCCTGCGACGGTCGGTGAAGACGACCTCGGCCGCACCGACGACCCGGTGCGGATGTACCTGCGCGAGATGGGGAGCGTGGAGCTGCTCTCCCGCGAGGGCGAGATCGCCATCGCCAAGCGAATCGAAGCCGGGCGGCAGGCCATGATCGGCGGCATCTGCGAGAGCCCGCTGACCATGCGCGCGATCATCGAATGGCGCGATGCGCTGCGTGAGGAAACGCTGCTGCTTCGCGACGTGATCGATCTCGAGGCGACCTACGGTGGCGGACCGGAGGCCGCGGGGCGCGCCGATGCGACCAAGGCTGCGGACGGTGAATCGACCGACGGCGCCGCGCCGGCTGCCGATGGGGCAGCGGCCACCGGCGAGACCGCCAGCACCGAGAAGAGCGAGGGCGAGGAAGACTTCGACGAGGGCAACGTCTCCCTCTCGGCGATGGAGGCCGCAGTTCGGCCCCAGGTGATCGAGACCTTCGACGCGATTGCGGTCGCCTACAAGAAGTTCCGCCGCCTCCAGGATCTGCGCCTGGAGCTCGCGCAGAAGAACGAGACGCTCACCGAGTCGCAGACCCGACGCTACAACAGGCTCAAGCGCGAGCTTGTGGAGCTCATGCAGGGCGTGCGGCTCAACAACAATCGCATCGAGGCCGCCGTCGACGAGCTCTATGGCCTCAACCGCGGTTTGATGAACCACGAGGGCAGGCTGCTGCGTCTCGCCACGAGGTGCGGCGTCTCGCGCGAGAAGTTCCTGAAGCACTATGTCGGGCGCGAACTTGATCCGCGCTGGCTCTCCCGCGTGAGCCGGCTGAAGGACGACGGCTGGAAGCGCTTCGCCAGGGAGAAGCGCCCCGAGATCATGGTCCTCCGCAAGAACATCATGGCGCTGGCCCAGAACACGGGACTGGAGCCCACCGAGTTCAAGCGAATCGTCTCCATCGTGCAGAAGGGCGAGCGCGACGCCAGCCAGGCCAAGAAGGAGATGGTCGAGGCCAACCTCCGCCTGGTGATCTCTATCGCCAAGAAATACACTAACCGGGGCCTGCAGTTCCTGGACCTGATCCAGGAGGGCAACATCGGCCTGATGAAGGCGGTTGACAAGTTCGAGTACCGGCGCGGCTACAAGTTCTCGACCTACGCCACCTGGTGGATCCGCCAGGCGATCACGCGCTCCATCGCCGATCAGGCGCGCACCATCCGCATCCCCGTGCACATGATCGAGACCATCAACAAGCTGGTGCGCTCCTCGCGTCAGATGCTGCACGAGATCGGGCGTGAGCCCACGCCGGAGGAACTGGCGGAGCGCCTCGGCATGCCGCTCGACAAGGTGCGCAAGGTGATGAAGATCGCGAAGGAGCCGATCAGCCTGGAGACGCCCATCGGCGACGAGGAGGACAGCCATCTCGGCGACTTCATCGAGGACAAGAACGCGGTCCTGCCGGTCGATGCGGCGATCCAGTCCAACCTGCGCGAGGCGACGACGCGGGTACTGGCGAGCCTCACCGCACGGGAGGAGCGTGTGCTGCGCATGCGCTTCGGCATCGGCATGAACACCGACCACACCCTTGAAGAGGTCGGCCAGCAGTTCTCGGTCACGCGCGAGCGCATCCGGCAGATCGAGGCCAAGGCGCTGCGCAAGCTGAAGCACCCGTCGCGCTCCCGCAAGCTGCGCAGCTTCCTCGACGTCTAGGCTGCGGCCCTTTCGGCGCGAGCATAGCGGCGCCGCCGAAGCAAAATCTCACCAATCGAGCCCGATTTCGCGGGGCCCGCCGAACTGATCGAATAACTCGGCGGAGCCTGGCGACGTGAGCTGCTGCTCGGGCCACCGCACCGACGCGTGCTAGGGTGCCTCGGCAACGGCTAGGTGAGCGACATGGCGCCCGGCGAAGCGACGACCGTGCAAGAACCGCCGCCGCTTCGACACCGACTCGTTTCGTTCGCCCTGCTCATCGTCTGCGGCGGCACGTTCGGGCTGATCTTCTCGGCCAACAAGATCGCCGTCACCGGCGGCATCCCCTTCTTCGCCTACGTCTTCTGGCAGACGCTCGGCGCAGGTCTCGTCCTGCTGGTGCTTGCCGGCGTGCTTCGCCGGCGCCCGCGCCTGGGCTGGCCCTATATCAGGGCCTACTTCGTCATCGGCTTCTTCACGCTCGCCTTTCCCTTCGTTCTCCTGGCCTTCATCGCACCCAAGCTGCCGGCCGGGGTGATCAGCCTGGGCGGGACGCTCAGCCCGACGATCACCTATATCCTGGCGCTGGCGCTCGCGATGGATCGCTTTCGCTGGCTCCGGATCGGCGGAATCTCGCTCGGGCTTGCGGGCGTTCTGCTGGTGGTCCTGCCGGAGACGAGCCTGCCCCAATCCGACATGGCCGGCTGGGTGCTGCTTAGCCTTCTGGTCCCGGTCAGCTATGCCTCCGGCACGATCGCCGCCGCACGCCTCGCGCCGGCCGAGAGCGATTCACTCACGATGGGGAGCGGGCTGCTCTTCGCCTCGTCGATCATGGTCTTCCCCTTCATGGCGGGGAGCGGGCAGTGGTGGTTCTTCTCGGGCCCGATGAGCGACAGCGACTGGGCGCAAGTCGGCGCCGTCCTGATCAATGCCGCCTTCTTCTATCTGCTCTTGGAGATCGTCAGGCGCGCGGGGCCGGTCTTCTTCTCGACCCAGAACTATGTCGCCACCCTGGCAGGAATCGGCTGGGGCATCTTGATCCTGGGAGAGAGTCACAGCGTCTACATCTGGGGCGCGCTGGCGCTGCTCTTCGCGGGTCTCTTCCTGGTGACCCGGCGCGGTCCGCGCGCCGCATAGCGCGCCCGTGTTTGACGGACGCGCGACAGGCCGCGACCGCGGCCCGCCGCGAATGCGGCGCGCCCGCGCAGGCGCCGGCCGCAGGCCGGCTGCCGTGAGCGACAAAGACTCAGAGCGTCTCCGTGTGAAACGGATACGCTCTGGATTTCCGAGCTAGGGTTCGGCGACGAGATCCAGAAGGCGCTGGGTCAGGAGCTCGCCCTCGGGCCATTCGAGGCCGCGGTCGGCGAGATAGCGGCGTGCGGCGGTTCTCGTCATCTCTCCGGGAATGCCGTCCGCCGGTCCGGGGTCGTAGCCGTGCGCCGCGAGCCGTCTCTGCAAGACCTGGATTTGGCGCTCGGAGAGTATGAGAGTGACCGCTGCCCGCTGGATCGGAGGTTCATCCAGGCGGGGCATAAAGGCACTCGCGCGGGACTGGGCGGCCTGGGCCTCACCGTCCTCCAGTAAGGGCGCCAATTCGGCGGCAGCGGCCGCCGCCTGCTCTTGCGCCGCGCCTTCGCCGAGCCGCGCCGCGACTTCCAGCCAGTAGAGCGCCTCCGCAGGGTCCTGCGCGACGCCGCGCCCGGTCTGATGGAGCGCTGCCAGATTGAGCTGTGCCTGGGTCACGCCCTGGCGTGCGGCACGCTCGTACCATATCGCCGCCTCGGTCGGGTCCTCGGCCACGCCGCGGCCGGTCTCGTGGAGGAGGCCCAGGTTGAACTGCGCCTTCGGGTCGCCCTCTTCGGCGAGCGGGCGCCAAGTCGAGGCTGCCTCGCCGTAGTTGCCCGCCTCGTAGGCCGCGGCACCCTCCGCCAGCAGGTCGGCCGCCATGACCGGCCCCTGCCCCGCGGCCGCCGACAGAAAGGCTGCGACGAGGAGGGGGAGCGCCCGTGCGCAAGCGCGCTTAACGACTCGGATGGGGGGATTGAGTGTCACGGCGCGGCAACATTATCCCGATTCTTCCGGTGGGCAAGCGAAAGCAACCCTCTGCCATGCGTATCGCGTCTCGTGCCATGCCTGCCGAGCCATGACCCCGGTGAAGCATGCGGGCTAGAATGCGGCGCGCCGTTCGGGCACCGCCCGACGGCTTCGGAATGCAAGGGAGAGCAGAATGCCGACAGGTCCAGTACCGCCGAGCGCCAAGAAGGTCCAGGAGTTGGCCGAGTCGTTCGGCTTCACCATGGGCGATGCTGACGCCGCCCTCTACAGCGAGATGATGGCGGGCACGCTGAATAGCTACCGCCGCCTCGACACGATGCAGGAGACCAAGCCGCCGGTGAAATATCCGCGCGCTGGCTCCTACCGGCCGGGGCCCGAGGAGGACCCCTACAACGCCTGGTACGTGAAAGGCGAGATCAAGGGCTCAGGCGATGGCGTGCTCGCCGGCAAGCGGGTCGGCATCAAGGATGCGATCTGCGTCGCGGGCTTCCCCATGATCAACGGCGCCAAGGGGATGGAGGGCTACATCCCCGACGTTGACGCCACCGTGGTGACCCGCGTGCTCGATGCCGGCGGGACCATCCTCGGCAAGACCAACAGCGAGGACTGCTCGTTCTCGGGCGGCAGCCACACCTCGGCCTACGGGCCCGTGCGCAACCCGCACAAGCCGACCCATTCGACCGGCGCGTCGTCCAACGGCAACGGCGCTGCGGTCGCGGCCGGCGATATCGACGTGTCCATCGGCGGCGACCAGGGCGGCTCGATCCGTATCCCGGCGAGCTGGAGCGGCATCGTCGGGCTCAAGCCGACTTACGGCCTCGTGCCCTATACCGGCGCCATGATGATCGAGATGACCATGGACCACCTCGGCCCGATGGCCGACACGGTGGAGAACGCCGCCCGCATGCTCACCGCCATCGCCGGCGAAGACCCGCTGGATCCGCGCCAGCGGGGGATGGTTCCGGCGGGGCTCGACATGGACTACGTCACCGGCCTCGATGCGGGCTGCAAGGGCATCAGGATCGGCGTGCTGAAGGAAGGCTTCGACCAGGGTGCCGGTGAGGAGACCTGGGGCGACACCGGGCTCCCGCCGGGCGACAAGGTGGTTTCGGACAGCGTCCGCGCCGCCGTCGACCGCCTTGCGGGCGCCGGTGCCGAGGTGACCGAGGTCTCCAACCCCCGCCACGAGGACGCCTATCACGTCTGGGTGCCGATGTGCGTCGAGGGCGCGCAGTCGGTCATGCTGAAAGGCAACAACACCGGCACCAACTGGCGCGGTTTCTACAACACGCAGCTTCTCGACAACGTGGCGAAGGGCGCCCGCGCCAGGCCCAACGACATGGGCGTGATGGTGAAGTACGTGCTGCTCTTCGGCGAGTACATGCAGTCGGACTATTACGGCCGC
>Ga0209022_1002525_pt1 | contig 14909 bp, 11 predicted proteins | sample PinacodermPK_FD_187300 | JGI IMG/M metagenome (GOLD analysis project Ga0209022, IMG submission 187300) | Host-associated microbial community of the marine sponge Aplysina aerophoba from Gulf of Piran - sponge pinacoderm, lysed by proteinase... | ecosystem: Host-associated > Porifera > Sponge >...
CCGCGGCCACCTCTCATCGCCTGCCCTCGGGGATGAAGCGCTCCACCGGTCCCTGCGTCCGGTGGCTCACCGAGGTGGGCAGCCCGGGCACGATGCGCGGAGAGGTGGCCGACACGCTGACGGTGACCTCGCCCGGCGCGCCGGACACCTCCACGACCAGGTCGCGCACGAGCCGCTCGTCGCCAACGACGGCCTTCGCCACCGCGGGTGCGGAGAACTCCGTGCCTCCCGCCGACTGGGCCATCTCGAGCACGACGTCGGCGGCGTCGGTCACCGCCAGCGCGGCGTTGAACACCAGGCCGAAGTGGATCACGCTCATCACGAGCGCCAGCAGCGCCCCGTAGAGCAGCGTGAACTCGGTGGTCACCGCGCCGGACTCCCCGCCCGGCCCTCTCGCGGGAACCATCGACCGCCCCAAGAGCGATCTCATCGCGCCGTTCCGCGGTCTCACTGGACGGCACTCTCAGTTCTTTCCTTCGCCGAGGAAACCCTCGCGCTTGGTTTCCACGTTCACGTTGATGGGGATCTTGTTCGCCGTCTCGGAGGTGAGGTTCCGCACCACGCTCACCACGACGATCGCCAGGGCGGCCACACCTGCGACGAGCAGCGCCCATTCGGTCGTGGTGAGACCTCGCTCGTCGTCGTTCAGCCGCGCCCGGATCCTCGACGCCGTCGATGACAGCCGGATCCAGCCTCGAATGCACAGTTCCTGCATCGGTCGCTCCATTGGTTCCTCCTACGGTGTTGGCCGTGTGCTTGCGATCGGCGCGGGCGCGCCGGCCCGCATCGACACGGCGAGGTGACGCCGTGCTTCGGTGGTCGCCGCGTGCCAGCGATCGGCGCGGGCGCTCTCGGAGTCCCGGCAGCCGGCTGCGCGCCCGCCGGCGCGCTCGCTGTGATGGCGTCCTGGGGGTTCACGGCGCGCTCGGAGTCCCGGCAGCCGGCTGCGTACCCGGCGCGCCGGACCGTCCCGGTGCCGGACCGGTGGCCGGCGCGGCTCACAGCATCTCCAGCAGTGAACTGAGGGCCGGGTAGCCGACGAACATGACGAAGGCGAGCGCCACGACGACGGTGGGGATCGACATGCGCTCGGTCGTGGAGTCGGCCTTCATGCGGGCATTCGCCAGTTCGAGCGCGCTGAGCATCTCCGCCCTGCAGGCCAGCGCCTCGGCGGGGCTGGCTCCCTGCTCGGCGGTGAGGCGGATCGTGGCTGCCAACTCCTCGACATCGGGCACGCCGATCTCGGCCGCGAGGCGCTGGAATCCCGCCGCGGGCGGCCTGCCGTTCACCCGGCTCCAGTCCATCGCCGCCTTCAGCTCGTCGAAGGCCCAACCGCTCCCGACCGCGGCGGCCTGGTAGAGCGCCCCGTCGCTGTGGCTCCCGCCGGCGACGAGGATCTTGACCAGGTCCATGTAGGCGCTGAGAGCCCGCAGGAACTGCTCCCGCCGCTCGGCCGCTTTCTTGCGCAGTGACCCGTCGGCGCCGACGTAGCCGCCGAGGACACCGAGGGCCACCAGGACCAGGACACCCCACGCCGGCGGGGCGAAGCCCACCAGGCGCGCGCCGAACCCAACACCGGCGAGCGCCCCCGCGGCCGCCAACGCGCCCGCCAGCTTCGCGAAGGCGTGCTCGGCGGGGCTTCGGCCGATGATTCGCAGGTCCGCCCCCAAGGTTCCGAGATCGAAGCCGAACGACTCGACGACCTGCAGGGCCTTCCGCTCGGCGCGGTTGCGCCAGCCGGCGCGCTGCTCGCCGGCGACGTCGCCCGTGTCGAGCCTCGGCTCGTGGTACTCCCGGAGAGCCCGCAGCAGGGGCACGGGCCGCCTCAGCAGGCCGCGGCCGACGAGCCAGACCCCGGCACCCACGAGCGCCCCGACGAGTGCCGTCATCGCACCAACCGGGCCATCCCCGCGGCAGCGGGGTCGAAGTAGCGCTCCGGCGCCGGCACCCGGCCGAGTCGCGCCAGCAGCCAGAAGCCGCCCAGGAACACGCAGCCGATGCCCGTCAGCACGACTTGGCCCTCGAAGCCGTCATACGGCGCCAGGTAGCCGCGATCCACGAGGTACAACCCGCCGGCCATCACCGCGGTCGTTCCCACGATGAGGCGGGCCGAGGTGCGGTAGCGCGCCCGGGCGGCGTCGGCCTCGACCACCAGGCGGCTCTCGGCCCGCACCACCTGCGCCTGCGACCGGAGCAGCGCCACCAGGTCCTGCGCACCCTGGACCGACGCCAGGATCAGCGAGGCGGCGACCTTATCGACGGCCGGATGGGCCACATCGGCCGCGAAGGCCAGCAGAGCCTCGGGCAGGGGACGGACCTCCAGGCGGGCGGCGAGTTCCTGCACCTCCCGGCGGATTGCCGCCGGCGCCGCGGCGGCCGAGCCGACGATGGCCCGCTCGATGCCCCCACCGGCGGCCAGGATGGCGTAGAGCATCTCGATCCAGCCGGCAATGGCGTCGCCGCGCTCGCTGATGGCGCGCAGACCTTGGCCCTTGCTGAACCGCCCCGCGAACAGCGCGATCCCGGCGGCCACGAGCACGCCGGCACTGAGCCATCCCGTGACGGCGAAGATCACAACCCCGGCAACGGTGGCGATCGAGCTGCGGCGCAGGGTCACCAACGAGGCCGCGACGCCCCGTGCGGCGCCCCGGCCCCGGGGAACCATCACCCGTCCGCGCACGCCGGCTGTCAGCACCCAGGTGCCGAGGCCGGCCAGTGCCCCGCAGACCACGATCGCCAGGTGGCTCACTGGTCCCACCAGCCCTCGGGACGTTGCATGGCCGCGAGTGGCGGTGTCGGGGAGCACCGCGCTGGGTGGCTCACTGGTCCCACCAGCCCTCGGGACGTTGCATGAGGCTTGCGTCGAAGCCCGCCTCGATGAGCCTGCGGAGCGTTGGTTCGGCCCGCAGCGGCTCACCCGAGGGCACTGCCCAGCCGCCCGGCGACGGCCGCCAGATCTCGTTGGAGAGCACGTGGGTGTCCGTCGAGCCCACCACCTCGCGGATGCTCGTGATCCGCCTCGTCCCGCCGATCGCCTCGACGTGCACCACGAAATCCACCGCCGAACCCACGAGCCGGTACGTGAAGGCCCGGGAGAACTGCTGAGGTGTCAGCGAGGCGTACATGGTGAGCCGCTCGAAGGCCTCGGCGGTGCTGTTGGCGTGGATGGTGCACAGCGAGCCGTCCTGGCCCGAGGTCATGGCCAGCAGCATCCCCAGCACCTCCGGACCGCGTACTTCGCCCACGACGATGCGGTCAGCATGCATACGCAGGCACTCCCGCAGCAGCGCCTCGAGCGGGAAGGCCCCGGCGCCCTCCACGTTGGGGGCGCGGGCTTCCAGGACCCCGATGTCGGGATGCAGGTCCGCGTAGTGGTGCAGACCCAGCTCCAACTCGTCCTCGACGGTGATGATGCGCTCGTGCGGCGGCACCTCGTTCAACAGGCTCCGCACGAGGGTGGTCTTGCCGGCGCCCATCCCGCCGCACACCACGGTGTTGAACCCGGCGCGCACCGCGGCGCAGAAGAACGATTCGATGGCACGGTCGAACATGCCCGCTGAACGCAGTTCCGACAGGCGCGCCAGGTCGGGGTCGTGCAGGCGGATGGTCACCATCGGCACCAGGGACACCGCCATGACGGCGTGCAGCCGGCCGCCGTTGGGCAGGCGCATGTTGAGCACCGGCGAGGACACGTCGAAGCGGCGGCCGCTGCGATCCAGGGTGGCGCCGACCCAGCGGATCTGCTCGATGAGCTCGTCGTTGCTGGCGGCCACCGGTTCGCCCCGGCGCTTGTTGCCCCGCCGGTCCACCAGCCAGACGTCGTCGAAACCGTTGATATGGATGTCCGTGAGGTTCGGATCGTTGAGGTACTTCTCCCACGGACCGGTTCCGAAGGCGTAGGCCAGAGCCGCACCTGCCAGGCCCTCCTCGGCCGCGGCGTCGAGCATGGGCGCCCCGATCACCAGACGGTGCTGTGCCAGGCTCACCATCCACTCGCCGATGACGCCCCTGGCCCGCTCACGGCGCTCGGAGTCACCCGGACGCCGCCCGGCCCGGTTCTCCTGCTCGATCCAGAAGGCCAGCTCGCTGCGCAGGTGCTCCAGCAGTCCCTCGAGCAGGCCTTCGGGGAATCTCTCCTCGCCGCGGCCCCGGCCGGCGGGGGGAGTTGCCGGAAGCACCCCGGCGGCATCGCCGGCTCCGCCCACCGCCTGTGGCTCCGGATGCGCTCCGGGCGCACGCCGGGAGTCGCTCACGTGACTTCGGGGGCCGAGGGCACCGGCGTGCCCGCGGCGGAGAGATGCACCAGCAGATCGGTCACTGGCCGGACCGTGCGCGCCAGCAGCGACTTCCGCAAAGCCCGCTCACGCCCCCCGTCGCCGGCCAGTGCCGCGGCGCCCCGGGAATCAGCGGCTACCGCGGCGAGGACCCGGGCGCGGTCCCCGGTGGTCTGGCGCAGTGCCGTGTCGATCTCGCCCACCGGGTAGGAACCGTCGCCGACCACCACTGCCAGCAGAGGCCGGTTAGCCGACAGCCCCTCGGCCCGGTCGAGGAGAACGGCAAGGCTCTCGAACCGCGGCCGCACGACCACGATAACGAAGTCGGCCTGTTCACACAGGCGTGCCTGCGCTGGGGCGACCCGCAGGCGACCCGCGTCGACCAGCAGGTCGGTGTCGCGCAGGCTTCGGTCCAGCGCGCCGAAGTCGACCTGCTCGAGGGCGGAGCCGGTAGACGCGCCCCCGGACGCCACCAGCACGGGAGGGCCGCCGGGCAGGCGCTGGCAGGCCGACCAGAACTCGGTCTCGCTCACACCGTGGCGCGAGACGGCGGCGAAGCTCACCAGGCTGGGTCGCTCGGGATGCAACCCGAAGCGAGGAGCAAGGGCACCGCCGTCGGCGTCGGCCTCGACGACTGCGACCCGCCGGTGGCGCGGCCACTGGTAGGCCACGCAGGTAACCAGCGTCGTCACCCCCGGCGCCTCCTTGAGGGAGCCGAACACGACGAGACTCACGAGGTGACCTCGGCGAGACGAGGGCCGGCCGCCGTCGCCGCAACCACCCGCGGCGCCGCGGTTCTGGGCACCAGCAGCGACACGAGCGCATCGCTGCCCTCCCCGCTGCCGAGCCACAGCACGTCGAACACCTCCGCCCCCGACACCACTACCGGGTCGTCCCAGCCGACCAGCGGCTCGGTGGTGAGCAGATCCACGACGTCGCCGACCGAGAGCGTGCTCACCGGGTACCGCCCGGCTCCGAGTCGCAGACCCACCACCGCGTAGTCCGGGGGGATGGTCGATCCGGTGTCAAGTAGGGAGCCGCTCACGAACCCGCCTGCGTTGGTGCCGAACGCGACCGTCCGTCCCACGACGTCGGTAGCGGCGGCCACGTCCACCACGTCGACGGGAGTGTCGCTCTCGATGCTCGCCACCGTGAGGTCCTCCGGCGCCACCACCTGCCCCCTGCTCATGTCGTTCGCCCACACCAGCACGGGGGCGCGGGGTGGCTGCCGGCCTGCCAGCATCAGTGCGCCGATCGCCCCGAGCCCGATGAGAACCACCCCGACCGCCAACTCGGGGACACGGCGCCGCACGGCGCGTGCCGCCCCCGGAGTTCCCCCAGGCCCCGCCGCCGGGCTCTGGAGCGCCTCGGCGGACCCGGGGTGGCGCCCGCCGGGTGATGCCCCGGGTCTCCGTGGCTGCCCCGGCGTCGCCGGTGCCTCCGCCACCGGTGGTCCATCCGGCCGCCCCGAGACCGAAGCTGTGGGTCCGGGAATTACCGAACCTGCTGGTGGCGAGCCCCTGAACGACACTGACCGGACCTCCTCTGCACTCGCGACGGCTCGGGCTGCCCCGGGGGCTGCAAGGGGGACACGGTGTGTCGTGCGATCCGGCACTGCACCGCCGACAGGAGCGGCTCGGCCACGGCGGTGAGAGTGGGGAGGTGGAATCTCCCGATCACCCGTCCCGTCCGCTGCCTGCGGGACGGGACGGGCTTCAGATGAGAGTCAGACTAATGGGTGTAGATCGGATTTACAAGAACTAGATGGACAATGTTGGAAATATATTCTTCTTTGTCTATAAGGAGTCATGCGCAGGCAGAGGGTCGGGATCGTGGCGGCTGCACTGGTGACCGGCGCCACCGCCGGGCTGATCGACATCGAGAAGGCACTATTTATCGCCTGGCTGGCGGTGCTGGCAACCCTGTCCTGGCACGACTTGCGCACACGCCTCATCCCCACCGCCATCGTGAACCCCGCAACCCTCGTGGGGTGCGCTGCCCTGGCCGGCACGGCCTGGCGCAGCGGCACGCCCCTGCGGCTCGGCGTCGCGGCGGCCACCGCCGCGGTCGCCTACGGCGGGTTCGCCGCGCTGCACGCCCTCAACCCGGCCGGCCTGGGCTACGGCGACGTGCGCCTCAGCGGCCTGCTGGGGCTGTTCCTGGGATGGCTCGACCCCGGCGCCATGGCGGCGGCCGCGCTGGTGGGGGGCGCCGGCGCGGCAGCCACAGCGCTGGCGGTATCGGTGCGCCGCCGGAACCTCGGCGCAACCCTGCCGTTCGGCCCGTTCCTCGCCGTCGGCGGCGCGGCCGTGGCCCTGCTGCACGCCGAGGCCCCGCTGGGGTTCGGCTGAGGAGCCCGGGCAGTGTGCCGTGTGTCGAACCTTGGCGTGACGCCCGCTACCGGGTGCAGCGGTGGCCGCCGGTTGCCCTGCGGCGCGCCGCCCGCGGGCCGCTGCAACGCTTCACTCGCCGCGGCGCCAGACCTCCAGGGCGGCCCGCATGGAGGGTTCCAGCCAGGCATCGAAGCGCCTGCGGCTCCCGGCGACGGTGTCGCGGAAGTTCACCTGGAACGGCTCCCGGGACACCACCTGATGGTCGTAGATCTGGCCACCCCGCTTGCGGTAGAAGATGAGGACCGAGGCCACCACGCCCCGGAACGACTGCCCCACCGCGTGGAACGACAGCAGGATCTCCGAGCGCCCGTTGGGGGTCTCCAGCCCGATGCGGTTCCAGGCGCTGAAGTTGCGCAGGTTGGCGAAGTAGCCCTGACGCCGGACGCCGTCGATGACCTGCTTGCGGTGCCAGCTGCGGCGCTCGGGATGGTCGGGGGGCGAGTAGTCGGCGAATGCCCGGCGCTCGCCGCTGCCGTCGTCGATGGCGGCGATGAGATCGGATTCGATACCGGCCACGCGCGCCTTGGCGTGCCAGAACACCTCGGTGGCGACGGTCACGGCGTCGGCGAAATTGCGTCGCATGCTCGATGTGCCCGTCCGGAACTGATCCGAGATGACCGACAGCACACCGGTGAGATCGTCGGGCTCGGCGGGCACCCGGCCGAGCGTGCTGACCCCCAGCAGGAAGCTGCGGCGCTGGGATGTGGCCACGACTCCGCCCAGCGACGCCAGCCCGTCGCCGTGGGCCACCGCGCAGGCGTCGGCGAAGGCGTTGCGGTCCTCCCGGCGCACCGTGAGCGGGAAGAGATCGGCCGCCATGAGGCTGTAGGACGCAACCGCCCGCGCCACGCGGTCGCTCATGAGGCCGAATGGGCGCAGCCGCCCGAGCGCGTGCAGCAACCATGCCGCCACCAGCTCCGGGGCCGGCTCGTTGGTCGGCGGCGGGATGGCGTCGATGACCCGCTCCAGGGACTCGGTGGAGTCGGCGCCGTCCTCGGCTGCTTCCCGCTCGCCGCCAGATTGGAGTTGTTCGAGCTTCAGCAGGCGCTGGTGCATCTCGAGGATCAAGTCCAGGTCCAGCGGCGGCCGCTCGTCGGGCTCGTCATCCAGCCGGTCCAGCAGCCACAGCACCACGTCCCGCAGCAGGGACAGGATGTCCACCTCCCACTGCTCCATGTCTGTGGCGCCCGCCGCGTCCCGCCCGGCGGCGTCGAACCCGTTGATCGCCAGACGGAAGGAGAGGCCCCGATTCACGTTGACGAGCCGCTCGGCGGCGGCGATGTCCAGCGCCCACTCGCGGGCGAGACGTGCCTCCACCGCCGCAAGACCGTCGGGGTTCTCGTCCAGGCACAGGTCGCGAATGTCCGCCCATGCCTCGGCTATCGCGGCGCACTCGCCGCTCGGAGCATCCCAATCGATCGCCGCCAGGTCCCCCGGGGGACCGTTGGCCGCGTGACCATTGTCCATTGAACGTCTCTTCACCTACAGCATACGACAGAACTGTTCATATACTGCGAATTATTTCATTGTACTTCCTCTGGGAACTTACAATGTATCAGAGTCGTTGGGGCCGGAATCACCGCCCCACTCTCGTCGGCGAGGCCGCGAGTATCACCCGTCTCCCCACGCACGGGTGCTGAAATGGGTCACGGCTGCCAACCGGCCGCAGGTTGGGCCGCGCCGGCCCCAATGCCGGTCGAGTTCTGCCGCGACGAGACCGGCGGGCCGACCACCTCGCCTGCCGAGGGGCGATTTCGCCGGCCGCTCGCCGGGTCGGACGGCAGGGCCGCCCGGCGGCCACCCGCACGAACCGAAGAACCAGGATCCACAGAACCACAGTGAGAACCCACCCATGAGCCCGCAACAGACCCTGCGACCCGCGGCCGGCGCGCCGTTCGCCGGCGAGATCATCGAGGTGCCCATCGTCGACGAGGTGTCGGAGTCTTTCCTGGCGTACTCGCTGTCGGTGATCACGTCCCGGGCGATTCCCGATGTGCGCGACGGTCTCAAGCCTGTGCAGCGGCGGATCCTGTACTCGATGCTGCGCATGGGGCTGCGGCCCGAATCGCCGCACCGCAAATGCGCCCGGGTGGTCGGCGACACGATGGGCAAGTACCACCCCCACGGCGACGCAGCCATCTACGACGCCCTGGTGCGGATGGGCCAGGACTTCAGCCGGGCCGTGCCGCTGGTGGACCCCCAGGGCAACTTCGGCACCCTCGACGACCCCCCGGCGGCCGCCCGCTACACCGAGTGCCGGCTGGCGGCGGCGGCCTCCGAGATGCTCGACGAGCTGGACGAGGACACGGTGGACTTCCGCGCCAGCTACGACGGCGAGGCCTCCGAACCGGTGTGCCTGCCGGGACGGCTGCCGAACCTGCTGGTGAACGGCACCAGCGGGATCGCCGTGGGCATGGCCACCAACATGGCGCCGCACAACCTCCGCGAGGTACACGAGGCGGTGCGCCTGCAGATGGCCGACCCCGAAATCTCCAACGAGGCCTTGCGGACGGTACTGCCCGGGCCGGACTTCCCCTCCGGCGGCGTCGTGCTGGACGACGGGCTGGCCGAGACGTACGCCCGGGGGCGGGGGACGATCCGGGTGAGGGCGCGAGCGGAGATCATCGAGGTGGGTCCCCGCCGGCAGGCGATCCGCGTCCTGGAGCTGCCGTGGCTGGTGGGACCCGAGAAGGTGGTCAGTCGGATCAAGGAGGTCGTCGCCGCCGGGCGGCTCGAAGGGGTGGAGGACGTCAAGAACCTGTCGGACCGCCACACCGGGCTGTGCATCCAGGTGGACTGCCGGCCCGGCACCGACGCCGCCGCCGTGCTCGGGAGGCTCTGGCGTCTGGCCCCCCTCGAGGAGACGTTCGCCCTCAACAACGTGGTGCTGGCCGGCGGGGTGCCGGTGACGTGCTCGCTGAAGGACCTGCTGGGGCACTACATCGACCATCGCCTCGAGGTGGTCGTGCGGCGCACCCGGTTCCGGGCGGCGGCCGCCACCGAACGGCTGGAAGTCCTCGAGGGTCTCATGATCGCGCTGGACAACATCGAGCGGGTCGTGGCCATCATCCGCGGCAGCGCCAGCGCGGAGGCCGCCCGGGAGGCGCTGTGCGAGCAGCTGTCCCTCAGCGAGCTGCAGGCCGAGGCCGTACTGGCCATGCGGCTGCGGCGCCTCGCCGCCCTCGAGCGCGATCGCATCGTCACCGAGGGCGACCGGCTGGTGGCCGCCCTGGCCGGATACCGGGAACTGCTGGGGTCCGAGGCGAAGCGGCGGGCCGCGGTGGTGACCGAACTGGGCGATCTGGCCGAGCGCTACGGCCGGCCGCGCCGCAGCCGCATCATCCCGGCCGGCGAGGCCGACGCCGCATCGCCGGGTGCCGCGGGCACCGCAGGCTCGGCGCGCGGATCGGCCGCAGGCGCCACCGCCGAAGCCTTGCTGGTGACGCTGTCGAGCACCGGACTCGTGGGCCGGTCGCCGGTCAGCGCGGCGCGGCGACGCACTCTGGGACGCCACGACCTGGTGCGCGCCTCGACGCTGGTGGCCACCGGGGGCAGTGTCTGGGCGCTCACCAGCGCGGGGCGCGCGGTGCCGCTTGGGGCCTCAGCGGTGCCCGAGGTGGCCGGTCGCAGCCGGGGAACGCCCGGTGGCGAAGTGTTCGATCTGGCCGGCGGCGAACGGATCCGGGGCCTGCTGGCGGCGCCGGACCGCAGCGGGGGCGCGGAGACCGCCGGCGACGACGGCTCGGGCATCGGCGACGTGATCCTGGTGACCCGGGGCGGAGGCGCAAAGCGGCTGGCGGCCGAGGAACTGGCCGTCGGCGGCTCGGTCCCCGGCGCCCGGACGGTCCTGGCGCTGAGCGACGGCGACGAGGTTGTGGCGGCCTTCGCCTACCCACCGGGAGCCGACATCGTGCTGGTCTCCACCGACGGCTCGCTGCTTCGCACCCCCGCCGAGGGGCTGCCGCGGCGGCGCTCCGCCGCCGGTGGCACCAGCGGCATGAAACTGCGGGCGGGCGCCTCGGTGCTGGGCGCCGGGGCGCTGTTCGGCGAGGCCTACGTGATCGTGGTGACGACCAGCGGCGCCGCCAAGGCCACGCCTGCCGGGGACTTCTCGGCTGCCGGGCGGGGCGGCATGGGTGTGCGGGTCTGCTCGCTGCGCGACGGCGAGACGCTGCGGGACGCCTACGTGGGGCCGCTCGTGGACGTCTTCGTGCTCACCGGCGATCGGCCCAGCGCCCCCGACGGCGAGCCGGTGCCGTTCCCGCTGCCGCCGACCCGTCGCGGGCTGGTTGCCCGCTCGGGCCCCAAGGCAATCCTGGCCGCCGGTCAGAGGCGATGGTGACGATGCCGGCACGACCCGACGCCCCGCGGCTGTTCGATCCTGCGAGCGCGGCGAGCGCCGAGACGGCCGACGAGCCGGAGGCCGCCCCGCCCGAGGCCCGCGAGGCGAAGCCGCGCGGCAACGGCTCGCCGGCCACCGCGAGCGACTCCCCGCGGCCCTCCCGGCCTGCGTCGAGCGCGGGCCCGGAGGCAGACTCCGAGCGGGACGCCGGGCACTACGAGGCCGACTCCATCCAGACCCTGGAGGGCCTCGAGGCGGTCCGCAAGCGGCCCGGCATGTACATCGGGGGCACCGGCAGCGACGGGCTCATGCACCTGGTGTGGGAACTGATCGACAACGGCGTCGACGAGGCGGCCGCCGGCGCTGCCCGCCGCATCGACGTGACCTTCGGCGGCGACGGCTCGGTGACCGTGCGCGACGACGGCCGCGGCATCCCCGTGGGCAATCCTCCGGGGCGGGACGTCTCGGCGGTGGAGGTGGTGTTCTCGGAGTTGCACGCCGGCGGCAAGTTCGGCGGTGGCACCAACGGGTCCGCCTACGGCGCCAGCGGCGGGCTGCACGGTGTGGGCGCCTCGGTGGTCAACGCCCTGTCGCAGCGGATGCGCGTGGAGGTGGGGCGTGACGGCCACATCTGGCGGTTGGATTTCGACCAGCGGCGGGCCGGCCGGCGCGACGGCGACGGGTTCACGCCCACCCACGACCTGCAGAGGCTGAAGCTCACGCGGCGCACCTTCACGCAGGTGCGCTTCTGGCCCGACTGGGAGCTCTTCGACGAAGAGGCCTCCTTCGACCACGCCGCCACCTGCGAGCGGGTGCGTCTCATGTGCCACCTGGTTCCGGGCCTGCGGGTGACGGTCACCGACCGGCGACGGGGAGCCGGCGGCGAACCCTTCGACTTCCGCTCCGAGAAGGGTCTGGGCGGGCTGGTCGCCGAGTTGGCCGGCGGCGGCGGTGCCGTCACCCGGATCATCGACGTCTCCGGCGGGGGCAGGTTCGAAGAGAAGGTGCCGGTTGACGGCCGGCTCACCACCGTCGAGCGCGAATGCTCGGTGTCGGCCGCGCTGCAATGGGTCGACGGCTACAGCCCCAACGTGACCAGCTTCGTGAACACCATCCCCACGCCCGCCGGCGGGACGCACCTGGCCGGCTTCGAGCGGGCGCTCACCCGGGCGGTGAACGACGTACTGCTGGACGGCTCCAAGAAGCTGGCTCGCTCCGGCGAGCGCGCCGGCCGGGAGGAAGTGCAGGAGGGGCTGGTGGCCGCCCTGCAGGTGGTGGTGCCCGAGCCGCAGTTCCGGGGCCAGACCAAGCAGGAACTCGGCACTCCTGCGGTGCAGTCCATCGTCTACGACGCCGTCAAGTCGGCCCTGACAGCGTGGTTCACCAGCGAGGGGCCGCGCAGCAACGTCACCGCCCTGCGGGCGAAGATCAGCGACGCCGTCGAGGCCAAGGCGGCCTCCCGGCAACTACAGGCCGACCGCCGCAAGGCCTCGTCGCTGGGCTCGGCGGGCCTGCCGGACAAGCTGGCGGACTGCAGGGTTCACGGACCCGACAGCGAACTGGTCATCGTGGAGGGCGAGTCGGCGGCCGGGCCGGCCAAGGCGGGGCGCAACGCCCACAACGTGGCCATCCTGCCGCTGCGGGGCAAGCTGGTGAACGCCGCCAAGGCCTCGTTGCGCCAGGTGTTGGAGAACGCCGAGGCGCAGGCGCTGTTCCGCTCGGTGGGCGCCGGAGTGGGGGCCGACTTCGACTCGGGGGCCGCCCGCTACGGGCGCATCGTGATCCTGTGCGACGCCGATGTGGACGGCAGCCACATCCGCTGCCTGCTGCTGACGCTGATCCACGCCTACATGCGGCCGCTGCTGGCCGAAGGGCGGGTGTACGCCGCCCAGCCGCCGCTGTTCACCACGCGGGTCGGCAAGGAGACCTACCGGGCCTTCAGCGACGCCGAGCGCGACGCCATCGGAGCCCGGCTGGGAAAGAGACGCCCCGATGGAGCCTCTTCGATCCGCTGGCAGCGCTTCAAAGGGCTCGGCGAGATGAACACCGACGAACTGGCGCACTGCGCTCTGGACCCGGCCACCCGCACGCTGCGCCGCATCACCGTCGCCGACGCGGCCGAGGCCCGCAAGCTGCTGGAGGTGCTGATGGGCTCCGACGTGGCGCAGCGCCGCGACTACATCGGGCGCCACAGCAGCCTGGTGGACCCCGCTACGCTGGACATCTGAGCACCCGCACCCGCACCCGCAACACCGCTCATCGGAGCACCCGCACCCGCAACACCGCTCATCGGAGCACCCGCAACACCGCTCATCGAGCACCCGCACCCGCAACGCCGCTCATCGAGCACCCGCACCCGCAACGCCGCTCATCGGAGCACCCGCAACACCGCCCGACGCCGCCCTGAGCCGTCATTCCGGCGGAAGCCGGAATCCAAGGGCTCCGCGACCCTGTGCACCTGCGCCGGGCGGCAATAGCCTGCCGATCCGATGACATTCCCGGGGCCCGAAGAACTCGGGCGGGGGCTCGTGGTGACCGCCGGAGCGGAACTCGGCGCCGGACTGGCGGCCGCCCGCGACTGGGACCGGGTGCGGGTCGATGAGTCACTTCTGGCCGAGGCGTCCGGCGAGGGCCCCGCCGGCGGTGCGGGCCTCCCGCCCGGCGGCATCGCACTGGAGCCGGATGCCGCCGGGCGGCTGGGTGAGGCCGTCGAGAGGCTGCACCGGACGTGGGCCTCCCGCCGGCCGGTGATCGTGGAACTGGATCTGCCCGCTGAGGCGCTGGGTTGGCTGCGGCGCCCGATGACCGTCGAGCGTCGGGTCTACGAGCTGGGGGCCGAGTTCACGCTGCTGGCCGATCGGCTGCAGTTCCTGCTGTGGCGCAACAACTACGACGCCCGGAGTGGCGAGCCGGTGTGGTGGTGGGCCCGCAAGGCCACCGGCCTGGGGGCGACCGCCGGCGGGAAGGCCGACGTGATGCTGCGCGACGGCAGCGAGGCGTGGGTCGACGGCGGACCTCGCCGGCCCCTCGACCTGCCGACCGTCCACGCGGAGACGGTGGAGCTGGGTCGCCTGCGGCTGCAACCGCGATCGCTCGCCGCCACCGGCGACGGCACGTTGCTGGCTCCCGACCAGCGGGCTGCCGTCGAGCACCAGCGGGGCCCGGTCCGCGTGGTGGCACCGGCGGGCTCGGGCAAGACCCGCACGCTGAACGCCCGGCTGCTGCACCTCACCGACGACCGGGGTGTGGAGCCGTCGCTGGTCACCGCCGTGGCCTACAACAACCGGGCCGCCGAGGAGATGCGTCAGCGGCTGCAGCGGCCCGACCTGCAGATCCGCACGATCCACTCGCTGGGTTGGCGGATCGTCCGGGACGTGCGCCCCGACGCCACACTGCTCGGCGAGCGCGAGGTGCGGGGCCGCCTGCAGCGGATCCTGCCGCACACCCGCCGGGCCGGCAAGGACGTCTTCGGCCCGTACATCGAGGCGCTGGCCGACGTGCGCATCGCCCTGCGCCATCCCGAGACCGTCGAGGTCGAGCGCAACGACGTGCCGGGCTTCGCCGGCATCTTCGAGACGTACCGCGCCGGTCTGGCCGAGCGGGACGAGTGCGACTTCGACGAGCAGGTCTACGAGGCAATCCGGCTGCTGCTGGCCGACCCCGAGTTGCGGGCCCGCTGGCAGGGGCGCTGCCGGCACCTGCTGGTGGACGAGTTCCAGGACCTCACACCGGCCTACCTGCTGTTGCTGCGACTGCTGGCCTCGCCGGGGTTGAACGTCTTCGGCGTCGGCGACGACGACCAGACCATCTACGGCTACGCGGGTGCGGACCCCAAGTTCCTGCTGGAGTACGAGCGGTTGTTCCCCGGCGCCGGCGAGGCGGCCCTGGAGGGCTCCTACC
>Ga0209022_1002526_pt1 | contig 14907 bp, 12 predicted proteins | sample PinacodermPK_FD_187300 | JGI IMG/M metagenome (GOLD analysis project Ga0209022, IMG submission 187300) | Host-associated microbial community of the marine sponge Aplysina aerophoba from Gulf of Piran - sponge pinacoderm, lysed by proteinase... | ecosystem: Host-associated > Porifera > Sponge >...
TTCGCCAGATCGATCCCGATCATGCTAACCTGTTCCATGGACGCCCCTTTCCTCTCTTGGCCTTAACACCACTGCCAACATGGCACATCGCGATGCCGTCGGGAGGGGCGTCCACTCCATCGCTTACAACCTGCCGGCCCGGTTCGTAATCCATACCGTGGGCCCGGTGTGGCATGGCGGCGGGCAGGGAGAGCCCGCGCTTCTGGCGCGCTGCTACCGCCGCTGCTACGAGATCGCGGCCGAGCAGGGGATCGCGTCGATCGCGTTCCCCGCGATCAGCACGGGCGTCTACGGCTATCCCTTGGACCAGGCCACACGCATCGCCGTCAGCGAAGCCCGCGATCACCTCGAAGGCGGCAGTACGCTTGAGCGGGTCGTGTTCGCCTGTTTCGGCGCGGAGGCCGCCAACGTGTACCGCGCCATGATCGACGACATCTTCGCCGGCGGGTAATCGGTCGCAGCAAGCAGCGACGTCCGGCGGCTGGCGAGCACCCGCGAGGCTTGCCGTCTGCGCCCCCCGATGGTTCGTTAGGGCCCTCAGGACGATCACGCATTTCCGGAAGCAGGGCCCATGAACTTCGACATCGGCGACAAGGCGAAAGAGGTACGCGATCGCGTCGCGGCCTTCATGACGGCGCACGTCTACCCCAACGAGGAGGAGATGCTGGCGCAGATCGACGAGGGCGATCGCTGGCAGCCGATCCCGCTGCTCGACGAGCTGAAGACGAAGGCCAGGGCCGAAGGGCTGTGGAACCTGTTTCTGCCCGAGAGCGACTTGGGCGCCGGGCTCTCCAATCTCGACTACGCCCCCGCCTGCGAGGAGATGGGCCGCTCCCACTTCGCGCCCGAGGTCTTCAACTGCTCGGCACCCGACACCGGCAACATGGAGGTGCTGGTCCGCTACGGCACCGAGGCGCAGCGCGAGCAGTGGCTCACCCCGCTGCTCGCCGGCGAGATCCGCTCCGCCTTCGCCATGACCGAGGTCGAGGTCGCGTCCTCCGACGCTACCAATATCGAGACCCGGATCGAGCGCGACGGCGCGGACTACGTCATCAACGGCCGCAAGTGGTGGACCTCCGGCGCCCTCGACCCGCGCTGCCGCATCCTGATCGTGATGGGCAAGACCGACCCGGAGAACCCCGACCGCCACAAGCAGCAGTCGATGATCCTCGTGCCGCGGCCCTGGCCCGGCGTCACGGTGAAGCGCATGCTGCCGGTCTTCGGCTTCGACGACGCGCCGCACGGCCACGCCGAGGTGCTCTTCGAGAACGTGCGTGTGCCGGCAGCGAACATGCTGCTCGGCGAGGGCAGGGGCTTCGAGATCGCCCAGGGGCGGCTCGGGCCGGGGCGCATCCACCATTGCATGCGGCTGATCGGCGCCGCCGAGCGCGCGCTCGAGCGCATGTGCCGGCGCACGCAGATGCGCGTCACCTTCGGTAAGCCGGTCGCGGACCAGACCGTGACGCAGGAGCGGATTGCCGAAGCCCGCATCATGATCGAGCAGGCGCGGCTGCTCACGCTCAAGGCCGCCTACATGATGGACACGGTCGGCAACAAGGTCGCGCGCAAGGAGATCGCGATGATCAAGGTGTCGGCGCCCAACATGGCTTGCCAGGTGATCGACTGGGCGATGCAGGCCTTCGGCGGCGCGGGCATCACGGCCGACTACGGCCTCGCCGCAGCCTACGCCAACGCGCGCCTGCTGCGTCTCGCCGACGGGCCGGACGAGGTGCACCGCAACCAGATTGCCCGCCTCGAGCTCAGGCCCCACCGCAACACGGTGAGCGAGCGGGGCGCCAACGCCTTCGTGCCGCCGCTCGACGAGGAGCCCGGCCTCAGCAAACGACCCCGCTTCGTTGTTTAGGCCACGTGCGCCGGGGGCGGCCCGGGCTCGCCGCCGAGCTCCCGCAGGATCGTGCAGAGCTCGTCGCCGGCGCGCGTGATTTCCGCCTCGTCCGTGCCGCGCAGGACCAGTGTCGTGCCGAAGTTGCCGTCGCGGACGAAGGGGTAGCTGCCGATCTCCAGCGCCGGGTAGCGCTCCTGCAGACCTTCGAGCCGCGCCGCCACGTCGCCCTCGCCCAGCAGTACCGCGATCTCGCGCGACCTTACCGTGCGCCCGCCCTTCAGAGTCGGCGCCACGCTCTCGAACATCGCGCGCATCACCGCCGGAATGCCGGCCAGCACGTGGACGTTCTCGACCCGGAAGCCCGGCGCCCGGCTCACCGGGTTGTCGATCAGCGTGGCGCCCTCGGGCGTATGCGCCATGCGCATGCGCGCCTCGTTCAGCTCGCGCCCGGTGTCCCGGTAGAAGTCCTCGAGGATGCGCTTCGCCTCCGGATGGATCCGGTAGGGCAGGTTGAACGCCCTGGCCACCGCCTCGCAGGTGATGTCGTCATGGGTCGGCCCGATCCCGCCGGTGGTGAAGACGTAATTGTGGGATGCGCGCAGCGTGTTCACGGCGGCGATGATGGCACGCTCCTCGTCCCGCACCATGCGGACCTCGGCGAGCTGAATACCGAGCGCAGTGAGCTGGCGGGCGAGATAGGAGACGTTCACGTCCTTGGTACGGCCCGAGAGGATTTCGTTGCCGATGACGACGAGGCCTGCGGTGACGGTGGCGTCCGGCGGGGATTCCGGCATGGCGTTGCTGCTCGCTCCTGTTGGCGCGTGCGGATTGCCCGCGCGACGGCGCAGAGAATAGAGCGGCGCGCCGGGCGCGGCCACCGCACGATGGTCCGGAGCGGCGGCACCGCGCCCCTTGAGCCGGCGGCGGTGCGCAGCTTATGAGACGGGATGCAGTTCCCCCATCCTCTCCGCCGCGCGACCCTGCTCAAGCGCTACAAGCGCTTCCTGAGCGATCACCGCCTGGACGACGGCAGCGCCGTCACCGCCCACGTCGCCAATCCCGGCGCGATGACGGGGCTCACCGGCGAAGGGCTCGAAACCTGGCTCTCGCCCGCCGCGAACCCGAAGCGCAAGCTCCCCTATAGCTGGGAGATGGTTCGGGCCGATGGCGGGCTGGTGGGTGTCAACACGGGGTGGCCCAACCGCCTCGCCGAAGAGGCGATCACCGGCGGTGCAATTCCGGCGCTTGCGGGCTACGAGAGCGTCCGTCGAGAGGTCGCCTATGGCACGGGCTCGCGGGTGGACTTTCTGCTGGAAGGGCCGGACCGTCCGCCCTGCTATGTCGAGGTCAAGAACGTCCATCTGAAGCGTGGCCCCGCCGCGGAGTTCCCGGACAGCGTCACCGCGCGCGGCACGAAGCACCTGCGCGAGCTTACGGCAGTGGCCGAGAGCGGCGCCCGCGCGGTGATGCTCTACATCGTCCAGCGCGAGGACTGCGACAGTTTCGCTCTCGCCGCCGACATCGACCCGGCCTATGCCGCTGCGTTCACCGAAGCCCGCGCCAGCGGGGTCGAAGCTCTCGCCTACGCCTGCACTCTGAGCACGCTGGGCATCGCCGTCGACCACCCTCTCCCCATCGACGAGACGGCCTAGCGCGGGATCCTTTGGAACGCGCGCCGATAGAAGCTAGATTGCGGCCGCCGGGTGCGCTCTCCCTGAGTCGCGCCCGTCGCCAGAATTGAATGAACGAGCGAGGTCATTCGTGTCCACTGCCGGCGGCGCGCAAGTCATCGAGCGCAGCGTCAAGACCCATGGCGCGGAGGGCTTCGCGGCGATGCGCAAGGCCGGCCGCCTCGCGGCGGAGGTGCTCGACGCGCTGACACCGAGGGTCGAGCCCGGCGTCACAACCGACGCCCTCGACCGGTTCTGCCACGACTACATCGTCGCTCACGGCGCGGTGCCGGCGCCGCTCGGCTACCGCGGGTACCCGAAATCCATCTGCACCTCGGTCAATCACGTCGTCTGCCACGGCATCCCCGGCGACAAGCGCCTGCAGAAGGGCGACATGCTCAATATCGACGTGACCGTGATCCTGGACGGCTGGCACGGGGATACGAGCCGCATGTTCTACGTCGGCCAGCCGAGCGTGAAGGCGCGCCGGCTGATCGACATCACCTACGAAGCGACGATGCGCGGCATCGCGGCGGTGCGGCCCGGAGCCCGGCTCGGCGACATCGGCCACGCGATCCAGAGCTATGCCGAGGGCGAGCGCTGCTCCGTGGTGCGCGATTTCTGCGGCCACGGCATCGGGCGCATCTTCCACGACGCGCCGAACGTGCTGCACTACGGCGAGCCCGGCACCGGCCCCCAGCTCAGACCCGGCATGTTCTTCACCATCGAGCCGATGGTCAATCTCGGCGGCTGGCAGGTGAAGCTGCTCAAGGACGGCTGGACCGCCGTGACCAAGGACCGCTCGCTCTCCGCCCAGTTCGAGCACACCATTGGCGTTACAGAGGACGGTTGCGAAATCTTTACCCTTTCCCCCCAAGGGCACACCAAGCCGCCCTACGATTGCTGAGGGCGCCACCACCGTGGCGGAAAAGCCCCACTTTCACGGCCATCGCGAGCGGTTACGCAAGCGTTTCGACGAGGCGGGCGCGGACGCGCTCCCCGACTACGAGCTGCTGGAGCTGCTGCTCTGCCTGGCGCTGCCCCGGCGCGACGTCAAGCCGCTCGCCAAGCGGCTGAAGGATCGCTTCGGCAACGTCGGCGGTGTGCTCGGCGCGGAGAAGAACGCGCTGAAGGAGGTAGAGGGCGTCGGCGACAGGGTGGTCCACACGCTCAAGCTCGTCGAGGCGCTCGGCGTTCGCACGCTGCAGGAGCCGATCATCGGCCGTCCGGTCATCGGCACCTGGCAGGCGGTGCTGGACTACTGCACCGCGCGCCTCGGCACGCAGACGACCGAGCACTTCCGCGTGCTCTTCCTCGACAACCACAACGCCCTGATCGCCGACGAGGAGCAGCAGCAGGGCACGGTCGACCACGTGGTGCTCTATCCGCGCGAGGTGATCAAGCGGGCGCTGGAGCACGGTGCGAGCGCCGTCGTACTTGTGCACAACCACCCCTCGGGCAACCCCAGCCCGTCCCGCGCCGACATCGAGCTCACGAAGGCGGTCGCGAAGGCCGGCGCCACGCTCGGCGTGACTGTCCACGATCACCTGGTGATCGGCCGCTCCCGTCACGTCTCCTTCAGGGAGGCGGGCCTGCTGCCGGACTGAGCGGAAGTCAGGAATAGGGTCGTGAAGTTGGCTCCGGCGAGGGCGTGTCCTCTGCCAGCTTCAGTCGCTTGTCATCGCCGTGGGCCTGGCGATAGCGCAGCTCGGCGTACTCGCCATAGGTAATCGCCGGATACTTCGGTGGCGCGCCGGCCTCGCGAAAGGGCGGCAGACACTCGATCACCGTGTCGCGCGGCAGGTTGTGAAAGTAGGCGATCGACTGGCGCCGTGTCGGCCGGCCCGGGTCGGCCGGAGGGTTCACCACGCGGTGCGGCGTCGAGACCCAGCGGTCGTTGGTCCAGCGCATCATCGCGTCGCCGATATTGACGACGAACGAGCCAGCGATGTGCGGCAGGTCGGTCCAGCAGCCGGCGCGCGTGCACACCTGCAGCCCGCCGGGCGCATCCTCTGTGCGCAGGATCGTGAGGACGCCATAGTCCGAGTGTGCACCGGCCCGGAGCTGCCCCGGCGCGGGCGGCGCGGACTGCTCCGGGTAGTCGACGACCCGCAGCGACGAAAGGTGGTCCCGAAACTTGTCCTCGAAGTAATCCGCCTCAAGTCCGATGGCAGCGGCGAAGATGTGCCTCAGCGTCGCCGCGAGTTCCGACATCGCCCCGTAGTATTCCCGCCAGGCGCGCTCCAGATCCGGCGGGTGCGCCGGCCATCCATCGCCCCAGAATCCCGGTCCGAAATCCAGGGTCTCCTTCAGATCGCCGATGGCCTCATTGCCGAGCGTCGCAGCCAGCGCCTCCTTGCCGAGCGGAAAGTGCATCAGCCCGCCCAAGACCGGACCGGTCTCGCCGACGGCGTTCTTCTCCTCGGCGGGCAGGTCGAAGAAGGCCCGCGAGGAATCGTAGATGTGCGCGACCAGCGCTTCGGGGACACCGTGACCGGTCATCACGAGGAAGCCGATGTCCTCGCAGGCGGCGCGGACATCGTCGACGACACCCTTTCGTCCCGCCGTCTGCCCGGCCGCAAAGGGGGTGATATCGATGATCGGGACGGGACCCCGCCCGTCCCGGCCGAAAGTCATCCGGACTAGGACGCCGTTCCGAAGGCCTTGCGCAGCGCGGCGCAGGCGGTCGCGTGCGCCTCGTCGGTCACGTCGAAGCGCCCGTTGGCGGTCCAGAAGCCGTGGATGTGGCCCTCGTAGTTGCGGTGGTCGGTGGGCACGCCTGCGGCCTTCAGCCTCTCGGCGTACTCGCGGCCGTCGTCGAAGAGCGGATCGTGGCTCGCGGTCATCACCATCGCCGGCGCCAGCCCGCTCAGGTCGTCGGCGCGGATCGGCGCGGCGCGCACGTCCGCGCGCTCGGCATCGTCGCTGAAGTAGCAGTCAAAGAACCAGGTCATGGCCTCGGCGGTCAGCACGTAGCCCTCGGCGAAGCTCTTGTAGGACGGGCGACCTTCGTCCGTGTCGGTGACGGGATAGACCAGGAGCTGGAAGACCAGCGGCGGCCCGCCTTCGGCCTTCGCCCGCTGCGCCGTGACGGCGGCGAGGCAGCCGCCCGCCGAATCGCCGCCGACCGCGATGCGCGCCGGGTCTGCGCCGATCTCGGCGCAGTTCTCGACCACCCATTTGAGCGACGCCCAGGCGTCCTCCGTGGGCTTCGGGAACTTGTTCTCCGGCGCCTTGCAGTAGTCGACGCCGACGACGATGCAGCCCGCGCCCTTGCAAAGCGCGCGGCAGGCGCCGTCGTGGGTCTCGATGCTGAGCACCACGTAGCCGCTGCCGTGGAAGTTGATGTAGACCGGCAGCGGCTCGGCGGGGTCCGCGCCCTCGGGCCAGTAGAGCCGGATGCGGATCGGCCCGTTGGGGCCGAGAATGTCACGGTCCTCCACCCGCCCGACGTCGACGCCCGGCGCCTGCGCGGCCATGATCAGGTCGTGGAAGCCCTCCCTGATCTCGTCGAGCGGGCGCTCCGCGAGCGGCGGCACCTCGATCGCGTTGATTTCGTCGCAGTACACCTGAACCTGCGGATGCAGAGCCATGATCCCCCCTCGCGCCTCGCGCTCTTTCCTAGCCGCATTTTAGCGGCGCCCGGTCGATTGCGGAAACGGCACCGGCAACCGGCAAGGCGTCGACCAACATGAGGGCCGGGCCGCAGGCCCGGAGCGCGCGACCGCGCGCCGCGCCGAATGGCGCGTAGCCAAGCGAGCGGAGCAAGCGCCCGGCGCTTGAGGGATAGGAAGAAGTTCCGGGCCGTCAGGCCCGGAGCGCGCGACCGCGCGCCGCGCCGTACGGCGCGTAGCCAAGCGAGCGGAGCGAGCGCCCGGCGACTGAGGGAAAGTGAATAAGTAACGGCGACCCTCCGGCGCCTGAGGGAAAGTGAAACCGACTCCCCCATGATCTTTGCCTAGCGCGCCGAAGCGCACTCGTGAACAATGCGCCGGGGCAAGAGCCGCACGCCAGGGAGGCCAACGGCGATGAACGAGAGCGCGACCAGCAATATCACCGTCGGCGCGGAGACGCTCCGCGACCTCTACGTCACCATGCGCCGCATCCGCGCCTTCGAGGACAAGACCGCCGACCTCTTCCAGGAAGGCGTCGTCAAGGGCACGGCCCACAGCTACAAGGGCGAGGAGGCGATCGCCGCCGGCGTCTGCGCAACGCTGCGCGACGACGACATCATCGCCTCCTACCACCGGGGCCACGGCCACTGCATCGCCAAGGGCGCGCGCATCGACCGCATGATGGCGGAGCTGATGGGGCGCCAGACCGGCTATTGCCAGGGCCTCGGCGGCTCCATGCACATCGCCGACATGGAGCTCAACATCATGGGCGCGAACGGCATCGTCGGCGCCGCCATGCCCCTCGCCACCGGTGCCGGCCTCGCTGCCAAGCTGCAGGGGACGGACAAGGTCGCCGTGGCCTTCTTCGGCGACGGCGCGTCCAACCAGGGCGTCTTCCACGAATCGCTAAACCTCGCGGCGGTGTGGAAGCTCCCGGTGATCTTCGTCTGCGAGAACAACCAGTACGCCCTCTCCACCTCCTATCGGAACACCACGGCGGTCTCCCAGGTCTCGAACCGCGCGGCCTCCTACGAGATCCCCGGCATCACCGTGGACGGCAACGACGGCGTCGAGGTCTACCTCGTGCTGCGCGAGGCGGTGGACCGCGCCCGCACGGGCGAGGGGCCGACCCTGATCGAGGCGATGACCTACCGCCACGGCCAGCACTCGCTCCGCGTCAACCTGCGCGACCCCCGGCCCGAGGACGAGCTCGAGTCCTGGCTGGACCGCGACCCCATCGCCCGCATGGAGAAGCGCCTCACCTCCGAGGGCGGCTTCTCGGCGGACCAGTTCGACGAGACCACGCAGGCGGTGGACGAGGAGATCGAGACCGCCGTCACCTACGGCCGCGAGAGCCCGGAGCCGCCGATGCAGGCGATGCTCGATGCCGTCTACGCCCCGCACGCGACCTACACGGAGCCGGGGCCGGATACCGAGCGCATGCTCTCCTACCCCGAGGCGCTCAACGAGGCGCTGGACCAGGAGATGCTGCGCGACGACCGGGTCTTCCTGATGGGCGAGGATGTCGGCGCCACGGGCGGCATCTTCGGCGTCTCCAAGGGGCTGATGGAGCGCTACGGGGCCGAGCGCGTGCGCGACACGCCGATCTCCGAGGCCACCTTCGTCGGCTGCGGCGTCGGGGCCGCCATCGCCGGCATGCGCCCGGTGGTCGAGATCCAGATCTTCGACTTCGTCGCGCTCACCATGGACATGCTGGTCAACCAGGCGGCCAAGTTCCGCTTCATGCTCGGCGGAAAACCCTCCGTGCCGCTGGTGGTGCGCGGCCCCCAGGGCGGTGGCATCCGGCTCGCGGCCCAGCACAGCCAGAGCCTGGAGGCCTGGTTCACCCACGTGCCGGGTCTGGTGGTGGCGGCTCCCTCCACGCCCTACGAAGCGAAGGGGCTATTGGTCGCCGCGATCCGCGACGACAACCCCGTCGTCTTCCTGGAGCAGAAGCTGCTCTACCTCGGCGGCAACGGCCCGGTGCCGGAGGAGCTCTACGCGATCCCCCTCGGCAAGGCCGACATCAAGCGCGCGGGCACGGACGTGACCGTGGTGGCCACGTCCGCCATGGTGCCGCGCGCGCTGAGCGCGGCCACGGTGCTGGAGCGCGACGGCATCAGCGTGGAAGTCGTCGACCCCCGCACCCTGCAGCCGCTGGACGAGGAGACCATCCTCGCCAGCGTGCGCAAGACCAACCGCCTCCTCATCGTGCACGAGGCCTGGGTGCGCGGCGGCTTCGGCGCCGAGGTCGCGGCCATGGTGGTGGACAAGGCCTTCGACTACCTCGACGCCCCCGTCGCCCGGCTCGGCGCCCCCCACACCCCGATGCCCTACAACGACCGCCTCGAGCTCGAGGTCATCCCCTCGCAAGAGCGCATCGTGGACGCGATCCGCGCGCTGCTCTAGCCCCGGCCGGCCACGCCCCTACACCCCCACATCGTCATGCGCGGACTCGTTCCGCGCATCTCCAGCAAGCGCGCCCTCTCTCACATCGTCATGCCCGGACTTGATCCGGGCATCCATGTTCCTCGCAGGCTTAGGGCAGGGTTTCGTAATGGTCGTCCCAACCGGGGTTCTGGGCGACGATGAGATTGACCTTCCAGGCGCGCGGCCAGTGCTTCATGGTCCGCTCCCGCTGGATGGCTGCGGCTATTTCGTCGTGCCGCTCCGCGTAGACGAGGCGGGTCAGACGGTACCGCTTGGTGAACCCTTCAAGCAGACCCTCGCGGTGTTCCCATGCCCTGCGCACAATGTCACTGGTGACACCGAGATAGAGCGTGCCGTTGGGTCGGTTGGTCATGATGTAGACCCAGCCCCCGCCCTCTCTCATGTCCGCATGCTGCAATCCGTGGATGCCCGGAACAAAGCCGGAGTGTTTGACGGGCCTACCTAACAACACACTGTAATATAGACATAAATTGATCTTCTTTTGGTGTAGAGAAGTGCATAGCGCGAAATCAGTCATCAAATCGAATGCAAAATTTCTACAAATTCTGACTGTGCTGCAACCGTTCGAGACGCCGTTTGGCGAATGTGGTCAGTCGGTCGCTGAATCCGTGCGACGGCCAAGTGACGTCGAAACCGACGACGCAATCTCTTGAACGCGACCGACCCCACCTCCTCGATCCGCTTGTTCGCGATAAAGCGCCAGATGCGGATGTGGCTACGGCGCCGTTCGCCATTTGTATCCCAATCCATGCTGCGCGACGCACCCCCGCGGTCTAATTCGTCACTGTTGGCGAGCATGAAAAGGGTATCGGCGACACTCATCGGTCCGGCGTGTTCGACGGTGACCGACGAAGTGGCACGCGCGTGCAGCCAGTCTCCGATTGCGGCCTCATTCGATCCGCCGCCGGCATGTGCCGTAACCGCCAGAGCGGCCGCGCCGTCATAGGCCCGCCGATGCAGGAGATAGATTGCCCGATCTGTCGGGCCACCGTCTTGACAGCACTCTGGACCCCGGTCGGTAGAGATGAAATGGCATTTCGCTCCAGCCCTAATCAGCTACCGCGTTACAAGACGGCGCACGAAGTCGACGAACTCTTGCGGCTTGTAGCACGTCCTTGGCATCGCCAGTCCTCCTCACTCCCAAACCTAAGGAAACAACGAGCCGGAGGAACTTGCAATCACTTTGGCTCACCGCCACACGCTTCCCCATTCTCGCGAGGCCCGGCAATTTCAATCTTTGCGGCACGTCCTTTTTCGTGAAACCAAAGATCGCGAATTTTCGCATCATCGCTTCTTGGCAAAGGAGCCGCGTTTCGAACCCGAAACGTTGTTGGCAGATTTACCGAAGTTCCAAAGACAAGCGCATGCTGTTTCGGCAATGAAGGTAAGCGCTTGAGCACGGCCTCTGAAATAAAAGGTGTCATCTGGCGAATATGGGAAAGGTCCTCTGGGTTCTGAATTCGGTGCACGACAAAATTGGAGCACTGGGAAAGCACTGTTTTTGACAACTCGCTCGGCCTTTGTGATGCGGCGAGCAAGAAAAGCCCATACTTGCGGCCCTCTTTTGCGATCCGTTCATAGATGCGGCTCGCGTCGATTGCATAGCGAGACGGCGTCTGCGCGATGTATCGATGGGCTTCCTCAAGAAGCAGGTGAACCGGGAACCGATTTCTGGGTTCGGCTTGGCGAAGCAATTGGAAAACCATTCGAGCCAGGACCGAAGCCACAAGCTCAACAATTTCGTCCTCAACCGCGTTCATGTCGACGATAATTATTTGGTCCTGTTTTGCCAGGCGACCATCCATCGGTTTCAATCCAAGCAGCTTTGCTAAGAATACGGCCTTTGACGGGCCGGAGGTCCCCGGCTCTAGACCATATCGCAGGAAAGCATATTCTTGCCGCTCCTTCAGGGATTTGTATCGCGTCAGCATTTGCGAACAATAGTCTCGAATCTGCCTGTTGCCATGCGCCTCCTCATAGAGAATCGCAAAATCGAGACATTCCTCAAGGTCCTCGAACGTAAAAGGGGTACGGTCATACGAAGGAAGCTCGACATCTTCACAAAGCTTCAATCTAACTTCATCCAAGAATGGTTCTAGATTGCCGCCGGCAAAATTCCCGTACTGATAGTTGGCCCTATACTTTTGAAGCAGATCGGTATTGAGATCCGACGTCGGATACTTTTGCAGGAGCGATACGACTCGCTGAAATTTGGCCACCGGAGAGTCCCCATCGGCGCCCCGGAAGCACTCGATGATGCATGTCGCGATGAAATGTTCTTTGATTTCCAGAGACTCAGCCGAATGTTTCCGGAACAATCCAGTCAGCCCCAGTGCAGTTCGCAAAACCGGGATTTGCGTCCTCTCGCTCGCCTGAAGAAGCAGCTCCCATTCGGACTGTTCGAGGAACCAGTGCGGCAACCGAAATCGTCCCTCGTCGGAAGACCCATCTAGGACGACGCGGTTCACCCCGATCCCGCTGCCGTCAATTAACTGCGACAGTGCTTGCGTGTACTCGCCATTGACGTCGAATACGACAAATGTTGCACCCCGCGCACGGTGCTCGTCCGGCTTTTCAAACAATGATTGAAGTATGGTCGCTACGGTACAGGATTTCCCGCTGCCGGTGTTTCCCAAGATAGCCGTATGCCCCCCGAAGAAATCGTCGATTCGGACCTTGACGTCGTAACCCTCGAAGACAACCGACTTGCCAATGGTCAACGCGCGGAAACGCGTCGCATCTTGCGGTGCGGGGGGAACATCATCCACCATCGGTGTAAGCTCGATAGGAACGTCTGTCTCGAAGATCCGATCGAGTTCCGTATCAAGAGCGTAGAGAGCGTCGGCGTAAAGAGAGGGGAAAATGGAAACACCGAAGCGAAACGATCCGGATGGAGCTTGCGGCAGCATGCCGACAGGAACGACATCGAGAAATTTGGCGGAAGCGGCCTTGTCCAGGTCGCCCTCGCCAAGACCAATACCAGCAATATCACGTTCCCGCAGACCAATGACTTCGACCACCACATATTCGGCTTGCACTGGCACCATCAAGAAGGAACCAATCCGGGCGACATAGTGGACGTCGTCGAATCCGACCACGGTGAAATTGTCGGTCCCGGCGTGCAGCTCCACAACGAACCGGTCAGCCGAGACGGAGACAATTTTGCCAATTGCTCGTTTTCGGTCATCGCGGCTCATTCGCCATCCTCCCTTTTCTTTGGAATCATGGCCTGGAATACCTTCTTCACGGCATCGTCGATGCGCTCGCTTGGGCGCTGTGGCATCAACTGGTCAATGATCGTGTCGAAGTAATGAACGTTGGGGCCCGGCAGCGCTTCTTTACTACCGATTATCCATATACGGGGATCGTCGAGGGCGCGTAGCTTGGCCACTTCGCCTGGAAGCGTGGGATCAGTGAAGATGACCAGTCTGAAGGTGGGGATCGTAAGTGCCTGATAGATGATGTTGTTGATGTGCTCGTCGCCGAACGCGTATCCCATGGTGAAGAGCACGCTCTGCTCACGCACGATGCGTGACTGGAACTCGCGGAAAAGGTCGGCGTAAGGAGATCCCAGGGTGGCATTCTGTTTTGCGGGGGTGGGGTAGATCATCACCTTCCCGGAATCCCTCGAGTTGGTAGTCTCGCGGATCGGGAATAGACCATGGTCATCTTCGGTCCAGCTGATGGACCCGTGAAGTTTGCAGAGATACACGAACCCATCGACGGCGGACCACTTGCGGCTCGTCAGGTCCAGTTGCTCGGCAAGGGCGTATCGGAATGTCGCCGGATTAAAGCGTCTTTCGATGACACCGGAAAAGCCGTTTGCGTAGGGCAGGCCGAGACGGTCCATAGCGGTTTCATTGAAGAGGTCGTAGTTGGTCGTGAACACCCAAGGTCTTGGCAGAGAGCGATCGCGAAGTACAAGTTTTCGGTAGAACGATTCGTACAGGGCCATGACCGTATTGTCGCCGCTGGCGAAGGCGCCCCGCGTACACTTGGTCCAAAGAAACGTCTGTACTTTGTCGATCACGGAGTTTACGATTTCAAGGTGGGCACTGGCGGTCTCAAGAGAACTTCGCTGAAGGGCAAAGCGCAGACTGAAAAGGAGCTCCATCAGCCTTTCCAGATTGCGAGAATATTCTTGAGCACTGATATCCACGCCGAGCTGCTGCGACAGCAGCTTACGCTCCTCTGTTGTCGGAAAAGATGGGTCGTCGGTCTCGCGAGACTTCGTGAATTCTTGGGCAAGGGGCGCCATGGTGGGCACACCGACTTCCCGGCCGTTCACTCGTGATGAGGAGCAACCAGCGCCAAGCAGGAATGCCACATTCTTTGCATTCAGTGACTCACCAAGGGCGTGTCTTACTTTCTCTACGTCGACGGGCCATTCGCGTTCGCCAGCTTCCCCGTCGACGCCCCGAATGAAATAGTAGGTATGCGTTTGCGCGTCTTCTGCCGCTGTGTCGTTCATTGCCCCTCCAAAATCCAATCGAGCAGCGTGTCTGCGGACTTCGCGTCGTCTCGCATCGAACCCACCCTTGTGGCTAGCGCGCTTGGTATGGAATCGCCGGACAGCTGGTCGAGGTCAGCGTGAGTACGAGAAGAAATGGCTCCGCTGTCGGCTCTCCAGTAATAGCTTCGACCTGCGCCGACGACAAGAAAGGCCAGGCTGTTCGCTTAGCATGAGCGACTTCAGAACTGAGCGCCTCGTCACCAAAACCAACAAGGACGTTGGTGTTGAATGCTGTGACCCAAGCCCGCAGGCCCACAACGTGGCTGTCGAGAGGTCTGACGCAGTGACTGGGTCCACCCCGGGTCTGGCGCAATTCCGCCATCCCTGGGCGCCAGCGCCTGGGACGAAGAGTGATCGAGTCGGGGCGCCGGGAATTGCATGGGAATCGGCGAGATTGGATAGTCTGACCGCGTGAGGCGCGCAATGGCGCAGCTGCGCCCTCTTGCACCGCTGGCGCCGAGATTGTTCCATCGGGCATGTGAGCTGGACCATGAAATCCCTCGTCCTGGCGCTGTTGCTCGGCGTCGTTCTCTCCGTGCCCGCCGCGGCTGAGGAGGATGATCGCCTCGCCACCATCCATCTCCCGGAGGGCTTCGTCATCGAGGCCTTCGCGGAAGTTCCCAATGCACGGCAGATGGCCTGGGGCGAGAAAGGCACCCTCTTCGTCGGCACCCGCCGGGAAGGGCGCGTCTTCGCGGTAACCGACGAAGACGGCGACGGCCGCGGCGAGCGCGTGCGCGAGATCGCATCGGGGCTGCGGATGCCGAGCGGGGTCGCATTCCGCGACGGGGCGCTCTATGTGGCGGCTGTCAG
>Ga0209022_1002540_pt1 | contig 14805 bp, 14 predicted proteins | sample PinacodermPK_FD_187300 | JGI IMG/M metagenome (GOLD analysis project Ga0209022, IMG submission 187300) | Host-associated microbial community of the marine sponge Aplysina aerophoba from Gulf of Piran - sponge pinacoderm, lysed by proteinase... | ecosystem: Host-associated > Porifera > Sponge >...
TTGATGCGAAGGCTGTTGTTGAATGAATGTATGACCCGTGTGAAGGTTGCGGGTTATATGGTCAAGTGAATAAGCGCACAGGGCGGATGCCTTGGCAGTCAGAGGCGATGAAGGACGTGGTAATCTGCGAAAAGCCTCGGGGAGCCGATAAACAGGCTGTGATCCGGGGATGTCCGAATGGGGAAACCCACCCGATTTTATCGGGTATTCCCGAGCTGAATACATAGGCACGGGAAGGCGAACCCGGGGAACCGAAACATCGAAGTACCCGGAGGAAAAGAAATCAACCGAGATTCCGTCAGTAGCGGCGAGCGAAAGCGGAGCAGCCCTTGAAGCTGTGCACAGGTCAGTGGAATGCTCTGGAAAGGGCAGCCATAGTGGGTGAAAGCCCCGTACACGAAGGCTTGTGCATGGTGATATCGAGTAGGGCGGGACACGTGAAATCCTGTCTGAACATGGGGGGACCATCCTCCAAGGCTAAATACTCCTGACTGACCGATAGTGAACCAGTACCGTGAGGGAAAGGCGAAAAGAACCCCGTTGAGGGGAGTGAAATAGACCCTGAACCCCTGTGCGTACAAGCAGTGGGAGCACTGACCGTTTTCGGACTGTCGGTGTGACTGCGTACCTTTTGTATAATGGGTCAGCGACTTGCATTCTGTGGCCAGGTTAACCGAATAGGGAAGCCGTAGGGAAACCGAGTCTGAATAGGGCGTCCGGTCGCAAGACCGGTTGAAGTCGCAGGGTGCAGACCCGAAACCGGGCGATCTATCCATGGGCAGGCTGAAGGTTGGGTAACACCAACTGGAGGGCCGAACCGACTGTCGTTGAAAAGCCAGCGGATGACCTGTGGATCGGAGTGAAAGGCTAATCAAGCCCGGAGATAGCTGGTTCTCCCCGAAAGCTATTTAGGTAGCGCCTTGTGGATAACCCAGGGGGGTAGAGCACTGTGTCGGCTAGGGGGCCATCCCGGCTTACCAACCCGATGCAAACTCCGAATACCCTGGAGTCGGACCACAGGAGACAGACGGCGGGTGCTAAGGTCCGTCGTCGAGAGGGCAACAGCCCAGACCGCCAGCTAAGGTCCCCAAACATGATCAAGTGGGAAACGATGTGGGAAGGCACAGACAGCCAGGAGGTTGGCTTAGAAGCAGCCATCCTTTGAAGAAAGCGTAATAGCTCACTGGTCGAGTCGGCCCGCGCGGAAGATGTAACGGGGCTCAAATCATGTACCGAAGCTGCGGCTTTCCGTGCAAACGGGAAGGGTAGGGGAGCGTTCTGTAGGCCGTTGAAGGTGTGCTGGGAAGCATGCTGGAGGTATCAGAAGTGCGAATGCTGACATGAGTAACGATAAAGGGGGTGAGAGTCCCCCTCGCCGTAAGACCAAGGGTTTCTGCGCAACGTCGATCGGCGCGGAGTGAGTCGGCCCCTAAGGCGAGAGCGAAAGCTGTAGTCGATGGGAAACGGGTTAATATTCCCGTACCTTGCACAACTGCGATGGAGTGACGGAGAAGGCTGGGCCAGCAGGGCGATGGTTGTCCCTGTTTAAGGTGGTAGGCTGGGCATTCAGGAAAATCCGGATGCCCTTAAGCCGAGAGCTGATGACGAGCGGTCTACGGACTGCGGAGTGGTTGATGCCATGCTTCCAGGAAAAGCTTCTAAGCATCAGGTTGTGCGGGACCGTACCCCAAACCGACACAGGTGGTCGGGTAGAGTATACCAAGGCGCTTGAGAGAACCCGGGTGAAGGAACTAGGCAAAATGGTACCGTAACTTCGGGAGAAGGTACGCCGCTGGAGGTGAAGGACTTGCTCCGTAAGCTTCTGGCGGTCGAAGAGAGCAGGTGGCTGCGACTGTTTATTAAAAACATAGCACTGTGCCAACACGAGAGTGGACGTATACGGTGTGACGCCTGCCCGGTGCCGGAAGGTTAATTGATGGGGTTATCGCAAGAGAAGCTCCTGATCGAAGCCCCGGTAAACGGCGGCCGTAACTATAACGGTCCTAAGGTAGCGAAATTCCTTGTCGGGTAAGTTCCGACCTGCACGAATGGCGTAACGATGGCCACGCTGTCTCCACCCGGGACTCAGTGAAATTGAAATCGCAGTGAAGATGCTGTGTATCCGCGGCTAGACGGAAAGACCCCGTGAACCTTTACTACAGCTTCACACGGGACTCTGATGCAATCTGTGTAGGATAGCTGGGAGGCATTGAAACCGGGACGCCAGTTCTGGTGGAGTCGACCTTGAAATACCAGCCTGGTTGCATTGGTGTTCTAACTCCGCACCATTATCTGGTGTGAGGACAGTGTGTGGTGGGTAGTTTGACTGGGGCGGTCTCCTCCCAAAGAGTAACGGAGGAGTGCGAAGGTTGGCTAAGCACGGTCGGACATCGTGCGGTTAGTATAATGGTACAAGCCAGCCTGACTGCGAGAGCGACAACTCGAGCAGGTGCGAAAGCAGGTCATAGTGATCCGGTGGTTCTGAATGGAAGGGCCATCGCTCAACGGATAAAAGGTACTCCGGGGATAACAGGCTGATACCGCCCAAGAGTTCACATCGACGGCGGTGTTTGGCACCTCGATGTCGGCTCATCACATCCTGGGGCTGAAGCCGGTCCCAAGGGTATGGCTGTTCGCCATTTAAAGTGGTACGCGAGCTGGGTTTAGAACGTCGTGAGACAGTTCGGTCCCTATCTGCCGTGGACGTTGGAAGTTTGAGAAGAGCTGCTCCCAGTACGAGAGGACCGGAGTGGACGGACCGCTGGTGTTCGGGTTGTGTCGCCAGACGCATTGCCCGGTAGCTACGTCCGGAAGGGATAACCGCTGAAAGCATCTAAGCGGGAAGCCTCCTTCGAGATGAGACTTCCCAGGACCTTGAGTCCCTGAAGAGCCGTCCAGGACCAGGACGTTGATAGGCCGGGTGTGTAAGCGTTGTGAGGCGTTGAGCTAACCGGTACTAATGACTCGTGCGGCTTGACCATATAACACCGGAGCCTTTATTGAGGCGTTCATTCAACACAAGACAGATTTCCGTTTTTTGCCTGGCGGCAAGAGAGCACCGGAACCACCTGGTCCCATCCCGAACCCAGAAGTGAAACGGTGTATCGCCGATGGTAGTGTGGGGTCTCCCCATGTGAGAGTAGGTCACTGCCAGGCTTCTTTTTGAAGAGCCCTGACGTTCGCGTCGGGGCTTTTTTTTGTAAAAAAATTTGCTTCTGCATGGAGCGTTTTTCTGACGTTCCCGACGTTCCCGACGTTCCTGACGTTCCCTGTCATGCTGACTCTAACAGTTTGCTGCGGTGTCCTGCCTGGAGATTGAGAGGCTATCGGTCGGAGCTATTTTTCAAGTATGTCACGGTCTGCTGCTGCCCCGGTCTGCGACGATGGATGCTCACTATGTCTTTCAAAATATTGTGTCGGCCAGCCTTCTATGTGAAAAGGGGATGGTTACGATACAAGATGGGCTGGTAATTGCGCTGCAGTAGACTGGCCCCCGCTATTATTCCTGCGTACTCTCATCATTCCTGCGAAGGCGGGAATCCACCCTGCGCTGCCGTCTTTACAGCCTCACCCTCATTGTTCATTCTTGTGTCACCGTCATTGCGCGAAGGCGGGAGCACAAGCTGCACTGCCGCCTGCTCAGCCTTACCTTGTTTCGTCGTCCCTCCTCCCGTGATTCCCGCCTTCGCGACTGCTGCTTCCACGGCCTCATCTTGATTCGTCATTTCTTCCCTGTCATTCCGGCGAGGGCGGGAATGTGCGCTGTACTGTCGTTCGTACAACTTCTCCTTCATTTGTCATCCCTCCGTTCCCTCTGTGCGAAGGCGAAAAAGACGGAAGCAAGACCGACTCTTCGAGGTTTTCATGGTTTTTTAGATTGCTGAGCTGGCACGTTGAAACAGGGAGAGCAGCCAACCGATTCCTGTGTACCTGCCTACTCTATTCGCTAGCGCATGCTTTCGTCTAACGACGGCGGGCATCCATGCTTACCGCCGATTGTACGGCCTCTCCCTCACCCGTTAGCCCTTCTCCGTCATTCCCGCGAAGACGGGAATCCATGCTGGCCCACCGTTCGAACAACCTCTCCTCCATTTATCATCCCTCCGCCCTCCGCCCTCCGTGCGAAGGGGGAGAATGATGGGAGTGAGATATATTTTTCGATGTTTTCTGTGTTTTTTTCAGATTTCCAAGCTGACATACCGGCACAGGGAGTGTGCTCAACCGCGATTCCTGCGTACTCAAGTCGTTCAGTGAAGGAGGGAGATCCATGATGCGCCTCTGTCTTCTCAGCCTGATGCACTGGGGCATTCGACCTGGTGGCGAATTGGTGGTCGGTGTGTGTTACCACCAGTCCTTAATGTCTTTTGTTATTGTGCCTGTCAGTTTGTCATCTGTGACTGAAGGTTTGTCTTCGCCAGTCAGCACAGACTGATAACTCGGCCACAGTCTATTAGGCAGGTGCTGAACAAGTCAGCGTGTCATGACTTCGGAGGATGGTGGTTCGAGCCCGACCCCACTGGCGGGATTTCCCCAAATTGCTTTCGCGCAGGCCGGTTTTACCCCGCTCCGGGTCGTAGTTCGGCTCATTTTTCCGTTACATCCCGGTGCAGGTGTGAGCGCCAGTTATAACTGTCCCCATTTCATCAGTTTTTCGGGCGTTACGGGTTTGGAGCTTTTACAGCACCATCAGACGGCTTCTTTTCTCCCGGTCGTTCTCTTGGCCTCCCTGATGGCAGGCTTTTTTGTCGCAGGAAAAGAACCCCGCCCGTCGTCTTCGGGCATGGCTTTTGCGTTGTTTTCTGCCATTCGCTAAAGGCAGGGGAAAAGCCAGTGGTGGTTGTCTCCCAAACCGGAAAATGGGTGCATATCATTGCTGCTGTCGAAAAGAGCCTGGTTGGATGGTGTGCACGGGTCGCCTGGGGGTGGGACACATTCCTCGGCCAATGTTGATGGTTAAGTGAAGTGTGAACCAATGCCGCCACCCCCTCGACACTGAGCGTGTTCAGCAGCACGGAAAGCCTGCCAGAAAAGATTTTCCTGCGAAATGGACAGATTACCTTCCCTGTATTCAGAAGATAAATCAGGAAAGGTGAAGATTATGCCGACACAGGCTGCAGGTTCTGATCGTGCAACGTTTTCCAGGGATTGTCGGCCGGGTATTGTTTTACGCGAGCCCTATTCGCAGTAGTGGGGTGTCTCACTCACCAGGGTGTAGACAAAATGACGCATAAGTTACAAACACCTGTCGCAGAGGGTCAAAGTTTTTGGTGAGGTAACTTGGGACGGCCGCGAAGGAAACGACCATACACCGTTCCTTGTGTCGAAAGCTGGTGGACAACACTCAAGCACCTTATGTGGCAATGTGGTGTGGCACAGGAGCAGGAGCTGCCGGCCCACCTGTGTGCGGAGTGATTTGCGGCCAGCCGCGCAGAGCGAGCATTCAACACAAGTCGCCTTTCATCGCTGGATCTGCGTGGTCCAAAGGATGGTTGACATAACCGAAAAGAATATCCGGGTCTTGAACCAGGTGTCCACCTGCTTCGTAAAAAAACGAAAAGTTCTGTTGAATCTTCCGGTTGTCAGGATGTAAGCTCGCCGAAGCTCCTTTTTTACCCTCGTTTTTGCCGTTGGTTTTATGGAAATTCAACGCCTTGTCCTCCTTCTTGTCATAGCCATTTACTTGTTCTCCCCTGCTGTTATGGAGTGGTGGATAAATGCACCGCAGGGTTGGTATGGCCCCTGGTTGCTGTGGTTCGTGGTCGTGGTAGTGGCTTGCTGTCTTCAGCACTGGAGGCCGCCGGGATGACTTTTGGAGTGAGCAACTTGGTCGCCATCAGCCTCTTCCACTTTCTCATTATGTTCGGGGTCGCCAGGTTGGCGGAGAGAAAGCGCTTTCTGCGCAGGCTCAGCGAGCACCCTGCAACATATACCCTGGCACTTGGCGTCTACATAAGTGCCTGGGCTTTTTACGGTACGGTGGGCATAGCGCATCAGTACGATTTTGTTTTTCTCGCCTATTATTTTGGCCTTTGTGGAGCCTTTTTGTTGGCGCCGGTGCTGCTGTCTCCTGTGCTGCGTCTGACGGCCGCTCATCAGCTGACATCTTTGGCGGACCTGTTCTCTTTTCGCTTTCGTAGTACCACAGCGGGTGCCGTGACTACCTTGCTGATGCTGGTTGCAATGCTGCCTTTGTTGGCCATGCAGATTCAGGCAGTGGTCGATTCTGTGAGCATTGTTGCGAACAAAAGCTTCGCTGAGCCGGTGGCAGGACTACTCTGCCTGGGCTCGGCACTGTTTGCCATGTTTTTTGGCTCCCGCTACAACTCAAGCCAACATAAAAGCTGTGCACTTGTACTGGTTGTTGCGCTGCAATCTTTCGTCAAGGTTGTGGTTCTCCTGATTCTGGGCGCCCTGGTTCTTTCGACTGTCTTTGGTGGCCCTGCCCGTCTGCAAGACTGGATTTCTTCTCACAGGGAAACGCTGGATACGCTGCGCGTTGCTCTGGATGCCGGTCCCTGGCGGACTATGTTGCTGATTTTTTGTGCGTCAGCAGTTGTTATGCCAGACATGTTTCATATGACTTTTGCCGAAAACCGAAAGCCGGACCATCTTCGCAGTGCCAGTTGGGGACTCCCGTTTTATCTTCTTCTCGTCAGCCTTCCTGTGCCTCTGATCCTGTGGGGGGGGATGGCGCTGGGAACCGATACATTGCCGGAGTACTATGCCCTGGGCATTGCCATGGATCTGGCCAAGCCCTGGCTTGTGCTTCTTGTGTATATGGGAGGGCTCTCTGCGGCCAGTGGCAGCCTGATTGTCTGCGTGTCTGCCATCTCTTCAATGGTTGTTACTCACTGTGTCCTTCCATGGCACCGGCCGATTGGGCACCCGGATCTGTATGCGTGGCTTGCAAAAACCAAGCGAATTCTGATTGGAGTCATTACGGCTGGATGCTACGGGCTCTACTTGTGCCTGGATGCAGGTGGCAACATAGCGCCCTGGGTGCTGGCTTCTTTCGTGGCGGTTCTTCAATTTCTTCCGGGAGTGATTTCTGTTGTCTACTGGCCGGGGGCCAGTGGCAAGGGCCTTGTTGCCGGTATGCTGGGCGGGTTTTTGATCTGGCTTGTTATGATGGCACCGCTGTTGGGGGTGCAGCCGGTGTCTGGGTTCTGGTTTGATGCAGGGTTACAAGGATCCAGTTGGTATCTGTGGGCGCTGTTGCCTTTATTCGTCAATGCCGCGTTTTTTTCTGTGATCAGTGCATTGGTGCGCAAGTCTCCCGAAGAGAAAATGGCAGCCTGTGAGTGTTTTCAGGCTCTGGATCATCAGACAAGAAAGCCTCTGCTGGTGTTGTCTATAGCAGAATTCAGGCAGCGTCTGGTCTGGGCTGTGGGTAGCTGCATGGCTCAGCGTGAGGTCGCACTGGCAATAAAGAGCCTGGGGCTTGATGAACATGATCGGCGCCCTTACTCGCTGCGGCGCTTAAGGGACAAGATTGAGTCCAATCTTTGCTCGGTTCTGGGGCCGGAGGTGGCCAGGACGGCCGTTGCCGAGTGTCTTCCTTATGCCAACGAAGTCAACCAGGCAGATGACGTTCAATATATCGAAAGTCAGCTGGATATATCCCGTCATAGCCTGACTGGGCTGGCGGCTGATCTGGATCAGCTGCGTGTGTATCACAGGCACATGTTGCACAGTCTTCCGGTTGCTCTGTGCGTGCTGGGCAAGGATCGGGAAATACTGGTGTGGAATCAGGCTATGGAAGTTCTGACGGCCTTGCCTGCGACGGCCATGCTGGGAGCGCAGCTGCAAACGCTTCCTGCACCCTGGTCTGACCTTCTTGTTGATGCTGACAATGCGGTAGATGATGGCGTATCAGGGCAGCGTTGCCCTGTGACTATTGAAGGACGGTCACGTGTTCTGCACAGGCACAGTAGTGAGGTGAAAGAGGAAAAGTGTCTGATCATTACGTTGGAAGATCAGACTGACGTGCATACTCTTGAGCAGAAATTGATGCATAACGAACGGCTGGCGGCTATCGGGCAGCTGGCCGCTGGCGTTGCTCACGAAATCGGGAATCCTCTGACAGGCATCGACTGCCTGGCTCAGGAGCTGCGTAGTGCTGCCGCAAGTGAAGAGGACAGACAGCTGGCAGGGCAGATTCTGGAACAAACGAAACGCATCGCCCGGATAGTACGCGCGTTGGTGTCGTTTGCTCATAGCGGTGGCGACCCTGCGGCTGACGATGGAGGCCTTGGCAGCAGAGCTGTCATTGATGTGTCCCGCTGCGCACATGACGCCATCAGTCTGTTGGAGCTCAACAAGGAAGGAGGCAGTGTGCGCTTTGTAAACAGGTGTATGTCTGGATGCGGGATCCTTGGCTCCAGTCAGAAAATAACCCAGGTTTTGGTGAATCTGTTGGACAACGCCAAGGATGCCTCTCCGAACAATGCGGAGGTGATCATAGGCGCGCACCGGGAGTCCGGGCAGATTCTGATCAAGGTCACGGATGCGGGTGACGGAATTTCACCAGCGCATCAACGGCGGGTTTTCGAACCTTTTTTTACCACGAAGGCAGTGGGGCAGGGGACGGGGCTGGGGATGGCACTTGTGTATCGCATTATTGAGGAGCACTTTGGCTCTATCACCATCCAGTCTCCCGTGCCGGAAACGGGGAAGGGGACCTGTGTTTGTATCAGGCTTCCTGAGGCGCGGGCTGCGCAAGAGGCTGCTCTACCCCGGAAGCCTGGCGCGCGTCTTTCTTCAGCAGGGAGTGGAGACTGGTCATGAGAGTGGGGCGAGTTCTTGTTGTGGAGGATGAGCCTGTCATTCGCTCTTCCTTGCGCCGTTTGCTGGAGCGTAATGATTATGAAGTGCTGGAAGCAGAGTCTGTGGAGGAGGCTTGTCGCCAGGATCTGGCGTCCCTTGATTTGATTATCTCTGATCTGCGTTTGCCCGGAGAGCCTGGCACCGCCATGATCGACCGCGCTCAGGCCACCCCGGTCTTGATTATGACGAGCTATGCCAGTCTGCGCTCAGCGGTGGACTCCATGAAGAAGGGTGCGGTGGACTACATAGCCAAGCCTTTTGACCACGAGGACATGCTTGCTGCTGTCGCGGAGACCATCGGGAAAAAAAATGCGGGCACTGGTCAGGCAGTCGACCGTAAGGCAGGTGCAGGGGGGAACGGCTCGTCACCGGGGGCGAGCGGTATGATTGGTGAATCTCCGGCCATGATGCGGCTGTTTTCTCACATAGACAGGGTGGGGCCGACAGACACCACTGTTCTGGTCGGCGGCGAGTCTGGAACGGGGAAAGAGCTGGTTGCCAGGGCTGTGCATGCAGCCAGTCGCCGTAGCAACAAGCCTATGGTGAGCGTCAACTGTGCCGCGATTCCTGAAACTTTGATTGAGTCGGAACTGTTTGGTCATGAGAAGGGGGCCTTTACTGGTGCCGTCAGTACCCGCAATGGCTTGTTGGAGGCAGCCGATCAAGGGACCTTGTTTCTTGATGAGATTGGTGAGCTGCCACTGGAAGCTCAGGCGCGACTGTTACGAGTACTCCAGGAGGGAGAGATACGGCGGGTGGGGTCGACACTTTCTCATCGCGTGGATGTGAGGTTGATTGCGGCGACTCACCGTGATCTGCGCAAGATGGCTGACGAAGGCTCTTTCCGGGAAGACTTGTATTACCGTCTTCATGTCGTAGAACTGCGGGTTCCTCCTCTGCGGCAGCGGGGCAATGATATTGTGGCCCTGGCCCAGGCCATTCTGGAGAAAGCAGTCGTTCGGGCAGGGCGTACGGAAATGTGGCTGGCGCCGGAGACTCTGGATGCAATAAGCAAACACTCCTGGCGCGGCAATGTACGGGAGTTGGAGAACGCTATTGAAAGAGCTGTTGTGCTGGGCGACGAAAACAGAATAACCCCTGTCATGTTGGGCTTGCGTGGTCCTGCGTCTGAACCTGCTGCGGTGCGGTACTCTGCCGATAAGCAGGAAGGGCTGTCAATGGAAGACTACTTTATTGAGTTCGTGCAGAAAAACCAGAGCAGTATGAGTGAGACAGAGTTGGCTCGGCGTTTGGGGATAAGCCGGAAAAACCTGTGGGAACGGCGCCGACGTTTTGGTATTCCCCGGCGAGAAGTGAGTACCTGAGTCAAGGTTTCTACCTGGCAGCTGTCTACAATTAGTGGAGTCAGGGAAACAGGATCAGGGGCTGAACGTGTTATTGAAAAAAATGACAAATGACAGCAAGCGGTTGATGCGGGTTGGGTTGTTCTTTCTCTGTAGTCTCTTGCCGGTTGTTGCAGGGGCCGAGGGGAGCAGGACGGCAGGGCATGTTGGGCATACTGGTGAAGAGCTGACATTTTGTGCGCGGGAGCGAATGGAGCGCGAGCATGAAATCTTTCGTAATACAAATATAGAAATAGAGGGGGAGCTGCATGAGCAGAGTGCCTCCAGTTGTTTTGAGCCACGCGAAAATTTGTATTTTACTGCACTGGTTGTCGCTGAGGAGAAGCTGGGTGCTCTCGTGCCCTGGTCTCGGGAGGCAAGCAGCGCGTTAAGCAGGCAAAGGGCGCACGAGGCCTGTAAGGTGCTGGGTTATGAGGAGTCACGCCTTGCGATGGACCAGTGCCAGAGAGAACGTTACGCGGAGCTGATGCAGATGCACGAGTGGAAGCATCAAGAGGAAGCCATCAGCCATATAAACACGCGTAACGAAGATGCTGAGAGGCTCATGCAGGGCTGCGTGCTTGCCTTGGCCCAGAATCTGGAAAGGCTGCCAAAGAGCATTGTTCTACCGCTTGCTTACTATGATCGTCGCTTGAGAACCTATCCGGCGTGGTATGTCGAGGAGCGAGTCAACGACAAGGACTGGTTGGAAAACATGCAAAGCACGAGCGCGTACCAGGTTCTTGAAGATGCCCTGGGAGATGATTGTCCGGGTGACATGATATGGTGGCTGTACTGACTGAAGCGGTAAGGGCGTGGAGGCTTTTTGAATACGTGGGCTGTCTCTCTTGCGCTCCCGGTGATAGAATGCCCCCTTTTTCCATGCGAAAGGGGTTTACCCTGAATGCTGTAATCACCGGGGGCCAGAATAGATTATGACGGGCGGGCGCAAAGGGGTTATTGGATTCCTGTCCAGTCTTTTCAAGACAAACATGAAAAATGCCTCTCGGGCCGGTCTCAAGGTCATACCTGCCAGTGAGCATGGATTGCCAAGCAATCTTGTTCCTGATCATGTTCTCAAGGTGCTCAACGGTCTGGCACGCCATGGCCATGATGCCTGGTTGGTGGGGGGCTGCCTTCGGGACTTCCTTCTTGGTATTACACCGAAAGATTTTGATGTGGCCACCAGCGCTCACCCGGAGGTGGTGCGTTCGCTTTTCAGGAATTCGCGCATTATTGGTCGCAGATTCAAATTGATTCATGTTCTCTTTGGCCGGGAAATTGTCGAGGTGGCCACTTTCCGGGCGAATCAGGACTCTGCTGGCACCAATGGGAATTCGGGCAGGTCGCGGCGCCATGCACGTTCAGGGCGCATCCTGAGGGATAATGTCTACGGCACCATTGAAGAAGACGCCCTGCGTCGGGACTTTACTGTCAATGCCCTGTACTACACGGCGACAGATGGTTCGCTGCGTGATTTCTGTGGTGGTGTTCAGGATCTGCACAACGGCGTTATCCGGCTGATAGGTGATCCTGGCAGTCGTTACCGGGAAGATCCCGTGCGGATGCTGCGAGCACTACGTTTTGCTGCTCGCCTGGATTTTTCGATAGAAGAGCATACAGCAGCCGCTATTCACAAACAGGCTGCCCTGCTGCGCGATATACCGCCGGCCCGTTTGTTCGATGAATCGCTGAAACTGTTTCTCTCAGGAAAAGGCTGCAGAACGATTGAGATGATGCGGGAATACGGATTGCTGTCTTTTCTCTTTCCGGCGACTGAGTCAGTCCTTGCCAGAGATTCACAGGGACTGCAGTTTTTGGAGAAAGCTCTGCAGGATACTGACGCTCGTGCTGCCGAAGGCAAGCCGGTATCACCGGCATTTCTGGTTGCGGTGTTGCTGTGGCCTCCCATGCGGCAAGCGGAACGCAAGCTGCAGGAGCAGGATATTGATTCACCCGAGGCCTATCAGCAGGCGGCGGCCCAGCTGTTTGCGCAGCAGTGCCGCTATACTGCTATACCGCGTCGTTTCTCCATGGCTGCGCGTGAGGTCTGGTTTTTGCAGAAACGACTGGAAAGTGATCGTTCCCGTCAAGTTGAGACGCTGCTTCAGAACTCATGCTTTCGCGCGGCTTATGACTTCCTGCTTCTGAGGGAAGCGGCAGGTGAGAAGGTGGGTGGCGCTGTGCGTCGATGGACAGGTGTGCTGCGGCGCATGCAGACAGAGGCAGAGCCTGCCCGACCTGGGGCGCAGTTGGCAGATGCCGAGTCGCGTCCCAGACGGAGCCGTCCGCGGCGGCGTTACAGAAATCGCAGGCCGGGTGGGGCGGGAACATCCTAATTTGAGAGGAAGCTGTAACGGGGCGGGTTGTTGTTCTGCTGAGCGGGAGCTTGCACAAAGAGATGACTCGACCAGGCTTCTCGAAGCAGGACGGCTTGTTGGCAGGCGGCCTCCTGGACAGGGAAGGGGCTTTGCCAGTGATGTTGCCGCGTGTCTATATAGGTCTGGGAAGCAATCTGGGCGACCCGGTGCGGAACCTGCAATCTGCGGTGGCCCAGATTGCGGCTCTCCGGGGTGTTTCTCTTTATGCCATGTCCAGAATGTACAAAAGCAAGCCGGTTGGTCCCCAGGATCAACCTGATTATGTCAACGCAGTGATATCCCTGGAAACATCCTTGTCTCCCTTGAAGCTTCTTGATCATTTGCAGGCTATCGAGCGCGCTCATGGCCGAAGGCGGACGCGTTACTGGGGAGAAAGAACTCTGGATCTTGACATGCTTTTATATGGTGACAGGATAATAGAAGACGCGCGTCTTAATGTTCCTCATCCACAGGCGAAAAACCGCAATTTCGTTTTGCGTCCTCTGGCGGACATAGAGCCGAACCTTGTGTTTCCTGCAGGAGAGCGCCTTCGGGATCTGGTGACGGCAGCCGGAAATGCTGGCTTGTCTGAGCTTGCTGCCGGGCTGGAGCAGGTTTCTGGCGGCTCCTTCGATCCTTGCGACCTGTCCGGGAAATAGAACGGTCACTGTGTTATTCCGGTGTGAGGTGCGTGCCACATCGGTCGATGCACTTCCAGTTGGCACGCAGTATCTTCAAGAAAGTTCATGACCAAAACGACGCTTCACTCTCTTCTCGACATGAAACGGTCGGGTGAAAAGATCGCATGCCTGACCGCTTACGATGCCACCCAGTCTCACCTTGTCAGTTCGCAAAAGGCTGATATTATCCTGGTGGGGGACTCGGTGGGGATGGTCGTTCAGGGGCACGAGTCCACTGTACCGGTCACCATGGAAGACATGCTCTATCACACGCGCTGTGTCGCCCGGGGAAACACCTGTTCACTCGTGATGGCGGATCTGCCGTTTATGGCTTGTGCCACGCTTGATCAGGCCTACCGTAATGCGGCTGCACTGATGCAAGCGGGTGCGGATATGGTCAAGATTGAAGGCGGAAGCTGGCTGTGCGAGACGGTATCCGGTCTGGCGGCGCGGGGCATCCCTACCTGCTTGCACTTGGGGTTGACGCCTCAGTCGGTGAGCATGCTGGGGGGGTATAAGGTCCAGGGGAAAGATCCCGAGGCAGCCAGGAAAATCAGTGAGGACGCTCACCGGCTTGAGGCTGCTGGTGCGGACATGCTGTTGCTGGAGTGTGTTCCAACGGCGTTGGCGCGCGATGTATCCTGTGCGGCGACTGTCCCTGTTATAGGCATTGGTGCCGGTGCGGATACAGACGGGCAGATCCTTGTTTTTTATGATGTTCTTGGGATGACGCCGCGCCGTGTTCCTCGTTTCGCAAAAAACTTCATGAGTGAAGAAAGTACACCGGCGGCAGCAGTCAGCCGCTTTGTTGCAGATGTAAAGAGCGGGCTTTTTCCTGCTTCTGAACACAGTTTTGGTGCGTGATCGCGAATGGATCTGATTGAATCCCCTGCTGCCATGCGACTGGCAGCCCGACGTCTCAGGGAAAAACATGACAGGCTGGCACTGGTTCCCACCATGGGCAACCTGCATGCCGGCCATCTGGCCCTTGTCGAACAGGCCCGGCGCCAGGCGGGTGCTGTGATCGTCAGTATATACGTCAACCAAATGCAGTTTGGCGTTAACGAGGACTATCACAGTTATCCCCGTACCCTGGAAGAAGACTTGGCTCGCTTGAAGGAATGCGGTGTGAGTGCTGTGTTTGTTCCCACTGCTGCGGCCATATACCCCGAAGGGCTGGAGCAACATACTGTTATCCAGAATTCTTTTCTGGATGGAATACACTGCGGACGAACGCGCCCCTCATTTTTTACTGGCGTACTGACGGTGGTTGCCAAGCTGTTCAACATAGTCCAGCCGGATATGGCTGTGTTTGGTGAAAAAGATTTTCAGCAGCTGTGCATGGTGCGCAGGATGGTCAAGGACTTGTGTTTCCCTGTAGACATTGTGTCTGTTCCCACGGTACGCACTGAGGACGGGCTGGCCTTGAGCTCGCGTAATGAGTATCTGTCGCTCGAAGAAAAAGAGCGAGCCTCGACACTGAGGGCGCAGCTGTTGTGGGCCAGAAAGGCTGTTCTGGCAGGAACACATAGTTATGAACGCATAAAAGAGCAGGCCCGGGCCTGTCTGGCGCGGGCCGGGCTGACACCTGATTAT
>Ga0209022_1002554_pt1 | contig 14698 bp, 16 predicted proteins | sample PinacodermPK_FD_187300 | JGI IMG/M metagenome (GOLD analysis project Ga0209022, IMG submission 187300) | Host-associated microbial community of the marine sponge Aplysina aerophoba from Gulf of Piran - sponge pinacoderm, lysed by proteinase... | ecosystem: Host-associated > Porifera > Sponge >...
GCGCAGCGGCCGCTGTTCACTGACGTGGCGGCCCGCCACGGCATCGAGGGCGACTTCGAGCGCGATGCCGCCGTGCAGCTGCGCGTCTTCGCGGCGTACCACGAGGAGCGCGAGGAACGCCGCCGCAAGCGGCGGGAGGAGCAGGAACATGAGCGACGAGGAACTGGAGAAGCTGGCGCGGATGGTCGCGGCCAGGGTGACGCCGGCGGCGGAGTTGCTGACGGAGATCGGCGAGGACACGAAAGCAGCCGTGACGCAGCTCAGGAACGAACGCACGGCGATGCCGGAAGTGACGGCGCTCGCGGCGCGCCTCACGTCTCTGGAGGAGGAGATCGAGACCCGCCTGCCACGTCAGCCCCGCCCGCCGCGCCCGTGGCACCCCCGGTGGTGGGGGACCGCTCCGCCGCCAGCATGGTGGCGCGCCGATCCGAAGTGGTGGGGGACCGTCCGGACGGCGACGGGGGCGCTGATCGCGGCCACGATAGTGACCGCCACGTGGGCGTGGATGACCCCGTTCGTGACCCTGAACGCGGATTACCAGTACTGGGTGGGGATCCGGCTGACGTGGTGGCTGTGAAACCGGAGGCCGGCGGCGAGGACACCCGCTCGGCCATCGAGCGGTTGCGCGAGCTGGCGAGGCCCAAGGACACGAAACCGCCGGACAAGACCGAAGCCCCAGAGAAGAAACCCGCTCCGCGCAAGCCGCCGCGCCACAGGGCCGGGGACCGGGACGAGGGGCGGTAGCCGCCTGGACCTTCTTCCAGCAGCCTTCGGCCGACGCCTCCGCCCGGCGATCTCTCGGGGGATGGGGCGCTGCCGCCTTGTGCCGAGATCGCCGCCCTCCGCCTTCCTTGGTCCGCCCGAAGCGGGTCCAGTCCGGTAGGGGGCGAAATCCTACGCTAAGGATTTGCCCGATGCCGTTTGACGATGTCGGCGACGGTGTTCTTGCTGATGCCGAGGTCGCGGGCGATCCAACGGTAGCTCCTCCCGCCGTCGATCGCACTGAGCACCTTCGGGGCGAGCCGGTCTGACTTTGGGCGTTGGCCGGGTTGACGGCCGAGTTTCTTGCCCCGCGCCCTGGCGGCCGCGAGGCCGGATTTCACGCGTTCACTGAGCAGGTCGCTTTCGAACTGTGCGATGCCGGCCAGCATCGTGGCCATCATTCGCCCGTGAGGCGTGCCGAGCTCGAACGTCATACCGCTCATCGCGATCACGGAGACCTTCCAGCCGGCAAGCTTGTAGAGCGTACTGAGAAGGTCCTGCGTTGACCGCCCCCACCGCGATAGCTCGGTGACCAGAACGGCGTCGATTCTGCGAGCCTGTGCGAGTTCCAAAACGCGGTTGCGCACGAGCCGATTGTTCCTCGCACCCGATGCGGTTTCCTTGAACACGCCGAGCACCTCGAAGCCGCCGCGCTCGGCGAAGGCAGTGAGTTCGGCAATCTGGCGTTCGCAGCACTGGTCGGCAGTGGAGACGCGGGCATAGATGGCGGCGCGCTGTCCCAATTGAACCCCCTCGGCGGCGCGGTCGATAACCGACTGATTTTGCTTGTGCCATAGTTGTCCAAAACAGCCTTATGTTCAACTGGGACGCCATCCGATGCCAAGACGCCACATCCTCACCGAGCGCCAGCGCCGTACGCTGCTGGCGCTGCCGACCGACGAGGCCTCGCTGCTCAAGCACTACACCTTGGCCGAGGACGACCTGGAACACATCCGTCATCGCCGTCGACCACACAACCGTCTCGGCTTTGCCCTGCAGCTGTGCGCTCTGCGCTATCCCGGGCGACTTCTCTCCCCGGGGGAGGTCATCCCGATCGAGGTGCTGCGATTCCTGGCTGCGCAACTGCGGCTCCGCACCGACGACCTGCTGCCCTACGCATCGCGCGAGGAGACCCGCCATGAGCACTTGGCCATCCTGCGCAGGGTCTACGGATACAAGACCTTCTCCGGTCGAGGTGCCCGCGCGTTGAAGTCCTGGCTGACTGAACAAGCCGAACTGGCTCGGTCGAACGAGGACCTGGCCCGCCGTTTCGTCGAGCGGTGTCGGCGCTCTCAGACCATCCTGCCGGCAATCTCGACCGTCGAGCGGCTCTGCGCCGATGCGCTTGTTGACGCGGAACGTCGAATCGAGGCGCGGATCGCAGAGCGAGTGGATCCATCAATGCGGGCGCGTCTGGACGCGCTGCTGACCGAAATAGTCGACGACCGGCTGACGCGTTTTGTCTGGCTTCGGCAATTCGAAGTCGGCACCAACTCGGCCGCGGCCATCCGGCTACTCGAACGGCTGGAGTTTCTGCAGCACATCGACCTCCCACCGAATGTGCTCGCGGAAATCCCACCTCACAGGGTCACACGGCTGCGCCGGCAGGGGGAGCGCTACTTTGCCGATGGCCTGCGCGATATCTCGGGGGACCGGAGATCGGCGATTCTCGCGGTCTGCGTCGTGGAATGGAAAGCAGCCATCGCCGATGCGTTGGTCGAAACCCATGACCGGATCGTGGGCAAGACCTGGCGTGAAGCGAAACGGCTTTCTGACGCGAGGATGGATGACGCGAAGACGGCGCTTCCCCGGATCTTGCGCACCTTCACGGGTTTGGGGTCAGCGCTGCTGCAAGCGCAGAAGGCTGGTGCTTCGCTCGAGCACGCCGTGTTGTCGGGTCCGGGGTGGTCAGGGTTACAGGACCTGGTCGAGACGGCAACGCGTCTGACGGACACGATGTCGGTTGATCCGCTCGGCCACGTCGTTCGGGGATATCACCGGTTCCGACGCTATGCCCCGCGCATGTTGCGGGCACTGGAGATCGAGGCGGCTCCTGTCGCTACGCCACTGATGGAGGCGGCCTGCCTCATCCGCGACCATCCCGATCCCGGTCATCGTTCCATTGGCTTTGTGCGGCGGAAATCGAAGTGGCGTCGCCTCCTTACCGCCCAGCGTGACGATGGTCGCCTGTGGCAGGTCGCGGTGCTGTTTCATTTGCGCGACGCGTTTCGCTCCGCAGACATCTGGCTGCGCAACTCCAGGCGTTACGCTGACTTGAAGACGGCTTTGGTCCCCGCGGAGGTCGTCGCCACCACCGCCACCTTGGCCGTCCCCCGCGCCGCTGAAGACTGGCTGGCCGACCGAATGACACGGATGCGGACCGGACTGAGGCGGCTCGCCGACGCAGCACGAATGAAAGTGCTTCCCAGCGGCAGCGTCGAGGACGGTATCCTGCGAACCGAACGGCTTGCTGCGGTCGAGCCGCCGGCTGATGCCGATGAGCTGATCCTCGACCTCTACCGTCGCCTGCCAGAAGTCCGGATCACCGACATCCTGCTGGAAGTGGATCAAGCAATCGGCTTCACCGACGCCTTTACCCATTTGCGCACCGGCGCGCCGTGCAAGGACCGCATCGGCTTGTTGAACGTGCTGCTGGCCGAGGGCATCAATCTCGGCCTGAACAAGATGGCCGAAGCCTCCAACACCCATGAGTACTGGGAACTCACGCGCCTGTCGCGCTGGCATCTCGAGAGCGACGCGATGAACCGCGCTCTGGCCACGGTGGTCGAGGCTCAGGCCCGGCTGCCGATGGCCCAGCACTGGGGAGTAGGGCTCACCGCCTCCAGTGATGGACAGTTCTTCCCGACGGCGCGCCACGGCGAAGCGATGAACCTGGTCAATGCCAAGTACGGCCACGAGCCAGGACTCAAGGCCTATACCCACTTGTCCGATCAGTTCGCCCCCTTCGCCACCCAGACCATCCCGGCCACGGTGCATGAAGCTCCCTACATCCTCGACGGGCTTCTCATGAATGAGGCCGGACGCCGCGTGCGCGAGCAGTATGCCGACACCGGCGGATTCACCGACCATGTCTTCGCCGTCACCTCGCTTCTCGGGTACCAGTTCATTCCCCGGATTCGGGACCTGCCATCGAAACGGCTCCATGTCTTTGAGCCCGGCGCCGTGGCCGATGAGCTGCGCGCGCTGATCGGCAGCAAGGTGCGCAGCGAGCTGATCGCGGCGAACTGGCCGGACGTGTTGCGAAGTGCCGCCACCATGGTCGCCGGGGCCATCGCTCCGAGCCAGTTGTTGCGCAAGTTCGCCTCGTATCCGCGCCAGCACGACCTCGCTGTGGCGCTGCGAGAAATCGGCCGCGTCGAGCGCTCGCTGTTCATCATCGAATGGGTACTCGATCCGGAGATGCGCCGGCGCGCTCAGATCGGGCTGAACAAGGGTGAGTCCCATCATGCCCTGAAGAATGCGCTTCGCATCGGGCGTCAGGGCGAAATCCGCGACCGCTCCAGCGAAGGCCAGCACTACCGAATGGCTGGGCTGAATCTGCTGGCCGCGATCGTCATCTACTGGAATACCGTGCGCTTGGGCGAGGCGGTTCGGCAGCGAAAGCGCGCCGGGTTGGCGGTCGAGCCCGAGCTCCTGACGCACATCTCACCACTCGGATGGGCTCATATCCTGCTTACGGGCGAATACCGATGGCCGAGAAAACGATGATCGGTGCTTAGCGTAGGATTTCGCCCCCTACCGGACTGGACCCGCGAAGGCCTTCATCACATCACGGCTGACGAATCCGGTCAGCCGTCCCGCTTCGCGAGCTGCGGAAAACGCGCATGACACGGCCGCGGCGGATCGACCGAGCCGCGGCGAATTTCGGGAAGCCCGGCCCGGGGGCCATGCGCCTCGATAAGGGTCTCCAGCCGGTAGCGGCCGTGGCGGCCGCACGGCCGGCATTCGATCGTAAGCGTTTGGACCGCGGGATCCAGGTCGCACAGGCGGACTGCGCCCGCTTCGCGTGCGAGTTGCCTGAGCGTCATCGAGCGGCCTTCCTGCCGCTTCTCTACGCCGAGCCTCGGCTGTCGTCCCGCATTCCGGCGGACGTTCCCTGCCCCGCCAATCGCATCATGCGAGGCGCCGCGAGTTCCGCCACCGCCTGCGCCGGGCGCGTTTTCTCAGCCCGTAGGGCGCCCAGGCCAGCAGGCTCAATGCTCCGGCCCAGGCCCAGATCCACAACGTGCCGAATGGGGCCACGAATATCGCCCCCGCGACCGTCGGCGGCGCCAGGACGCCGAACGTCAGATATGCCCCGCCGCCATGGCCCATCCGCCGCAACCGGCCGCAGGTCCACGCCAGGGGAATGCCGCCCACTGCCAGTCCGGCCAGGTAGAGCCATCCACTGAGGTCAAGCAGCCGCGGAAGACCGCCGGTCATGAACGCCTCGACGGCGGCGACGCCCGCCGGCAGCCATAGAAACCAGCCCAGGCGGGATGCCAGGCGGCGCGACGGCGTTCTTCTTCGACCGGACAGCTTCCGGGCCTGAGGCCGGAGAGGTTCCACGGAGGTCACAACGTTCATGCCGAAGTCCCCGTCCGGATTCGTCGGCACCGCACCCGAAAATGAAGCCGGACTTGCTGCGGGGCCGCAACCCCGGGCCGACGACGACGAACGCGACTGTGCCGTTCGCGCAACACCGGGGGCGGGGTTCCCGCAGTCAGGCAAAAAAACGGCGCCGATCGCGCAAGTGGCAAGGCGGTCGGCGCCTGAAGTCATGTCCAATGTCGGGGACATCCTACCATTTTTCTCGTGTAGACAGAAACGATTGTGTCGCTGGCCCGATTGGTAGGGCGCGACCATCTGCCCGAAGGGCGGCGAGCGGAGCGAGCCGGTCGCGCTGGGCGAGGACACGAAAGCAGCCTATATGAAGTCGCCCGCGACTAGCGGGCGGCCGTAAAGCGCGAGCTCAGCGAGCACCCTCTCTACAAGATTCTTGATTCTGATTCTGATTCCGGGCCTCGGAAACCCGCAGTTTTCAAGGGCTGGAGGGGCCTTACGGGGTGAGATTACGGCGCTACGGGGTGAGATTACGGTACTAAAGGGTTTAATTACGGCGCTACGGGGTGAGATTACGGTACTAAAAAGTATTGTCACGGGGTGTCAACACTATATCATCACCCCATGACGAAGCCTCCGGCCAAAACTACTAGCGTGATCCGTGCCGCCGAGGACCGGCCCGACGAGGTGATCGTCGCCGGCGAGGTGGCGGAGATCCGCTTCCCCGAAGGCGGCGGCCTCTCCCTGCTTGCCAGCAAGCTCTTCGTCCAGCTCCTCGACGCCGCCGGCGCCGACATTGCCGAGGACCGGGACCACCGGGCGACGATGGCCAGCCTCAACTGGAGCAAGCGCGAGCTCGACGAGATCGAGGCGACCATCCGGGAGCTGCATCGCACCACGGTCGAGCTCACCGTCAACACCCGCACCGGCAGGCGCCGGCGCTCCGGCGTCGTACTCTCGGACGCCGAGCGCCCAGAAGACCCGACCAGCCAGGGCGAGATCGAGTGGCGCTTCTCGAAGACCTTCCGCTACGTCGTCGCCAACTCGCGCCACTGGGCGGCGATCAGCGCCCGCGCCGTCCTCGCCATGGAGTGCAAGTACAGTCCATGGCTCTACCAGCTCGCGGCGCTCCACGCCGGGCGCGACCGGGTCTCCGAGGACTGGGACCTCACCGACCTGCGCGAGCGCCTCGGCGCCAGCGCACCCACGTGGCGGCGCTGGCAGGACTTCAAGCGCTACGTGCTCGACCCGGCCTGCGCCGAGATCAACCACCTCACCGGGATCGGCGTCGCCTGGGAGCCCATCAAACGCGGCCGCAAGGTAGTGGGTGTGCGGCTCTCGACCTGGCGCAAGGGCCGCGAGGAGATCGCCGCGGCGGAAGCCGAGCTGGAACGCCACCGGGCCGGCCGCAAGGAACGGCGCGAGGGCCTGGTCGAGCGCCTCGACGCCGAGCGCGAGGAGACGCGGCGCGAAATCCGGGTCAAGCTCGCCGCGATCAACGAACGCCGGGCCGCGGACCGCGCCGGGAAGGCTGGCGCCGATCCCCACCAGGGCGACCTCGAGACGGCGGTCGCGGCCGCCGGCGTGAGCCTGACGCCGGCGCAGATCCGGATCGGCGCCGACCGGGCCCTCGAGGAGACCGGCGTGCGCATCGACGTCGAGGCGGCCTACGCCGACTGGCTCAGGCCCGCCGCGCAGCGCCGCGACCGCATCCGCAACCCGGCGGGCCACTGGATCGACTTCTGCAAGCGCCTGGCGCGAGAGCAGCGCGACCAGGCGAGGTAGGCTCCGAAACAGGGCCGTCGGCTGAGCCTGGGAGGTTGACGATGCGCACTTTGAATGAGACGGCATGAGCATGATCGGCCGCCTCTTCTATGTGGCTCTGGGCCTCTTCATCGGATGGGTTGTCTTCGGGCACCCGGATATCGCCAACGAGGCGTGGGAGAGGGGGAGGCCGCTTGCAGAACAGTTTGTGTCCGTGATCACGGATCTGGCGGACCGTCTCCTATGAGCGGCTCCAGGCCGGCATTGCAGGCGGAGCGCAACCAAAGGTACGGTTGCGTTTTATGCCAATGACGCGTCAGGAAACCCTATGCCGTACAACCTTGGAACGGCCTCGCGGGCCACGGGAAAGTCCAAAAGCACGATCCTGAGAGCGATCCGAAACGGCAAGATTTCCGCAGAAAAGGACGTTCACGGCCAGTGGACCATCGAGCCGGCCGAGCTTCACCGGGTTTACCCGGAGGAGTTGCAGGAAGAAGTTGCGCCTCGGACCAATGAAGCGTTAGGGAACAATGAGTTGCGCCATGATGTTGCATTGCTGAACGAGCAGCTTGTATCGGCCCGGAAGGAGATCGCGCACCTAGAGGGCCTGAACGCCCACCTCGAGGGTGAGATCGAGGATTTGAAGGGCCAGCGCGACCGGCTGCGCGCCGATGTCGAGGCCTGGCGCAGCTTGGCAACGCAGAAGCGCCTCACGTGGCGCGGCCTGTTCGGGGGCAAGGCGGAGTGAAACGCTTTCAGTGTGTGATGACGGGTCTCGCGTTGGCGCTTTGCCCCGCGCTGCAGGCGTGGGCGGACAAACACGTTTCGCCTACAGCGCTGGCCACAGCGAAGAGGGTCACGACCGATATGATCCAACTGTTCGCCGACTGCGGGGCGATCGAGCTTGTGGTGTATGTCCAAGATGGGGAGAAGATCGGACTGACGGAAGAATCCGTCAAAACGGCTGTACGAAGCCGGCTTCGGAGTGCTCGCCTCTATAGGGATCCGCCTGCGGTAGTAGACGGGATCCTGCGAGTAAGCGTGCTAGTGGGGCGGGAAGACCACCGGCCATTCACTCACAGAGTGTGGTTCGAGAAGCAGCAGTTGGACAACAAAACCGGCATCTCTGGCTGGAGCCCAACGGGCTGGGACGAATGGAAATTCGGAACCCACGGTGATGACGCCAATTACGTCCTATCCAGCATCGCACCGGGGATCGACAAATTCATCAATGACTACCTGCGCGTGAATGAGGCGGCATGCGGCAAACCGAAAGAACGCACCCCCCGTCTCATTCCGTTGGATGACGACGATCCGTTCGAGGAGAAGCAGAAATGAAACAAGGCGGGGCGAACCTCGACGACGCCAGGCAGCACCGCGACCGGGTCTGACAGCCCGTCCTGGGTGCGCGACGCCGAACTGGAGCGTCTTGTATCGGGGGTGGCACGGGGGGAGTGAGAATCAGTAGAGGACAGCCTCCGAAAAACCCGCATGTCGTAGGAGGGCATCCGCCGCGTTTCCTCAACAGAGGAAAAAGGGCGGCTCCCGAGGGAGCCGCCCTTCCAACCGGACGGTTAAGGCATGCCAAACCCGGAGGTTCGAAGTCTAGGTTTGATCTCCCGCCCGGTCGGTCTGAAAGGGCATCACTCAGGTATTTTCCACGATATCTGGCTGCCCCGTCAGCCGGACTAGAAGCTGATGGCGAGGCCAGTGGTGACGGTCTGCCCCTCGTTGCTGTCGCCGTTTTCGCTGGTCAACTCCGCGTTCTGGAACGATGCCACGAGCCTCACACCCGGACCGAGGGTGTAACGAGCGCCCACAGCCCAGACGGTCAGTTCGGCCTCTCCATCCCTCGCGGATTGCGCGTGATCACCTTCATGCGCCGTCACGCTGATGGCCCAGGGCCCTTGGCCGTAGCTGGCGCCGACGTGCATCGCCGTGCCGCTGCCGCAGCGCTGCTCGTCATCCACGTCGGAAAGGATGCCGCCGACGCTGAACCCTTGCGCGCTGAGCTTGATGCCGCCGTTCACGGCCTGGTAGTCGTCCTCACCACAGCCACCGGCACCGCTCGAAGCGCTGGCCGAGGCCCCTCCCGCCATCAGGGTGACACCGACGCCTCCCACGTCACCTTGGTACTGAACGGAGGCGTCGACCGCGTCGGTGTAGTCTTTTGCCTCGTTCGCGAAGCCGATGTTCTGCCCGCCGGAGCCGCCGCCCCGGACCGTGGGACGGTGGGTCGCCGTGAACTGGAAGCCGTTGAAGCGGGGCGAGAAGTAGGTGATGGCCGGATCGTCGTTCGAGATGTCGGTGTGAGCCGATCCGAGCGGTTGGCGGAAGAAAGCGCCGCCTCCGATGCCATTGGGATTGTTGTCTTTGTGAAATGCATCGGGGAACGCCAACCATTCGGTCTGCACGCCCGAGCTCACGCCCTGAGCCACGTTCGGACCCGCCACCGACCAGGAGGCAGCGTAGCGGCCGGAGTTGGACATGCCGAGCCTGATCATTCCCCATTCGCCGGAGACGTCGAGGCGCGTTTCGTCGATCTGGTCGCCGGCCTGGAGGGCTTCGAGCTCGACCCGACCGCCGATCTTGATCCCGTTGTCCAGCTCCCCGTGCAAATTGAAAAAGACTTCGGAGTCGACAAAGTGCGAGACGGTGCCCCTGTTCGTGTCCAAGTCCTGGCTGGTGAAGTGCGTGTCGTGGGCGAAGTAGCCGCTCACCGAGATGCTCGGCTCCATCATCTCTGCGAGAGCAGGACTGCCTCCCAATGCCGCCGCAGCGCCTACCAAGGTACTGCTGGCGAGTAGTTGTTTCTTATAGGATTTCATAAGTATAGAACCTCCTGAGGTGTGTGGTTTTCCGTACGGTGCGGCAATAAAGCGGCACGCGCCGCGCCAGGGCAAGCTGGCCGGCGCTTCCGACGCCTGAAACTCTTTAGATGTGACTTTTTTACCACGACGACTATAAGCATCACACCACGAGATATTGTCAGTAAGTCAACAACGCAGGTACGGAATATTGTGAATGCACCGGTCGCGCAGGAACGAGAAGAGGTCCTGCTTGTGCGCCAGCAGCTTGTCGAGGCAGCGATACAGCGTGTCGTCGGCGATCGCCCGGTCGCTGCCAAAAAGCCCGGCGGGGCCGGGCTGGGAGGCGAATCCTGGCGGATCGCGGCGCGATCGTGAAACAGAATTGCCAGGATCCCAGCGAGATAGGGCGCTGGGTGGTGGCAGGAATGCGATAGACTGCGTTAAAGAGGGGTACGTCACATGAGCGCGGAACTCATCGCGATCCTGGCTGTGGGCGTTGCCGTCGCGGGGATCGGTATCAACGGCCAGCGGACCGCACGGCAGGACATCAAGGAACTGCGCGAGGACCTCGGCAAGCGTATCGATGACCTGCGGCAAGAGATGAAACAGGACATCGCCGCCCTGCGTGCGGATATGGACGGCCGCCTCAGGACGGTCGAGCACGGCCAGGCGAAGCTCGAGGGCCTGCTGGAAGGCCTGCGCGAGGCGATCGCCGGTCGCAAGGATGCCGCCTGACGGCCTTCAACCAGGATTAAGGAATCGGGATGGACGCCTGGGAGGGCGGCGGGCCTCAAGCACTCGGAGAACACCGGGTTGAGTTGTTGGCGGCCAACCTGCGCGCCTTGCGGCGCGACATCGAGATAGCAAGATAAGGACAACCCGAGATGACCACGGACGAAGATGCCTCCAGGATGACGTACCGAGATGCCGCCACACGTCTCCTCACAGACCGCGGTCCAATGCACTATCGGGATCTTGCGGATGCCATCGTGCAAGCTGGCTTGGTGCGTCCCACTGGAAATACTCCGGAAGCATCACTCAACGCGACCATCACGGTGGACATCAACCAGAAGGGAAAGGACAGCAGATTCATTCGCATCCGGCCCGGTGTGTTCGGTCTGCGGGAACTGCACGAGCCAGACGCTCGGGTCGTGCTCACGCCGACGACCAACGGAGATAGTGAGGAGGCTGACGTAGCAAATGACGATGCCAACCAGCGCGCCCGCATCCTTTTATTCCCGATCTACTCGGAGTTGCGACATCTGCTCTGCGTGTGGTCTGGACGTCCCCGAAGAGACGTGACTAGCCTCCACACTACGATCAACGGATTGAGTGGTACTCCCAGTGAAAATGTCGATTGGACTAACCCTGACGACTGGATCCCAGCGCGCCTCGAGGGTAGTAACCGCGCGCTCGCCGATGCCATCTGGAAGAATTCGGGAAGTGCCGTGAACCCTCGCTATACCCAAGGACATTGGCAACTCGCACAGACGTATGGTCTCCTTTGCGAGGACGGAGATGGCGTCCTTCAGCTCACGAAGACCGGTCAAAACTTCCAGGAAAAATTGGGCGAGGATAAAGATAATGTAGCCGAGGCTGCCATCGATGAAGCTGAAGGGCTCATCAAATTACTCTCCATCGTGGCGGACAATGGGCCAGCCCCCCCACGAGAACTTATCAAGGAGTGGGGCGACTACCTGTCACGTCGCTCGTCCTTCGGCACTGATTCGACCATCAAGGAGACGATGAGCCGTCGCCTGAAAAACCTCACCGAGCGTGATTTGGTCAAGCGGAAGGGCACTCTCTACTCCACGACGCAGGATGGATTGACTTATCTCCAGGAGACCGGAGACGAGGACTCCGTCGGCGGTGGGGATCACCATGAGGCCTGGGCCCTGGTTAGACAGCAGGAGAAAATGACTCGTGAGAGCCTACACGAGCTCCTCCACGATATGGATCCCTTCGATTTCGAATACCTTATCAAGCGGTTGCTGGAAGAGATGAACTACCAGAACGTGGATGTCACGCCACAGTCACACGACGGCGGCGTAGATGTGGTCGGCGACATCGAACTCGGCATCACGTCGGTTCGCGAGGTTGTGCAGGTAAAGCGGCACCGAAGCGCCATCCAGCGTCATGTCATCGACGCCCTACGCGGTTCACTTCACCGTTTCAATGCTAACCGCGGAACTATCATTACGACTTCGCGGTTCACCAGTGGTGCCCGGGCCGACGCTCTCGCGCAGCATGCCTCTCCCATCACGCTTATCGATGGTGACAAGCTGATCGACCTTCTCATCGAACATGCCATCGGCGTCCGCAAGCGGCCCATTGAGCTGTTGGAGGTGGACGCGACGGTATTCGCCGGTGTCAAGAAGGGTACAGTCGGCACCTGACGGCCTTTGGTCCCGGCCCGCGTGGCCAGCACGGGATCGATCGGACGGGCGCCTGTACGGCTGGCGGAGCCCCTGAAAAGAACTCAACATAATGTCCTTTGTGACAATGACGAGACGCGAGAAGGACGCGGCATGATCGACGAGGCCGAGCGGGAGGAGCGAGGCGCGGCAAGCGAACGGAGGCTTGAGCTCGCCGACGCGCCCACGTGGCAAGTAAGGGGCATGCGGTCGGCACCCATCCTCCTTGCAACCTGCATCGCACTCTCGGCTGCGGCCTGGGCGTGGTCCGTCCGCGCGGACGTGTCGGGCCGGCGGCGAGGACCTCAGCACGTGGATGGTGTCCGAGGGCTGGGCCTTGGCCTACCGCAGGTACTCGGAGGCCTATGTGGACAAGGAGGCTAGGGCGAAAGCGGCGAGGGCCGGAGTCTGGCGAGGCGAATTCGTGCCCGCCTCAGGATTGGCGGAGGGGCAAGCGTCTGCCGGTCGCCACCCGGGATACCCGCGTCGAGAGCCGCAGCAGCGGCGGGTGTCGTATCAAAGGAAATATCTCTCGCCGCGGGCGCATCTATCATGTGCCCGGGGGGCATTACTACGGGCACCCCAGGATCGATACGTCGAAAGGTGAGTGCTGGTTTTGCTCGGAGGCCGAGGCTAGGTCCGCAGGATGGCGCAGATCGCGACGATGATGCTCGGTATGTCCTCGGAGGCCCAGGTCAAGTACGGACCGACTGTGACGCTTTGTGGGTGCAGGCGCAGGGCAAGCGCCTCACGTGGCGTAGCCTGTTCGGACGTGAGAAGGCGGAGTGAGCTATGAAACAGACGCTTGTTGCTTTCGTTTGCTTGGGATTGATGGGATGCGTGACGACCGAGTCATCTTCCGGTTGGTCGTTCCGTAACGGAAACTCCTCTAACAAGAATTACAACTACAATGTCGTTTCTAAAGAAGAAGGACATCCCGTTCGTTCAGGAGAAACATCATTCCGTTTTGAAGTTAGGTCTGGTGATTGTGGACTCCATAGAGACGGATACGACGACTGTAAACACGACCGGGAACGACGGGAACAACGACAAGTTGGTTATGATCATGGTGAAAACTGGTATCATTGGTCGATCTACTTGCCAAAGGATTTTCCTGATGTATTTGGGAGTCCCATATTGGGACAATGGCATTATGAAAAAAGAGGAGAATATGGTGGTGGACCAGTGGCGATATTCTTCAAACTAGCGTTAGTTAGGGTTCCAGGAACCAAATATGAATATGTAGAGGCATATGTCGTCGATCCTTTGTTTGGCGGGCCACGAGATAAGGTAATATCCACATTGGATGATATGCGCGGCAAATGGACAGACGTCCTTATTCATACCAACTGGTCTCGTAAGGACGATGGATTCTTTCGTGTATATGCGAATGGGAATACGGAACCGATATTTTCATACTCGGGAGTAACCAGATTGATAGATGTATATTTCAAGTTCGGGATATATCGTGGCAAAAGCGAAAATACGCATATCGCCTATTACGACGATGTCCGTAAGGGGCGGTCTTGCGAAGATGTTACGGAGTATTTCGATTGTGAGGAAATTATTGTCGGCGGGTGATTTAAGCTGCGTCGATCAGCCCTCCACGCGATCGGGTGTAGATGCGCTCGGGGTTCACTCCGAGCCCCGCCAGGGCAGAGCGCTGCGCCGTGAGGTCCTGTCTGTCGGTGGAGCAGCGGGCGTATCCGATGCGGACAGTTTCCATGGGCCAACTGTACGTTGAGGGCACCTTCACGGATAAAAATATCGTACCGTCTTTCCGATACAGGCGAACGTCGGCATTTCCGCGGGTCGGGCGCACCATGACCGGCCGTCCGCGGAGCGATCCCCCAACGGACAGCCGTCCCTGCCTACCCATCCAGCAATCTGTGTGAGGTTGCACCCCTGCCGTGGTCTAATCGGACGGGCGGCCATGATGTGCTCGACGGCCTCGCTTGATGAGGCTTATCGGCCGAGCACGACGTCAAGGCCGTCGAGCACATCATGGCGCGCCCCTCCGGGTGCAACACTCTGTCAGGCGGGAAGTGTGCCCCTGGCGCCCCTGTGGTGCAACACCCCAGCCGTGGCGGGAGGGGCATAGTTTTGTGCCGCCGCAGAGGCTGGACAGAAGGCCGGAACAGGGATAAAAGAGTGGTATGTGTGATGGCCCAATAGACAATCAGATTGATTGAATTTTGGGCCATCACACATACCACTAAAAACTGCCCTGGAAAAACGCTGATGCAAACGAGCGCCGAACTGATACCAGGCGTCGAAAACCGCCGCGTCGGGAGGGTCATCGGAGACGACGGCCTGGAGCGGATCGTGAGGAGCTTTCACTTCCGCGTGCGCTCCGTGAAATGCGGCGGGCGCGCCACGGCGAGG
>Ga0209022_1002564_pt1 | contig 14601 bp, 12 predicted proteins | sample PinacodermPK_FD_187300 | JGI IMG/M metagenome (GOLD analysis project Ga0209022, IMG submission 187300) | Host-associated microbial community of the marine sponge Aplysina aerophoba from Gulf of Piran - sponge pinacoderm, lysed by proteinase... | ecosystem: Host-associated > Porifera > Sponge >...
CCCGAGTGGTCTCCCTGACGCCAGCAGGAGGTTGCTCCGTTAACCGGTCAGCATGACCCGCGGTTGCGTGGCGCCCGGCGGACCCGAGCTGCCGCAGCACGCCGATCACCTCGTCGGCGCTGCCCTCGATCTCCACGTTCATCTTCGCCATGCCGAACACTCCGCTATTGCTCGCTACCTCTTCGCAACCAGGCCGCAGAGGACGCCGCTCGTCGGCGTGGCCGCCGATGTTCCGGCGTAATGGGTTAGAAAGCAGTTCGAGTTCCGCCGCTGTGCGGCCGTCAAACGATAATCTCGGCGCCGATTGCGGCAATGGCCTCGGCCCGATTGTCGGTTTTCAGTACGATTATCGCGCGACCCGACTGCCGACTCAGGATGTGCATGCTCTCGATATTGACGCCAGCATCCTTCAGGTTGCCGGCCACCGCCGCAAGGGCGCCTGGTTCATCGGGGAGGTGAAGCACCAGGGCGTCGTCGCTCACCGCCTTGAAGCCCGCTTGGTTCAATACGTACAGGGCGTGGTCATAGCGGTCGGTGGTCATGATCACCGTAACCTCTCCACCGACCACTTCGGCGTTGATGGTTTCCACGTTGATGCCCTCATCGGCAAGGATCTTGCTGATGTCGGCGATGACGCCGACTTCGTCCCTGGCCATGACGATGATGCGGTTCACGGGATTCACCTGGCTCATGCCTGCTCCCTCCAGTCCCAGCAACAGGGCTTCACCCCGGTTACAGTCATGCGGCACAATCATCCACGAGGTCGTCGATCATTTCGCGGGTGACGTGGGGCATGGTTATGATGTGGGCAATATCACCTTCCGGAGCCATCTGCCACTTGTGGAACACATCCTCACTCGGGCGTGGAAACACCACTGTGACGGAGTTACGGTGCCGCCATGCCGGTATCCCGCGCTCGTTGAACTGCCCCACCGCGTACTCGGCCGTGTCCAGCATGCGGGCGACGATGCCGCGGAACCCCTCGTGCCCGTAACGAGCGAAGGCGTACCAGATCATCAGCGGGGCCAGAGCGTTGCGAGAGCCGGACAGCGTGGTGTCCTCGACGCCCACGTATTCGATGGCCCGGCCCACTCGTTCGACGTAAGGGCGTTTGGTGAGGACAACTCCGCAGGGCAAAGGGGAGCCGATGAGCTTGTGCCCGCTCACCGAAACGCTGTCGATGCCGGCATCGAACCCGTAGGGCTGCGGGCTGTCCACGAAGGGCAGGATCATCCCGCTGAGCGCGGCGTCGGCGTGGATGTAGTGGTTGGTTACGGCCTGATCACGAAGAATGCCCCCGATCCGCCTGATGTCGTCCACGGCTCCCCGCATGGTGGTGCCGATGTTGGCCATGATGACGGCCGGCACGTCCCGGTTGACGCGGATCATGGCTTCCAAGTCGTCGTAGTCGATCTCCCCGTTATCCTGACGCCTGATCATGATGTGGCGCGCGTTCAGCACCCGCACGTTCTTGAGCACGCTGTAGTGGGTCTCCTCGGAGAAATAGAACATGGCGTTGGGGAACAGTTCCCGCGCCAGGTAGAGCCCGTACATGTTGCCCTCCGTGCCTCCGGAGGTGACGTAGCCCCAGGCCTCCTCGAGCTCAAGGCGCATTAATCCGGCAAAGATGCCGATTACCTCCCGTTCAATCTCGTGGGTGTTGCCCCAGAAATTGCTGGGATGGAAGGGGTCGCCGACGTTGTTGATCGAGTAATCCAGGAAAGGAACCAAGGCCGAGTAGTCGAAGTCCTGGTTCACCGGGTAGCCGACCTGCTGCCTGGTGGCGGCGTGGACGTCGCTCAACAGACGGTCCAGCCTCATCCCAATCTCCGCTGGCGGCAGAGCGCCGCTCATTGACGGAGTGGCCGTGGCTCGTGCGGATGTCATGATGTCGGTCTCGGCCTGGTGTTGCCCCGCTCGGCACGAATGCGGCGGGTCTGATCCAACGGTTGCTTTGGCAAGGCTTGAGGCCGGCGGCGGTAACAGACCCGCCTCAGCCCCTTTTCTCACCTACCCGGATCGAGCAGGAGTTAACGACGCCACCGGGCGCGTTGCACAGTACCGGTTAATCATACGACGCCACTGCAATGAGGCAAGTATTGATACAGCCTAATAGTGTGTGAATATCTGTATGACGAAGACCCGCAAGCAAAGTGATGTTCAATGGGTGGGTCAGGATTTTGGGCGACGGCATCATCAGCGCCGGTACCGCTTTTTATCCCGAACCAGGTGGATCATTTGGTCTTACCATCGTGCTGGTGACGGTCGCACGGGTCAGATAGTCAATTGATTCGGTCGTCTCTGGTAGAGTGTTTGAGGCGGGGCCTGTCGTTCCCTGGAGGCCTCAGCCATGAGGAGGCAGTCCAGATGAGCGCCGCAACTTCCACCCTACCAGACAAGTTGCCACCGGGTCCGAGGGGGCTGCCGGTGTTCGGCTCGCTGCTGGACCTGCGCCATGACACCCACTTGGCCATTGACCGGCTGGCCCGCCGCTACGGCGACGTCTGCCTCCTGCGCTTCGGCAACGTGCCGACGGTGATAATCAGCCATCCGGACCTTTTGCAGGAAGCTTTCGGCAGGCCAGAACTGGCCGGCCGCTGGGTCAGCGAGATCATGGATATTCTCAGCAACCAGCAAGACCTGGTGCTGGCCCCCTACGGCGACCGCTGGCGGCAGATGCAGCGCTTCGCCAACCGCGAACTGCTCAGCGCGCGGAATCTCGACAACGTGCGCGAGCGCTACATCGAGGGCATCGTCAACGGGCTGGTGGACGAGATGGGCACCATGGGGGAGGCCGGTGAGCTGGTTTCTCCGCCGGCGATGGTGGCCCGCAGCAATTCCGAGATGATGTTCCGCTCCGTTTTCGGAAGGGACGAGGACAGTCCTGGAGAGTTTGTGCAACTGCGGGGCGCGCTGCTGGAACACGTCAACTGGATTTTCTCCAACGCCACGGCCACCAACCTGGCCGACTACATTCCCTGGATGAAATTCCTGCCCAACAATGCCCTCAAGGAAGCCGTCAGGCAGTCGGAGATCGGCACGGCCATCATGGATGCCCTGGTGGAGGGCGCCCGCAACCGCCCCGGCCTCGATCTGTCGGCCCCCACGTGCCTGGTGGAGGTGATGCTGGCCCAGGCGGAAACGGGCGAAGTAGAGAGTGACATGATCAATGACCTGTGCATGGATCTGCTGCTCGCCGGCACGGACACCTCGGCGCAGACCGTCAGCTGGACGTTGCTGTTGCTAGCCAACCGGCCGGAGGTCCAGGCCAAAGTCCACGAGGAACTCGACAGGGTCATCGGCCCCGACGCCCTGCCCTCGGTGGACGACCGGACGCGGCTGCCCTACACCTTCGCCTGCCTGGCCGAGTCCATGCGTTACCGGACCATCGGTCCGCTGGCGGTGCCGCACCAGGCAATGGAGAACACCGAAGTCGGCGGCTACCTGATACCGGCGGGAGCGCAGGTGTTGGGTAATATCTATTCCATCCACCACGACCCGCGCTTCTGGGACTCGCCTGACGATTTCGTCCCGGAGCGGTTCCTGCCCCAGGCTGACGGCTCACCGGCTGCCGCGCTGACCAACAACGCTTTCATTCCCTTTGGGACCGGCCACCGGCGCTGCCCGGGCCGCCGCTTTGCCGAGACCGCCGTGTGGCTCCACCTGACTCGTATGCTGCACCGCCTCCGCTTCGAGACACCGGACGGCAATCTGCTGTCCGAGGACGAAGTGTTCGGCCTGGCGATCTCGCCCAAGCCTTACGCCCTGCGGGTAGAACGGCGACGGCAACGCCCATGAACCACAAAACGTATGCGACACCGACGGGTAACAGACGAGCGATATGCGCAGATTCATCGTCCACAGCCTCCGGCAGCATCAGCGTCCCAACATCCGGTGGATAGCTATTCATCCATCTCCTGCGCCGGCAGACGGGACGCTTCCCCATGGGGTTGTCGAAAGGAAGCCCGTCGCCGGTGGTTTTCGCCACCGCTACAGGTTACCCCGCCGCGACTTGTGGGCCGCTGGAGCGTTGGGATTCTGGCTGCGTCCCGAATTGAGGCAGGAAATCCTCGGGGAATTGCAGCTTGGGCATGGGGTAGTTGATGGTGACGTTTTCCGCCGCCAACCGAGAGTGCAGTTGTTTGATCAGTTTGCTGCGGATGGCGAATGTCACTAGCAACCTTAAAAAGTAGCAAAGTGGAACTGACCCACCGGGTGGTAGTGGCATCTCCTGCGTGTCGAGGTGGTATAAATTGCTGGCTCCCGTCATCTCGATGGTCTGCGATTTGGTCAGTGGCTAACTAATCAGGCGAAATGTCAGTCCCATGCAGGACGTGACATTGAACCAGTCAGAACAGAGCCGGCATATGCAGTTGTCGACGCGGGTCCACCAAGCGGCGCGGGACGGGCAAGTCAAAAGAAGAGGCCCTATGGCAAGACTAGCCATAGCGCCCAGATAGACGTGGTTATTTCTGGGAAATACACGGATGACGATCCCAACGAGGGAGAAACTCGTCGGCCTGATAGTCTGGACCTGTGACCGTCAGGAACCATACCACCCGTCAGGAACGCCCTGGCCGACCTTTGTAGACGCTGCCAGTACTGATTCACCGAGCCAGCGTCTCGCCCAACGGCGTGATCCGGAAAGTACCACCCTCACCCACAATCCACCCATCCCGTTCCATATAGTGGAGTTCCCTGGCGACGGCCTGCTGTTCGTACCATTGATAAGTTACCCTCAGGGCGCCAACTTCCAGGATCCGTTGGTCATCGCGGTTGACGATCACGCCGCGTCGGTCACAGCCAGGTTCCATCGCCTTCTTGAGCAGCCACATCGCCCGCACGTCCACGGTCTCTACCCCTCCACAATTACATCAGATCGAACGGCGGCATACCGTACCACTGGGCGGGAACCTTCGCAACTCCGCACGCTGAGGGATCTGGTGTCCGAACTTTTGCGACCATCGAGGCAATCCTTCAGTGATTCCTAACACCAAAACGAGTGTGCGGGATGCCCTCGACTTGCGTAGTCCCCAAGCAACGCCAGCCGACGGCGTACCGTGTTGCCAATAACTATTGTCCCATACTAAATCCATCGAATTCGTGAACAGTTGGCAACCCTTCTGGCGTTCGGTCACGCCCTGCGGTTGCGGCGGGCAAAGGAGCCAAAAGCCTGGCATCAAGCGTTGACCAGCTCCATTGGACCGGCAGCAACCAACGCAATAGCCTGCTTTCTCGTTCAATTCGCCAACACGATGCTGCGGTGTCATCATAGGTCAGTACGCGCCTGATCGGGTTGAACCCGGGGAAGTCCGAAAGGGCGGCATCAATGCTGTATAACCGGTGCCGCCGCAGGACGGGCAGCGGAAAGCTTCGGCGTCGGTGGCGAAGAACCAGTTGACAGTCGCCTCGTGGCAGTGAGGACACCGACCTTCCCAACGAGAATACCCGTCCGGCAACTGTTTTACGCGAACGAGAATCAACGGGCGGGCACTCTCCTGTTTCCAGCCACGCGCGTTGGGTTCTGCAGACACCGACGTACGGCAACCTGCACACGGGTCGTCAGGCTCCCATTCCCCGGTATCCACCGGACTGCCGCAATGAGGACATGGAAAACGCCACATGGGAACGGGTAGGTCGGTCATGTCCCGTTCCTCCTCTTAGCCCGAATCCACCGAAGGGATGCGGTGAGGCTGGTCAGACGAGGTATGAAAGGTGAAGGGAAGGGCCGGCAGGGCGTTAGTCCCGAGGGATTGGGACGTGTGCTGAGTTTGTCAGCGAGGCGAAGGGGATATTTTACGGGCCGCAGCCCCGGCGAGGGGTGAGATCAGCGGTGCAATTGCAGCAGGAGACACGCTGGTCCGAGCCTGGCGCAGACCCGCGAGGCAGTTGGGCAATCCGGTGGACGGGTCAGGCGTCGTGGATGGCGTCAGGATGGGATTGGCAGGGCGCGCAGTCGAGCGAGAGCAGAGTTAAACTGGTTCTGCCAGGGCCAGCCCTGGGGCAGGTGCAGGGTGAGGCGGCGTGCCTTGCGGGTGATGCGTCCGGCCAGGGAGAGGAAGCGCCGCCGCAGGGTTTTGGTGGTTACCAGTTGCTCTCCCAGACCGATGCGCGTGGTCCAGCGGGCCAGATTGTGGGCCATCACTTGGACAGCCAGCCAGGCGGCGTTGGCGGGGAAGCGTCCCGAGGGGAGACGGTTGAGGCCCACGCCGTACTTGAGGTCGCGGATGGCGTTCTCGATCTCGGCGTGGCGACGATGGTCGGCTTCCAGATCCAGGGTGTCGCCCTCGCGGTCGGTAATGAAGGCGTGATAGCTGTAGTTGGTGAACAGCGCCAGTTGTGAGCCGGGCGTGGGCTTCACTCTGCGGACGATGAGACGCACCGGCACGGCGTCGGGCTCGCTCTGGAAGGGAGTGTATTCAGTCTGGGCCACATCTGCGGCGCCCTCCATCCAGTACGGTATGGGCGTCCAGTCCGCCTCGGGTATGGCCTCGATGACGTTGCGCACACTGGCGTGCTGGCGGATGGTGATGGAGAATCGGACACGCTGATCGCGGCAGACGGCGACGATGTCATGGTTGTAGAAGCCGCTGTCGGCCCGCATGGTGAGTGGTCCGGTGGCTCCGGCGTGGCGCACTCGTCCCACCGTCTCGCGCAGGAAGTGAGCCGCGCCGCGAGCGGTGTTCGCCCGGCCCTCGCGCAGTCGGGCCATCAGCACGTCGCCGGTTCTGGCGGCCACGGCCAACAGCGGGTGATAGCCCCGCTGCCCAGCGTAGTTGTGGCGCTGCGCTCCCTCCTTGGCCAGCCCGTAGGTCTCGCAAATGGTGGAGTCCACGTCGATGGTCAACGGATCATTGCCGGGTCCGGCCCCAGCGGTCCAGGCCCTCGCCAGCGCCTCTCGGCTCACCCGATCCAGCTGGCGGACGTGGCCCCAACTGAAACTCCGCAGGAAGGTCCCCAGCGTGGATGGCGCCTTCACCTTGCAGCCCAGCACCTGCTCGGTTCCCCCAGCGCGCAGCGCGTCGGTGTCGTCAATGCAGTCGCCGCCGGCCAATGCCGACGCCACCAACGTCAGCAGCTTGTCTCCCGCATTCGCCCGACCCGGCGCATTTCCTAGGTCAACGCAGTGATCCACCAACTCGCCCAGCCCCAGGTGATGGGCCAGCGTGACCGGAAGGATCAGCCCGGCATTGGCCACCAGGCGGTGATCGTCAAAGGCGACTTGGATGCGGTCGGGGTCGTTGCGTGGTAGCATCCGTTGGGTGCTCCTGGTTTCAGGGTGGTTTCATGTTTCAAAAACCATTATCCCCGAAGCCGGGAGCACTTTCTCATCCCCTCAGCACGACGCCACACTCATCCTTTCGGTGGATTGGGGCTTAGCAGTCCCCGTCCTGTGGTGCGGATCTCCGAGGGCAGGGTGTCGGAATCTGAGACTTCCCTTCGGCACCAGGTTCGTCGCGCCTTGCAGCGGCGTGTTCAAACCGCCATCGTATCGACAGACATTTCTCAGCCACCAGACCCAACGGAAACAGTGATCATCCAGCTTTGAAATACCACCTCGTCCTCGCTCACCGGATCAACCGAGCCTGACCCTGTGCAATTTTCGCGGGATGTTACAGCACGTTGTCTATTACTATGATATTGCTTACCTTATTTTCCATGTAAATTCTTGTATAATCCGGCGCGCCGACAGCATGGCGGCGCTCATTCACGGATAGAGGCGAGATCAAGGAGACGAGCGTGGTGCAGCCAGACCAACGGGACCGCGAGATCGAGGCGTTGCAGGAACGCCTGTCGCGTCTGAGCGAGGCGAGCCTGCGCATCAATGAGAGCCTGGACTTCAACGTGGTGATGCAGGGAGTTCTGGACTCGGCGCGATCTCTCACGGGGGCGCGATACGGAGTGATGATCCTCATTGATGAGGAGGGCCAGGTGCAGGACTTCCTGTCGTCGGGGATGACCGGCGAGGAAGCGCAACAAGTGTGGCTGATTCCGGAGAGGTGGCAACTGTTCGAGTACCTGGGTCGTATCTCCGAGCCGCTGCGGATCCCCGACCTGGTGGGTCAGGCCAGGGCAATGGGCCTTGCCGAATTCCGGCCGCCCCTACCGGTCGGGCAGGCGGTCCCGTTTCTGGCGTCGCCGGTGTTCCACCGGGGTCAGCGGGTGGGCAACATTTTCCTGGCCGACAAGGACGGCGGCGAAGAGTTCACCCGGGCCGACGAGGAGACCCTGGTGATGTTCGCATCCCAGGCGGCGTTGGTCATCGCCAACGCCCGCACCTATCGGGACGAGCAGCAGGCCCGAAACGATCTGGAGACCCTGGTAAACACCTCCCCGGTCGGCGTGGCCGTGTTCGACGCCCGGACGGGGGCGCCGGCATCGCTCAACCGGGAGGCGATGCGCATCGTGGAGAGCCTGCGGGAGCCTGAGCAATCGCATGAGGAACTGCTGGGGATGGTGACTTGTGTGCGCGCGGATGGGCGCGAGCTCTCGCTCTTGAATTTCCCCATGTCCGAGCTGCTGAGCGCCGGAGAGACTGTCCGAGCCGAGGAGATCGTCCTGCGCGTTCCCGACGGTCGGAGCGTGAGCGTCCTCCTCAACGCAACGCCCATTCATTCGGAGGACGGTGAGCTGGCTTCATTCGTCGTAACCCTCCAGGACATGACGCCGCTTGAGGAACTGGAAAGACTGCGTGCCGAGTTTCTCGCCATGGTGAGCCACGAGCTCAGGACTCCCCTGGCCGCGGTCAAGGGTTCGGTAACCACCCTGCTGGAATCCGCGTCCGAACTGGACCCGGCTGAGATGACGCAGTTCTTCCGCATCATTCGGGACCAGTCGGACCAGATGCGGTACCTGATCAGCGACCTGCTGGATGTGGCCCGTATCGAGACCGGCACTCTTCCGGTTGCTCCCGAACCCTCGGACGTGCGGTTGCTCGTGGACGAGGCCCGAGGCAGGTTTCTGAGCGGTGGCGGCACGGACGCCCTGCAGGTCCAGCTGGCGCCGGACCTGCCCCTGGTCATGGCCGACAAGCGGAGGATCGTCCAGGTATTGAGCAACCTGCTTTCCAACGCGGCCGGCAATTCGGCCGATGGGTCTCCCATTGTGGTTGCCGGCGTGCTGGAAGGGGTTCACGTGGCGGTCTCGGTCAGCGACGAGGGCCGGGGCATTCCCGCCGAGCAGATGCCGCAACTGTTTCGCAAATTCTCCCGCGCCCAGGTCGCGGACTCGGGATCCGGAATCGACGGGTCTGGCTTGGGGCTTGCCATCTGCAAGGGAATCGTGGAAGCCCACGGGGGCCGCATCTGGGCGGAGAGCGACGGCCCGGGGCTGGGGGCGAGGTTCACCTTTACGTTGCCCACCTTGGATGAGCCCATAGCCGCGGCTCCGGTTTCGCCCCAGGCGCGTTCCAGGCGGGGGAACGCCAGCCGGGTGCGCGTGCTGGCCGTGGACGACGACCCGCAGGCCTTGAGGTACATTCGCGACGTCCTCACCAAGGCCGGCTACGTCCCCATCGCCACGGGAGACCCCGCCGACGTGCCCCGCCTGATGGAGGAGCAGAAACCTCACCTGGTACTGCTGGACCTGATGTTGCCCGGGACCGACGGCGTCGCCCTCATGAACGACATCCACCGGATCTCGGACGTGCCGGTGGTATTCCTGTCGGTGTACGGCCAGGACGAGGTGATCGCCAGGGCCTTCGACATGGGCGCGACCGACTACGTGGTCAAGCCGTTCTCTCCCACCGAACTGGGGGCCAGGATCAGGGCGGCCCTGCGGAAACGGTTGGATCCCTACCAGGGAGAGGCCTCGGGACCCTTCGCGGTGGGAGACCTGAGCATCGACTTCGCAGAGCGTCGCGTGACTGTTGCGGAGGAGACCGTCAATTTGACGGCCACAGAGTACGCGGTGCTCTACGAACTGGCGGTCAACGCTCCTCGGGTGTTGACGCACAGCGTGCTGCTACAGCGCGTGTGGGGGCCGGAGAGGGTAGGCGAAGCCTGGCTGGTACGGGACGTGGTGAAGAGAGTGCGCCAGAAACTTGATGATCCCGCCACTGACCCCAGGTACATATTCACCGAACCCCGGGTCGGCTACCGCATGGCGAGCCCGATTGCCGGAGGAAACGGATAGGAATGTCATGCACCTGGGGGCTCTGCGTTTCCCTCGCCGATACGTTTGACGCCGGCCCGGACGATCACCACTGCGATCAGACCCCAGGGGATTGACGACAGTCGACATCGGTTGGCGGCGCTTTGTCGGAACCGCGAATCAACTGCGAAAACGAACCACAAAGCGCAATTCTTTTGCGCACTCAGGTTGTTTATCTGCGCGTGGTGTCGTGATCATCATCAATCCTGCACAGGGGGTTGGTCCGGTTGGGCGCTACGGACATATCGTACGGTCGCCATGACCTGGATAGGGACCAAATGGGAGTCGCATCGGCGGGGCACCGTCTTGTTGACCTCCACGGGCACGTCAGAGAGTTGAAGCCGCCAGCGGGTGCGATCTACCGGCGGCCAGCCAGCGTTTGTTTGAAGCAATCACCGTTTCTTCTCTTCCGAACGTCCCTTGGGGCTGATAGTTGCCAGATGGTCCGGGCAACGGTCTGCCCTGGCGCCGTGAGTTGCGCCGTCGCTCGCGGTCGGGCCAGCGCCCGTCGCTGGGTCGGCGAAGTTGTCCACTGCAGCGGATACTCCTCAGCCGTCGAATGGTCGTCTGTGTTACCCCGCGGTTCGGGCGTCGGGCATCCGCGTTCACAGTTAATTATTCGTACTTTCATATACATCATATACGTATTGATGCTCCATTAATAGAAATAACAGATACAGTCTCCCTAGTGGCAAACGACGGTCCCGGTTGATGGCGAGCGCATCGTGTCGGGTCGGGCGGTCTGTCCAACCTTGGTACGGTCGCCCACCGGGCTATGGAACGCAACGCCCGCATTTTATGCGACCGGTCGGGGTAAAACACAGTCATTGGGGGAGACCCATGTCCAGTAAAACCACCAGCCAGGCGTCCATCATCATCGCTGTGTTGGCGGTATGCGCCGCGGTTCTGTTCATCCTGTGGCAGGCCGGCACGACCGCCCAAGCTTCGCACCTTTCAGCGTCTGTCTTGAGAATGGAACACAATGACCAGGGCGTCGCGCAACCGCCTCTGTCGAAGCACGCGAGCAGTGAGCCATCTGGGCAAACCCCTGATCTGTCGGTGATGAATCCGCGAGTGGGGCCCGGCTCATCAGCGTCTGGCGGGAGCGTGGAGGCGACCGTGCTGGTCCATTACGATGGCGATGAGCCGGCGCCCGCCACCACCTTGAGATTTTATCGCTCCGTTGACGCGGTGATCTCGTCGTCCGACACGGAGCTCGAGTCGTACGAGGTGTCGTTCCTGCCCTTGGAAATCCGTAAGGGGTATTCCTACCGGTTCACCGCGCCTGCATCTGACGGGACCCATTACTACGGGGCATGCGTGGATGCGGTTGCGCATGAATCGACTATGGCCAACAACTGCTCCGATGCGGCCACCTTGATCGTGGTTCAGAACGACTGACATTCGATTGCGAACCACAGGGGATTGACCGGCGGTTGTTGGAAGATCGAGGGGATTCCACGTGCAGTGTGCAGTAACCGCCATGATCGCGCGTTGCGCGGTCATCAGTATCCTGCTGGTGGCGGGCGCAGTGGGATGTATGCAGGCAACGCCGCAGGTCTCCGATGCGGGCATGGGCGTTGACGACTGCCGGAGGCTCTGGCAGCACACAGTCTGGGTGGAGAGTCGATTGGAGGCGGAGCGTCCTCCGCTCGACGAATCCTTGCACGCGGCTGTGATGCAGGTGTCGGAGCAATACGGCGTGCCGCTACAGATCTTCGACAGCTGTTGGGATTCACTGAAGGACGCCGGCTACTCACCACGGGACCCTGAATCCTATGCGCAGTAGGTAAGGGCAAGCACGCGACGTGGATATACGTGCTGGCATCAGGAATATCGCGCGGTCGGCGATGAGGATAGGGAACGTGGCGGTGGTTGGCGCATTCATCGTCCTGCCGATGGCGAGCCTGATCGTCGGACGACGGCCGCTGGGCGGTTAACCTGGCGTGGAAGAACAGGAGGCCGAATGTTGGACCACGATCTAACCGACGAGGCGCGGCTGGTATTGCTCACCGTATTCCGTGCGCGCATTTCCACGGCGGACGGACAGCTTCCATCCCTCGCCCTGCCGTTCCAGCCCACCAGGCCAGAATATCTCCATCTGATGCCGATTGTTCTGCTTGAGTCGCCAGATTCCATTGTCGAATATGCGTCCGGTCTGCACAAAAGATCTGCTTATCAGCGTCGAGAATCCGTCTATAAGAACGCCCGTGACGAAGGCCGATAGGACGGCAACCGAGTTTCTCTGGAAGCCGCGGACGCCCGGCGCAAAGGCGCTGCGATCAAGCCACTCCGGGTCTGGCTGCGGCGCGTTTCGCATACCTTCGCGGTCTTCATCCATCCCGGCTCGAATGAACTGTTCAACTTGGTCCTGAGGCAGCGACGCCAACTCCTCCACCACCGCGTCCATGACGGGGTCTCCGACAAGGGTGTGAGCGACGTAGTTGTCCGCAGTCTCCCCGCAGACCAGACGGGCCTTCTCATAACCCGCTTTGTAGTCAGACGGGAAATCCATCAGTCCATCTCCTGTACTTCCTACAAGTGGGGGTGGGTGCGCCCTTGAGCGGCGGCCATGATCTTGGCCCGTTCAGCAATCTCCTCGGCTACGCCGAATGCATACTTGGCGAGCTGCAGACGGCGGTTGGCCACGTTGGCATTCTCGCCGTATTCCATCGCCCGCTGAGCGCCAACTGCTTCCACTACCGCGATTTTGGCAGTCAGTATGCCTTTGCCAAAGCCAAGTTGCTTCATATTAGAGGGGGCTACGGCATCGTGCAGCGCGAGGTCTTCGCCGCAGTTGGCCAGTAGCATTCTGGCTAGATGCTCCACCGCACGCGCGTCGGCTAGCAAAGCTAACTCCTTGCCCGCAGCATTTTGGCGAGCGCTTCGCCCGTTCTTTAACATGAAACCAACTGTTGCGAATGCCACGCTTATGGTGACGAGGACGATCATCGCGATCATAATAAATTCACCGGGGACGCTAACGTCTCCTGGGCCCTCCAGCCAGGCCATGAGGTCGTCCACCTCGTCTCTCATGATGTGCCCCCGCTCGCCATCCCTGTCTTTCGCAGCGCGGATATGCCGGTCGGACCCGGTGGCGCCGCGTGTCCTCAGTGGCCGCTTCCATCACGCTGTCGCATCCCAGACATGGTCTCGCGGGGTGAGCATCCTCAGGTACGGCCTGGGACCAATCGGTCATGAGGGTCATGTCGATGTTGGCCAGCCGATCCTTGACCCAGCGCAGGCTGTCCGGACGGCAGCATCGCTCCGGCCAGCCATCCAGGATCGCCTCCAGGGTGGCGTGGAAAAGGGAACGGCGGTCGCCGTCAGCCACCGGCTCCGGCGGAATGATGGCCAGAACTAAAACCGGTCGGATGGCGCTGCCCTGGTGAACGGCGTAGATCTCACCGGTGTTCCGGACGTGGGACACTCGCCAGCGGTATTCCCTGCCCTGCAACCGCCAGTGGATGCCGTAGTCGCACTCCTCGCTGCGGAGACGGCGCTCGTCGTCCGCGTAGTACCCTTCAAGGGTCGGGTACATGGCTTTTCCGGCGGTCATATCCACACCTCATCTTCCTGGGTAGGCCACGGGCAGTACCGGTCAGTGCAGCTTCCACAGATGCTGCCGTGGCCAGCCAGCGGGTCAGCCTGAAGCCCGACTTGCCAACTCTCTTAGTGAAAAGCAGGGCTAGTCTACGCGCCGCAACGTATGACACGCGTATTGTTCAGCCCAATTATCATATGCAGATTTGTATAATCTTTGACGTGAACGATGAGCCTGTCCCGTGGCGGCAGCCACGGCGCCGATGGCCACGCAGCCACCGGGTTCTGGACGGCGTTAGCTGGGGCTCGCCCGTATCCGGAGCGCCGGAGCAGCTCACGCCCACGGAGTGCGACCTGCTCTTCGAGCTTTCCATGCACGCTACACGGGTGTTGAGCCGCGACCAGTTGCTGCAACGGATATGGGTGTTGGAGCGTACCGGAGAGCGCTGGCTGGTCAGGGAGGTCGTGGAGCGGCTACGCGGCAAGCTGGGCGAGCAGGCGATAGCCCGAGGCACATCTTCACCGAGCCACGGGCGGGCTGCCGCATGGCGAGGGAAGGCGCAGAGTCGCATCCAGGAACCGGCCATGCTGACCCGGCTGGTGAAGGAGCTGATCGACAGCGAGAACTCGCACGGCCTCAGCGCCGACGTGAAGGGCGACGCCTACGAGTCGCTGCTGGAGCGCAACGCGCAGGACGTGAAGACCGGCGCCGGCCAGTACTTCACGCCGCGTCCGCTGATCGAAGCCTCGGACAGTTTCGGCTGCTTGCCTCGCAATTTGCCCTTTGGCGCGGGCGATGCCCATGCCCTCGCGGGTGCGCATGCGGATGAGATCGGCCTCGAACTCGGCGAAGGTGGCGAGGATATTGAAGAACATCTTGCCCATGGGATCGTCCGGGTCGTAGAG
>Ga0209022_1002566_pt1 | contig 14589 bp, 11 predicted proteins | sample PinacodermPK_FD_187300 | JGI IMG/M metagenome (GOLD analysis project Ga0209022, IMG submission 187300) | Host-associated microbial community of the marine sponge Aplysina aerophoba from Gulf of Piran - sponge pinacoderm, lysed by proteinase... | ecosystem: Host-associated > Porifera > Sponge >...
ATTTTTGTATCTGTTTTGTGGCTTTTGCACTGGTTCAGATAGCCCATTACTGCTATCATCTCCAATACAGTCGCAAACCCATCAGTAAAGGAAGGATGCTCAGGGAGATTCGAGATGTTGAGGTATCGATTATAGAGGATACGGGCAACAAAAATGAATTTTTACTTCCTTCATCGGTCAATGATACACAGACAAGGATATATCATGCTTTAGGGTTGAAGCTTCAAACCAGGACCGTTCCCAGGGACCTGAGTAAAATAGTGTACAATACAGATTAGTTTTTCCATCTGTATCGCATCGATTTATTTCTGAGAATTACCTTTTTGTAGCGTACCGTGTTTTTTTTAACAAAATCAGTGTCAATTAGTTGGGATTTCAAACCGACGAAGTCAGGTGAGAGGTATAATGAGGAGGAATTTTAATCACCCACATCTTTTGACCTAGATAAATCTCGAACCCTGTGACAGGGATCAATTTTATGCCCCATGCCGTTTTTAAAATCACTCTGTTCAAACCCGATTTTTGTTTGACGTTTTTGCCCGGATTTTCCATCGTTCCTTTAGCTGATCTGGTCATATTCTTGATTTTCAAACCCCGTGACGGGGATCAGATTTTCCAAAACCGCTAATGCAGAACTACTGGATATCTTTTTGCTTGTCTTTCTTAAGCAATCATTTCTTTTATTTCTTATCTTACGTTGTTTTTTGGCTATCAGGATATTCGTTTTATAGGCTTTGTTACTGGCATGTCGTTTTTTCGCTCTCCTTCTTTGAAGAACTTTCTTTCTCTTTTCTTCCTTTTTGGTGTCCGCTAAATAATGAATAATACCTTTACTATCGGCTACTTGACCTACATTTGACTAAGGCTAATTATGGTTCCTTACGGAACTAGGGGAACGTCTAGCTCGCAAGCTCGGTTCTATCTATACCTACGATATCATTGATATCGATTGTACCTATTTGTCTTTCAACAGCATCTACTTCGCATTGAATATAGAGAAACCACTTATTCTCTTTGTATTTATTTTTCCTTTTCCTTCTAGATGTATTACTTCTATCGGTGATTTCTTTGACGATACGTCCCTATAAAAACCGGGGTGCTATAATGACAAATCTGTTTTTTATAGCCTCTTATCTGGATATAAAACCCTCTTTTTAACAAGAGATACCCATTGCCATCTTCGGCTTCCTTTATTTCGTTTTGGTATAAAGTTATCGGGAAACTCTGCTTTCGTCTTTTTGATTTGATCTTCGGCTTGCCTCTTTCTCCCTTTAAAAATTCCTTATAAGCCACAGATAAATCCCTTAAAATCAATTTAACCTTAGCTGGTGAATAACCAGACAACCAAGTCGCAATATTCTTTTTATGTTGGGTATACCATTTCCCCAAATCTTGATAAGAGTAATCGCATTTTCCATTTTTTGGGTATCGTTGATACTTTCTTGGTATTGTTTGAACAGATGATTTAATGCATTATTATAAGTGTATCTATTGGCACCGGCCATTTCATTTAATAGCTGATAATCTTTTGATTACCACTTAAACGGCGTCTAAGAGTAATATTTGTCCTAAAAGAAATTAATAACCCAGTTTTTCTTTTTAAAACCTATTGCAAAAACAGTCAAAATAAACGACTTTTTTATTCCCAGTTCAAAATACGCAGTAGAACCTTTTTGCTTCATTTCCGACTATTCCACAACAAAGTGATTAGAGCCTGAGATTTTAATATCTTAGCCCCCCTCCAAAATATTTTTAATCCATGTTCATCCGGACAAAAGTCAATACCCTTAAAAACAAAACGAAGAAGGCTTCCTTTTCCCTTTGTGAATGTCGAAGAGTCAATGGACAACCTAAGCAAGCTACTCTATTGAACCTCGGTGCTGATTTTCCTATCAAAAAAGATAAGTGGTCTATACTCATCGAACGAGTGGTCGGAGAAATAAAACACCATCCTGTCAGCGTTTTTGAACAAGATGAGCAAATGGACTATCAAGTCAATAGGATCGTGAGAGCCTTAAAAGATATGGGTTATAACCCTTATGCGGTAAAAGATGATCGTACACCTGTGATATTCGACAAAGTGGAAGACTTGGAATCTCGGACCATAGGCGGGGAGAGGGTAGTAAACAAAGCCCTTTCTTTACTCGGATTCGATGAAATGCTTACATCCTTAGGCTTTTCAGATCTGCAGAAGCGTATCGCCCATATGCTCGTGGCAAGCCGGTGTCTTGCCCCTGGCAATGAGACCGATACCTACCGATGGCTTCATCAACGATCAAGTCTTTTTCCCTTACTCCAATTAGACGATAACCCGCCCAGTATCAGTAGTTTGTATCGGGTTGGCGATATGTTATATACGCATCGGGAAACCTTAATAAAGAAACTATTTACCCAGAGCCAATCGGTATTCGGATTTACTCCGTGTATCGCCTTTTATGATTTGACCAACACTTATCATTATGGAAAACAAGATGATGAGTTGTTGGCTTATGGCAGAAGTAAAGAAAAACGTTCCAATCGTGTTCTAGCTAGTATAGCCATGGTGATTGATGACTCTGGATTCCCTACTCATGCCGAGATATACAAAGGGAACATCAGTGAACGCAAGACCCTGGAAAAGGCTATAAAGGATATAGGCATTGAATGTCCCACGGTGATTATGGATGCGAGGATTTCGACCAAAAAGAATATAGAATTTCTCAACCGGAAGGGCATCAAATGGTTGCGTATAGAGCGAAACAAAAAACAGCCTCCACCGAAGACAAAGCCAGATAGCACACACCAGACGGATTCAGGTTCAGCGTATAGTTTGTGGGAGGTATCACAAAGCCAAGAGGTTAAGAGGGTATTGGTTCAATCTGGGCCACGAAAACAAGCTCGAGATAATCATTTGAAAAGAGAACAAGAAAAGTTGGAGGAAGAGCTTACTCGATTAAACAAAGGTTTGTCCAATCCTCGCTGTATGCGTGATTATCTACAAATCGTTGAAAAAGTAGGTATACTAAAAAAGAAACACCAAAAAGTGGCTTATCAGTATGATATAGAAGTTACTCCGTTGAAGGACTCGGATTTGGCTAGTTCTGTCCGCTTTACCAGGAATAAGGACTATGATCATGCCATAGCGAAATCGGGTTACTATGTTATTGCAACGACCCAAACCGATTGGGAGGCAGAACAAATGGTTCATTATTACCATCAGCTAGGGGATATAGAACGAACTTTCCGAACCTTGAAATCCGAACTAGGATTACGGCCGATAGTTCATCAAAGAGTGGAAAGAATAAAGGCTCATTTATTCATCACCATATTGGCTTATTATGTAGTTCATCTGGTTCGTATGCGTCTCAAGGCAAAGGGGATCAACCTGAGTTGGGATGATGCCGGTCAGGAATTATTAATGCAAAAACGAACCACCACCAAGATTCATGAAAACAAGAACAGATACCACTTGCTTTCTAAGGATGGTACGCTTTCCCCTATACAAAAAATCATTTATGAGGCTATGGATTTACCCATAAGCAATCATCTTCGGTATCGTACAGTGAATAAAGAGGAGTAAGTGCAATAAACTTTGTGCATAAAATCTCCAACCCATGGCGCAAATTAGTCAGGCATTATATACAAATTATTTTTCCCTCAATGTCCAAAGCATTTGCTGTCTCTAATATCGTGTCCCCAGGCGGAAATAGTAATTCTATACTAGCTTTGTTTTTTCTCTTAACATCAATCACAAAATGATGATTAATAACAATTGAAATTCTTGGGAATGGTTTCCCCTTGCCCATTTCTTTTGTCCGAATAAGTACAAGTAAAAGCCGGGTATCTAAAATAACTTGTTAATAGAATATCAAATGTAGCAGTCCCCGAAGTATTGTTATCGGTTCTGACAGGTCTAGCCCTAAACATATAGCATTTACTGGCTTTTTTAGCGAAATCAGTGCAATTAGTAACATTGCTGACATCCCAATCTTCAATGCCCGGATGCCGGGCATTACTATAAGGATTCTCATAATCAACCGGAATACCGAACCGGACAGCACTCGCTGAACGGAACATATAACTCATGTTGGTTACATTGCTCGTGTCCCAAGATTCCAAGCCTATACCGGCAAAGCTACTGGCTTTTCTGAACATAGCACTCATGTTGGTCACATTGCTGACATCCCATCCGGCTAAATTGCCATTAAAATGAACAGCCTCTTCAAACATACCACTCATATCAGTAACATTACTGAAGTCCCAAGTGGTTAAATCCTGATTGAAACCATGAGCATTAAAAAACATACCACTCATATTGGTCACATTACTGACATCCCAATTGGATAAATCATGATTGAACCAGTAATTGCGGAACATCCCACTCATATTAGTCACATTACTAACATCCCAAGAGGAAATACTGTAACCATCTGTTGGATATCTATTATGTGCAAATAATTCACTCATATCCGTAACACAAGTAGTGCATACATAAGTTAAATCATTGTTGATGGCATCGCTGGAACCGAAAGGATACATAGGGTCACTGATGATGTCTATGATGGTTCTTCGGCTGGCAAGCCTATATTTTTGACCATTGAGTTCATAGTACTTATCAATGACCTCAGGTTCACATGACCTGCTCTTTACGGTTACCCCATTATCGTCTAAGTATAAAATGGTTTCGCCAGTTGAATCGCTATCGGCAGTCACGGGCAGATTGATACCCAATTCAGTTATATCAGATGTGCCGGCAGTATTGGCTGTTCTCGTCTGGGGACTAATAGTCTGTCCCAAAGCAGGGATATTGCTTATGGCCTCTTCTTTTTTGGTTGGCTGGTCCTCTTCCAGGTGATGCTCCTCTGTATCAGAATTTTCAACAATAATGGCTCGGAATAAAGCATCCAAAATACAATCCCCATTTACTTTAAATGAAGCAATAGAATAAGTGGCATCCAAATTGTCAGGACAACCATCGCCCTCTACATTCCATCGTTCAAAGGTATAACCGGAATCAACCTCTGCTTCAATGGTTATTCTTTCTCCATATTTCTTGACCAGCAAAGGAGTATCCACACTACCCCCATTTCCTGCCTTTGCTTTGATCGTGTATTCTTTACCTTCAAATACTGCTTTGATATGGCAATCGCCATTTGGAGTAAATGCGATACTTGACTGACTCCCTTGGTCTGGTTCACCGAAATGGAACTCACCACAGTCCCCTTCCCAATTTTTGAATTCATTCCCTTTGTCTGGAGTTGCCGTAATGGTCACCGGGTCTCCTGAACGTACCTTCTGGACAGGGACTATCACACCGCCTTCTGATGCTGAAGTGCTGATGTTGTAAACTTCATCCCTAAAAATCGCTTTTAATGTACAATCTCCTACTACGATGAAACTCAACTGGGGATTGGAAAGTTCATTATCTGCTATGCTCGGACAATCCGTCTCGGTGCCCGAGTTTAGGTTTTCTGCTGTTTCCCATCTCACAAAAACACCTCCTTTTTTAGGAGTTGCAGTCAAAGAAACTTCTTGTCCATATTCTTTCCTTAGTTCTGTATCACTTACAGAGCCTCCCTCAGTAGGAGAAATCGTTAAGGTAAATTCCCTTTTTTCAAAAACCGCTTCCAAACTACAATTGCCTTCAACCATAAACTTGGCTTCAACATCTGTAGCATCTTCAAGGGTAGGACAATTTTCACTTGTCCAACCACCAAATTGATAACCTTTGTCAGGCGTTGCTGTTAAAATAGCGGTCTGCCCATATGCTATAGTTAATTCCTCGTCGCTTGTACTTCCCAGGTGACGCACCTGACCTCCCTCAGATGATGTTGCCGTGATGGTATAGTTTACTTTTTCAAAAACCGCATCTATCGTACAATCGTCCTCCACAGTAATCGTTATGGTCGATTCGTCAGCACCGAACTCACCGCAGCTTCCAGACCAACCCTTGAAGGCATAATGTTTATTAGGAGTGGCTGTAATCTCTACTTCATCACCATAGACAACATTTTCAGATGGCGTGATGCTTATTTCCCCATTTCTGGTACCCGTCACGGGGTTGTTTCCTGCTATGGTAATTGTGCGAGGTTCTTTGGTAAAAACAGCTTCCAAACTACAATTACCTTCAACCATAAACTTGGCTTCAACATCTGTAGCATCTTCAAGGGTAGGACAATTTTCAGTTGTCCATCCACTAAATTGATAACCCTTGTCAGGTGTTGCTGTCAAAGCGGCTGTTTGTCCATAGGTTATAGATAATTCCTCATCAACTTGCCGTCCGCCTTGGACCACACTACCTCCCTCAGAAGATGTCGCTGTGATGGTATAGTTTATTTTTTCAAAAACCGCATCTATTGTACAATCGGCCTCCACAGTAATGGTTATGGTCGATTCGTCAGCACCGAACTCACCGCAGCTTCCAGACCAACCCTTGAAGGCATAGTGTTCATTGGCAGTAGCTGTTATCACCACCTCATCCCCATGGTCAACAGTTGGAGATGGAGTGATGTTTATTTTCCCATTTTTGATCCCCGTCACGGGGTCATTTTCTGCGATGGTAATGGTACGAGGGGCTTTGGTAAAGACCGCTTCCAAACTACAATCACCGGCAACAGTGAAGGTCACTTTGTTTTTGACCGTTATTAGGTCAGGACATTCACTATCTTCGGTTGGCGTCCATCCACTTAACTGATAGCCTTCTTCTGGCTCTGCAGTAAAAGAGACTACCTGCCCATATTCTCTTGATAATTCCCCTTCACCGACACTACCTCCTTCAGAAGATGTGGCGGTGATGTTGTATTGTATCTTCTCAAACTCAGCGCCAATCTGACAATTCTTGGATGCAGTGATGGTAATCTCTGATTTGTCTGGGCTAAAACTACCACAATCGCCTGTCCATTGCTTCAGCTGGTAGTATTCTTTGGCCGCAGCAATAATTTTCACCGACTGGCCATTTTCTACCTTTTGAGAATCTGTTATCGATCCGCCAACTCCCGATGATGTGGAGATCATGAACTTAGTTGTAACTAGTTGAACAATCGGAATAGGTTCAACTTCTCCATCATTGCAAGAAAATAAAACGAGTAGTGCTACTATGGAAATAGATAATGGAAATGGAAAAATTTTGAATTTCATTGGATTATATATTTTATTTGATAATGTTTTTGATTTGAGCAATATGTTTTAAAGATGAAACCCCCTCAAAGCGGACTGGTAGAAAATCAAAATCTGAATTTACCCCCCCCTAAAAAATGGGATTTGAAGAATACGGGAAAGTGAGACTATCATATCCTTCCCTTTAGAAAGGTATAAGCAAGCATATCGCGTACTAAAAAGAGGAATCTCTTTAAAAAAGTAGAAAATTCGAGGTCTGGAACCAATAAACGGACTCCTATCCCAAAATAAGGGGGGGGGTAGTTGTTAAAGAATATTGGTGACATAAGGCGGTAGGTAGGTAGTTGCTAAAGAATATTGATGACATAATAGGGGGGCGGTAGTAGTTGTTAAAGAATATTGATGACATAATAAATCGAATGACAAGGTAATAAATTATTTTTTAATATCAAAATATATTTAGCGGAAAATTATGAAATCGATTTTTGTGTTCTTTCCTTATCAGAATAAATAACCGCTTTTACCCACAGCGAAAACCTTGTAAATTGATTATGAATAGGGTTCCCCATCCACGATATAAACTAAAAAATAGAGAACATGCACATTATCTTTTTTGCAGTAGTTTGTAGGAAGGAATATTCCAAAATTTAATCTTAAATTCTGGCCTAAAATGTGTGCAAAACCCTTACTAGGCTTGAAAAAAGTATTGTTTCAAACTGTTACTTTACTGACAACTACGTTTTTATACTGGATACCAGTAAAGCCTAACTCCCAACGATAGAGGAAGAGAAGTGGGTTAAATTGGCTATGGTTTTTTCTTGACTTTCTTTTCATTTCTCCAAGATTCACGGAGGAGAGTGATCGGCCTGTATTTTCTATTGGGTAAGACATGAGCACTAATATATCATACAAATATTATAAATAAAAGAATACTAAAAATTTAGACATGGAAGCATTTCACGAAGATCATTCGAAATATATCATTTATATAAGTGATAAAAAAGTGGCCGAACAGGTTGAAAATCAGGTTTAATTAGGCGTACATCACCATTATAAAAGTATTGGTTATGTATTACGATATCTTTCCCAATTATTTATGATTTCTTATATATGCCCATACCAAAATCAATTTCCTAAAACTAAAATCCCCAAAAGCCTCACTTTATGGATGTAAATGGCAATAAGTCAATTCAAACAAGCCACATAATTGAATTGGAATGCTGACTTTCGCATCAAAAAACAAATTTCAGCTAACCATATTTAAATCATCCAACCAATGATAAAATAATCTTAGATGCCATATGAAAGAGATGGAACACGAAATCTCTAGTCTAAGTCCCAAATTAGGTAGACTAAATTATCCAAATAGTCTACCTAATAAACTGACTAAAAGAGTTCAAGGAAGAAGACTGTGTTTTTGCAGATATATTCATAAGTGGTTGATTATTAAATTAGAATGTGAATTTTGACAATCTTGCGTTTGAGATGAGCGAAAAGATAAACGAACAGATTAAAATGAAAAAGTTGAAGAAAGAAATTGGAATTATAAATGCTACGTACGCTCAGTATTTTTTTCAAAGCATAAAAATGAAATAATCAGGACGTAGATTTCTCATTGAGTGATGGGTTTCTTTTGAATTAATATGAAGTCCTTTCCCAAATAAGTTTCTCTCACTACCTTATCTTCTGCCAGCACTTCAGGTGTGCCCTGTCTGAGAATATCTCCTTGAGACATAATATATGTGCGATCGGTAATTGCAAGGGTTTCATGTACATTGTGATCAGTGATGAGAACTCCAATGTTTTTTTGCTTCAACACGAAAATTATGTCTTGAATATCTTTTACAGCAATAGGATCAACTCCAGCAAAAGGTTCATCAAGAAGCACAAACTTGGGGTCACGAGCAAGAGCTCTTGCAATTTCTGTTCTTCGTCGTTCTCCTCCTGAAAGTAAATCACCTCTATTTTTTCTGATTTGCTGAATATTGAACTCATCAAGTAGGGATTCCATCTTCTCCTTTTGTTGGAATTTGGATAGCTTGGTCATCTGAAGGACGCTCAGAATATTATCTTCAACACTTAGTTTTCTGAAGATTGACGCTTCTTGAGCTAGATACCCAATCCCTTTTTGAGCTCGTTTGTACATAGCATCCTTGGTGATCTCTTTTCGATCAATAAAGATTTTTCCATTTTCAGGCTTAATAAGTCCAACAATCATATAAAATGAAGTGGTTTTACCGGCTCCGTTTGGTCCAAGCAACCCTACAATTTCACCCTGTGATACTTCTAAGGAAATACCTTTGACAACCTTTTTATTACGATAGGATTTTTCTATATCAATTGCACTCAGCTTCATTTACGATTTAATTAGGTTTTAATACTTTTCATTGTTCATCTTTCAAATCAATCTCAGATTGATACTCAGCTTCTTTTTTCATTTGCGCTTTGGTTACCAATTTCGATATAAATATACTTACCTCATATAGTAAAAGTATTGGGATACTCACAATTATTTGAGATATAATATCAGGAGGAGTGATGATTGCAGCAATACTCAAGACAATAACTAGAGCAATCTTTCTGTTCTTGGCCAATATCTTTGGGGTGACAATCCCCACTTTAGTTAAGAAGTAGATGATAATTGGTAGTTCAAACATTATTCCAGTGGCCAATACTGATGCCCGAAGAAGTCCGATATAACTAGAGAGATCAAAATCATTATGAATCTGGTCACTAACTGAATAGTTCCCCAAAAAATTTATTGAAAGCGGAGTAACTAGATAATACCCAAATACTACACCAAGAAAAAAAAGAAAAGATGCTACAAAAATAAATCCACGAGCTGTTGCCCGTTCTTTTTCGTATAGTCCAGGACTTATAAAAGACCAAAATTGGTGCAATATATAGGGAAATGCCAGAATGAAACCCGTGAGTATAGAAGTCCACATATGGGCAGAAAATTGACCAGCCACAGTTCTGCTCTGAACTCTGAACGGTAGTTCACCCCCACAAAAATTACTCGTTGTACCAAAAAAATTGGCTACATCACAAAAAAATCGATAGGTAATAAAGCTTCTCTCTTTTGGACCAAACAGAATTTTGTCAAAAACAAAATCCTTAAATAAAAATGCCACAATAGCTACCAGTACAACTGCAACTACAGATCTGATTAAATGCCACCGTAACTCTTCAAGATGATCCAAAAAGGACATCTCCTTTTTTTTTGACATAACTAAAGTCCTTCCTTGATAAAGTCCATTAAGTGAACTAAACCAACATAATTCAATTCACTGTCATGGACAATCAGTTGATTAATTTTTTGTTTCTTCATTCTCCAAAGAGCATCCCTGGCAAGGGTTTGGGTAGGCATCATGATGGGATTTTCAGTCATGATATCACTAGCTTTGAGAACTCCAAGAGTATCATGATGCTCCACTGTGCGCCGAATATCACCATCGGTTATGATTCCTATTATTTGGCTATCCTTTATTACCACAGTTGCTCCAAGTCTATTTCTGGATATTTCAACTATAACCGTTTTAACAGGCGTGTTATGTCCAACATGGGATCGTTGATGATTGGTAAGCATCCCTTCAAGGGTAAGAGTAAGTTGCTTGCCTATGAATCCACTAGGATGATACAAAGCAAGACTCTCCATATCAAATTTTTTTAATTCTAAAAGGCATACCGCCAAAGCATCACCAATACATAATTGGACAGTTGTACTAGTAGTTGGAATCAAATTATCCTTTGAGACCTCAGATTTCACTGGGGTATGGATAGTTAAGTCTGCTTCTTTACTCAATTGAGATTCCAAATCACTAGTCCATGCAACTCTATAAACACCGAAATGCTTGAGATGTCTTATCAATGTTACTATTTCAGGAGTTGTTCCACTTTTGGATAAACAAATTACTATATCGTTAGTACGTACTTTACCAATATCTCCGTGTAAAGCATCCACTGAGTTTAAAATAAACGCAGGGATTCCAATCGAATTCAAGGTGGCCACCGTCTTTTGAGCAATCAGACCACTTTTACCTATACCTGTTAAAAAAAGATTTCCCTTAGATTTAAAAATCTTCAATACCAATTGAATAAAGCAATCATCTATAACATCGGCAAGGTTTTTGATAGCTTCCGATTGAACCAATAAACTTTCACGAGCTATGGAGATAAGTCCTTCTGAATTTTTTATTGTCAAATCAATGAAGAAAAAGTTAACATAGAGAGTTAAATTTGAAGTGTAAATTTAGTATTTTTAACGAGGTAATTTCATGGAGAAACTTACAAACCTCCGAAGAGAGTTAAGCAGGCACTACGGCTTTGATAGATTCAAAGGCGAACAGGAAGCCGTTATTCAATCCCTTTTAGATGGTCATGATGTTTTTGTTGTTATGCCAACTGGAGGTGGAAAATCACTTTGCTATCAACTACCAGCATTCCTGTCTGATTCTGGAGTAGCTGTAATTATATCTCCACTCATTGCCTTGATGAAAAATCAGGTTGATGCAATTAGAGGCATTGCCACAGATGAAGGAATTGCTCATGTTCTTAATTCTACCCTTTCTAAAAAGGCTCGAAAACAAGTATATCAAGACCTCGAATCTGGCAGAACCAAACTGCTTTATGTAGCTCCTGAATCCTTTTCAAAAGATTCCAACATTGACTTTTTCAAAACTTTAAGTATTTCTTATGTAGCTGTTGATGAAGCGCATTGTATTTCAGAATGGGGGCATGATTTTAGACCTGAATATCGAAACATCAAATCATCCGTTGATTCAATAGGACAATCTATTCCGATAATTGCTTTAACTGCCACAGCAACGCCTAAAGTACAAGAGGATATCATCAAAAATCTGAAGATGCAGGATCCCAAAATTTTCAAAGCCTCATTTAATCGCCCTAATTTATATTATGAAGTCCGGCCAAAAACTCCTGATGTCAGCAGAGAAATCATCAAATTCATCAAACAAAATCAGCAGGGAAAATCCGGAATTGTATATTGTTTGTCTCGAAAAAATGCCGAAGATTTAGCAAGTGATCTTCAGGAGAATGGCATTAATGCTCTTCATTATCATGCAGGACTAGATTCCAAAACTCGTTCTAAACACCAGGAAGATTTTTTGAATGACATATGTGATGTTATGGTGGCTACTATTGCCTTTGGATTGGGCATAGATAAGCCAGATATTCGATTTGTGATTCATCATTCAATTCCTAAGAGTATAGAAAGCTACTACCAAGAAACTGGGCGTGCTGGAAGAGATGGAGGTGAAGGCCATTGTCTGGCTTTTTACCACTATGAGGATATTGAAAAACTCGAATCATTTTCAGATTCCAAGACTATTTCTGAACAAGAAAGGAGTTCATTACTTCTAGAAGAAATGGTAGGGTATGTAGAAACAGCAATTTCAAGAAGAAAATTTTTGTTGAATTACTTTGGTGAAGAGTTTGATAATGCTACTGGACCGGGTGGTGATTTAGATGATAATGTGCGGTATCCAAAAAAGCAAATCAATGCCAATAAAGAATTCAAGATATTGCTTGATGTCATTGAACAGTCGAAAGCTAATTACAAGACCAAAGAATTAGCAAAAGTGTTGAGTGGGAAAACCAATGCAGTTATCAAGGCACACAAAACGGATAAATCTTCATTTTTTGGAATTGGAAAAGATAAGAGTGAATTATTTTGGAAATCCCTTATTCGTCAGGTCACGGTTAGAGGCTATTTGAAAAAGAATATCGAAACGTACGGTACAGTGTCTGTTACCTCTAAAGGAAAAAAGTTTAAAACCGAGAATAAAGATATTTTCATATCTGAACCTCAATCCTTTGCATCAAGCAGGCAAGGGCCATTTGCTGATAATGGCAAAATGGATACAGATCCTATATTGATGAAAATGCTCTTGGAAACAAGAAAAAAAGTCGCTCGAGATCGTAGTGTACCCCCTTATACAGTTTTTCAGGAGTTCTCTCTCCAGGATATGTGCTTGAAATATCCCATGAATTTCAAAGAACTCCTCGAAATTGCTGGGGTTGGCATCGGTAAAGCAGAAAAATTTGGTCAAATATTTATTGACTTGATTTCAAATTATGTCGAAGAAAACGATATTATTCGTCCTGATGATTTAGTGATTAAAACAAAAAAATCTAATTCCCCTCTAAAACCTTTCATCATCCAGAGTATAGACAGAAAATTGACTCTTGATGAAATAGCAAATGCAAAGGGAACTTCGCGTGAAAATTTGCTCAATGAGATGGAAAAAATTGTAAAGTCAGGTACCAAACTGGATATCTATAGTTGGATCGAAGAACTATTTGATGAAGAGGAAGAAGATAGCCTCTATGATTTCTTAATCAATGAGGAATCAGATGATTTACGGAAATTTGTTGATGAATTTGGCGATCAGTTTGAAGAAGAAGATTTACGAGTGTTCAGGCTTTATTTTTTGAGTGACACAGCTAACTAGGTTAAGCTTAACTGCACAATCAACACTTTTCTAAAAAATTAAAATACAAATACAAGTGATTACATTGACAGACCAGAAAACTGTATGTCCTTTTATTGAAAAACATGTAGAAATGTAACATGCACTAGTTTTAGTTTACGCAGATGATGCTAATAATTATCAATTGGTGCCCTATCAAGATAAAACTGTCCGCCATTCCTTGAATGAATGTGTAAAAGATGGGCTAGACACCAATATGGTATAGAATCTTTTTGGACTATGTGGATATTCAAAAAATTCTATGCATGAACGGGATAATTCTGATAAATCTCTCCATTTAGTTCAATGCCGTTAGATTTTTTATTTCTTTTAATTCCGTCTGCACCCCATGTCCCCCATTGTTTAAAAAAAAATGCAGGACCTTGTTGTTCACATTGCTTTTTGATGTTAAGTGCCCACGTTTTTTTCATTGGTCTAGCGTTGTGACCGCTTTCACCTCCTACAATTACCCAATGTATATCGCTGAGATTTAGATTGCCAATATCTTCAAGTAATGGTTCAGCGGAAATGAATTTAATTGTTGCTTCTATTTTTCGTAAGTAATCAATTCTATAACGCGTTTTTTTATTTTCAACGGTTACCCCCAACCATACATCTGAACTTCCCCCCTATTTTTCCCTAATATGGCTTTTTTTGATTGATTTCAGGAAGAAATTTGAACAAATTTCAGGTTTTTTCATTGATTTTTGATGGTTTTCTAGGGATTTCGACTCTTTTTTACCGATTTTTAGAAGTATATATGTGTTTTATATGTATATCCGAAGGAATTTTACCAGAAATTTGCTGTCCATGTATAAATGAATAGAAATTTCTTATAAAATCATCCAATAAAGCCTATTTTATCCAATTATTTCCTATATTTGATACCTATATGTAAAACCATTAAAATTTTATTACCTGTCCATGTACGTATCTCGAATACCAAATCGTAAATCCAAGCCCACATGGCTCATCCGTGAGTCCAAATGGGTCAACGGTAAAT
>Ga0209022_1002573_pt1 | contig 14550 bp, 9 predicted proteins | sample PinacodermPK_FD_187300 | JGI IMG/M metagenome (GOLD analysis project Ga0209022, IMG submission 187300) | Host-associated microbial community of the marine sponge Aplysina aerophoba from Gulf of Piran - sponge pinacoderm, lysed by proteinase... | ecosystem: Host-associated > Porifera > Sponge >...
AAGGGCGAGATTGTAGATCAGGCGGCACACACCCGCGACCTGCGCGAACAGGCTTGCCTGCGCAGGCGTCGGTTTCAGCTTGAAGACATAACCGCGAGAGATCATGTTGCGATTCCAGCAATTGGTCCGAAGATTTCAAGTACGGATTACAGAACTGGCTGGCATGTCGTTTACATGCTGCATTTCCAGTTGGTCTTCGTCACCAGATACCGCCGCGACGTGCTGTCCGAACCGGCCATTCGCGACCTGTCGCGGATCTTTGCCAGGGTCTGCCGGGATTTCGAGGCCGAACTGATCGAATGCGATGGCGAGGACGATCACGTTCACCTGCTGGTGCAGTACCCACCCAAGGTTGCCTTGTCGCGGTTGGTCAACAGTCTCAAGGGCGTGCCCAGCCGCCTTCTGCGCGAGAACCGCCCTGAAATCACCGGTCGCTCCCACAAGGGCGTCCTCTGGTCGCCGTCATACGTCGCGGCTTCCTGTGGCGGCGCGCCCCTTTCCGTGATCGCCGATGACGTCAATTCACAGCGCGAAGCGGCCAACGGCCGCTCTCGCCTTCCTCAAGGACTACCGCATGCACACATCTCGTTTGGTTGTTTGTGCCGGTTATGGGTTTGCCTTTGGGGTGTTTTCCGATTCATAGCGTTTTGGAGCGTTAGGGCCGTTGCGAGGAGGGTTGGGGCATGGTCAGGGCTGTGGCGGATTTTGGGGATCGTCGAGTGGACCGGTCGGGGCGGTTTTTGCATGACCGTCTTGTCAGGCACGGCCCCCGGGGCCTTTCGGTCCGCCGTCTGGGCGGCAGCCGTGCGGGCGAGGTTCGGATCGGTCGGTTTCTGCGGAACGACAAGGTGACGGTGGAGAAGAGTGTCGCCCGGGCAGCATCGGGGGCACGGCGTCGCGCGTTGAGGGTCTGCATGTTCTGGCGATCCAGGACACGACGAGTTTCCGCGACGACGGCCTGGGCAACAGTCTTGTCGGCCATGCCACGATTGCGGTTGAGGGCGAGCATGGCGCGCTGCTGGGCCTTGTGGATGCCCGGCTCATTGAGCGTCATGGCGGTCAGGGCAAGGGCGCGAAGGGCCGCGCGTTTTGCGACAAGGAAAGCCAACGCTGGATCGACGGCCTGCGGGCCAGCGGAGATTTGGTGGCGGCCGGCGCAGCGCAGGTGACGGCGGGTGTCGATCGTGAGAGCGACATTTACGAGATGTTCGCCGACAGGCCCGAAGGCGTGGAGGTTCTGATCCGGGCCGCGCAGGACCGGGTGGTCCCGGAGGGGGCGGGCAAGCTGTTCTCCAGCCTGGCCGACAGGCCGCAGAGGGAGCATGCGATCTCCCTGCCGGCCCGTCCCGGACAGAAGAAACGCACGGCCCGCATCGGCGTGCGCTTCGGCGCGGTCACGCTTCAGCGCCCGAAGAGCCGGCCCGTGGCGCCCGGCGTGGCGGCGCGCCAGCCGGTCTTCCTTGTCGAGGCGCGCGAGATCGACCCCCCGCCCGGGGTGACGCCGGCGCACTGGCGGCTGTTGACCAGCCACCGGGTCGAGACCTTCGAGCAGGCGCGCTGGATCACGCAACTCTATCGCCGGCGCTGGGTGATCGAGCAGTTGTTCCGCACCATCAAGTCCAGAGGCTTCGACATCGAGCGCGTGTCCATGGAGACCGCCCCCTTCAGGATGCTCTGTGCGATGACCCTTGAGGCCGGCGTCTCCTGCATGCAGATGGTCCAGGATCGCGACGGAAGCGCCGAACGACCGCTGCAAGACGTCTTCGAAGCCGAAGACCAGCCCGACCTCGAAGCCGTCTCGGCCACGCTCGAAGGCAAAACCGAAAAGCAGAAAAACCATCATCCCAAAGGCTCGCTGGCCTTCGCCGCATGGGTCTGCGCCCGCCTCGGTGGATGGACCGGATACTACGGAAAACCAGGACCCGTCGTCATGCTCCACGGCCTCTATCAATTCCGCGCCATACAATGCGGTTTCCGGATCAAACACGATGTGTGAATCCGGTAGCCCTCAAGGAAGGGGTATCCCGCGAGGTTTCCGATGAATGAAGAACCCGGACCTTGTCGAGCGGGTCGCCGGGGAGGCGGTCATCGCGACCCACGCCCGTGAGGCCGTCTCGACAAATCTGTGGTCCGACCGCACGAAGCCCGCTATCATATGACCAGTTTCATGACCACATGGAGTTGTCATGGTTACAGTCAGTCTGGCTCAGGCGAAAGCGCGCCTCAGCGAACTCCTGGACAAGGTCGAGGCGGGTCAGGAAGTGGTCATCACCCGTCGCGGCAAGGCCGTGGCACACCTCTCTGCCGCCGTCCGCCCCAAGAAGCCGCTGCCGCTGCGGGAGCTGGCCGGGTTCAGGGCGGCCATGCCCCGGTTGCGGCGTCCCGCTGCCGAGCTGCTGCGCGAGGTTCGGGACGAGCGGTTGTGAGATAGGCAGTCGGCTGGGATGCGCTATTTCGACACCAGTTTCCTGGTCCCCCTAATCCTTCCGGAGGCCACCAGCGAACCGATCGCCGGATTCTTCGAGACCCTGCCGGCGGACGATCTGGCGGTGAGCCATTGGACCCGGGTCGAGTTCGCCTCGCTGCTTGCCCGCGAGGCGCGCATGGGCAATCTGGACGCCTCGGCGGCACACGAGGCGAGTTCACGTTTCGAGAGGATGGTCGAAGAGTCCTTCGTCGTCCTGTTGCCGGACCGCGACGACTTTGATCGGGCCACGGACTGGCTCAACCATTTCGACACCGGCCTGAGAGCTGGCGACGCGCTGCACCTCGCCATTGCGAGGAATCACGGGGCGGAGGCGATCTACAGCCTGGACAAGGTGATGATTGCGGCGGGAAAAACGCTGGGCCTGCCGGCAGGCGCGGGGGTCCTGCTTCCGGGCTATGGCCAGTGATGCATCCATGACTGGGTTGCGGCCGGCTACCAGAGCGCTGGCGCGCCTGGTCGCCGCGATCAAGAAGGGGACAACGGGCTGATGACGGATGAACGCACAGGCCTCGGAGGTGAGATCGAAACGGCGCTGGGCGAAGCATTCGCCCATGTCCGCGGCGAGACGGAGCTGCCGTGCCGGATCGTCGACTATCCGGCCGCCGGCAGGATTGTCGCGCTGCGCAAGCGTTTCCGGCTGAGCCGTCGGAAGTTCGCCGACCGCTTCGGTCTCGACGTGCGAGCTCTTCAGGAGTGGGAACAGGGGCGCCGTGTTCCCGACAGGGCAGCTCGGGTGCTGCTCACCGTCATCGACCGGGACCCCGAGGCCGTGGTCACGGCGCTCGGCCAGGATGGCGACAACGGACGGGCTGGTCGGTCCCGTGCGTCGTGAGCGACGCGCCGGCCGTGAGGGGCCGAGCTCGCACCCGTGCTCTCGGTGCCCGCGGGCCGAACGCGACCCGCTGATTGCCGCTACCGCCATCGTGCAGGGGATGACGATCGTCACCCGATACCTGGTCGACTTCAATACAACGGAGCGAAGGCCATCTATCCCTGTGCTGGGAAATGACGACAACGGGTGGGCACTACACGCGCGTTTGCGCAGATGCCGGAATCGCGCGATCTGGAAATGGACAGGTTTGGCAGGACATGTCAGGACACACCGGGTCAGGAATTGCATCCAATCCGGTGACTATATGATGACGGAGTGAGACGGAATTCAAAAAACAACCATAATAACGGTGGTTTAGGTATGAAGCACAAGGGTGGCGTAAATCGTGAAACGTGGGGCGGGGGAGGCAGGGATGTATTTGTATCGGCTGGATTCTAAAGACATGTACTTGTCATCATACTACTGTGATCCGGTCGTCTCATATTGCGGGTCGGTTTGTTGATCTCCAGGTCGCAACTCTTGGGTGTTCGGTCGGTACTTTCCGATATAAAGGTCTCGCCATGACCTATCGAACTGCGGAAGATGTACTGCGTGAGGCGGAAGCCGGTCGTATGCGGCGCGCCTTCATCGTTACTGCATTATTGCTAGAAATGGAGGCAGTACGAGCTCACCTCAGGCCGGTGGGTTCTGTCGTGGGCGGAGATGGAGCAGTTTACGAGTGCGGCGTCTTCTCGGATTCAGGTAGAGATTGGCTGGTGGTCGTTACGGAAACGGGCGCAGGCACTCACCCCGCCCATAGTGCTGTGACCTATGCCAATATTCTTTTCCGCGACTTTGAGGTTCAGATATTCGTTGGCGTGGGCGGATCCCGAAAGAGCGATGCACCACTTGGAAGCGTGGTCGCGTCCGATCATGTGTACATGCCATATGGCGCGACATTCGCTGGCGGAAGACGACTACGTCGCCCACGAGAGTTCCCAGTTGACTCGCAATTGATAGGTATCGCGAAGAAGGTACGCCGAGACAAGATCTGGCCGAGCCGCATCCGTGATCCCGATGGGGGAGAACTTCCACCGCGAGACGCCTACCCGACGGAGTTTCCACCAAAAGGGCTAGTTGCACCGATTGCATCGCTCGAAGGACCGCTGGCTGATCCTGACAGCGAACTTGAGGCATTACTTGCTGAGGACTTCAACGACACCTGCGTAGTGGAGATGGAGGGCTACGGAGCGCTCTATGCGGCCAACCGAGAACATATCCCGAGCATCGTAGTGCGGGGTGTTTCGGATATGACACAGGATAAATCGCCGGAGAAGGATGCGGAACTCCAGCCTGTCGCTGCATGCCATGCCGCCGCGTTTGCCTTCGAGATGTTGAGTAACTGGACGCAGGCATATCCCACCGACACGCTAGTTGCGCCTGGTGGCACGCTAGGACTGCAAATTACCGATATCGAAAATGGTAGTGGTGCGGCTGGGTCTGCCGATCATGAACTTGTCGGCGAGACCGAGGTTAATTCCGAAGCAGAGCCGGTCAAGCCGGAAGATGTGGAAACGACGCCGGCATCAGAGTCCTCCGTGGACTGTGTACTCAACATAGACGAGGAATTCCCGACTGATCTGGAGACTCGCATTTCGGCCGTAGAAGCGCTGCTCAGAGAGATCGTGAATAGTGATCAGGTGACAGTCAGGGATGCGGAGTCCGGTTCACTGCACCTCTTCATCTCCGATCCGCTAAGCGAACTTCGCAAGATGGGCGTAACAGAGCTTCGAGCTGCTTTTGCCCAACGCCATCAGCCTGCACTTCTCGGCATGGTTGACGTCGCGGAATATGAGGGCCTAGATTCGGTTCGAGTTCAGTTTAGATCGGCTTCCGCGGAACTCATGGCTTGGCCGAACAGCTTGCCCGACGGTGAAATGATTCATCGCCCCGAACTCGCTCAACTAATCGAAAAGCTTGATGGTTCTCTCGCTTCAACGACCGCAGTGCTTGGCCCCCCCGGGGCAGGCAAGTCTGCATTGGTTGCCACGCTTGCGAACAGTTACGTTGAGAACGGCTGGCCGGTATTGGCGATCAAAGGAGATCTGCTCTATGCCGGGATATCCAATGAGCAAGACCTGCAGGAGCACTTGGGGCTGGATGCACTGCCCAGCGATCTTATACAGCGCTTGGCAAGATTCCAACCTGTACTGCTCGTTCTTGATCAGCTTGACGCACTTGCCGGATATCTCGATCTACGGACCGCGCGCCTCAGTATTTTGCTGAGCCTCGTTCGTCGTCTTGGCGGGATCGACAATGTCCACATCGTGCTGTCGTCTCGAAGCTTCGAATTCGATCACGATGTGCGCCTGAGGGCGGTTGCTACCGAGGCCCTCTCGCTTGAGTTGCCGGCGTGGAGTCAGGTACTGGCGCTATTGGAAGCGCGTGGGGTGCGGGCGGCCGGGTGGCCCGAGGATGCCCAAGAGGTAATGCGATCGCCACAAGCGCTTGCGACTTACCTAGAGCTAAAGAGAAGGCACGATTCCGAAGCGTTTACAAGCTACCAAGGTATGCTTGACGAACTGTGGCAAGAACGAGTCCTGAGTGGAAATGGGGGTGACCGACGAGGTGAACTGGCTAGCAAAATCGCCGATCATATGGCAAGCGAAGAGAGCCTTTGGTTGGCTCACGCGCGGTTTGATGAAAGCGCTGAGGATATTAGCGCGCTCGAAGCTGCAGGTGTTCTCACCACGTCGAAAGGAAGCCTCGGGTTCAAGCATCAAACGCTGTTCGAATATGCGCTCGCCCGCAGTTTCGCTCGTCAGAGAGGACGCCTCACCGCGTACGTGCTGGAACGTCAAACCTCGCTGTTCTTCCGTTCCAAGCTCTGGGCCGGTCTCAGCTATCTGCGGAATGTCGACATCAATGCATATCACAGTGAGCTTGAGGCCATCTGGATTGCGCCTGATCTACGCAAACACCTTCGGCTTCTACTAGTCGATTTCCTTGGCCACGAGAAAAATCCTACGGATCGCGAAGCTCTGCTCTTGGCGCAGGCCCTTCAGTTGCCGGAGCAACGCTGGCCAGCTTATAGGGCCCTTGCGGGCAGCCCTGGTTGGTTCGAGCGGTTCCGCAACAGCTTCATCGCCAACTGCATGGACGAGAGCGATGAGGCTGCGAGCGCCATGGTCGATGTACTTGCTCGGGCGTGGCCTTTTGCTGAAGACACTGTCATGGAGTTAGTGAAGGAGCGTTGGTTACCAGACCGTGAAAACGACGCACGAAGCTGGATGGTCATCTATAGCGCTCCACGCTGGAACGACGCTGTTTTCGGGGTTGCCTGTACCATTGTTGGCCGTTCAGATATCGCGCAGTATTTCATCGACTATGTTGTTGAAACCATCGGTGTTGAGCAACCAGAAACCGCGTTGCATTTGGTACGCGCCCGTCTTGATCGGGATCTTGTTGCCGCAGAGGCAAAAGCGGAGGAGCTGTCCGGCGAGGAGATGCCGGAACCCAAAACTATTGAGGCGCTGGTTGATTGGCAACTTGGGAAAGATCCTCGAACTCCGCTAAACAGGCTGGTCGACCAAGGACAGGGGTGGGAGCCGGTTTCTTCTTTGGCCGAGCACGCGCCTGGCGCGTTCTTGGAAATCCTGTGGCCCTGGTTTGAACGATGCCTTAGTGCGTTGAAAGCGCGAACAGAGGAACGGCAGGGGAGGCTAGGCTTCGCGCCCGGTCCGGATTTCCAGTTCGAAGAGGAAAATGCTGGATTATCAGAACCTGTTCTTCTGTCCAGTCTACGAATAGCGGCTGAGAGCCTTGCCAGGATAGATGCTGATGCGTGGCAGAACTGGGTGGCACAGGTCGAAGGCTTGGATATGGAGCCCGTCCAGCGCCTGATCGCGCATTGCTTTGCCGTTCTCCCTGAGCAATACGCGAAACAAGCTCTAGCGTTTCTGCTGAAGGACTCGCGACGATATATGCTTGGTTCTATTAGTGACCCGACGAGCACAAGTTCGAGACTAGTCGCGAAAGTTAGCGTGCATTGGGCAGAAGGGGATATCGCGCAATTTGAGAACATGGTGGGAGGCTTTCGACCGGCTGCACCGGCCGACCTGACCGATGCGAAAGACCGTCGCAGTTGGAATCATGAGGTTCGCCGAATCAAACTTTCTCTACTTCGGGCGTTGCCGAAGAACCGATTGACCGCAAAGATGCGCCGACATGTTGAGCAGGAAGATAGGGTCTTTCCGGATTCAAGTCTCGGTAGCCGCATATCCGGTGGGTTCATCGGGCCGATTATGGATTCCTCCGCGATCGCGCGGGCCTCGGATGAGGACGTGATCAACGCTTTTCGGACGCTACCGGACGCATCTGGCTGGGACCATCCACGGGATTGGATGGTTGGCGGCAATGTCCAACTCTCACGAGCGTTCGCCACGTTTGCCAAGGAGGATCCGACCCGTGCCATCCGGCTGATAAGGTTACTTGAACCTGAGAATGGTACGCGAGCGGCTGGTTGCGCACTTGAGGCGATGTCCGAATTAGCGGCCCCTGAGGAAGTGCTTGAACTTTTCGGTGACGTGGTCCGTCGCAGCTTTGATAGCGAAGAATTTCGCGCGTTAGCCTCCCGGGCAATTGTCAAGTTGGTTGATCGAAGGGCCGTGATAGGTGACGACGTAATGTCTATCCTTGAGGGATGGCTTGCTAGTCCGCACGCAGCAGAGGAGAGTACCGACAAAGTCGAGATGGATACGAATATCGACACTGGAGTCGAGGTAGCCAATGCCGAGTCAGAAAATGAAGAGGATAGCATACAGCGCAGTTTTCTGTGGGGCCATGGCGGAGTTTCCTTGGTCCCCGGTGGAGACTATCCGGTCTTGGAGGCGCTGATCCGGATTCGCTTGAAGCGAGAGGAATTTGATCAGATTCACGAGATGCTGTGTATCTACCTTGAAAGCTTCAAGGATCCAGAACTATGGGATAACCTGCTCCGCTACGTACCGTACCTGCACCCCAACAACGCGTTTCGTAGAGCGGCCCTTCTCGAACAGTTGTTCACGGAGATTCCAGCTCTCATCGAAACAAGAGAGGCAGCACATGTTGTCGCAAGAGAGCATTGGTGGAATGCGGAGTTTGTAGACTCCCATCTTGATCGTTGGAAGGATGCGGGAAGTCGCGCTGTGCGACGGGCGTATGGCGAAATGGTCGCCGTAGTGGCTCTCTTGCAACCCACACTGGGCTGGGCTCAAGAGAGGCTCGATAGCCTCGTTGAGGACGGGGCGATGCAGGATGCCCGTACAGGAGCGGCCCTGACGGCCGCAAACCTGTGGTTCGATGCGAGCCATCGCCCCGGGGCGGGGTCTCTCTTGACACGTCTGCTTGCTGCTGGAGAAGGGGATGTCTGGAGGGCCACCTTCGAGCTATTTCGTCTGACAGACGAGTTGACGCCAGATCCGCCCACAGTTTCCCTACTTACTGTGATTGCGGACCAGATCGGCACTGCGCCACGGTTGGACGCCACTTTCGTGGTGGAACGCCTGGGAACCCTACTGCCGCACCAGGCTGAGCTGGTTGGTCGCTTGGCTGACGGTCTCATCGGGACTTGGCGGACAGAACTTGGAGACATCCGAACCGGCACTGCGGCCGCCGCTCCACAACTCGTCGATCTCGCCGTCACTCTTCACCGCTTGGGTCCTGGGACGCAGGAAATCGGCACGGTCTTGTTCGAACGGTTGATTGAAATCGATGCGTGGGAGGCGCGCAAGACGATGGACGAGATTGACAACAGATTCTTGGAGGAAGCACCGCCGCGGCGGCGGAGGCTTGCGCGACGAAGTCGTGTGCGAAAGCGAGGCTTGCGTCGGCCTGAAGATCGAACGACGAATTAGATGCGACAACTGGACGGAGATGAGGCAGTAGGAGTCGCCACCTTCGTCACCAGAAGCAGATCGGCCCCTACTGGACGCAACCCGAGAACGGGAGAGGCCGTATCCATATCGGAGTCGACATCGCCGACATTCAGGGCCGGGAAGACGCTGAAGGATGCCGTGAATGCTGGCGCGAGGTCATTATTGTGAGGTGGTCGACCGCGACTTGGGAGGCCCAAATCGCCTGGATATGGACTCCAGCCGTTTGCTATGCGATGACGGGTACTCTGCGAACGGCCCGTCTGGCTCCGGGAAAAGCGAAGCCAGCTGCGGAGTTGACGGATTGCCTGCTGCCGGTCTGGACGCTGCATCGAGCATCAGGCAAGAAGGTGGAGCAAGTGTGTAGCATTAATGTCGAAGAATCGCCGTCGCAGCGGGTGCGCATGTTGAAGCAACGCGCTTGTGACACGATAACGGGCGGAGTCGTCATTTTCAGCAGATTGAGCGGTGGCTGTAGGGAAGGCAACGACGTAGGCTGACCAAGAGCGAGCGGAGATGTTCGGGGCACGGCGGGACAAGAACAAATCGGACGAAGAGATTTGGCGAGGCAACGCGCAATGCTCGCGGGGTTGAAGAAAATGATTGTCTTCAGCACAACGCAGATCTCACTTCCCCAAGAAAAGAATGGTGACAATTTATGCCCTTGACAGGTAAAGACGTGAGCGAAATCAAACAATTGAAATTTCAATTGCTTGAAGCTGTTCCTGCGAACGGGACCACTATCGGAAACAAGGCATTGCGAGAGAAATTGGAGTGGGAGCCAGACTTTTACCTAGCGGTTCGTGGACGCTTGATTGACGACCGAAAATTAGTGCTCGGAAAAGGAAAGGGCGGCAGCGTTCGACGGTTACTTGCAGAATCACCCGGAATGCCCGAAGACGCACCTGATGTGGCCGAAGTCGAAGAAGGACAATTCACTACAGAGCGATCACTATATGCTCCCATGCTCAAAGTAATCCGCAACAGATGGATCAAGGAACAACCATTCAACAACGTAATTGTTGAAGACACATCGCAAGGCGGCCGTCGCGCGGATGGTATTTGGTCTAGGCCCGACATCACGGTGGTGGCCAGCACAACGTATACCTACGTTCCCAACAAGCATTTTGATGTAGTTACATTTGAAGTTAAGCACCACAATAGAATTGACGTTACGGCTGTCTACGAAGCACTGGCGCACCGTAGATCTGCAACTCGTTCATATGTGCTTGTCTACGTACCAGATGAAAAGTTGCCGCTCTTTGAGAGCCCAACCCTCGCTGAGATCGCTGATGAAGCAACAAAACATGGTGTCGGCTTTATAGTCGCAGGTGATCCACAGGACTATGATACTTGGGAGATTCGAGAAGAGGCGTCCAACATGGTACCCGACCCCTCGCGTTTGAACAAGTTCATCCGTGATCAACTCAGTGAGGGAACACGTGATGAAATTGTTCGCTGGTTCCGTTAACTGTGAATTTGTGGCGATGACTTGCTGGAGGGCGTGACGTATGCCGGTGTGATCATGTAAGAGAAAGCGGTGCGGACGCGACGTCCTTGGGTTGAGGTGCCAATATGTGCGAGCGCACGTTCCGATTCGTCATAGCGCGCGCATTTCGAGTTACTCGAACGGAGGCGCCCTGCGCTCGTTCGACAATACAGTCTCGATGCAGCCGCTCTGTCCATTAAGAGACTCCCATGGCGGCGCAGGACCCGGACGAAGGACTAGGTGTTTGATTTGGAATTTTTAGATAGTGCACTATGCCCGCAGTTTAACTCGAACTGGGAATAGAGACATCTATGACTCGAATCTGGATTTTCCTTCTCTCGTCGGTAGACAAGGTCGACAACAAGCGGTCTTCCAGTTCAAGTGAAGTGGCCACCGGTGATCCCATTGCCGGCGGAGTGGGTCGGCAGTCGACCGTATCTCCGAACCACAATACAAGATAGATGCCATATCCTTGCGTTTCCGGGTCGACGGTATAGAGGGCAATCAACTGCGATCGTGCCGCACTCCAGAGATCACGATGGCAACTTCTCTTGATCTCCACGGGGATATTGAAACCCGCACAAGAAAGACGAATGTCTGCCCGTTTGTCGTTTGCGTAGCGCCCTTCCGGCTGCACTTCGATACCGAGGCGCATCAACCTGCTCCGTAGATCCGATAACAGCGCGTCTCGGCACGCGTCTTCCGGGCGGGGATTCTGCGGGCGGCTGTGATGGTCCACATTCCAGTATTGCCTCCAGTCGGACGTATTGCCGTCGCGAATGGTGCGTGCAATCTCGTTCAGGTGTTCCAGGGTCAAAGCCGCGAGGTCGGCCACGTTCGCAGGTGCGCCGCTAGCGAGGGTGTCGAGAACCCGAGCGGTATCGCTATAGGTGAATTCGGCTTCGCGACGGGCTGCTTCTTGTCGGTACGCGGCGTCCATGAGAAGGGAACGCCAAGAACGCAGATCGTCGTCGGACGACAACGCCTCAAGAGCGCACGAAGCGTCTTCCGTCGAGATGCTCGCCAGTTGCTCTATGCAGTCTCGGACCCGATCGGCAGCGTTCATTTCCGGCGTCACCATGACGCCTTCATCGGAGTCGTCGCCAAGAGAGTATGGACGGCAGGAGGCGCCGATGAGTCGGATCAGAAGCCGAAGCGCAGGCGCGCTCCGGCGGTACTTCAGATCAGGTGAGATGCCGAATTGCCTGGTCGCCGCCTCCGCCAGGAAACGAATGCGGCGCTCCTTGCCAGCGGCATACGATTCCAGCCTACCGACGTAGGACTCCGGTGCGATGCACAAGCCTGCAACCAACCAGTGGACGCGCTGCGCCACGTTCATTCGGTGATCGGCGCGCTTCTCGTCGATCAATGCCAGAAGCGGATCAATTTCACAGTAGCGCCTAGCGGCGAGTAGCAGGTGGTTCAGGCTCGACAACTGCCCGGATGCACAACGCACGGGGAATTGCCTGAGTAGAGGCATCGTGGCCAGGCGGGCAACGCGGGCATGGTCCGGAGAATGTGCCAATTCATGGATGCCCGCGGGAGATTCCGCGCCCCTGCGCAGTTTCGATAGAACGGAACGTACGAGCACATCGGCGGCAACCTTGGGGCGATTGGAAAGCGTCCAGGCAAACCAGGGCGGCGGCCTGTCGGCAGGATGCCGTGCAGCGGGCCACATTGGCACGGTGTAGTGAACCGCCAGGGCAAGCCGCAAGCGCCGGTGATCTATGTCGATCTCGCCGGATGTCGCAGTCTTCGCCATCTCCTCCAGCCCCGCCATGAATGGCAGCGCGAGATAGTGCGTCCGATTCGCGATTCCGAGGCGTATGACCTTCGTATCCGAAGGCAAGTCATTCCGGTCGACGGTCTTGCGAAACCCGGACAGAACGGCATCGACCAAGCTTTCGTCGCCGGCCAGGAGAGCGTTCAGCCTGTCTCTCGGTGAATTGCCCCGAACATTGAGGTATCCACCGAAATAAACCTTGGCGAGCTCGTGCAGAAGCTGGGGCCTTGCCGTGTTTCCGCGCAGTTCGTCCGCGTGCGGCTTTAGGTGGTCGTGCCAGTCTGGTCGCTCGGTCGGTGACCGCGCCTGTGCGCGGGGTTTGGAGATGTTCCTGTCGGAAGTTGGGGCTTCAAGCTCAACCATTCTCCCTTCAAATGCGTCGTTGAGACGGGCAAAGTGGATCAGGCGTTTCGATACAGCTTTGCGGGAAAGGCCCTCATCGTAACGGCTGTAATGCAGGCATTCCGAAACTTGGCCGATGAGCCAATCGGCGGTGATCCGATTCGTGGCAGCGACTGCCTGGTCCAGGCACCACAGTCCGAAATCCCGGGGCCGCGCCCCCCCTAAGAGCCTGCCATGCTCTTCTTCGTGCATGCAGTTGTAGAACCAGTAGGATTCGGTGCAGTCAGGCCGGTCGCCGCAATGCTGCAGGCTCATCTCCAGCAGGGTCTTCCACGAGGCGGGGTGGCTTTCAAGCCACCTGCGAATCTCTCGTGATTCCTCGCTGCCGATATCTGGATCGTACGTCCAGTCGCCTGCCTTGGCGGCTGGTTCCAGCCAGTGGAACAGCCGGGTCAAGTCCACCTCATCGCCCGATAGCCGAAGAAACCGGGCCAACAGGTTCGTGGGCAGCCAGCGAATGAAGAAAGCAGGAAGTCCGTGCGCCCTCTCATCCGAGAGCAATTTGTCGTAGCGTTCGACGATCAGGTCGAGAAGCACGGCGAGTTGGCTTCTTGTCGATCTCTTTGGAAGTTGTCCGTTCCAGAAATAGTCGTATTCGGGGCTGTGGTCGGGTCTTTGCGGGACCCTGAGATATCGAATGACCTCCGTTTCCGATATCGCTTCAGGGTAAATTGTGGACAGCAGGCGGCCGAGCAGAGCGTCGTCGGAATCTGGCACCCTGCCGGCATAAACGTCGGCGGTCAGCTCTTTCAGATCGGTGAGAGCCTGGGTGCCATTCCGGCGGTGCCGCACGAACACGTCTACGGCGCGATCCCGAATCCTCGGCCACCTTGTGCCATCGCGGATTAGCTCCTTCAGCGGATCGGCGAGCTTTGGAAGTGGCGCGCCATGCCGAAGGGCTTCGAGCAGGATAACGATGAAGGATTGCCAAGAGTCCTCTCGCGCGGGAGAGGCCAGGATTTCGCGGACGTGGTTCTCCATGTCGGAGGAGACAAGGTCGCCGAGTCGTGAATCCAGCTGGAGCGTAGTGATCAGGCGGGGGTTTGCAGCAGTCTGCCGTTCGATGGCGTCCAGAAGCAGGCGTTTTTCTTCGGGCGCGAAGTGTGCGGCGTCTCCGTAAAGGACGGTGCCGAGTGGATCGCGCGCGATCACCTCCGCTCGGCTGGATTTGCTGTGTGCCGCGAGCCATGCGGAAAGGCCGCGCAGCTCGGAGACCACCATGCCGTCGTAACCGGTGATTAGAGCGAGAATGCGCCTGACCGGCAGCCCGTTCTCGACAAGAGCGGCCAAGTATCTGGCGGCGAGAAACTCCGCGATCTGCCGGTGAACGGGACCCGTCCGGCGCTCGGTGGGAAACTCGAACAGCTTGGATTGCAGGCTACGGCGAAGAAGCCTCCGATCTGTTCCCGGTAGTTGGTCAAGTCCGAGGAAATGCTGATCGCTCTCCGCGCCCGGCAGTGCGTACCCCGCGGCACCAGTCAGAAGCTGCACTGCGCACAGCTTCCCGCTGGCCTTGATCAGATCGGTGATGCCGCCAGGATCCGGACTCGCTTATAGCGCGACAGTCTGGATGAGAGCCGCGCGTCAATCAGGATGAGATTCCCGGCGGCAGCGGCGAGGGGATGATTCCGTCGCGCGACGGGGATTGCAAGCCTTTTCTGGTTT
>Ga0209022_1002575_pt1 | contig 14548 bp, 8 predicted proteins | sample PinacodermPK_FD_187300 | JGI IMG/M metagenome (GOLD analysis project Ga0209022, IMG submission 187300) | Host-associated microbial community of the marine sponge Aplysina aerophoba from Gulf of Piran - sponge pinacoderm, lysed by proteinase... | ecosystem: Host-associated > Porifera > Sponge >...
TTCAAGGTTTCGTAATATCCTGCGACCCTTAAAGCAAGGTAGAGTTGATATCGTGTTCCTTTGGAAAGCTGCTCAGCATATTTTGTACTGCCATCAGCAGAGTTAGCAATAAGCACCTCCTTATTTTTATCCTGAGCCGTACCGAGAGAATGATATTTGTTGATACTTATGGCCGCAAATTTGTCCGAGGCCAAGTTCATCATCTCACTTTTGTACTTGTCTCTAAAAATTTTGGTAGCATGTTCAAGGATTATCAATCCAAATTTTAGCCGCAAATGGTCTTTAACCTCTTCTTGTAATTGGACTTCTAAGTTAGCGTATTGCTCTTTCATCTCTGCAACACTTCCATCATCAGTAACTTTTTCTAACTCGCGCTCGGCATCTCGCTTAATCCGAACCTTGTTTTCAATGTCAAGGTCATATTCTTCAATGATGCTTACAAGTTCGCTCTTTGTGGTGACGAGTTCGTTTTGGTCTAATTCATCTACTTCTCTTAACGCTTCTTCACTCGAGGTCGCGTGGAGAATCTGACGGATCTGATCTAGGATCGTTGCTTTCTTCTCTTTGAGAGACTGGTATTCACTCGCCTGCTCAAGAATTAACTTCAATTCATCTATATTTTCAATTCCGTATGGCTTACCCAAATCAGACACCAACTGTTGCGTTTGTTCAACCTGTTCAGACTGAACATCCCGATTGTCGTTAAGTCTTTCAAGCTCGCTTTCAATCCTTTTGGAATTTTCATAAGTTTTCTCGGCCTGACGTGTTCGCTCCCAAATTCTATCCCAAACCGACATGATATTCTGATCATTGACTTCTAAGTCAAATTCTTTGCTGAGTGAAGCAACACTATTTTTAAACCGATTTTGATCGTCTTTCATGCTTTTGATTCTATGCTTAAGATCTTTGAGCAGAGTGAACTTAGGCACAAATTCATCAATAAGTAGAATAATTTCACGCATCTCTTCAGGGTCGGGAATGCGGTTATTGCAAAACGGGCTATCTTCGCAAGCCAAACCCCATTCTTTCTTCCATTCATCCAATTTCCGTTGAGCATCTTTAAGTTCTAATTTTCTTTTGGTTTCTGCTAGCTGAGCTCTAAATTGCTCGTCAGATAAGGAACTTAATTTGTGAAACTCAGAAACCGTTTGCTCTGCGATATTGACTACTTCCCAAATATTCACCTTATCGTCGCATTTCACTCCCAATTTAAGCAGGGTGTCAGCAAATTTAGATCTGTAACTATCAAGCTTTGCTTTAATTCCCTTCTCTCGTCCCTTTAACCGGTCCCGTTCACTCATATCATCAATAATCTGATCATAACGTTCCAGCCAACTGATAAATTCATCAATTGAGGGTGAGTCTGTTTCACAACCGACCATTGAGACCCAAAGCGATCTGTACTCATAGCTTAAATCAGCGATTGTTTTATTTATCGCGGAGAGTTGATTCTTCCTGTTTTGAAGGTCTTTGTTGAGTTTAACCAGTTGCTTTTGATTTTCACTGATGCGTTCAGATCGAACTTGGATATCACTCGCTCGTTTGACGACTTCATCGTAAATACGCATTGCTTTTTCAAACGCTTCAGCGGTTTCAATATCCAGTTTCTGTTTGTGCGTAAGCCAGAGATCCTCACGCTGGCTTCTCGCTTTGGCTAATTCATCAAGTGAGACATTCTTGCCATCACTATGGTCAGTTATACTGCTTTGTATGTCATTAATCGTGTTCTCGAGTTCGGCCAATTGTTGGCTGATATTTTCCCTATCCTGTTCAGCTTTGTTTGCCGCTTTATCATTGTCTCTAATGGCTCTGATTTTTGGAGGACTAATCTTCTTTAATTCCTCCTCATTTCCCTGCCAAGGAAAGAGTTCTCCAAGTTGGGAAGCTATTTCATTTTCCAAGCTACGAATACTATCTGTAACGATTTTTAGTTCTGACCGAATTTCATTATCACGAAATTCTTTTATGTACGCTTGCAAAACCTTGTTTTCTTGAGGTTGGTACTCCTTACCTTCAACCTTATCTTTGAGTTCTGATAATTTGGCTTTTTGGTCTTCGTATTCTTTGCGAGCTGCTTTATGCGTTGCAACAATTCCTGAGTGGTCCTCCATGAGTTTACGCAAACGGGAAATTTTACTCGCTTCAAAATTGAGTTGATCCTCATCGGCTAAACTCAAACCCAATCTCGAGGCTAAATAGTCAAGTTCTGCAGTCAGTCTGTTAAGTTCTTGTTCCCGCCTTGGAATATCTTTAATGGCTCCCCGATAGGACGCTAATAGCTGATTAACTTCATCTGCTCTAACCTTTGCCACTATTGCAATTGGATCTTCCGAAAGCTCTATTTTATCAAGTTCATATTTTTTAATCTGGTTATCAATTTGTGTGATTGTTGTGCGAATTTTTGTCAGGCTTTCACTGTATTTATCAAGTTTTTCTCGCCAGTTATCCGGTGGCTTGGGAAGTTTCTCAAGAGACTCAAGTTTGGTGGTGTGGGTTCGATAATCTGCTAAAAATGGCATACAAGTCAATTGTCTGTCTATCTTTGCAAGGTGACTTTCCGATTGTCCTTTTTTTGTGCGAGCTATTTTAAGACTCTTATCAGCCTCTTCTAATTCATTTTTAAGTCGCTTGTAATGTGTTGCATCAATATCATTCTCTGACCATTGTTGCTTCAGCGCAATCATTTCTTTTTTGATCACATTAAGGGTGTTCTTATGTCCTCTAGGTTTATAGAATTCTTCGCTCTTGTCCTTTAATTCCTCAAGAGTCTGGTTAATCCCAATCATGCCGGTGCTCGCCGAAAATAACATCCGACCAAGCTCACCCTTACTTTCAAGGATTTCGTTCCCACCCTTCTCCAAAGTTTCCTCATTAAAGGAAAATAACAGTTCATAGTCATTACGTGAAAATCCCCCAAGCATCTCACGTAAGATGGCTTCGTCAATCACTTCACCTTGCTGACTTAATAATGAGTGACTCATTTTACGGATACGTTTGAACTCAACTGTGTGGGCACCATGATCAAGCTTGGCTCCCACTTCCATGGCCTTTGAATGAAGAAATCCATACGGTGAACCTCGGGTAATGCCAAACAGAAAATCATTCCACGCCGCAAGTGCCGTTGATTTGCCGGCCTCGTTTAGTCCATAAACGATATGAAAATCCGGCTCTTTTTCCTTCTTTTCACCAAAATACAAATCCCTGTCGGTGAACATTCCATATTTTGTAAGGCGGAGCGTATTGAGTCTCATGGTGAGGTACTTTGATCCTGCTTGGTGAGATGAGCAAGAACATTATTCGTTCCTTCAATAGCCAACTCATGTAATATGGCTAGCCTTTCTTGGTCGGAATCACCCTCGATCCATTTTTTTGTTCCAACCGGCAAGGCTTTACTCAAAGCATCACTGTATAATTCCAAATCACTCTGGGCGAGATTGTAGATGGAATCCTTGTCTTTTATCATTTTTTCTAAAGTTCCGACAAGCCCTGCATTTTCTGCTTCAACCACTTCACCCTGTGTACGATTTTCAACCTTATCAATCCATATTCGGTTTTCGTCTTCAACTTTCCTTTTTACTTCCTCAAATAATACTTCTAGGTCACGTCTAATTCGCCACGCAAGCGGCGTTGAACCAATCAAACGTAATCGCAAAACCAGATGTTTATCATTGATTTTACTAGCGCAATCATCAATACTCTGCATCAACTGTGCAATAAGTCCTTGCCATTCATTGAAACAAGTAACATCAATTATGAGAAGCTCAAATTGTAATTGGGCAACACATCGGAATTCAACATCGCAGTGATTGGGACTCTTAACACTGACGAGTGCGACTGTCTTCCTGCTGCTCTCACCGATATGCCTTCCCTGCGGAATACCGGGCATAACAATTGTTGATGGTTCTTTAATGTATGAGGCTTTATGGATATGCCCTAAAGCCCAATAGTCGTATTCCATCCCTTGCAATTCATTAACACTGCTAGGAGCATATACATCATGGCCTTCAACACCCCCCAAACTCGTATGAAGAATACCAATGTTAAAGGCACCATTGGTTGGAGGTGGAAACTGTTCCAGAAGAGACTCCGGAACATGTCTATTCGGAAAGCTTATTCCATGCAATGCTATTTGCAGATCATCTTTCCAGATTATTTCCGTTTTGGCTCGAGTTGGGAAAATCAAAACGGAATCGGGTACTGTCAACTGCTTGGTGATACTCGATTGCGAGTCGTGGTTCCCCTTGATAATAAAGACTTTTATGCCGGCTTGATGGAGCTCCTCAAGTTTGTTGATGAGAAACCTTGCAGTCTTATAAGAGGTTTGGTCCCGGTCATACAAATCACCGGCAATAATGAGTGCGTCAGCATTTTCGTCAATGCATAGTTTAACAATAGAGGTGAACGTTTCGCGTGTCGCAATGCCAACCGCTTTGGCCATTTCAGAATCTCGAAAAGCCAATGACTTCAGGGGCGAGTCCAAGTGGATATCAGCGGTATGAACAAACTTGAACATTCTATCCCATATAAATTGTAGCAACCAACATCGTAATCCAATCAATTAGAATATTATCTTCTCAAGCTAGAGAGCGACTGTTCTTTTAACAGTTTAATATCAGGGTTTCCAAGTTTTCATCAGGAGAGAGTTTGAAATAACACTGATACTTGAAAGAGCCATGGCTACTGCTGCCAAACCTGGATTCAGGTAACCGAAGGCCGCGAGAGGTAATGCACACACGTTGTAAGAAAAAGCCCAAAAAAGATTTTGTTTAATTTTACGAAAGGTCATTTTACTGATATCAATGGCATATGCAACTAGTTTAAGGTCGGGTCGCATAAGTATCACTCCCGAACTTGCCATCGCTGTATCTGTGCCACTATTCAAGGCAAATCCCACATGTGCTCTTGCGAGAGCGACTGCATCGTTGATCCCATCTCCGACCATTCCAACAATGTGACCCTTTTGCGTTTCGCTCTCAAGGTAAGCGACCTTTTCATCTGGCGTGGCACAACTTATGTATGAATCAACATTGATTTTTTTGGCTAACTTTGCCACGACCACGTCGATATCCCCTGAAACCAGTGCCGTTCGGATTTTCAACCTTTTGATTCGATTAATCGCTTCAAGAGTCGTTGGCCTTAATTCGTCTTCAAACCTAAAATACCCCAAGATTTCCAAGCCCTTTTGGTTCTCTTGTGCCAAAAACACTTTCCCCATGGAATTTAGGCTATCACGTATTTCAAAATCCTCAACCTTTCGGGTCATGAGATTCTGATTACCCAGATAATACTTTTGATCGCCAATTATACCTTCTACACCTTGACCAATATGACTTACAAATCCCTCTAAATGGAGAGATTTAAGTCCCGCTTGACTGGCCGATTTTTGTAGCGCTTTAGCTATAGGGTGTTCACTCCCTTGTTGAAGTGAAGCCGCAATTTGGAGAAGTTGATGCTGTGATATTTCGCTTTTAAGAGAGTTGCTTTCGATTAAAGTTGGCAGGCTAGTGGTCAGTGTTCCTGTTTTATCCAATGCTAAAGTATCAAGGTTACAGGCTTTCTGAAGTACATTGTTATCTTTGAATAGAATTCCATTTCGAGCCGCAACACTCACACCTGCCATGAGAGCAGTCGGAGTCGCCAGACCAAGTGCACAAGGACAGGCAATCACAAGGACAGAAACAGCATTGATCAGGGAATGCTCCAAACTTGTACCGAATAATAACCAACCACAAAAGCTCATAAGGGCCAAAACCAGAACCGATGGGACAAATATCTGGCATATTCGATCAACCAGAGGGAAAATCTTAGCCTTTTTCGACTGGGCTTCCTCTACCTGCCTGATGATCTTAGCTAAAGTCGTTTGCTCTCCGACAATTTGCGCCTCTAAGCGGATAAAACCATTGGCTATCAGCGAACCCGTATAAACACGATCTCCTGTCCCTTTGAGTACGGGAATGCTTTCGCCCGTAATCATTGACTCATCAACTTCAGCCTGCCCATAGGCAATCACTCCATCAACTGGAATACTGTTTCCCGTTGAACAGACTAAAATGTCGCCCGGTTGGACTTCATTGAGTGCTGTCTCGAATACTTCGCCATTGCCATCCATCATGGTAACAAACTCAGATTGCAAATCCATTAGTTCATGAATGCTAACCGCAATGTCTTTGGTTGACTTTTGTTCAATATACTTACCGATCAGTACAAACGTGATAATGAATGCGGTTGTTTCAAAATAGAGGCTGGGCTCTTGATCTCTAGAAACGAATAGCAATTGAAACCAACTAAATAACCAAGCTGATGTTGCTCCAAGCGCAACAAGTAAATCCATATTTGCTGTTTTTTGTCGGAGGGCAAAATAGGCTCCACTAAAGAATTTCCGACCAAAAAACAGGAGAATGACCGAACTCAAAAGCCCCTGAATCAAGCCAGTAAATAGCGTCTCTGTGAAAGCCTGAATACCGAGAAAATGTAGGGTCATATGGACCAAGAATGGCAGTGTAAGAATGGCGGATAGAAACGGTATGGACCAATCGGGCAAAGGTTGGTTTATTCGCCGTGGCTTAACAGAACTTGCGTGCGCGGGTTGGTTTAAACTTATCCCTACATCAGCTGCTTGGGAAATCAATTTTGACTGTGTGAGTCCGTGTAGCCAAACAGTGATATAAACAGAGCTATCTTCTTCCTTAAATTCGACTGCCTGAACCCCCTTTATTCCCATCAAGGTTTCTTGGAGGTGTTTGGGGTTCGTCACATTTTCTGGTTGTTTCGTTTTAAAATGATGGGTATGAGTAACGACACTGTAACCCGTCTTTTGAACAATATCCGTGAGTGATTTAAGTGGTGTCGCTGGTGAGAATTCTAAACTTGCCTTTGCGAGAGGGTAGCTAACCGATGCGGATATAATGTGAGGATTATTCAGCAGTGCTTTTTCAAGCCTTTCGGCACATTGCGTGCAGTGCATCCCGGCGATTTGAACGGTTAAAGTTTCTGAGTTTGAGTATTTAGGCATTTGAGCTGACTAAATTGATGTGCGTTAATATATTGCTTAAGTCGTTTCTGTTATAGTTAAACTATTACGAATACTATTATTTGCAAAGTTATTATTTACTTGATTGCTACAATGCGGAACTTAATCTTTGTGATAATATAGGAGGAAAATTGTGCCCGGGTTTCTCACTACACATGTTCTTGATACCGCCCGCGGAAGTCCTGCTTCTGGATTAGGTATAACCCTACATAAAATCGTTGAATCAAAACAGATATTGGTTCGTGAGATGACGACTAATCGTGATGGTCGAACTGACAGTCCTATTCTCCCGGAGAGTGATTTTGAACTTGGTCAGTATATTTTGTCTTTCGCAGCGGGTTCATACTTAACCAAACTTGACCCGGACTATAATGGCTTTTTCGATACCATCGCCATACAGTTTTCGATGACCGAAGACGACCACTACCACGTTCCTTTACTGCTTTCTCCATTTGGCTATTCAACCTACCGTGGCAGTTAAACTCAAACCTTGAATTATTTCTATGCTTGAACTCGTCGTTATTTGGGAATGGTTGGAATTTATTGTCCGGTGGGTGCATGTGATCACGGCGATTGCTTGGATCGGTTCATCATTTTATTTCATTGCCCTGGATCTTGGACTGCGCCGTTCTTCTCAGCTTCCTGAAGGTGTCTTAGGGGAAGAATGGCAGGTTCATGGTGGTGGCTTTTACCATGTTCAAAAGTATCAGGTCGCCCCGCCCGACCTACCGCAACATTTAACTTGGTTTAAGTGGGAAAGTTACTCAACGTGGCTCAGTGGCTTTGCTCTCTTGGCCATACTCTATTGGTCAGGCGCCGAAATATACCTGATTGACCGTAGTAAGGCTGATTTAGAGCTCTGGCAAGCCATTGCTCTTTCAGGAGGCTCCTTACTTATTGGCTGGGTTGTTTATAACACTTTGTGCAAGTCCAAGCTTGGCGAGTCACCAACACTACTCATGATCCTACTGTTTGTTCTGTTGGTTGCCATGTCATGGGGATACGATCAAATATTTACTGGTCGTGCGGCACTCTTGCATGTTGGTGCATTTACGGCAACTGTCATGACCGCCAATGTGTTTTTAGTGATTATTCCCAATCAAAAAATTGTCGTTAAGGATTTGCGTGAGGGAAAAGCCCCCGATCCCAAGTTTGGTCAGATCGGCAAGCTCAGGTCGACCCACAATAATTACCTTACACTGCCTGTTATTTTCCTCATGCTATCCAATCATTATCCGTTGGCTTTCGCCAGTGAATATAACTGGATCATTTGCTCTTTAATTTTCTTGACAGGAGTGCTCATACGCCATTATTTCAATTCGGTGCATGCACGTCGGGGACATCCCCACTGGACATGGGCGCTCACGGCGGTGATCATCATCATCATCATGTGGCTTTCAGCCCTGAAACCACCTTATGAAACAGCACATGTGCAGGATATTCCCATTGTTCCGCAGGAAACAGCTGAGACGGTCGAGTGGGCGCATGTCATGGATATCGTGAATATCCGATGTATGACCTGTCATATGCAAAACCCTTCTTGGGAAGGATTTTTGTGGGCACCAAAAAATGTTCTTCTTGAAACCAAGGAACAGATTCTTTACCACTCTGACAAAATTTATCTCCAAGCGGCGATGAGTAATGCAATGCCTCCTGCTAATGTAACTTACATGACACAAGAAGAGCGGGCCATGATTGCCAATTGGTATGCCCATCTTAAATTAAATTGATGATTATTCGCAGTTGCATGAATTTTAATGAGTGCCGTACCAAATTATTCCCATAGAGTTTCAATGCGTAAGATAATTCAAATTAATCGAAACTACGTGAATTCTTTGCTTATCATCTAAGAACCACGCCATGTGAACATGGGTATTCCATAAACAAATAAAGAGGAGGTCATACATTGGTACAGGATGTAAAACCCAAACAATACCAGGTTGTTGGTATCGGAAATGCCGTAGTGGATGTATTATCCCACGTTGAATACGAATTCTTGGATACCCATGGAATCGAACCGGGGATTATGCAATTAATCAATCTAGACCGTGCCATTGAGCTCTATAACCTTTCAGACAATGCCACGGAAGTTAGCGGTGGCTCAGCGGCCAACACTGTTGCAGGATTAGCAGAAATGGGGCTTTCAACTGCCTATATAGGTAAGGTTAAAGACGATCAATTGGGAGCCACCTTTGCCAAGGACATTCGATCCTTAGGGGCAACTTATACCACAAAATTTGCCGACAACAAACAACCCTATGAGACAGGCCGAAGTCTGATTATGATTACACCTGAAAGTGAACGTTCTATGAACACTTACCTCGGTGCTGCCGAGTTTTTGTCACCCGAAGATATTGACCCGGCCATAGTTGGCAATACCGATTGGTTGTATTTGGAGGGGTATCGGTTTGATGGACCTGGAAGCCATCAAGCATTTCAAATGGCTATTGATTTGTGCCATCAAGCTGGAGGTCAAGTTGCCATTGCTTTATCAGATCCATTTTGTGTCAATCGACACCGGGCGGCATTCCAAGAACTCGTCGAAAATAAGGTTGATCTGGTGTTCGGAAATGAAGCCGAGATTCTCTCTCTATACCAAGATACATCTCTTGATGAGGCCATAGCCAAGTTAGACCAAACTGGTAAATTAATCATGATCACTTTATCCGAAAAAGGTGCCTTAGCGGTTTGCAAAGGTAAGAGAATTCATGTTAAAGCCGAACCGACGAATGTTGTTGATGCAACTGGAGCCGGTGATCAATTTGCGGCAGGGTGTTTTTATGGGCTTGCGCATGGTTTCGGCCTTGAGAAAATAACTCAATTCGGTTGCATTGCTGCGAGTGAGGTCATTGAGCATACCGGCCCAAGACCTCAATCAGATGTACTGAAACTCATTCAACAAGTCATTTAACATCAAGCTCATTTTCGTAATTTACACTTATCCACTTTTTGTAATCTGTATACCACTATAGACCAATCAAAACCACTATCCCGCAGTTGTATATACCTTTTGATGGTCACATACCCTTAATGAATTGCCACTCGTTACATTGTTGATGCTGACAAGATTCTGATGAATGTTTGGTTATCAATTTGACATGAGTTCATTGGACACACAATCGCAGTGACCTCTTATTGTGTTGTTACCGAGTGCGGGAACAGGATTATTCTTTGTGATGTATTTCTGAAACAGTTATTGATATACAACAATGACGCAATAATTGAGACGATAATATATATTGTAAAGTTAAAGGGGACTCTTAAAGTCTCCTATTTCACCGAGTGACCAAAGGGATTAGAACAGTCTCGTTCATGGTCAAAGGAGGACGGTTCATTGAACCCTCCCCAAATATCCCGAATAACGATTTGATGCTCTCAAGCGTTGAACTGGCTAAATTAATGATATTCAATAAGAGGATGTACTATGAGCTATGTTATTGCGTATGTGGATGGTGTGGAGGCTGAACGTGAGAGTTTTGTTGCTGATTCCTACCTTCAAGGTGAAAATAATATGATTGTCGAGGCCGTTGACCCAAAACATAAGCCAAACGTTGATCAAATGGTTTATCATTTGCTTGATCTTAATATTGATGCCCTTGTGACCGAATATAAATTATCAGAATTTGCAGTTGTTAATTATTCTGGTAAGGATTTATCAGACTGCATGTTGCAGAACCGTCCAGAGTTTCCTTGTTTCATACGAACACATTACGAAAAAGAAGCTATTCAAGAACAGATGGACGTCAATATGGTCTATAAGAAACCTGGGCCAGACTTCATTCGCGTTATGATCCAGATTGAAAACTATCGCGCTAGAATTAATGACCGGCAAAATGAGTTGATTGCTCTCATGAAAATTGACCCTGACGAAAGAACGGACGGGCAAATTGACCAAATACTAGAACTTGACCATTTTCTTGAGAAATCACTCGGTGGGACATATGCAATCCCGAAGAATTTGAAAAGAGATATCTTTGTTGGGAAACGAATGAAACTAATTGAAGAGGCTGAGCAACTTATCAAAGAAATTCGTCATCAACTGAACGGTTCTTGATGATAGAAAAACTACGCAATATCGACGAAGTGGGTTTGGTGGTCCATACAATAACCTACAAACGCGCAAATAGGTATAACCTGCACAATTGACAAGGTCGTTGCAGCTGCGGATTATAAAATCAAGTAAAGATTACTCACGGATTTATGCTTGAATAGACCAAATAATACATAAAACTTCAGTCGTTCCACTTGAAACACATCAATTTATTTCATATCATTTGTGATATATAATTGGTTATTTAATACTAATAAATATTATATTTGATATGGTTCAGATTACCAAGTTTACACCAGAAGTTGACATCTTAAATGAGTTTGGGAGACGCCTTGCAAGAATACGAAAGGCCAAGGGTTATTCCCAAATCAAACTCGCACATGAGGCTGGGATAGGTGTTGCCACACTCCGCCGTATTGAAGGCGGGCATGACAGTCAGCTTGAAACATGGTTCAAACTGCTCAAAGCATTGGATATGGCACCCGCAATAGATGGGTTGCTTCCTGAGACATTCGATTCCCCAATGGCAGAAGCCCTCGCCCAAAAAACCCGAAAGAAAACTCAATCATCTCATAAAGTTGTATGGGGAGATGAAACCTAATGAGTGCCGCAACTGTTATACTTTGGGGCAAACCAATCGGATACATCGCAATGAATCAAACTGAACAATTTGCTCGGTTTGAGTACGATCCAGATTTTGTTGAGCTTGGAATCGATATTGCACCTAAAAAAATGCCAGTTCATAAAGGACATATCTATCAGTTTCAAGATCTGCATCCGCGATCATTTTACGGATTGCCAGGTATGATCGCTGACAGCTTGCCAGATAAATACGGAAACAAGCTCATAAATGTTTGGCTTGCTCAAACCGGAAGACAATCAACGCAGTTTAATGCTGTAGACCGGCTTTGTTTTACGGGAACGCATGGGATGGGAGCCCTAGAATATGAACCTGCAATTGAGGGCAACACTGCTAAGGATTTGCCTCTAGAAATTCCTGATCTGATTAAGCTCGCTGAATTGGCTTTTGCGGATAGAGAAATTCTTAATTCCAAGCCAACCTCTCAAACAGATAATAGCTTTTTGCTTGATATATTAAGGGTCGGCACATCAGCAGGTGGTGCCCGTGCAAAAGCTGCAATCGCCTTCAATCCTAAAACAAATAAAGTTCGGACGGGACTACAAGACTTACCATCAAATTTTGAACACTGGTTGATCAAGTTGGATGGTGTTACTTTCAGTGGCGATTGGGGAATAGCCGACCCGTCCGGCTACGGACTAATTGAGTATAGTTATCACTTGATGGCAAAAGCATGTGGGATCAACATGGCGGATAGCTTTCTACTCCAAGAGAATGGCCGAAACCATTTTATGACCAAACGCTTTGACAGAGATAATAGTGGAGGTAAAAGATTTGTGCAAACTTTCGCTGCTGTGGCTCACTTTGATTACTATGAAAGTGGCGCTTATTCATATGAACAACTCTTCATGACAATGCGCGAGTTGGAAATTTCCCAAAGCTCAATTGAAGAGCAGTTTCGCCGGGTTGTATTCAATCTTGTTGGCTGTAACCAAGACGATCATGTAAAAAATTTTGGCTTCATGATGAACCGCAAGGGGATTTGGGATATTACGCCTGCCTATGATCTATGTCACTCTGAAGGTAGCCCATTTACAAGTTCCCACCAGCTTAGCATCAATGGCAAAACGAGTGACTTCACTTTAAAAGACTTAAAGCATCTCGCACAATATGCTCGATTGCCTCGCAATCGCGAAAAGATCGTTCTTGAGCAAACTGTTGATGTGTTTTCCAATTGGCACCGTATTGCCAAGGAGCTTGACATACCAAAAGAGTTGCAGAATCATGTACAACATACTCTAAGACTGCGGTGGGAATAAATTTAGGTTCAAACTGCTCCGAGCAGATAAGGGACTACTTTTTATTTGGGGATTATATACTTGTTAACCCAAGACACTTACAACTATCAAAATATTTATGTAATTACGGGTGAACTAATTCAATTAATCGGCATTTACCCCATTTTTGAAATCCATAAACGTACCGAGCGTAGTCGTTATCCAACCAATTGGGAGATTTAAGTTACTCATCATCACCCCCACGTTTTGTTAGTTTCTTTTCGAGTGATTCTAGATCTCTGATATCCTCTTCATCGGCGGCAATGGCTTCTGCTTTTTTCTCTTGATATCAAATTCATTGTCACGCTTTGCTGCAAGCTTCTGGGCCACTTCCATTTTGAGTTTTCCCGCATGGGGGACTGTGAAAGTATTACCAATAGGAATTAATTAAATGGAAAACTTTATTAAAACCGATGAAATAATTCTTTTATTTTAAATGCTAGGCTTTCATTTTAAGAATACAATACGAGAAGTTTTTTGAAAGTTGCAACTTCCTCAAATACTTTCACAGTCTCAAAAGGGTCAAGGACGACCACCCCACCGTCCCGGTCATAACTTGGTTCTCCGCTTCAAACATCATCGTGATGGGACTCTGCGGTGTCTCCATAACCCGTTGGTCCCGGCCACCAACAATCTGGCTGAGCGCGACCTCCGCCCGTTGAAAGTGAAGCAGAAGATCTCGGGGAGTTTTCGTACCAAAGCTGGCGCACGCGACTTCGCGGTTTTGCGCAGTGTGTCAGAGACCGCTCGCAAATGCCGGTTGAACGCACTAGATGTCTTGGTAACCAATCCCGATGAACTGATGGAACGGTTTGCTTCCGCGGCACCTGCTCCTGAGACTTGAAATACCAGTCCTTCACAAGATTCCTTGTTCAGCCGATGCGGCTATGCTCATCTCTCACTGAGACTACCTGAGTAGTTACGATGCTTTTTTACAAATTGTTCTAATTCATCCTGTATTTTCCCAACCAGGAAGAAATGACAATTTGATTTTGGCAGGGTTGACATTATGACATATTGTATATACTTGCTTTTATAACATTAAACAAGTCAGCGGAGATATAACATGAAGAAAGGACGTAAGATTAAAACTAACAGGATATATAAAAATGAAAGAGGAATTCGAGTGAAACGAAAACAAACGTCTTACGAACCTGGAAAAGCATAAGCTTGCTTTTGAGGATGCAGTTAAAATTTTCAACAACACCCAGGTGGAACATGTCCCATCAGATTATCGGGGCGAGAAACGCTGGGTAACCATAGGAGAACTAGACGGGCGGGCGATCATGGTAGTATGGACCCATCGAGGGCTAAAAAAACGGATCATTACTGCTCGTAAGTTAGGAAAAAATGACCAAGGAAAATATCAGACATATGACCCTGGAGGAAGCACTCCAGACCAAGGGTGAAACCGACTGGGAGGCCCTGGATCGCATGGAACCAATACCCGATCCTGAGGAAGGGATTTTGGACTGGTCCCGGGCCCAGGTTGAAATGCCACGACCCAAGCAACCCGTATCCCTTCGGCTGGATGCTGATGTTGTTGATTT
>Ga0209022_1002580_pt1 | contig 14524 bp, 10 predicted proteins | sample PinacodermPK_FD_187300 | JGI IMG/M metagenome (GOLD analysis project Ga0209022, IMG submission 187300) | Host-associated microbial community of the marine sponge Aplysina aerophoba from Gulf of Piran - sponge pinacoderm, lysed by proteinase... | ecosystem: Host-associated > Porifera > Sponge >...
AGACCACAAAAAGAATCAGGCACTGAGGGTTATGAGCGCGGGAGACGCATAATGACTGAAACGGATAATTTGATGTCAGAGCTGAAAACTATATATCAGATGAAAGGCGATGAAGCTTTTTATTTCCAACACGCTACCTTATGTGAAACAGATGATGTTTTGCAAATAGCATTAGCAGAGCAGTTATGTGCTAAGGAAAATATTTTTTGTCTACAGCTTCTTTTTAAGCAGTGTGGTGACTCCCAAGTTCTGCTGGAAGGTGCGGTAATGCCAAAACAGATTTGCTATCCAATTTATCAGCAATGTCTTGAAATCGTACAATGTCCATGTCCACTTGTCCCAGAATCTGTATTGCTAAAAATAATAGATCTTATGCGTATAAGAGCTATGTATTCTTTCTGTCTGACAAGGAATGATGCAAAAGCATGGGAATCTCGTCTAGTAAAGAGAGGTGAAGCTGCGAGTAGAGAGTGGGATGCACAAGAAAAAGATTTTTTCGGATCTCAGAGAGAGAGTCAAGATAATGGTAGTGGGTATTTTGCCAAAGAAAGGCAATATTTGTTATCGAAGTGGGATGTAGAATCTGAGCTAAAGATGCACGAGGAAGAAATAAAGCGGTTACAGAAGTCCATATGCGCTCTAGATGTGTTTCTCAGTTCAGCTCAACATAAGGAAGATTTTCCTCCGTATTGTGAAGAAAAATCTGCAAAAAAATACAGTGATCTGTGCTATTTATGTAAAGGCCTAGAGCATACGAGGGCTAGATCCTTGGGAGATAGGTTGGTATCAAATAATTTAGAGAAAAAGAAACGGAAGTGGGAAGAAGAAAGTGCGAAGAGACAATTGCTTTTATGCTGTATTTGCCGAAAGGATTTACGGGATTTGAAAATCGATGCAAAGCAGGTGCTGTGGCACATTTTAAAGAAAATGGATTACAAGATTTTTCGTAAATTTGTAAATATGCTGAATTTTTATTCTGACAGTTAATGATTGACTGTGATTTGTCTATAATGATACGCTTTATACACATGCGCCGTACCTTTTTGTGGAATCAGATATTGCAGATGTGAGTTTGGCGGTAGAAGATATAGTGCAGTATTTATTAGAGTCTGATCACCGAAGAAAAATCTGAAATTTTTAAAATGCAAGTACAGACGATGCTATAGAGAGTGGCGTTGTTATTGTCGATTCTGACTTTGAAGAAGAAATAGAATCTGAAGTTGCAAAAGAGTGGACCATACTTTCTTTTCGGCTATTGAGTCATCTTCGATAGCTGATGATATTGCTTTGTGCGCGTTGCTATAGATTGCACCTGCACCAATGGTGAGGTGAGCGACTTCAGAGTTCCCTTCTAATCCTTCCAGCAAGCCTGCGGCAGCACCTGATGCGTTCAGTTGCGGATGTTTGTGCTGAGAAAGTGATGTGAAAAAAGGGGAAGTTTCCAGAGTTGTGGCGATTTCTTGACCAGATTGCGGAACGCCCTATCCGTCAAAATGCACAGCCATAGTCTTTGATCTTATTGAAGAGTATTTGTGTTGTGAGCAATTTGAAATATTGGTAAAATAATACATGATATGGACGATTTTGTGAAAAAGTAACAGTCCTTCAAAACTTTTAGAGAGACTATGAAATGAAATATTTATTGTTAATCATCTGTCCGGTTCTGTTATTTGCAGCAATGGGTGAGAGCAGGCAAGAGCACTCTCAAGGTGATAGTGATTTTGCTTTGCAGAGAAATTGTACATCTGTACTTCCAAAGGAGGCAGGCTTTAGAGATGTAACGAGTGTAGATATAGTAGCATTGCAGAAAAAGATAGATTGTCTGCTAAGTTGGGTGCAAAACAGACCAGAAAAAGAATCAGACACTGAGGGTTGTGAGTGCAGGAAGCGCATAATGACTGAAACAGATAATTTGATGTCAGAGCTGAAAACTATATATCAGATGAAAGGCGATGAAGCTTTTTATTTCCAACACGCTACCTTATGTGAAACAGATGATGTTTTGCAAATAGCATTAGTAGAGCAGTTATGTGATAAGGAAAATATTTTTTGTCTACAGCTTCTTTTTAAGCAGTGTGGTGAATCCCAAGTTCTTCTTGAAGGTGCGGTAATGCCAAAACAGATTTGCTACCCAATTTATCAGCAATGTCTTGAAATCGTACAATGTCCATGTCCACTTTTCCCAGAATCTGTATTGCTAAAAATAATAGATCTTATGCGTATAAGATCTATGTATTCTTTCTGTCTGACAAGGAATGATGCAAAAGCATGGGAATCTCGTCTAGTAAAGGGAGGTGAAGCTGCGAGTAGAGAGTGGGATGCACAAGAAAAAGATTTTTTCGGATCTCAGAGAGAGAGTCAAGAGAATGGTAGTGGGTATTTTGCCAAAGAAAGGGAATATTTGCTATTGAAGTGGAGTCTAGAATCTGCGCTAAAGATGCACGAGGAAGAAATAAAGCGGTTACAGAAGTCCATATGCGCTATAGATGTGTTTTTCAGTTCAGCTCAAGATAAGAAAGATTTTCTTCCGTGTTGTGAAGCAGGTGAGTGTGAGGAACAAACTGAAAAAAAATGCAGTAATCTGTGCTATTTCTGTGAAGGCTCAAAGCATACGAGGACTAGAGCCTTGAAAGATATGTTTATATCAAATAGTTTAGAGAAAAAGAAACGGAAGTGGGAAGAAGAAAATGCGAAGAGGCAATTGGTTTTATGCTGTAGTTGCCGAAAGGGTTTGCGGCATTTGAAAATCGATGCAAAGCCGGTGCTGTTGTACATTTTAAAGGCAATGGATTACAAGATTTTTCGTAAATTTGTAAATATGCTGCATTTTTATTCTTGTGATTTGCATTAAGATATAATTGAAGATTACTTCAATGCCAAAGATGATAGGCTTTCTGCTCTTTTTTAAACAAAAAAGTGGTTTAAAAGATTGTGGAAATCGTGTACTTTTAAGAGAGTGTAAAAATGAAATATTTATTATTAATAATGCTTCCAGTGATTTTACTGGGTGCTATTAGCAGTGATAGCCCTGAAGAAAAAGGGAGGCGTGTGATGTCATTAATATCAGAAAAATTTGATAAAGCTTACAAGAATTGTGAATTTTCTTTACTCCTAACAGCAACTCAGGAGGTAACTGATTTCTGCCGAAAGGAGTATGGTATAGAGGAGAGATTTATGAGTTTACAGATTAGTCCTTTTGTGTGCAAAAAAGCTGACGGTGACTGGGTATATCTGTCAGATTCAGAATCTTCTGAATCTTCTGACACACAAGGTTTTCGTGAGTGTCATCTGGTCACCACTAATCCAGCAGCCCCACATTGGGTTCTTATATTTTTCGTACGACAAGAGTGTTTTCGTGAAATTCAGAAAAAATGTCAGAGGATTCAAAGAAAATTTTCGTGTAGGCGCACTTTAGAGAAAAAAGTAAATTTTTCTTTTTTGTTGTCCTCCTTTTTTAGTTTTTGTGATCCGAACTCAGTGTTATAGCAGTTGAAATTTTTGATTATGAAGGTATAAATCCCTCTTTTATCCAAGCAATATACAGGATGAGATCATTTGTGCGATATGGATTACAATTAAAGATGATAGTGCAAAATACGATAGAGTGCAGTCTTGGGTTTACTAAGAAAAAGAAGGAGATTTTCTCCATGCCGGGAATGTAAGAGATAAGTTAGATAATACGAAAAAGACTTTTTTGTATATTAATGATTTGGAGAGCTAAGAGGGGCGACCTTTGCTCTTTCCCAGATATTACTGTAATGCCATACGAATATTGTCTGGACGAAACCGAATTGGAGCAGTATGGTGGAGTGTGTTCTGCGTGCTTATGTGCAACATTATCCATTAACTACGTATAAGATTTTGCATATTTTGTGTAGTGAATGTGATGCAAAAGATATACGATTTGTATATAACGATACGCTTTATACACATGCGCCTTACCTTTTTGTGAAATCAGATATTGCAGATGTGAGTTGGGCAGTAGAAGATATAGTGCAGTATTTATTGCGATCTGATCGCAATGATTTTAGCTAGCAATATGATGAAAAATTATGTATAATAGGCGGCAAGGGGTTCGATGATCACCGAAGAAAAATCTGAAATTTTTAAAGATGCAAGTACAGACGATGTTGTAGAGAGTGGCGCTGCTATCGCCGATTCTGACTTTGAAGAAGAAATAGAATCTGAAGTAGAGATAGAAGCAGAAGTCGAAAAAGAGTCTGGCATTGATGATAGTGCAAAAGAGTCCAAAGGTCGCTTTGTAGATTCTGGAGCAGGGCGTACAGAAGATCCTGTGCGCACATATTTGCGAGAAATGGGCAGCGTGCGCTTACTTTCGCGTGCGGAAGAAGTAAGTATTGCAAAGCGTGTAGCTGGGTGTCGTGATGAAGTGTTGCGCCTTTTAGCACAAAGTGGTGTTGTCTTAAAGATGATAGTAGACGCTAACGTAGAAGTGCAGCGCAATCATCGTGCGATTCGAAACTATGTGGCACTGGCTACCAACACGCGTATTGGCGAGCACGAAGGTTTTGGATCTGATGATTTGAATGAGCAAAACTTTGGTGTTCTAGAGCAAGAAGAAAGCATGATGGCGAGCGAAGATGACGATACCGCAAAGCAGTACTCTCCTTATGTTAACGCTCTTCTTGAAATAGCAGAAAAAGCGCAAGAATTGCTTATACTTTTGCAAGAAAAGGCGAACTTGACTGCAGAAGAGAAAGAAGTGTCTGAAAATCTTCAATCTCATATTGATCAACTTCAGTCAGAGATAGCAGAACTGCTTGTTAATACAAAATGGGTAGTTGCCAAGCAACGAGCAATGACAAAATCCCTCTTGGATTCACACCGTGATATGGTTATTGTGGACCGTCGATTATGCGAGCTTGCAGTGAAAGTGGGTGTTTCTCGCTCACAGTTTATGACGCTGTATAATTTTGGTGATGGGTTGTTTGGAAAGCCAAAAAACAAAGCTTGGGCAAGTTTTTTAGAAAAAGAAAAAACTGCAGTGCAAAAGGCATGTACTGAAATTAATGATATTGCTCAAAAGCATTTTTTAACGCCTGGTAAATTTCGATCCTTAGCAAAATCCATCCGTCAGATGGATCGTGCTATGAATGCAGCAAAAACAGAGATGGTAGAGGCAAATTTGCGTCTTGTGATCTCTATTGCTAAAAAATATACGAACAGAGGATTGCAGTTCTTAGATTTAATCCAAGAAGGCAACATAGGTTTGATGAAAGCTGTTGATAAGTTTGAGTATGAGCGTGGTTTTAAATTCTCCACATACGCAACATGGTGGATTCGTCAGGCTATTACGCGTGCTATCGCCGATCAAGCGCGTACCATTCGTATTCCTGTGCATATGATTGAAACAATCAATAAGCTGGTGCGTGTATCCCGTGCTATGTTGCATGAAATTGGCCGTGAGCCAACACCTGAAGAATTGGCCGAAAAATCTTCTGTTCAGTTGGATAAGGTGAAAAAAGTCTTAAAAATTGCTAAAGAACCTCTATCCTTGGAATCACCCGTGGGTGATGAAGAAGACAGTGAACTTGGTGATTTTATTGAAGATAAAAGAACAGTAGCGCCTCTTGATTCTGCTATTCGCAAGAGCTTGACGAGCGTTATTAGTGTCCTTCTTGCGTACCTTGTTCCAAGAGAAGAAAGGGTTGTCCGTATGCGTATGGGAATCAGTGGTCAAACAGATCACACGCTAGAAGAGGTAGGTCGTCAATTTGATGTGACGCGTGAGCGTATTCGACAAATTGAAGCAAAAGCCATTCGTAAGGTTTCTAATCCAAAACGTATTGAGCTTCTGCGCGGATTTATTGAAGATCTATAATAAATGGGCCTGTAGTTCAGTTGGTTAGAACCCACCGCTCATAACGGTGTAGTCGTAGGTTCGAGTCCTACCGGGCCCACCAACTCAAAATTCAGAGGAATAAGGGTAGAGAGCTGCTCTTTGTTTATGATAACCACTCTAGTTTAATTGAATCTTTATAATAAATGGGCCTGTAGTTCAGTTGGTTAGAACCCACCGCTCATAACGGTGTAGTCGTAGGTTCGAGTCCTACCGGGCCCACCAAACCAAAATTCAGAGGATATAAGGGTAGAGCACTGCTCTTTGTTTATGATAACCACTCTAACGGGTTAATGGCTTTTGCTTCTTGGCGTAGCTCTAAATAAAGAAAGGACGGATTTGTATCTGGAAGTTTTCCTATGGGCTTGCCCGCTATGATATGGTCACCTTCAGACACAAAAATGTAATGCATGCCATAAAGGGCTGTGTAGTGGTTTTTGTGATGCTTTAAAATGCAAAGGGTATAGGAATACAGTCTCTGTATCCACACCACTTCTGCATCTGTTGGAGAAAAAACTGTAGCACCAGACTGACAACTTAAAACAATCCCGTCTTTCCTATGCATGGGAGCAGGTAACTTTTTTTTCTCTACACCAAAATGCTTCACAATTGATCCTTTTAATAAGTGAAAGTCATAGGAGTAAACTCCATCTTTCTTTTGAATTTTTCCTGGCTCAAGAGAAAGTTTCTGCGGAACCTTGATGGCTTTTTTTGAGGAAGGTTTGGTTTGCATTTTTTTTTGTGTTGTAGGCGGCAGTGTTTTAACCACCTTGGGCGTTGTAGGTTTTTTTGCTGGTGCAGCCTTTTTTGAAGGCTTGACATCTTTAAGAGGTGGATTGACCTTTTTTGACTGACTGGGTTTTGGTGCAGTTAATTGCAAAGTGCGTAACTCGGCTTTCTTTTCTGCAATTTTTTTGTTGTATTGTTCTAAATAAAGCTTGGCGCGTTTTAAGTTGCTTTGAGCCTCCAAGTCTTCGGAATCTCTGGCCTTAACCAATAATGTTTGTACATACTGATAAGTTTTTACAGCTTTCTTTTCAAGATCTGTGATTTCTCGTGTGATTTCAGCTTGATTATACGGCATGCACGCTTCTTTTGAAAAGGCGCTGCATGCTAAGAAAAATAAAATTACCACGACCATAATGGGGTCCTTCTAAGAAGATCTTGTATTTGTGGAACTGCCAAAAACGATCCTATGACTGGTGCGATATCGTGGACCTCTCCTGTAATAATAAAAGGGCGATGACTAAAAGGGCTGTGGGCATACTGCTGTTTAGCCGTAATAATGAGCGTATAACCATGCTTTTTTGCTTTAGCAACAAGGCGTGTGATATTAGCACTGCTCTCTTTTTCCTTTTTTAATAACATGTCTTTGGTATAGTGAGTTTTGTGGCTTACCATAATAAAAGGATACCCCTCTGTCATGGCGGTTATGGCGCCCAGATACACTTCCATATCTTCTGGCAGACTATGTTTTTTTTGAGTAATAATATGCTTTGGGATGCTAGCAAGCGCTTTGTTAATGTCAGAAAACGCTTTCTGAATGACAGGATTTCTCTCAGGATTCGGACTCATTAAGAGAAATCTTGTGTCGGCATGCACGCCTATATGAGTCCAAAATCGCGTGGTGTCTGTAGGTTCCCCTTGATAATTATCATCAGCAAAGGCTGCGGCAAGTTTTAGCATATATCTCTTTGTAAAACGCGATAAAAATAAAAAATGGTCAGTTGCGTATTGAAATCCTCGATATGCTTCATGTATGTATCTTGGGATCTGATCTGCAAATGTTGGGTTGTTAGTGGTTGCATTTTCCAATATTTGGTCGTGAATGACTTCAGCGGGACTCTCAAATGTCCTGCTTAGATCAACCTTCCCGCGGATAATAGCTTCGTATGTGTTGAAGATTAAACTCCAATCTGCCTTGTTACAAAAGATTTTGTATTTGCTAGTGATAGAGCATATATGGACAAACGGTGCCTTGGTTTGAATCTGATTGAGACAAGTTGTTGCATGAGGCCCAGCTACTGCAGCGTGTAGCTTAATGCTGACATTATTCTGGTGTAGAAAATCAAATAACATCAGTAAATTATCACACAAGGGTACATTGTCCTTTTCCAACAAATGAAAAATATGTAAAACTGGCCTTGTTGGCGCTACAGCATCAGTGTATGCACTCTTATCTTTTTTTTCTGCGGTGTATGCGCTATAAGTCCGCTCCACTACTTTTTTATCGCTATGCTTTTCTGCCATTATGCGGTGATAAATACCATCATCTGTTAAGCTCTCTGCTTGCATGGCCTTGGTGTGTGCGTGACAAAGACCAGCTAATATTTTATAATGCATACTATCCGCTGCATTACGCATCCTATCCTCTCTAAGTATTAGGTAACTAGTATCATCTTTTGTTACACCTTCTGATAGCATGGGATAATTAGGTCTCTTGAGCTGATCATATGTTTGTTGAAGGAGACAATCTTCAAAATTCTCATGTTTAGGTTCCAGTAATTCTGGTTGATCTTGACAGTCCTCTAAAGTATAAAGCAGCAATCGTGTCTCTTTTTGTGCGCTTTTATCTGGTAGTGTCTCTTTTTCTGCTCTGTCGTCCGGTGTTGGTAGCGTAGCAGAGAAAATATAACACGATAAGAAAAACAAAATTAGTATGTGCATAATGATCGCCCTCTAAAATAGTCTGGTTGTGCAATGCCGTAATGGGCTAATATTGTTGGCGCAATATCTTGGAGTCCCCCTGATGTGTGTATAAAAGTATGGTTACCAACAACAATAAAAGGAACAAGGTTTGTGGTATGGCTATGGAAGGGTCTTTCATCGCGAGTCATGCACTCCGCATTTCCGTGATCAGCGGTAATAATCACCGTGTATCCATTCTTGTGTGCTACAGAATAAATCCAGTCGATAGCTTCATCCACAGAGGTAATGCCTTCTTTTGCTACCTGCATATTTCCAGTGTGTCCAACAATATCTGGTGCTGCGTAGTTCACCATAATGAAGCCATACTTTTGTGTTATGGCGTTAATTACAAGTTCTGTTACCTCATTTGTTGGGTGGGGGTTATAACATTCTTCGCTATGATTAGATTTTGCTATAAAAACATCTGTATTATCAGGCAAATCTTTATGACTATCAAAAAATACAGTAACATGCGCCTTCTTTTCTGATTCAGCAATCCGTGCTTGTCGTATACCATGTGCTGATAAAATATAACCAAGTGGTGCGGGCAGTTGATTATCGCCAAACATGTAAGGCATCCTTAAGGTATGGCTATAAGGGCACATACAAAGCCAATTGCGTTCTGTGCTCTGTGGCGCTTTTGGATAGTTTTCGTCAGAGAGAGCTGTGGCGATTTGCACCATACGGTCTGAACGAAAATTTAAAAACAAAAAATGGTCCTTGGCGTAATCAAATCCTTTATATGTTGTATGTACGTGTGGTGGTGTGAGTTTCACAGCGTTTGTTCCTTCTGCAATGATTTCATCGGTTGTAACAAAGGTGGGAGCCTCTGCATGAATAATAGCTTTGTATGTTTTGGAGGTTTTCGCCCAATCTTTGTTGCGATCAAGGGCCCATGTCCTGCCTGTGATAGAACATATATTGACAAAAGATGTTTGTTTTTTGATCGTTTCAAGAAATGTATAAGCGCTTTTTGGTTCTGAATCACATCCATCCAATACAGCGTGTAGTTTAATGGTGATATTTTGTTTGTATAGTAACAATGATATTTTCAGTAAATGGTCAATATCAGCGTGTACAGCGCCGTCTGAAAGCAAAGAAAAAACATGCACGATTCCGTTGGAATTTAATACGGAATCAGTGAATGTGCGCCAAATGTCTTTTTTTGCGAAGGATTCATCATCAAGTGCCTCTGATATTTGTTTATGTATGCTGTCATGTACTGATCCAGCACCTATAGTGAGGTGCCCAACCTCAGAGTTTCCTTGTAGTCCTGCTCTTAATCCTACTGCCTCACCTGATGCGTTGAGTGTGGCATGCTTTTTTTGCAAAAAGTTGGTGATACAAGGAGCAGTTTCTGAAGTAATAGCGCTCTCTTTGAATCCGCCTTCTGGTGGCATGCCGAAACCATCTAAAACAATACACATAAGTTTGTGTGTAGGTTCCTGTATTGGTGGCTCAGCAGAGAAAATATAACACGATAAGAAAAATAAAATTACCAACGGCATAATGATTTTCCTGTAAAATGTTCTGGTGGTGTAATACCAAAATATGATAATACTGTTGGAGCGACATCACTGAGGCCTCCTGATGTGTGTGTGAAGGTATGTTGACCAACAACAATAAAAGGGACAGGATTTGTAGTATGGCTTGTGAAAGGTTTTCCTTGGTGGGTGATGCATTCCGCGTTTCCATGGTCAGCGGTAATGAGCACAGTATAGTTATGCTCTTCAGCTGTTCTTACAAGATGGTCCAGCCCTCTATCAACACAAGCAATGCCGCTTTGCGCTAACTCCATATCACCGCTATGTCCTAAAATATCTGAGGCCGCATAATTTATTAAAATAAAAGGTACTCCTTCTTCTATGGTGTTAATCGCATGGCGTGTAATACTATTTGTTGGCAAAGAGGCAGAGTAGTGCTCTTCTTGATTAGGGTAAGAATCTGCAATGAGTTTTTTTGTATTGCCAGGCAAAGGTTTTTGGTTGTCAAAAAAGAAGGTGACATGCGCTTGCTTTTCTGACTCTGCGATACGAGCTTGAGCGATGCCATGCTCTTCTAAAATATACCCAAGCGGGTTGAGGCGTGCAGGGTCAGCAAAAAGATAAGGCATCATTAAGGTGTTGTGATAAGGGCGCATACAAAGCCAAGCGCGGGCTGTATTTTGTGGAGCCCCTCCTTGATAATTTGCGTCAGAAAGTGCTGTGGCGATTTGCCACATGCGGTCTGACCGTATTCCTAAAAACAAAAAATGATCAACATCATGTTGAAAGCCTTGATAGTCTCGGTGTACGTGTGGATCTAGATACTCTTCTGTTTCCAAGCAGTCTGTTACCACTTCTTCCGTTTCATCAAATTTGGATCCTTGTGCATGAATAATCATGTTGTACGCTTTTAAGATTTTTTCCCAATTTTGTGTGCGGTCTAAAGCCCAATCTCTTCCTATGATAGAACATATATTGATAAATGGAGTTTCTTTTTTTATGGTTTCTAAAAATGTATATGCGCTTCCTGGTGCTGAGTCACGACCATCCAAAATAGCATGCAGTTTGATGGTGACGTTTTGTTTGTGCAGCAGTTGAGTGATGCTCAATAAGTGTTGCAGGTCCGCATGAATAGCGCCTTTTGAGAGCAAGGAAAAGATATGTAAAACTCCATTGTTTTGATGCACGTTATGCAAAAGAGTAGCCCATTCTTTTTTTGTGGCTATCGAACCATCTTCGATAGCTGACGACATTATTTTGTGCGCGCTGCTATAGATTGCACCTGCACCAATAGTTAGATGACCAACTTCCGAGTTACCTTGTAATCCTTCCAGCAAACCTACTGCCGCACCTGATGCGTTAAGTTGCACATGTTTGTGTTGAGAAAGTGAACTGACAAAAGGGGCAGTTTCCGGAGTGATGGCGCTTTCTTGTCCAGATTGTGGAACCCCCCATCCGTCTAAAATGCACAGCAACAGTCTTTGATTTTCCATGTTTTATGATATCACCTTGTTTGCGACTATCAAGAGATAGGTGTTGAATAGTAATATAAGGTATAATGGCGCATGAATTACCCATTGCTTTCTTTATGGTTTTGCTCTTTTTGTCTTTTTGCTGAAGGTGTTGTTCCATCTATCATCGAAAATCAGGGGCACGCAGGGATCCCAATGATTTTTGTGCTGAGCCCTATATTTATCTTTTTATTGCTGCCGACCATCGTTTGGAAGATATATGTGGCGCGTAAAACTTTACAATCTCCCAAACATTTATTGATTAAGTCAATATCATTATCTGCTGGTATAAGCACATTCGTGGGTATTCCCAGTATTTGGGGTTTTCTTTTTTGTGCACAGACTGTTTTGTTACATTTTTTGCGCTGGGTGACTAATGGATCGGAACTGTTTCAAGCACCTTTTAATATAACCATACAAGCGTTTTTATTTTCGACTTTTGTCGCACCAAATTTTAATGAAAAAGTTGCTATGATTGTCACTTTCATCATGTTGTTGGTGCCTATCTTCTATGGTACACTCCTGGTGGAAGAGACAATTTTGTGGCGCGCGCTTTACAAAAAAGACAAGCTTGGGGCAATCAGAAAATTTTTGTGGCAAACACACCTTTATCTTTTTACAGGTTTAGCACTGATAGCCTTTTTAACCATGATTGCTCTTCTGGTTGCTCAAAGATCTTCATGACGCAGAGGGTGTTATGATTTGCTTATCAGAAATTTTGCTAGCTTTTCCTTTATCCATTCACGCACATGTTGCTGTGCCTATGCTGATGATTTCATGTCCTGTTTGTATAGCATTACTTCTTGTTGTGATTTGGATTCAGCGCTTTGTTGTGCGTAATAGAATATACCTTTCCTCTAAAACTGTATTAGCTATCTATAGCTTAGGTAAACGTTTATTCAACAATATTAAGCGCACTAATGACTGTATGACGAGTATGGGTGGCCATTTAATCTATGACTTTAATATCCCAAAGCAATGTAATAAAATAAATATTGGATGCGTGTCATGACACCTATGCTCCAACAATATCAAAAAATTAAGGAAGCGCATCCAGACAGTATACTTTTTTTTCGGCTAGGTGATTTTTACGAACTCTTTTTTTCTGATGCAGAAAAAGCTGCGCCTATACTCGGAGTTACACTCACGCGACGAAATCAAGCGAAAGGAGGTGATATTCCTATGTGTGGTGTGCCTCACCACGCAAGCGAAACATACATAGCCAAACTTTTAAAAGAAGGGATGAGTGTTGCAATATGTGAGCAAGTTGAGCTCGCCGAAGATGCTAAAAAACGTGGAGCATCTGCCATTGTCAAACGCGATGTCGTTCGTGTGATGACGCCAGGTACCGTTGTAGAAGATGCTTATATTGAATCAGAGCAGCCAAACTACCTTTTATGTTTACACTATGAAAAAAAATCTTGGACGGCTGCGTATGTGGATTTATCAACATCTGATTTTTATGTTGAGAGTCTTCACGAAGATGGTGTGGAAAATATATTGATGCGTTTGAAGCCACAAGAGGTTTTGTTGGCATCACGTATTGCGCAAGATGATGAATTGGTGGCCCTGATTCGCGCGCTTCAAGGAAGTGTTTCCGTTCAGCAAGATATCCGATTCTCTTACAATAGCGCTTTAAATGATCTCAAAAATCTTTTGCAAGTTACGGAAATCGAAGGGTTTGGTTCATTTACGCCTTCTGAAATCATAGCAGCTGGCGTAGTAGCGCATTATGTAATGTTGACGCACAAAAGTAGCATGCACATGCTGAAATTATCGCATGCGGAACGTGCATCAATTATGCGTATTGATAGTGCTACAATGTCAAGCTTAGAGCTTTTTCAAACAACGCGAGGTGATAAAAAAGGTAGTCTTTTTTCTTTTATTAACCATACACATACGGCCTTTGGTGCCAGACAGCTTCTGCGGGATATGGCTGCGCCGCTGCAAAATATCAACAATATCAGAAAACGATTTGAGCAGGTAGCTTGGTGTGTGAACCATGGCAATGAAATACGCGATCAACTTAAATCTATGGGTGACGTCGAAAGAGCGTTGGCGCGTCTTTCGTTAGGGCGCGTTATGCCGCGTGATATGCTTTGTGCAAAGGTTTTTTTGCATTATGCGCAGTGTGTGTTTTCTGTGATAAAGCAAGCCTCTCCTTGGGGTGAAGAATCTCATGATATGCAGAAATTCCCTCATGCTTTGTATGACATTCTTGATCAAGCGCTTGTGGACGATATGCCTTTGGTTATTGGTAATGGTGGCGTGATACGATCAGGATTTGATGCGCGCTTAGATGATTTGAGAAATGCTCATGTATCTGTGGATGCACAGAAAAAAAATCTTGAAGAACTTTATATTGCAAAAACAGGTATAAATACTTTGCGTATTAAGCACAATAATATGGCTGGTCTTTATGTGGAAGTGAGCAAAAAGAATGCAGAACGCATGCCTGATATTTTTTTGCACAAACAAACACTTGCAAATACCGTACGATTTTCCACAGATGAGCTTATGAATGTTGAGCAAGATCTCGCTTCTGCGCATATGCAAAGTATTGTGTATGAAGAAAAAGTTTTTCTTGATTTAGTACAACAAACTCAACAACATTATAAAGTTTTGCGATCTTTGATCGATGTATGCGGAAGAATTGATATAGCGTTATCTCATAGCGTTTTGGTTAAAAATGAATCTTTTATATTACCAACAGTTTTGGATAACTATACGCTAAATATTCAGGGTGGGTGGCACCCTGTGGTTAAATCCCTTACAAAAAATGCTAGTTTTGTCTCCAATGATTGCAGATTATCTCCAGGAGACTTTATGATGATTACCGGCCCTAATATGGGCGGTAAAAGTACTTTTCTTCGTCAAAATGCCTTGATTGTGTTGCTTGCGCATATGGGCTGTCCTGTTCCAGCGCAAGAAGCGCACATAGGCATTGTGGATAGAATATTTAGTCGTGTGGGGGCCTCCGA
>Ga0209022_1002591_pt1 | contig 14444 bp, 12 predicted proteins | sample PinacodermPK_FD_187300 | JGI IMG/M metagenome (GOLD analysis project Ga0209022, IMG submission 187300) | Host-associated microbial community of the marine sponge Aplysina aerophoba from Gulf of Piran - sponge pinacoderm, lysed by proteinase... | ecosystem: Host-associated > Porifera > Sponge >...
CGTTCGTGATCGCGCACGCGCAGTTGAAACTGCCGCCGCGCTCTGGCCCGCTCGCTCTCCTTCATCAGGAGGGCCTGCTTCTCCAGGTCCTTGCCCTGTTTCTCGATGGCCTTTTGCTCCTTCGACAGTGCTTCCCGCCTGTCCTTGAGGGCGGCCTGAAACGATTTGCGGGCGTCCTTCCCGCGCTGCGACACGCTGATGGCCCTCTGGAGGTTGACGAAGCCTACCTTGAGGTCCTGACCCCACGCCGGAGCCGCCAGCGCCGTCAGCAGAACAAGCAGAATGACTCGAATCACCATAACCTCCTAGAAAGCCTTCCTCACATCAAAGACCGCCCACTGCTCCGAAGGCGAATCCGAGAACTTCCTTGCGATCTGACGGGTCGGCGTTCAGAGGGAACGCCCAGCTCAATTTGATCGGGCCGATGGGGGATTGCCACTGCATCGCCAGACCCAGTGCCCGCTTGAGATCCTCGAGACGAATGTTCTGGGACGGCCCGAACGCCTGTCCTTGATCCAGAAACATGGAGCCCCTGAAGCCCCATTGGTCCAGGATCGGGAAATGCAGCTCTGTTTTCAAGATGAGCTGCTTGTTGCCCCCGATGGTCTCGGGGTCATCACACCCCGGATCGTCCCTGGGACATTCCCGGGGTCCCAGGGTGCGGTACTCGAACCCGCGCACCGAATTGATGCCGCCGGCGAAGTAGCGCTCGAACAACGGCAGCTCGCGGTCGGTCCATGTCGCGCCGTAGCCGATCCGGCCGCCCAGCATCACCGCGAAATTCTCGCCCCACTCGAAGTTCCTGAAAATGGGATAATACCAGGACAGGGACGCGTCGCTACGCATGAAGCGGTTGTCGCCGCCCAGTCCCGCAAGCTTCACCGACATCACCGAGCGGGTGCCCTGGGTGGGCACGAAAAAGTGATTGCGGGTGTCGTAGGAAAGCCTGGGCGTAATCGCGCTGGTGAGGGATTTGCCGGCTTCTATGCTCGACGGCGCGTCAGCCTCGACATCGGTGATCTTGGAATCGAACAACGTGTAGCCAATGCCCCCGTGGAGATGGTCGAGGATGGAGAAACCCGGCTCCGCTTCGGGCCCCACCACGCCATGGACATCCGCTCGGCGCCCGAAGTAGGGCAGGCGGACGTACCGCAGCGGCGCGCTGATCCGGGTGGCGAAGCCGCTGCGCCGATTGGTCCAGGAAGCGTACTCGGCGGTGGTATGGAAGACATCGAAGCCGAGGTCGGCGCGGCTGTCCAGGACACGGGGTTCCACCAGGCCCAAGACGATATCCTGATCGGTCTTGCTGAGGAGGAGGTTGGCCGACACCCGCCTGCCGGTACCGAACAGGTTCCGCTCTTCGAGGGACGTCCGGAAGGAGAAGGCGCTCGCCGTGCTGTACCCCGCGCCGACGCTGAATGTCCCGGTCGGGGCCTCCTCGACCTTGACCAGAAGGTCGACCTGGTCCTCCTTCTCGGTCTTCTCGGTGGACACGGTAACGTCCTTGAAAAAACCGGTGCGCAACAGGGCGTTCCGGCTTTCCCTGATCTTGGCGGAAGAGAACCGTCCCTTCTCCGCCACCTCCAGTTCGCGGCGAATCACCTTGTCGCGTGTCTTGACGTTCCCCGCGATCTTCACTTGATCGAAGAAAACCGGCGGCCCGCGCTTGATCATGTAGGTGACGTTGACGAGGCGATCCGCGGGATCGAACCGGGTGTCCGGAGAAACATCCGCGAACGCATAGCCACGGTCCGCGTACCGCTGTTGAAGGGCGGTTACATCGTTGAGCAGCCGGCTCCGGCGAAAGACCTGCCCCGAGGTCAGGGTCACGTCGTCCAGCAGCCTGTTGGGGGCGCTGCCGAGGTCCCCGCCGACCCTGACCACGCCGACCCGGTAGCGTTGGCCCTCCTGAATGCGGATGACGACCTCCAACCCTTCATCCCTTGTAAGAATGATCGGTTCGTCGATCTTGTGATCGACGAAACCGTGGTCGTAGTAGAGGGAGGACAGCAGCGTGGTGTCATTGGTGAGGACGTCGGGGTCCAGGCGGCCGCGGCTCGTGAACGGAATGAGCCAAGCCTCCTTCGTGTTCATGTTGTCCTTGAGCTCGTCGTCGGGAAACTCCCGGTTTCCTTCGAAAGTGATCTTCCTGATCAGCAGCGTCTTGCCTTCGACGACGGTCAGGGTCACGGTCGTCTGGTTATTCTCCGCCGGCGTCAGTATATAGTCGACGCGGGTGTTGACATGCCCCGCCTCGCTGTAGAGTCTCAGGACTCTCTGCAGCCCTTCCTGGAGCCGGCCCGCGTCCAGCGCCGTCCGCTGCCTGATACCGAGGGCCGCTTCGATGTCCTCCGTCGAAACCTTGTCGTTGCCCAGAATCTCCACGTCCTTGACGTAGGGCCGTTCCTTGACCGTATAGGTCAGAATACCCTCGGCCGAGAAATCCGCGCTCACGTCGTCGAAGAACCCCATCCGGTAGATGGCCTTGACGTCACGGTCCACCACGGCCTGATCGAAAGGTCCGCCCGTCTGCGCTTGAATGCTCAAGCGGACAGCGTCCTCTTCGACCCTCAGGTTGCCCTGCACGCGGACTTCGTTGACGACGGAGGCGCCGGCCGCCAAACCGTTCCATGCGGCGAGACAACACACGGTGGCGGCGAGCACCGCCGCGATTCTGTTACTAGTGATCCACACTGGCCAATACCCGGAAAAGACTCGGATTTGTCATTGTTCTGCTACCAAGTTCCCGCACCATTGTAAAGCATGAAGAGAGCCGAACCCGGAGGTTCGGTCCTGGCATGGCACCCGGGACACCCTCAGGGCATAACCGGAAAGAGCCGGCCCTCGCGAAGCTCCATTTGCGTGTTCATGCGGGCAGCCAGGTGTCGGTTGTGGGTCGTCACGATCAGGCCCAGGCCGCGTTCCTCGTTGAGTCCGCACAGGAGATCCTCGATCTCGCCCGCGGTCCCGGGATCGAGGTTTCCGGTGGGCTCGTCCGCCAACATGACCCGCGGTTCCAGAATCAGCGAGCGTGCAATCGCCACCCGTTGCTGCTCGCCGCCGGACAGCTCGCCGGGCCGGTGTGTCAACCGTTGCTCGAGACCGACCGTCACCAGCAGCGCGCGTGCGCACTCTCGTGCCTTGGGGCGGTCCCAGCGCGCGACAAGGGCCGGCATCATGACGTTCTCAAGGGCACTGAAGTCCGGCAACAGGTGGTGGAACTGGAAGACGAAGCCGATGGTCCGATTGCGCAGCCGCGAGACTTCGTCGTCATTCCAGAGCGTGACGTCGCGTCCCTCGTAGTGCAGCGTACCCCCGTCGGGTCGTTCCAGGGTCCCGATGATGTACAACAAGGTGCTTTTGCCGACACCCGACTCGCCGATGATGGCGAGCCGTTCACCTTGACCCAGGGACAGGTCAAGGTGCTTCAGCACATCTACCCGCCGGCCACCGCCGGCAAAGGATTTCGCAAGTCCTCTTGCTTCGATCAGGAACGACACGGTCTGCTACTCGTATCGGATGACGTCCACGGGATGCAGTCTGGCCGCCTGCCGCGCGGGATAGATGCTCGCCAGACAGCAGATGGCCAGGGACGCCAACGCCACGAGGGCGAAATACAAGGGCGAGATGCTCACCGGGACGGTGGAGACGGGAAAGACGTCCTCGGGCAACTCGATGAACTGGTAACGCTTCAACAACAGCGCCAGGACATAGCCCAGCACCACCCCGGACAGCGTCCCGATGGCGCCGATCACCCAGCCCTTCAGGAGGAAGATCAGTCGAATGCTGCCGCGGGACGCGCCCATGGAGCGCAGCACGGCGATGTCCTTGCGCTTTTCCATCACCACCATGATCAGGGTCGAGACGATGTTGAATGCCGCGATCAGCACCATCAGCAACAGCACCAGGAAATATACGGTCTTCTCCAGCCGCAACGCCGCGAACAGGTTGGGCCACAGCCGCGTCCAGTCCTCCACCAGGTATCTCTGGCCCACCGTGGCTTGAATCTCCGCGGCGATTCGCGGCGCCTCCCCGACCCGGGGGACGGTGATCTCGATGCTGGTGGCGACCTTTCCGAATCCGAAGAACCCTTGCGCATCGGCGAGGTTCAGAAAGACCAGGCCGCTGTCATACTCGCGCATGCCCGAGTCGAAGATGCCGACGACGGCGAACCGCCGTATCCGTGGCACGATTCCAACCGCGGTGGGGCTGCCGATGGGTGAAACCGCCTGGAGCGCATCGCCCTTGCGGACCCGGAGCTGGCTCGCGAGCCGGTCGCCGATGATGATCCCCGGAAGTTCCAGGTTCCGGCCGTCCACCACGACCGGCGTGCGCGTCTTCAGATCGCCCAGGTGTCCCTGCTGCAGGAATTGTCCAAGGTCCTCGGGGGCACGGTCCGGGTCGATGCCGCGTACCACGGCCCCGGACACCCGGCGCCCGGATGTCAGAATGATCTGGCCGGTGAGCGCCGGCGCCGCCGTGTTCACGTCGTCCCGTTTCTCCAGCCGTCCGGCAAGCTCTTCGTATCCGGTCAGGTAGCTTGCCGGCTTGACCAGCACGACGTGGGCATTGAGGCTGAGCATGCGGTCCCGGAAGACTTCCTCGAATCCGGTCATCACCGAAATGGCGACATTGAGGGTGACCACCGCGATCATGACCCCGAGGATGGCGATCAGGGTGAGCAGCGAGATGAACCGTTCGCTGCGTCGGGCCCGGAGATAGCGCAACCCTACGAACAACTCGTAACGCATGGTCAGGAACGCAGGAGCGGGAACAGGATGACGTCCCGAATCGAGGGCGAGTCGGTCAACAGCATCACCAGCCGATCGATGCCGATGCCCTCCCCGGCAGCCGGAGGCATGGCGTACTCCAGCGCCCGGACATAGTCTTCGTCCACCTCGCTGGCGGTATCGTCTCCAGCGCGCCGGGCGGCGGCCTGCTCCTCGAACCGCCTGCGCTGGTCGTCGGGATCGTTCAACTCGGAAAAGGCGTTGGCCAGTTCCCTTCCGCCGATGAAAAGCTCGAAACGATCGACGAACCGCGGGTCGCCGTTGCTCCGGCGGGCCAGAGGCGAGACCTCCAGGGGATAGCCCACGACGAAAGTCGGCTGGATCAGCCGGGGCTCCACCAAGTGCTCGAAGAGCTCCACCAGGAGCTTGCCGCGGTCCAGTTTGGGATCGAGCTTGAGCTCCAGCTTGTCCGCGACCGCCCGCAAACCCGGCAACGTTTCCAGCTCCGATTCCTCCACCCCGGCGTGCCGGGCCACACCCTCGGTCAGGGAAAGCCGCTGCCACGGCGGCTCCAGGCTCACTTCGTTGTCGCCGCAAGGGATGCGCGGGCCTCCGCAGATCTCTTCCGCGAGCCTCACGAAGAGCTCCTCGGTGAGCCGCATCATGTCCTCGTAGTCAGCGTAAGCCTGATAGAACTCGAGCATGGTGAACTCGGGGTTGTGACGGGTGGAAAGACCCTCGTTGCGGAAGTTCCGGTTCAGTTCGAACACGCGATCGAAGCCGCCCACCAGCAGCCGTTTGAGAAACAGCTCCGGCGCCACCCGCAGGTAGAGGTCCAGGTCCAGGGCGTTGTGGTGGGTCACGAAGGGCTTGGCCGCGGCGCCGCCCGCCAGCGGCTGCATCATCGGGGTCTCGACCTCCAGGAAACCCCGCTGCTGCAGAAAACCGCGTACCAGCCCGATGATCCGCGAGCGGTTCCGGAACACCTCACGGACATCGGGATTGACCATCAGGTCCACGTAACGCTGCCGGTAGCGGGTCTCCACGTCCTTCAGGCCGTGCCACTTCTCGGGCAAAGGCCGGATGCACTTGCTCAGCAGCCTGACTTCCCCGGCTTCGATGGTGAGCTCGTTGGTGCGGGTCCGGAACAGACGGCCGCGCACGCCGGCGATGTCGCCCACGTCCAGCGAACGGACCCGTTGGTAGGCGTCCTCTCCCAGTCCGTCCTTGCGCGCGTAGATCTGCAGCCGCCCGGTAGCGTCCTCGATCTCGAAGAAGGCCGCCTTGCCGTGCGGGCGGTGCGCCCGTATGCGGCCCGCCAGCGCGAACTCCTCGGACAACGCTTCCAGTTCCGGCTGGGCGAGGTCTCCGTGGCGATCACGAATGGCCTGGGCCGTATGGCTGGGACGAAAATCGTTGGGATAGACCGGTAAGCCCTGCGCGTCGAGTTTCGCCAGCTTCTGGCGACGCACCGCCATCTGCTCGTTGACTTCGTCCATGGTGTGAAGGCCCTGGGGTCCTGAACCGGACTGGTTGATCACAGCATGCCAAGCTGCAGCTTGGCCGCGTCCGACATGCGACTGGGGTCCCAGGGCGGCTCCCAGACGATCTCCACGTGCACATCCTTGACGCCGTCCACCCCCCTGGCCTTCTCTTCCACTTCCGCGGGCAGCGACTGGGCGGCCGGGCAATTCGGCGCGGTGAGGGTCATGGTGACGTTCACCTGGCCCAAGGGGTCCACATCCACGGCGTAAATCAACCCCATTTCGTGGATGTTTACGGGGACCTCGGGGTCGTAGCATGTTTGCAACGCCTCGATCACCCGCTGTTCGATGTCTTTCTGGTCCGCAACGGTTTCCACGAACTGTCTCCTGCCCCTATTCGGTGCTGACCGCCTTGTCCGCGCCGTCCAGGGCCGCGCGCAACGTGTGCCACGCCAGCGTAGCGCACTTCACCCGCGCGGGATAGTCCCGCACGCCGGCGAAGGCCTCCAGCTTGCCCATGTCGGCGGGAGCCGCCGCCGTGCCGTCGGTGGCCGTCACCATCTGGTGAAACCGCTCGAAGAGGTCCAAGGCGTCTTCGCTCGTCCGCTGCTTCAGGCTCTCGGTCATGACCGACGCGGAGGCGATGGATATGGCGCAACCCGTGCCCTCGAAGCGGATGTCCTTGACCTGGCCATCCTCCACATGGAGGTGCACCGTGACCTTGTCACCGCAGAGCGGGTTGACGCCCCTGGCTTCCCGATTGGCCTCCGCCAGCGGGCCGAAGTTGCGCGGCCGGCGGTTGTGATCCAGGATCAGCTCCTGATACAGGTCCCTCAGGTCAGACACCGGCGAACAGCCTCCTTGCCTTTTCCAGTCCCTCGGCCAGTACGTCGACCTCGGCCTCGGTATTGTAGCACGCGAAGGAGGCGCGGACCGTGGCCGGCACTCCGAACCGCTCCATCACCGGCATGGCACAGTGATGTCCGGTCCTCACCGCGATCCCCTCCTGATCCAGGATGGTGCCGATGTCGTGGGCGTGGATGTCGCCGAGAACGAACGACACCAGCGATGCCCGGTGCTCCGGCGTGCCCACCAGCCGCACGTCGGGAACCCGCGTGAGCCGCTCCACGGCGTAGGCCAGCACCCGGTCCTCATGGGCCGCCACCGCTTCGAGTCCCAGGCCGGCCAGGTATTCCACCGCCGCCCCGAGGCCGATGACGCCGGCGATATTGGGGGTCCCGGCCTCGAACTTGTAGGGCAGCACGTTGTATTCGGTCTCTTCGAAGCTGACCGTGAGGATCATGTCGCCGCCGCCCTGGTAGGGTGGCATTTCCTCGAGCAGACCGGCCTTCCCGTAGAGCACCCCCACACCCGTGGGGCCGTAAAGCTTGTGGCTGGAGAAGGCGTAGAAGTCACAATCCAGGTCCTGGACGTCCACGCCGGCGTGGGGCGCCCCCTGGGCCCCGTCGATAAGCACCGGAGCACCCGCCCGGTGGGCATCCGCGATCATCGCCTTCACCGGATTGACCGTGCCCAGCGCGTTGGAGACATGCGGCAGGGCCACCATGCGGGTCCTGGGACCCAGCAGCCGATGGTACGCCTCCATCACGATGTCGCCGCGGTCGTCCACCGGGATCACCCGCAGCGTGGCGCCCTTTTCCTGGCAGATGAGCTGCCAGGGGACGATGTTGGAGTGATGCTCCATGGCCGAGATCACCACCTCGTCGCCGGCCTGCAAATGCGCGCCGCCGTAGCTCCGGGCCACGAGATTGATGGCCTCGGTGGTACCGCGCACGAAGACGATCTCCCGCTCCTCCGCGGCGTTGAGAAGTCCCCTGACCGCCGCCCGGGTGCCTTCATAGGCAAGCGTGGCGATCTCGCTCAGCCGATGGACGCCGCGATGGATGTTGGAGTTCTCCGTCTCGTAGTATTGCACGAGGCGCTGAATCACCGCCCGCGGCTTGTGGGCCGTGGCCGCGTTGTCGAGGTAGATCAGCGGCTTGCCGTGAACGGTCTCGTCGAGGACGGGGAAGTCCCCGCGCACCCGCGCCACATCCAAGGCATCGTCCGGCCTGCCCCATCCTGAGATTTTGACCTGCTGCATGAATGAACCCTGGTCAGGCTCCCAACTCGGAGAACACCTGGCTCGTCAGTCCGTCTCGCAACGGCTCGATATCGATGCCGTCGAGGATCTCGCCGGCGAACCCGTGAACCAGCAGCTTCCTGGCCAGCGCCTGGTTCAGCCCGCGCGAGCGCAGGTAGAACAGCTCGTTCTCCTCCAGTTGTCCGATGGTGGTGCCGTGGGAGCAGCGGACGTCGTCGGCGAGGATCTCCAACTGGGGCTTGCTGTCGATTTCCGCGTCCGGGGACAGCATCAGGTTCTTGTTGGACTGTTGCGCGTCGGTCTTCTGGGCCTCCTTGCGCACGACGACCTTGCCGTTGAACACCGCCCTCGCCCGTCCGTCCAGCACCCCCTTGTACAGCTCCCGGCTGCTGCCGTGGGGCTTGGCGTGCTCGATGGCCGTGCGGTTGTCCACGTGCTGCGCGCCGCCGGCCACGTAGAGGCCCTGAAGCAGGCAGTCGGCGCCCTCGCCGTCGAGCAGCGCGTTGATCTCGACCCGGGTCATGGCCCCGCCCGAGGTCACGGCATGCGACCGGTAACGGCTGTTGCGCGCCTGGCGCACCTGCACCGTCCCGATATGGAAGGCCTCCGCGCCCTCCCGCAGCAGCCGGTAGTGCTCCAGCGTGGCGTTTTCCTCCAGCACGATCTCGGTGACCGCATTGGTGCAGTAGACGCCGTCACCCGTGCCGGCATAGGCCTCCACCAGGGTGAGGCGGCTGTTGGCGCCCACCACGATGAGATTCCGGGGATGAACGATGCGATTCGGCGCTTGTCCCGGAATCGCGAGGAAGGCCAAGTGGACGGGCCTGTCCAGGGTCCGGTCCGGGCCCAGACAAACGGCGCCGCCGTCTTCCATGAACGCCGTGTTGAGGGCCCGGAGAGCGTGGCCGTCATAGCCCGCGTGGCGTCCCAGGTGCGCTTCCACCCAGGACACCCGGTCCTCCATGGCCTCGGCCAGACGGCCGACGAACACGTCATCCCCGGCAGCCGTTACGTTACCGGCATCCCCTTCGGTCCATGGGAACACCAGCTCGTGGCGCTCCCAGCCGTCGGGTCCGAACGGGTCCGCGCCTCGGGCCGGCCTCGGGGCCGAGGCGTCCACGGTGCGCAGGCGTGCCTTTCGCAACCCATCGAGGCTCGTGTACTTCCATTCCTCGTCCCGGGTCGACGGAAAGCCCAGGGAACAAAAGCGTTCCATGGCGCGACGGCGAAGGTCTCCGACCCAGGCGCCACCGTTGCGCGAGGCCCGTGCGCTGAGCGTCTCGAAATCATCGAGATAGCCCTGCTGCTCTCCGGTCATGCTCCGAGCCTCCGGTCGGCCTCTCCAGCCTCCTCCACCCAGGAGTAGCCGGTCTTCTCCAGCTCCTGGGCCAGCTCCTTGCCGCCCGACTTCACCAGGCGTCCGTTGTGAATCACGTGGACCCTGTCCGGCACCACGTAGTTGAGCAGCCGCTGGTAGTGTGTCACCAGGATGATGGCCCGCTCGGGGCTGCGGAAGAGGTTGATGCCGTGGGCCACCACCTTGAGGGCGTCGATGTCCAGGCCCGAATCGGTCTCGTCCAGAATCGCCAGGGTGGGTTCCAGCATGGTCATCTGGAAAATCTCGGCGCGCTTCTTCTCCCCGCCCGAGAAGCCGGCGTTCACCGGCCGGCGCAGCAGGTCCTCGCCCATCTCCACGGTCTTCATCCGCTCCTTGGCCAGGGCCATGAAATCCACCGCGTCCAGTTCCTCCTCGCCGCGTTGGCCGCGCGCCGCGTTGACCGCGGCCCGAAGGAAGTAGAGGCTGTTAAGCCCCGGGATCTCCACCGGGTACTGGAAGCCGAGAAAGACCCCTTCCATCGCCCGCAGCTCCGGGGCCATGGAGAGCAGGTCTTTCCCCTGGTACAGGACTTCGCCTCCGGTCACCTCGTAGGTATCGCGGCCGGCCAGCACCTGGGCCAGGGTGCTCTTGCCCGAGCCGTTGGGGCCCATGATCGCGTGCACCTCGCCGGCGGCCACCGTCAGGTCGATGCCGCGGAGGATCTCCTTGCCCTCGACGCTCGCATGCAGGTTTCGTATTTCAAGCATCCTTCGTGTCCGCCCCTCAGCCGACGCTGCCTTCGAGGCTCACGTCCAGGAGCCGTTGGGCCTCGACCGCGAACTCCATGGGCAGCTCACGGAACACTTCGCGGCAAAAGCCGTTGACGATCATGCCGACGGCGTCCTCTTCCTTGATGCCGCGCTGCCGGCAGTAGAAGATCTGGTCCTCGCCGATCTTCGAGGTGGAGGCCTCGTGCTCGATATGGGCCGAGTTGTTCTTCACCTCCAGGTAAGGGAAGGTATGCGCCCCGCACTCGCTGCCCATCAGCAGGGAATCGCACTGGGAGTAGTTGCGGGCGTTGGCCGCGCCCTTGAGCACCTTCACCAGGCCGCGGTAGCTGTTCTGGCCGTGACCCGCCGAGATGCCCTTGGAAATGATCGTGCTGCGGGTGTTCTTGCCCACGTGCAGCATCTTGGTGCCGGTATCCGCCTGCTGATAATTGTTGGTGACGGCCACGGAGTAGAACTCGCCCACCGAGTTGTCCCCTTGCAGGATGCAGCTCGGGTACTTCCAGGTGATGGCGGACCCGGTTTCCACCTGGGTCCAGGAGATCTTCGAGTTCCGCCCCGCGCACTTGCCCCGCTTGGTGACGAAGTTGTAGATCCCGCCCTTGCCGTCCTTGTCGCCGGGGTACCAGTTCTGCACCGTGGAGTACTTGATCTGCGCGTCCTCCAAGGCCACCAGTTCCACCACCGCGGCGTGGAGCTGGTTCTCGTCGCGCATGGGCGCCGTGCATCCCTCCAGATAGCTGACGTGGCTGCCGGCGTCGGCGACGATCAAGGTGCGCTCGAACTGGCCGGTCTGGGCCGCGTTGATGCGGAAATAGGTGGACAGCTCCATGGGGCAGCGCACGCCCTTGGGGATGTAGCAGAACGACCCGTCGCTGAAGACCGCCGAATTGAGCGACGCGAAGAAGTTGTCGCTGTAGGGGACCACCGAGCCCAGGTACTGCCGCACCAGCTCCGGATGCTCCCGCACCGCCTCGGAGAACGAGCAGAAGATGATCCCGAGCTCGGCGAGCTTGTCCTTGAAGGTGGTCGCCACCGATACGCTGTCGAACACCGCGTCCACCGCCACGCCGGCCAGCACCTCACGCTCGTGCAGCGGTATCCCCAGCTTGTCGTAGGTAGCCAGCAGTTCCGGGTCCACCTCGTCCAGGCTCTTGGGAGCATCCTTTGTCTTGGGCGCCGAATAATAGATGATGTTCTGGTAGTCGATGGCCGGATAGTGCACGTTGGCCCACTTGGGTTCGGCCTCGGACTTCTCGAGTTTCGTCCAGTAACGGTAGGCCTTCAAGCGCCAGTCCAACAGCCACTCCGGCTCGCCCTTCTTCTCCGAGATCAGCCTGACCACGTCTTCGCTCAAACCCGGAGGCACGTGATCGGCCTCGATATCGGTGACGAAGCCGTATTTGTACTCACCGCCGACCAGTTCGTTGTCAAGTTCCATGGTTCTTGTTCCTTCACGCCAAGCGCAAACTGGATCCTATGAATCCGCTTTCGGCGTACAAACTCAACTGTGCAGGCCGTCCAGGCGGCCCTTGAGACCCTCCCGGTCGGCAATGCTGCCGATGGAGATTCCCGCCAGGTAGTCCGCCAGCAGAATCTGCGCCCCCTCCCACACGGAAATCTGTGTGCACACGGAGTCGTAGGCACAGCAACGATGATCCCGATCCAGACACTCCATCAGCGTCAACGGCTTCTCCACCGCCTCGTAGACTTCCTTGAGGTTGATCGCCTCCGGGTTTCTCGCCAGGCTGAACCCGCCCTTGCGGCCCACGTGGGAGTGCACCAGCCCGGCCGCCGCCAGGTCTTTCATGATCTTGGACATGTAGTGGGTCGGGATGTCCTGCCGCCGGGCGATCTCCTTGCTGCCGACGATCCACAGTTGTGGCTGGGCCGCCAGATACGATAGCGCCCGTACCGCATAGTCGACCTTTCTGCCGATGTTCATCAACGAACTCCGGTCAGCCGTGGTCCGAACGGAATTTACCGCGGTTGCTTGCATGCCGGATCTCCCAGTGGCCTGTGCCCTGCTCCATGCGCCCGTCTTCGAGTCATGTAGTCAATGAAATATAGACCTAACGTATCCACGTTGTCAAACCGCCGGCGCCGGACCGGCACCTTGAACAACTCGAAACCACTGTGCTACCAAGCCCGCATGGCTATTCTGAAGGTAGCGCGCCTCGGCAATCCGGTCCTGCGCGGGGCGGCGGGGGAAATCCCCGCGGGCGAGGTCAACCAGCCGGATCTTCAACGCTTTATCGACGACATGGTGACCACCATGCACGAGTACCAGGGGGTGGGCTTGGCCGCCGTGCAGGTCCACGAACCCATACAGGTCGCGGTGCTGGAGGTCGCCGACAACGCCCGTTACCCGGGAAAGGCGGCCGTCCCCCTTTCCGTCCTCATCAACCCCACGATCGTCCCCCTCGATGACGAGACCGAGGACGACTGGGAGGGATGCCTCAGCATACCCGAGATCCGCGGCAGGGTGCCCCGCTACAAGAACCTGCGTGTGACCGCGCTCGACCGCGAGGGCAACGCGCTGGACTTCGTCGCCTCGGGATTCCATGCCCGGGTCATCCAACACGAGGTCGATCACTTGCGCGGCCATGTCTACATGGACCGCATGCCCGACCTCTCGACGCTGACCTACCTGAGCGAGATGGCGCGCTTCTGGGCCGACCGATAGAAGGATCGCCGGGGACTAATCCCCCGCCAGGGTCTTGATCTGCAACTCCGAAAGCTGGCGGCCGTCCACCGCGGTGGGGGCCTCCGTCAGCATGCACACGGCCCGCTGGCTCTTGGGGAACGCGATGGTGTCGCGGATGGCGGGGGAGTCGCTCAGGAGCATGGCGAGCCGGTCGACGCCGAAGGCGATGCCGCCGTGGGGCGGCGCCCCAAGCTCCAGCGCCTCCAGCAGGAATCCGAACTGTTCCTCCACCGTCTCCGGGTCGACGTCCAGCAGCGACAGGACCTGCCGCTGCAGCGCGGGCGAGTGGATCCGGATGCTGCCGCCGCCCAGCTCCATGCCGTTCAGGACGAGGTCGTAGGCCCGGGACTTCGCCCGGCCGGGATCGTCCGTCAGCAACGGCAGGTCCTCCTCACGAGGCGCGGTGAAGGGGTGGTGCACCGCGGTGTAGCGGCCCTCCGTTTGCTTCCATTCCATCAGCGGGAAGTCCACGACCCAGGTGAAGGCCTGGACGCCCTGCTCCACCAGGCCCAGCCTGTCCCCCATCTCCAGCCGCAGGTTGGCCAGGCCGTCGTTCACGATGCCCGGGGTATCGGCGAGCATGAAAATCACGTCGCCGGGACGCGCTCCGGTGAGGGTGCCGAGCTCGTCCTTCTCGGCGTCGCTGAGGAACTTCGTCAGCGGCGACTGCCACTCGCCCTCCAACACCTTGATCCAGGCCAGCCCCTTGGCGCCGTAGCGCCCCACCAGCTCGGTCAGGTCGTCCAGTTCCTTGCGCGACAGGTCGGCGGCGCCGGGCACCCGCAGGCCCTTGACGATACCGCCGGCCGCCAGCGCCCGTTTGAAAATGGCCACCCCGGAATCCCGGAACGTGTCCGACAACTCCACCAGCTCCAGGCCGAAGCGCAGGTCCGGCTTGTCCGTGCCGTAACGCGACATCGCTTCTTCCCAGCTCATGCGGCGAAAGGGCGTCTCCAACTCGATGCCCCGGACCTCCCGGAACACCCGCGCCATCATGCCCTCGACCATGGCGAAGATATCCTCGGGCCGCACGAACGACATCTCGATGTCGAGCTGGGTGAACTCGGGCTGCCGGTCCATGCGCAGGTCTTCGTCCCGGAAGCAGCGCACCACCTGGAAGTAGCGATCCACCCCTCCCACCATGAGGATCTGCTTGAAGAGCTGGGGTGACTGGGGCAAGGCGTAGAACTTGCCGGCATGTATCCTGCTCGGGACCAGGTAGTCGCGGGCCCCTTCCGGCGTGCTCTTGGTGAGGATGGGGGTTTCGACCTCCATGAACGACAGGCCGTCCAGGTGCTCACGGATGGCGGCCA
>Ga0209022_1002593_pt1 | contig 14442 bp, 15 predicted proteins | sample PinacodermPK_FD_187300 | JGI IMG/M metagenome (GOLD analysis project Ga0209022, IMG submission 187300) | Host-associated microbial community of the marine sponge Aplysina aerophoba from Gulf of Piran - sponge pinacoderm, lysed by proteinase... | ecosystem: Host-associated > Porifera > Sponge >...
TGCAGCTTCGCAACCAATTCGGGAACGTCTTGCACGCCGCTGTCCAACAATCCCGCCGTCTCCGCCAGCAACCCGCGCCGCTCCGCCGCATCCGCCAGCGCCCGCCTTCCGCACACGAAATGCACACGGCTCCTGCCCCGGTGCTTCTCGACCCGCAGCAGCGAGATCAGCCCGATCTCCCCCGTCCGCCGTACGTGCGTCCCCCCGCACGCCGACCAGTCGAACTTGTCAATTTCCACAATGCGCGTCAATCCTTGCACCTTGGGCTCGCGCCGCAGCGGAACTTTCTCCCGCTCGACGTCACTGACCCAATAGCTCAGAATCGGGCGGTCCTTCCAAACCATCTCGTTGACGGCCGTTTCAACAGCCGCCAATTGCTGCGCAGAGAGCGGCGGGCCATCCAGATCCAGCGTGTTCAACACATCGCCGAAATGGACACTCACCGTCTCCAGCCCCAGTTCACGGTGGAAAACCTGCGACAGCAGATGCTGACCCGAATGCTGCTGCATATGATCATAGCGCCGCGTCCAGTCGATCTGCCCGCTAACGCTCGTTGTATCATCCGGCAGAGCACGAGCCAGCAAATGCAGCACAGCGCCATCTGCCCCAACCTGTACGTCGACCACCGCCGTCCCGTTCAGACTCCCCGTGTCATGCGGCTGCCCGCCCGATGTCGGGTAAAAGGCCGAGCAGTCCAGACGCACCGCCGGTTGGCCCTCAAGCGTGAGCCGCTCGGTCACCCGCGCGACGAAGCTGGTACGGTATGCGTCTTCGTAATAGAGTCTCTCGTTCATGTCGTTAGTTGTCAGAAGGAGTGTGGGAAGGTTCTAGTAGTCTGCGGCCGGTGACACCACTGGCTTGGCGGTGCCAGCTTCGATCCGAAGAAGCTGCGCGTCCTCCTGGAAATCAGTCGAGAACTGCGCCCAGTCTGTCGTTGTCACAATGCCCTGGCGCACATCCGCCAATGCCGTGAGCAAGGCCGCGCGCCGCTGCTCGTCCAATTCGCTCATCACATCGTCCAGCAGCAGAATCGGCTTCTCGTCGGTCGCAGCCGCCATCGCATGCAGTTCAGCCAGTTTTAGCGCCAGCGCGCCTGTCCGCTGCTGTCCCCGGCTGCCGTACGTGCGCAAGTTCCAGCCATTGACTATGAAGATCAACTCATCCCGGTGCGGCCCGTAGAGCGAACTGCCCGCGTTCAGCTCCACCCTGCGCCGGACTTCCAGCCGTTCACGAAACCGTTCACTGATCTTCGCCGTGTCCGTCTCCAGGCAAGCAAGCGCATCAGCCTTCAATTCCTCGCCCTCGCGCAGCCGCTGGTAGTCCTGTTCAGAGTAGAGACCCGTATTAAAGCTCGGTAGGTAAACCAGATCCAACGACTCCTGCTGCTGCGAAATGTCAGCATGAACCCGGCGCGCAATCGGGGCCAGTTCAGTCAGATAAGTATGACGTCGGGCCAGCACCTGCGTTCCCAGCTCGATCAGCTGATCATCCCAGAATCCGAGCTGCGCCGCCGCCGAGGAGCCGTCCGTCTGCTCCCGTTCCTGCAGCTGTTTGAGCAGGCTGTTCCGCTGCGTGACGACCTTCTGGTAACGGGAAAGCGTTTGACAGTAGCGGCGGTCGATCTGGCACAGTGCAACGTCGATGTAACGACGGCGTTCACTCGGGCTGCCCGCGATCAGCGTCAAATCCTCCGGCAGAAACAGCACAGCCCGCAGATGGCCGATCAGGTCCATACTGCGCCGCGGCGCCCCATTCACCCGAATCTGCTTCGTGTAGTTAAAGCCGTCCCCGCGCAGCGTAAAAAGGATCTCAAGCGTCGTCAACTCCTCCCCCCGCATCACCTCCCCCCGGATACGGGCGTACGGGATCGGCTCCTCCGTCGCAGCCCTGTCCACCGCCTCCCGCTCTGCCCGCGCATGGCGCGACTTGCTCGTCGCCAGGTAGTAGACCGCCTCCAGCAGATTGGTCTTGCCCTGGCCGTTGCGTCCCTGCACAAGCGTTACCGGCGCGCCGAACGTAAGATCCAATTCCCGGTAGTTGCGAAAATGCTCCAGATGGAGCTGGGTAAGAAACATTGGTCAGCGATCAGTGTTTGGCACAGGCCGCTCGATACTATTCAGGTAAATACCAGCCTACCGTCTGCTTGCTGCGGCTGAACCACGTCTGCGCCACCCGTTGAATGTCGTCTGCAGTCACCGCCTCCAGGTTTGCCAGCCACCCGGCAAACCAGTCGCTGTCCGCGATCATCTCGCTGAAACCCAGCCAGTACGCCTGATTTGTCACACTCTCACTACTGTAGGCGAACTGCGCTTTGGTCTGCTTGATCGCTTTTTCCAGCTCCTCCGCCGTCACAGGCTCTTCCTGCATCCTTTCGATCTCAGCCCAGATCGCATCCTCCAACTCCTGGTGCGTGACCTCACGTGCAAGAGTAGCGCTGAAGCCGAAAAGATAGGGATCTATCGTTGGCATAAAGGAGGAAGAGACACCCACCGCCAGCTCCTTGTCCACCAGCGCCCGGTAAAGCCGGTTGCTACGATTGGAAGAGCCTCCCCCGAATAGCCCCATCCCTTTCGCCCCGCTCAGGATGCTGTCCAGCACCGTCAGCGCGAAGAAATCCGCATGCTGCGCCGCCGGCGCATGAAATGCCAAACCGAAATAGGATGTCTGATCCGTCCCCCGCAACACGATCCGCCGCTCGGCCCGTTGCTCCGGCTCCTCCAAACGCATCTCTGGCACAACAGGCCCCCCCGCCAGACTGCCAAAGTAGTGGTCGATCCGGTCGGCCATCTGCGCGCCGTCAAAATCGCCCACCGCTACTGCCACCGCGTTGGTTGGCGTATAAAACGTGCGGTAGTGCTCATAAAGATCGTCGCGGCCCATCGTCAGCAGATCATGCTTCCAGCCAATGACCGGGTGGCGATACGGGTGCGTCTGGAAGGCCGCCGCCTGCATCTCCGTATTCAGCAGCCAGCGGTAGCTGTTCTCACTGCCCTCCCGCTCGCTGATGATGACCGAGCGCTCCGATTCGGTCTCGTCCGCGTCGAAGATCGCATTGGCCATCCGGTCGCTCTCAACGTCCAGCGCCAGCTCGATTCGCTCAGCCGGAAAGGTCTCGAAATACGTCGTCCAGTCCTGCCAGGTCATGCCGTTGAAGGCGCCCCCGGCCCGCGCCACCGCCTTGTCGAAAGAGCCTTGCGGATACCTGTCCGTACCCTTGAAAAGCATGTGCTCCACCCAATGGCTGATGCCGGTGCCGCCCGGCATCTCGTTGCGGCTCCCCACCCTGTAAAAGATCCAGAAACTGGCGACCGGCGCCAGGTGGCTCTCCTTCAGAAGGACTTGCAACCCGTTGTCAAGGTCTGTCTTCTGCACACTGCCATTCTCCGGCGCACGCGCTGTGCTGTCTGCTGCCATCAGTCCTGGCTCCTCTTCTTGTCTGAACTATAAGAATCAATGCGTATGAAATCGGTGGTGATCCCTGCAGCAAAACCGCGGGCTTTCATTCTGAAGTGACCGCTTCACCCTGGGCCGCACGGTCCGCCCGTTTCTGTGCCTTTGTAAAATCGCTCCAGCGCAGCTGCTCGCGCCAGAAATAATATGCTCCAAGCAGCGTCACCGGAACCCATAGCGCTGCATGCAGAGTCAGAGTGTAGCCGGCGGCCAACTGGGGATCGATCCCGTAGGCGGAGAGCGTCTCAATCGCCGGCGTATCGAAAGTGCCAATGTAGCCCGGCGCAGATGGCAGCGTCGTCGCCAGATTCACGATGCCGTTGACCAACATCAGCGCCAGAAAGCTCACGCTGAACGTGAAAGCATGCATCACAAACCAGTACTTGACCGTCTCCATCAGCCACACTACGACACTTGTGGCAAAGATTAGAAGCAGGTCGCGGCCGCTCCGCAAACTGCCCAGACCAGCCATGAACCGCTCAAAATAGCCGTCGGTCCGTTCGCGGATTCTAGCCGGCAAGAAATGCTCGGCCACCCAGCCGTAAAGGACTGCGAGCCGCCGCGGGCGCACCGTAACCCAGATGAAAACCGCTGTTACAATCAGCAGCAGAAACGTCACAAAGACGACAAACCGCTGAAACATTGCTGGAATTGGTGCAAAGGGCAGGGCCAGGAAAACGAACAGCAACATCACCAGCCCGTCGAAAACGCGCTCGATTATCACCGTGGCCAAGCTGGAACTGACCGGAATCTCCTCCCGCTGCCACAAAACGTAGGCACGTATCACCTCCCCGGCGCGAAAGGGATATACATTATTTCCGAAATATCCGATGCACACCACCGGGAAAAGTCTGGCCAGAGAGACCGGTTTGAGGTGCCGCAGCATAAAGTGCCAGCGCCATGTGCGCGCCCACAATCCCACCATATAGACGGCCACGCCGGGAATAATCCACCAGAAGTTGGCCTGCCCCATCGTCCGCCATACCTCCGGCAGATGGAGGCCAGGCAGTACCAGATAGAGAAAAAAGAGGCTGATCAGTATCCCGATCAGCAACTGGGCCGCGCGTTTCATTCACTCCTCTTGGCGTCGCTTATCTCCCCATTATTCCACAGGTCGATGCCCCGCTGAAATCCGCCCCTATCCCCCGCAGTTCCCCCTAACCCCTGCAGTTCCCCCCTCCCTAAGCCGGACAAAAAAAGTGCCAGGCCAAACGGCCTGGCACGCAAAGGTAGACTTGCTGGACTGTCGTCGCCTGCACTATCCCGGAATGGGAAGCATCGCAGGCTGCACCGCCTCACCGAGAATCTCTTCCATCGCCATTACGTGGGCACATATGCTTCTGCGCTGAAACTCTTCGCAATCACAATCCCAGGAACCCTGATCATAGGAAACACGGTGATCAGAATTCTCCCCGTGAATCTTCACCTGCAGGTTGTTAACCCATAGGCGCTCGTCACGTTCTGCTGCGTACTGGCGGGCTTTGATGATACGGCTGGCAATCGCGTCCATTCTGTTTTCCTTTCTCTGGGGTGATTACCGCTGAGGAAAAAACACCGTTTCGAGACAGCTTCCCTAAAGATGCAAGTGAACGCAAAAAACAAAACCCCGACACAGCGCGTGCCCGGGTTTTTGCAGTCATTGCAGACAGTGCAACTCGATATGAATTCCGGCTACAGCCATCTAAAGTACAGGCGTTCACGCTCATCCTTGAGGGTCAACTGTCGTCTGACCGGCCCACGAACCATCCACTTGCGGATGGAACGGGTCCTTTTGTAGTGAAAACCTTCAGAGCCGTTACGTCTAGGGGGGCACGGCTGCCTACAGTATATGTTGAGGTCCACCTGCTGTCAAACGCCATATGGCCGCTTGCGACCCACCACAGGCCCCGCATCTCCTCAAAAACGTGGACAATTACTCTGGTAGGCCCCCATATGCCAACCCAAATGCCGCGCCAAACCGACGCAAACTGCCAAATGGACATTTTACCTACGATTTAGCTACGATCTGCCAAAAAGGTCCAATTCCCACCCGGAAGCATCCTACTCCACGTATATCTCGACCAGTTCCTCTTCATCGCGGACCTCCAGAATCTTGCCATGCAGCCCGGATCGCAACGCGTTGCGTACCGCCTCTACGTCCAGTTCAGCCACATCCGGTACGAATCGCGCCCCGACGGCCAACCCCATGTTGACCAGCCCCAACGGGATCGTCATATTCACGCGCGTCTTGCCGCTCCTCGTATCCGAGACGCGTAAGCGCAGCCAGCGCCCCTCTCCGTCCGCGCTCTTATCTGTTGTCCCCCGCTGGCGGCGGGCCTGCTTACCACCTTTATCGCTCTTCCCCAGCGCGGCCAACAGACGCGCGCCCTCTTCCGCGCTTATCTTGCCGTCTTCGATCAGTTTCAATACCCGCATTCGCTCTTCAGCTGTAGCCATATCAACCTCTTCCTGAAACTAATGCCATCGCCCTCTTCTGCATCCGCCGCACAGGTCTCCGGCCCCTGACCCCCGCATTTCCCCCCTCTAATACTGTCCCAGCAAGCCGCGTCTGCGAGCTACCCTTTCACCCCAGAGAAAAACACCCCATCCGACCACGAGAAAAATGACCGAATGCCCTATCAGCCAAACCAGACTGCCGTCCTGCCACACGCTGGCCAGCGACAGGTTGTCCAGCATCACTCGCCGCAACACGTCGATTCCCTGTGTCGTGGGCAGGCTGCGGGCGAAAGTCTCCAGCCAGACCGGCATGCGTTCTACCGTCAGGAAGGAGCCGTTCAGAAACAGCAGCATATTCGTAAGCAAATTGCTCAACGCATTTACCTGTTTGAAGACCAGGGTTGCCCCTCCCAGCAAAAACGCAAAGCCGTAAAGCCCGGAGATGGTCAATGCAAAAATAGGCGCGCCTTCAATCCGAACGGGAATCCGAATTCCCAGTACCAGCATCAGAATCCCGCCAACCAGAATGACCATTGCGCTGCTCACCAGCAATGAAGCCGCCGAACGCCCCGCCAACAGCAGACCCGACGGTAGCGGGCTCATGTACATCTGCTCCAGCGTTCCTGTCTGCGTCTCCTCGCGGATACCCTGGCTCATGTCCCCGATCGCGAAAGCCGCGAAAAACCAGGTAAGATATCCCAACAGCGCCGGCGCCATCTGCTCCGGCGCCGGGCTGCCGCCGGAGACGAAAAAGCTGATGCCGATAAACAAAAAGCCAATCATGAATGTCTCGGTCAGAAAGTTGAAACGGTAGGACCAGAGCAAAATGATGCGCTTGTAGCATTCATTCAGCAGGACCGTTCCCGGCATCAGCACCGTTCTAGTCATCAACACTGTGTCAGCCTCCGATTTCGCTGATGGCACGACTGTAGCTTCCGTTCTGCTCCACCCCACTGTCCTGCCAGGGGGCCTGGTCCGCCCGTTCGACCAACTCGATAAAGATTTCCTCCAAATTCGGCTCAGCCGGCGTGACGCTGACCAGGTCCAGCCCGGCCCGGCGCGCCCAGTCAACCAGGTCGAAGACGGAGAGTTCCTCGCTGACCGCACCGGCCAGAACCGTATGGCCGTTCTCTTGGCTGGCGCTAAAGCCCGGCATCATCTCCACGTCAGCTGGAATGATGCTGCCCCGCAGCCGAATCTGATAGAATTCCCGGCGAAACAGGTCAAGTAGCTCTGTCGTGGGACGGTGGGCCAGCAACCTCCCCCGACTCATTATCGCCACCCGGTCACACAGATTCTCTGCCATGTCCAACTGATGCGTGGTCAATACCACCGTCTTACCGCGCTCCTTTGTCAGTTGCGAAATCCACTCCCGTACCGTACGCGAGGCCTGAACATCCAAGCCCAGGGTAGGCTCGTCCAGCAACACAATCGGCGGGTCAGCGATAAGCGCCGCCGCAATCGCCACCTTCTGTTGCATGCCCCGGCTGTACTCCCCCACCGGATCTTTGCGCCGCTCCCATAAATCCAGCTCCCGCAACAGCTGTTCCGCCCTGGCCTTAAGTATCCTGCCTGACGTGACCCCCTTAATGCGGCCAAAGTAGAGCAGGTTCTGCCACGCATTCATCCGCCAGTAGACATTGCGCGTCCCTTCCAGCACCGCCCCAATCTGCTGCATCGCCTGCCCGCGCTGCCTGCGCACGTCGTATCCGTTCAGCCGAACCGTGCCGGTTGTCGGCTGCACCAGGCCGCACGCCATCTTAATGGTGGTCGTCTTACCCGCACCATTGGAGCCCAGAAAGCCGAAAACCTGGCCAGGCTCCACCGTTAGATCAAGCTGGCTGACCGCTTCAATGTCATCGCTGCCGCGGCCCCGGAATATCTTGCTTAGAGACTCGATTTCGATCGCTGCTTTCATCCCATTTCCCAAAAGAGTGCAAATCCTGTTTGATACACATCCTGTGCAAGAGGTTTACTAACTAAGTCGCGCCCAAACTGCAAGTTCCAAAATCTGACGCAATTCAGTCAAACCCAATCACCAGTAACCCTTCTTTGTCACGCTTTTCCTCCTTTATCCGCAGCAGTTCCACAGCCATACATGAATCCAGAAAACGACTCGGCGTGATCCCCTGCGAACGGCGGCTCTGCTCGATAAATCGGAACGCCTGTGACCAGCTCAACCTCTGCCTGAAGAACGCGCCGATCAACGGCACGGGAATCGGGATGCGCACATCCACCGCCCCAGTCTTTTCGCCGGCCTTCCATTCGTAAACATAGATACGCAGCCAGAGAAAGAGCGCACGGCGCAAAAACGTGACGTACGCCTGTTGGTTGCCATCCCGGACCTGCCGCACGATCTCCGCCAGTTCCGCCTGGTTGCCGCCCCCTGCCTCCGCCAGCTCCCCATCTCCGCCACCCACAATCGCCGACGAAGCGCGAACCGGCAGCTTCTTCCCGCCATCCTGACTATCTTTGTCCATTCTTTTCCTCCATCTTCATCTGGTGTCAACCCGGCACAGGCTGCCAAAGCTATGGCGCCTGCCTGCCCAGCGCATCCAACAACTCCTCAGCCTCGGCAGCCGTAATCTTGCCCTCCGCCAACATGCGCAAGACAGCCAACCGTTCCTCCTCGGAAACCGGCTCATCGTCATGCCCGCTCTCTAAGTCAATATCCAGATCCACGTCAACATCCACATCTACATCGTCGAACTCAGACCGCACCCGCTCATCTCGCGTGGCAGAGCCGGCCGCAGGTTCATCCGAGTCGAAGCTGAAGCTCCAACTGCTGGCGCCTTCCCAGTCCCCTTCCGCAACTCTCTTTCCCGCCACCCGCATTTTACGGCGCAGCGTTTTGCTCAAAGAGCGGGCTATGCGGCGCTGTGCCCGGGCGGCCTTTCGTTCGCCGCGCGCGCCTCTGTCCTCGCCAAGACCCTCCAGCTCCGCGCCGGCTTCAAGATGCACGTCGCCCCCGGCGACAAGAGAAAAGTCACTCTTTCCAGCGCCCACGCGGAACGTATGCACGCCCGGCCCGCGCGCAACCATCGATGGCCCCCCCTCGACTGTAAGCGAGCCGCCGCAGACAGCCTTGATAGAGGCTCCTTCGTTCCCATCCAAACGACAGCCTACATCCCCGCCGGCTGTCACTGTCACGTTTCCGGTTACAGTCGACAACTGCGCGTTGCCACCGCATTTTGCCGACAGCGAACCGCCGCATCCCTCCACCACCAGGTCGCCGCCCACACCGCCCAGCGAAATCGCGCCGCCTACCTCGCGTAGCGTCGCCTGCCCGTTCGCCTTCTGACACGCCAGCGCTCCGCGGATGCTCTCGGCCGTGAAATTGCCCATCACCCGCCGCACCGCGACCTCGCCCGCGTCCTCGAGATGCAACATACCGTTGACCTGGTCGCAGGCAACCTTTCCCTGCACACTCCGCAATGATACGCTGCCAAGCACCTTGTCGATCGCAGCCGCACCGTCAACGTTGATGACGTCGACATTGCCGTTCCCCTTTTCGACGACAACGTTCCCACCGGCGTTCAGCACATTAACGTCGGCGCATGCCCGCTTGACCCGAACGGCGGATACGTTCTGCAAATTCAAACGCCCCACAACCGTGGCGATCGAGATTCCCCCGCCAATGTCCTGGGCTGTTACATCCCCTTGCGCCCGCTTTCGCACCTGCACTTCGCCCGCTACGTCTGCCAGGTTCACCAGCCCCGCCGCGCTCCCAATCTTCACCGTGCCCACATCCTCCACCAGCAGATCGCCAGCAGCCTGAACCATTTCCAGACCGCCCTGTAGGTTGCTCACATTCACCTGTCCCCCAGCCTCGATCTCCACCTGTTCACTCGACTGCGGCAGCCGCACAGCCAGGGAAGATCCAGCACTGATCTCGATCCGCTCCGCCCCGGCGTTCACGACCGGCTCACCACCCTGGCCATCCACCTCAATTAGCGCCTGCTCCCACCCCTCGACGCGCACATCTCCTCCACACTGGATGCGTACGCGCGGGTTCGGAGATTCCGGTTCCACCTGTATCCGGTCAGTCATCTCACACCCCTTATCTGCGTGCTAATATTGCCAATCGGTAAGACATCGCAACTCTATCCGCCCTGCAACTGCTCCATCGCCGCTTCATAGCTTATTTCGCCTGCCTCCAACTGTTCCAGGACCTGCCGCCGCGCCTTCTCCGGCAGCGGCGCCGGCTCATCCCGGCCCGGCTCATACCCCATCGCCCGGATCATCTCATGCAGCCGCCCCCGCAGCGTCGGGTAGGAGAGCCCCAGCTCCTCCTCCATCCGGTTGAACTTCCCCTCACAGCGGACAAAAGTCGCCGCGAACGCCAGCTGCTCCTGCGTCAGCCCGGCAAAGGGCGTCTCGACCTGAAAGCGCCCTTCTACGCGGCTGTCGCACTCGCGGCAGAAAAAGCCCGTGACCGTCAGATCTTTCGCCTGGCAGATCGGGCATGCGGTCGGTAGTGGATTCATAGTGTCTGCTCCATCCCGTTATGTCTCGGATAATCGGCCAGAGCCAGCCCGGCCTCTGCCCGTCGATAACGCCGCTGGAGAGCAGTACCCATCGCAACCAGCCACGCCCCTAAACGCGTAAACAGCCACTCCTGCCAGCGCGGCGCCCGCCGGTACGGACGAAGCCCATGATACGTCCTGGCCTCCGACATCAGCTTCTCCCTTCGCAGCGTCGCTTCCAATGCCATCCGTTCAGCAAACATTCTAAGTCCTCACTTCCATTTTCTAACCAGATTTCATCACATTATCAAGATAATACTTCATAATATTCAATATGTCAATAGTCTTTTTCCATTTTCTCAATAAATCTGTTGAATTCATCAAGATTCTATCCGTTTTAAGCATTTGCCTGCAGTTAGGAGCTGCAAACGGCCGCGAATTGCTCCTGGAGTGGTCGTCTTACCCGCATAGGTCTGCCCCTTGCCTATCTGCTATACTGAACCCCCAGACCCGCCTGCGTTTTTCCCTGAATCTTAACGACGCCAATCTCCTTGATGCCGCCTGCCTTCTGAGCATCCTTCGCTGCTTTGTCTTGGCGTATCGTCATTTCACCCAAGCTAAAGTATTGGCCGGTGTCAAGCCTCTCAGCAAAAGAGAAGAGGAAAATGGACAGTTCCAGCGCATCCGGTGACGCGGCAAAGCATCCAACCATCCGCGTCGGCGTACTCGGCCTCGGCCAGGGCCGCTCCCACCTGCGCGCCTTCCAACTCCTTGAAGGTGCCACAGTCGCCGCAATCTGCGACCAGGATGAAAGCCTCGCCGAACGTGTAGCGCACGAATTCGGCGTCGACAAGCGCTGCCCCACCTACGACGCCATGCTCGAAGACCCCACCATCGATCTCATCGTCGTCGCCACACCCGACCATCTCCACGGCCAGCACGCCATCATGGCGCTCGAAGCCGGCAAGCACGTCCTCTCCGAGATCCCCATGGCGACCACACTGGCCGAATGTGAACGCATCATAGAGCTCACCGACCGCCATGGCCTCAAATACCACATGGGCAACCAGGTCCGCTACGCCTTCTGCCTCCGCGACGTGCAGAAAATGATCCGGAAAGGCGATCTCGGCGACATCTTCTACGGCGAGGGCGAATACCTGCACACCATGGACGAAATCGTGGCCCACCGCCCGCCCGACCACTGGCGCATCCATCCCCAAACGCCCCAGACTACCCTCCTCGGCGGCGGCCCCCACGCCATCGACACCCTCCGCTGGCTCATGGGCGTCGACTTCGTCGAAGCGCAAGCCTACCACGCCCAACAGCCCTCCCGTTGGCAGACAACGCACACAACCGTCGCTATTTTCAAAGCCAGCAACGGCGCCGCCGCCAAGGTGACCGTATCCTACGGTATGGTGCGCCCCTACTGCCTATACTACTCCGTCTACGGCAGCGCCGGCTCCTTCGAACGCACCCGCGACCAGGGCGGTGCCGTCGAGGATACGATCAACTTTCACTTTCACGACAGAATAGCCGGCGCCCGCCGCATGGCGCCCGTAACCGTGCCCAACTGGAGCAACCCCGCCATCCAGCGCCGGCACGCGCTCGGACACGGCACCATGGAGATCGAACAGGCCCAGCAGTTCCTCCATGCAATCATCGCCGACGAAGAACCTGCCATCGGCCCCCGCGCCGCCGCCCGCTCGATCGCCGCTGGCATCTGCGCCCTTCAGTCCGCCCAACATGGAGGCGGCCCGGTCGCCATACCCGCTTTCGATTGACATTCATTACTTCTGGCAACGATATAAAGGCGCCCTTCGTGCCACGCGCTAAAACCAGACAGCCCACATCCTGAGAACGAGGCTCCAACAATGCTCCTGTTCCACAATGCCGGCGAAGCCCGCAGCCGCTACAGCTACTATCTGGCCGAGATCCTGCGCATGGAAGGGTTCGTTGATTTTTCCGAAGAGGATATCAGCGCGCTGGACGGAAATTCCCTGGCCCAACACGATCTCGTAATCCTGCCGCGCGCCGCGCTCAGCCGCGCCCAGATGGAACAGCTGGTCGATTATGTGCGCCATGGCGGCCGGCTCATAGCCTTTCAGCCCGAGCCGCAGCTGACCGAAGAATTGGACCTGCGCCCTACCTACCGCGGCCTCGATGGCGGCCTGCTGCACATCGACACCCGTCATCCCGCCTTGCAGGGCTTGAGCAGCGAACCGGTCCAGGTCCTGACGCCCGCAGTCGAGTGGTCGCTCGACACCGCAACAGCCGCAAGCGAGCTGGCCGCCATCCGCCCCGCCGTGAACGGAGCAGTAGAGGGTACACCCGCCATCGTATCGGTAGCCGTAGGACGCGGCGCGGCAGTCCTGTTTTCCTATGACCTTCCCCACACCGTCGCCCGTCTGCGCCAGGGCAACCCCGACCACGTTGATCTCTGTTTTGCCGGCCTCGACGGCATCTACCGGCCCAGCGAACTGTTTGTAGGCCAGCTGCCCACGGAGCAAATGCTGATCCCGCAGGCCGACCTGCACAGCGCCCTGCTCGCCCGCCTGATCGAAGAGCTCGCGCCCCGGCCGCGGCTCTGGTACTACCCCAAACCCGAACAGACCAGCGTCCTGATCATGACCAGCGACGACGACTGGTCTACCTTGCCCCAATTCGAAACACTGCTCGACGGGCTGCGCAGCAGGCAGGCCCGCTGTACCTTCTACGTCGTTCCCAATACCAATCTGACTCGCGACCGCATCGAGGCCTGGGAAGCCGATGGCCATACCTTCAGCGTCCATCCCGCCCTCGAGGCCGACACCGTCCGCGAAATGAAAATCGAGGAGCCGCAAAGCGCTCTCGTCGGACCGATGCTGGCCGAAAACTTCGAGCGCCACCAGCGGGAGTTTGGACGCCCCGTGCGTACTGTTCGCCATCACGCAGTGCGCTGGCGAGGCTATGTCGACGCCGCCCGTGATCTCTCCGGGTTAGGTGTGCGCATGGACCTGAACTACCTCGCAGTATCGCCTTTTCTCGGCTATATGTGCGGCTCAGGACGCCCCCTCCGCTTCGTCGACCAGGACGGCGCCGTCATCGACTGCTTCCAGCAGCCCACCCACTGGACTGAGGAGTGTCTCATCCACCCCGAATTCGTTTTCAGCTTCAAATGGGACGTCGAACGCGCCCTCAAAGAAACCGGCGATATCATTCGCCGCGCCGCCCGCCGCTACTACACGCCCGTCGCGCTCAATTCCCATCCCGTCAGCTTCGCCACCTATTCCAGCCCCCTCATCGAAGGCAACTGGGACACCGCCGTAGCAGAGGGCGTGCCCATTCTTTCTGCCGACGACTGGCTCAACTGGACCGAAAGCCGCAACCAGGTCCGTATCGAACTGGACCCCGCAGGAGGAACGCTGCACGCGGCCTCTTCCTTGCCAGCAGTGACCCTCCTCCTGCCGCCCGCGCTCGAACTAAACCTAGGCGGTGGTCGGACCGGCGCACACGAACGCTGGGGCCGCCGCTACACAACGATCACCTTCAGCGATCTGTCCGCAGGAGTTCCCTGTCGATTCGACTATTCCAGAGGGGAAGGTACCAATTGAAGATAACGCAAATCGAAACAATCCCAGTCAACGTCCCCATCAGCCCTGAAAGGGCTATCCGCGGCGGTCGCGGCGGCCATACCGAGTCCCCCTTCCTCCTCGTCAGAGTCCACACCGACGCCGGCATCGAAGGCCTCGGCGAGGTCTCCTGTACCCCAATCTGGAGCGGCGAAGACCAGGTAACTGCCGCCCACTTCATCAACCGCATTCTCGCGCCCCTGCTCACCGGCCAGGACCCAACCGAAATCGAGCGCCTCATGGCCGCCGTCAACGCCGCCGTCGCCAACAACCCCTTCACCAAGGCAGGCTTGGAAATGGCCCTCTGGGACATCCTCGGTAAGGTCGCCGGCCTGCCCCTCTACCGTCTCCTCGGGGGACCGGTACGCGATAGTGTAAAAACAAAATTCTCAGTCTCCGGGCTTGCGCCCGATCAGGCCGCCGCCATCGCCGCCTGGGCCGTCGACCAGGGCTTCGACACCATGAAGGTCAAAGTCGGCCTC
>Ga0209022_1002598_pt1 | contig 14422 bp, 12 predicted proteins | sample PinacodermPK_FD_187300 | JGI IMG/M metagenome (GOLD analysis project Ga0209022, IMG submission 187300) | Host-associated microbial community of the marine sponge Aplysina aerophoba from Gulf of Piran - sponge pinacoderm, lysed by proteinase... | ecosystem: Host-associated > Porifera > Sponge >...
CACCCTCTGATGGGCTAATGGTTATTTTCCCATTTATGGTCCCCGTCACGGGGTCGTTCTCTGCTATGGTAATCATACGAGGAGCTTTTCCAAACACCGCCTCTAATTGACAATCCCCTTCAACCACGAACTCCGCTTCAACATCTGTAGCATCTTCAAGGGCAGGACAATCTTCACTTCTCCATTCACCAAACTGATAGCCCTTGTCAGGGGTTGCTGTCAAAGTAGATGTCTCTCCATAGACTATAGATAATTCCTCATCAACCTGCTGTCCGTCTCGAAACACACTACCTCCCTCAGAAGATGTCGCCGTAATGGTATAGCTTACTTTTTCAAAAACCGCTCCCAGTGTACAATCAGATACCAGAGTAATCACTATGCTCAATTCATCGCTATTTAATTCTCCACAGCTTCCAGACCAACTCTTGAAGGCATAATGCTCATTGGCTGTAGCAGTAACCACTACTTCATCACCATGATCAACTGTTGCAGATGGGGTGATGCCTATTTCCCCATTCTCGTTCTCTTCTATCGTAATGGTACGAGGGGCTTTGGTAAAGACTGCTTCCAAACTACAATTACCTGCAACAGTGAAGGTCACTTTGTTGTTGACGGCTATAAGGTCAGAACATTCGCTACCCTCGGACGGTGTCCATCCGCTTAACTGATAGCCTTCTTCAGGCTCTGCAGTAAAAGACGCTACTTGTCCAAACTCTCTTGACAATTCCCCCTCATTGACACTGCCTCCATCGGTTGAACCGGCGGTAATGCTATACTTGATCTTCTCAAACTCAGCTCCAATCTGACAATTCTTGGAAGCGGTGATGGTGATTTCTGTATTGTCTGAACCAAAACTACCACAATCGCCTGTCCATTGCTTTAATTGATAGTGCTCTTGGGCAGTGGCAGTAACGGTCACCGACTGACCACCATCTACACTTTGACTAGAGGTTATCGAACCGCCAACACCAGTAGATGTGGCGATGGTAAACTTAGCCAATACCGGCTCAATAGGTGCTGTGGGCGTATCTTCATCATTACACGAAAATAACAGAAGTAGCGCTACTACGGAAACAAATAATGGAAATGGAAAGATTCTTAATCTCATCGGATAGTTTATTTAATAGATTTGTTGATGTTTATAATCGATTGTAATGTAATGGATGAAATCCCCTCAAAACGGATAGGTGAAAAATCATAGGATGTAGTTACCCCCCCCCATATTGGAGTTTGAAAATTCGGGGAATAGAGGCTCCATATCCTTCCCTATAGAAAGGATAAAGCAAGCATAAGAAAGCATACCCTAAAAGAGTAAGCTCTTCAAAAAAATAGTTGAACTGAAACTGGAAAGGATTTACCCGATCCCTATTCCAAAATAAATGGGGGGGGGTAATTACATTAAAGAAGATACGGTCTATTGCCAATCTATTACAAGATAACAACCGGGTAGAATCAGAAAGTATATTTCTCAATTAAGTAATATATGTGACGCAGTTACAGTGGGGCAAATGTACAAATTTTTATTAAGAGAGTATCCATATCGTTGAAATCTGTCCTACCAGCAAATTTATTTGTTTAAGATCTACTCCTAAAGTTGCATTAGTTACTTGAGTCTGCATAATAAAATGGTCTCATTGACTTGAGTCTTTTATTAAATGACGATATTTTGAAGCGAATTTTTTTAATCGAGGTATTGATACTCTTTTCACATATGGATGGTTGGGATTTTTCTTCTCAAAATCTTGATGATATTCTTCCGCATAATTAAATTTCTCAAAAGGCAGAACTTCTGTAACAATAGGATTTTTAAAGATTTTTTGTTCTAATAATACATCAATATAGTTTTCGATGATTTCTTTTTCTTTATCTGTTTGATAAAATGCAATTGATCGGTACTGAGGACCCTTATCTGGACCTTGACGGTTAAGAGTAGTGGGATCATGAGATCTAAAGAAAACTTCAACAAGTGTTCGGAACGATATCACCTCAGGGTCATAATGTATTTCTACGCTTTCGGCATGACCAGTCTGACCAGTTCCAATTGAAGAATATGTTGGACTTTCTGTGTACCCACCGCTATAACCAGAATAGACCTGATCAACTCCTTTCAAGCTTTCAAAGATCAGTTCAACACACCAAAAGCAACCTGAAGCGAAATAAGCTTTTTCGCTATTTTGAAAATTCTCGTGGTAAGAATTCTCAACGTCAAATGAAACGAGAAATGAATAGTGTACAGAAAGAAACAATAATAGAAAGAACAACTTTGAGAATTTCATTTTCAATATAAATTTAGGATGGTGATTTTTGACAATTAAACATCCAATGAATACCAAATTTATCAATGAGTTCTCCGTAATGAGCATGCCAGAATTGTTCTTCTATTGGCATTAAAATTTTACCATCGTCAGATAATTTTTCAAACAATTCTCTCATTCTATTTAGGTCTGTGAAATTCAAACTTAAAGCAATTTTATTTCCAGATTGAGTTTTGTCTATATCAGCTATCATTAAAAAAGGGTGTCCATCTTTAGACAATTCAGAGTGTAGGATCCAGGATTTCTGAGTTTCTGGAACTTGAAGAGGAGAATTTCCGTAGGTGTTTATAAAAGAACATTCAAGTCCAAGTGTGCTCGTATAAAACTCAATTGCCGATTTAGCATTTCCATTTAATAGAATGAATGGGTTAAGAAGCATTAATGATTTTATGCGAAGAAACGAAATTAAACAATCAAAACTAATTTCTATAGAAGATCTATTTGACCTAGCATATAAAAAAGATTAACCAGCAACAAATCAAAGACGAGATATATCCAGAACTTATTGGTAAACAGCAAGACTGATTAAGATAGCAATCCTCATTTTCTAAAACAAGGAATTATAGAGGATTATTAATAAATTCCAACCAGTTTTCAGCATAGGTATCCCAGCTGTATTCCTTTTTGACATTCAAGATATTCCTTTTAAAACGATTGATATTATTGGACTTTAGAGCACGTTGAATTGTGTTTCCCAGGTCTATAGGAAAGTTATTTGAAGTAAAACCTGAACCATCTTTATTAACAATTTGACTCAGACCTTTTGCATTACTAATAACTAATGGCAATGAATAATGATAAGCTAATGAAATCACGCCGCTTTGGGTAGATGAACGATAGGGTAGTACCAATAGATCTGACGCAGAAAATAAAAGTTGAGTTAACTGATCATCAGCATAATTAAAATTTAAATTGACTCTTTTTTGAAGACGATACTTAGTGAGAATCTTTCTGTAATGCGATTCGTTTTGATAACAATCTCCAACAACTTTTAGCTCAATACAATCAGAATAAAGTGGTTCTTCTCCAAATGCCTTTAACAAGAGATCTAATCCTTTATATTTTCTGATAATACCATAAAAAAGAACAATTCGGGCATTGATATTCCAACCAAGTTGATTTCGAGCAAAATTCTTGTCTACTCTTTTTGGCAGGTCTGAGGCTATTGGATGGTTTTGAAACCAAATAGGTTTCGAATTAACCTTATTGGCAATCTGTTCAGCCACATTTTCAGATAGAGTAGTGAATTTATGGATATGCTTGGAAAAATATCTGTTTAACAAAGAATCAAAAATTCTTTTTTCATGACCAATCCAATTATCAACTAAAGCAATTTTTAAAATACCTGGTTCAAGCGATTTTAAAATCGAACCATAGCAAGGAGCTAATAAAGGAGAATAGTATCTGAAGACAATTACATCAGGGCGTATTTTATTTAGACTTCTTGCTACTTTTTTCCAATTAAGAAAATTGTATGAATGAATTATTCTATAGACTTTTAGATCCCCTTTTGGTTGATTAAAATCAAACTGAGAACTTCCGGAAAATAAAATTTTTGGATAAAGGTGTGTAAAAGTCCAGATGTATACTTTGTTGCCTTTTGCACTTAATGATTGGGCAAACTGGCTCTGGGTTTGAGAAATACCTCCCCTGAATGGATATGCTGGTCCGATAAGAACAATTGTAGATTTTTGAGCCACTAAGCAAATCTAAATGGAATACAAGAAAGTTTAAACTAAACCGGTTTTATGAACCATTTTCAAGAACCCAGGATCCTGATTCAATCAATGGAATAGCACGTTTGTATTTCATACTTTTTACTTCACCGGAAGATACATTAGTTAACTGAACAAGTTCGTTTCTTCCGATTTTTTTGGTCTCCCTAATGACCGTTTCTACCTTTTGGGGTTGATTTTGAGATTGTTGTCCGGCTTGTTTGTTTATCTCAGCCATCTGTTGGGAGTTAAGAGTCTTGTCTTTCGTCTCTCTGTAATTTTGTCTTCTCTGGGTTCTAGTTGCTTCTTGAATATTTTCATTTGGTTGTATGGGAATAGTACCTTTAATCAGAAACGAGGCAATTTCTTTGTTCAAATCATTAATCATTGTTTTGAAAAGCTCGAATGATTCAAATTTATAAATCAAAAGAGGATCCTTTTGTTCATGTACAGCTAGCTGTACCGACTGTTTTAATTCATCCATCTTTCTGAGGTGATTTTTCCATGATTCATCAATTAAGGCAAGGGAAATCTTACATTCAATTTCTTCAACTAAATTTTCTCCCTTTGATTCATATGCCTCTTGTAAATCAGAAACGATGTTAATTGTTCTTACCCCATTTGTAAAAGGAATAATTATTCTCTTATAGCTGCGGGATTTATTTTCTACTATATTTTTAATTACTTGGTAGGCCATGGAAGTATTGATACGGACCCTCTGGTGGTATCTTTCCAAAACACTATTATATAGCTGGCTTGTTAAACTATTTTCAGATTCTTTCTCAAAAGTCTCTTTATCAATTGTTGGAGTCAGCGCAAAAGTGCTGATAATTGCGTATTCAAAATCACCATAGTCATTACTAGGTTTTGTAGCCATAATGACTTCTTCGCATGTATCGTAGATGAGATTTAGAATGTCAAACTTAAGACGTTTGCTTTCTAAGGCATGTTTTCTTCTTTTGTATATAACTTCCCTTTGGGCACTCATCACATCATCATATTCAAGTAGTCGTTTCCTTATGCCAAAATTATTTTCCTCTACTTTCTTTTGGGCGCGTTCAATAGATTTGGTCATCATGGAATGTTGAATAACTTCGCCTTCTTTGAGACCCATTCTGTCCATTATTTTTGAAACTCTTTCTGATCCAAAAAGCCGCATCAAATTGTCTTCTAGTGAAACGTAAAATTGAGAACTTCCAGGATCTCCTTGTCTTCCGGATCTTCCTCTTAATTGTCGATCTACTCTTCTTGAATCATGTCTTTCAGTTCCTACTATAGCCAATCCACCTGCCTTAATTACTTCTTCATTTAGTTTGATGTCGGTCCCTCTACCAGCCATATTGGTAGCAATTGTGACAACACCCGGAATACCTGCTTGGGCGACAATATCGGCTTCTTTTTTATGAAGTTTTGCATTCAATACGTTGTGATTAATCCTTCGTACCGTCAACATTTTACTAATTAATTCGGATATTTCTACTGATGTGGTTCCGATTAAAACAGGACGACTTTTATTTGATAAGTCAGTTACGTGTTCAATCACAGCTTTGTACTTTTCGCGCTTGGTTTTATATATCAGATCATTTTCGTCTTTCCTAAGAATTGGTTTATTTGTAGGTATTTCTACCACATCAAGTTTATATATCTGCCAAAATTCACCTGCTTCGGTACTGGCTGTTCCAGTCATTCCAGACAACTTGTGGTATTTTCTAAAATAATTTTGGAGTGTAATAGTTGCAAAAGTTTGGGTTGCTGCTTCTACCTTTACATTTTCTTTGGCCTCAATTGCTTGATGCAATCCATCTGAATATCGTCTTCCCTCCATAATTCTACCAGTTTGTTCATCAACTATTTTCACCTTATTATCCATCACCACATATTGGGTATCTCTTTCGAAAAGCGTATAGGCTTTTAACAATTGATTCATTGTATGGATACGTTCGCTTTTTAAATCGAAATCTTGAAATAGCTTTTGTTTCAATTTAGCTTTCTCCTCTTTGTCATTATTTTGCTGTTCTATATTAACAATCTCAACACTAATATCTGGCAAAACGAAAAAGTTCTTGTCTTGATTGTCTTTTGACAGAAATTCTATTCCTTTTTCAGTGAGGTCGATCTGATTGGTTTTTTCTTCGATTACAAAATAAAGTTCGGCATCAACTTTTGGCATTTCCCGATTATTATCTTGCATATAAAAGTTTTCAGTCTTTTGAAGTAATTGTCTATTACCTTCTTGACTCAGAAACTTAATTAGGGCTTTATGTTTTGGAAGCCCCCTATGAACTCTTAAAAGAAGGAGTCCACCTTGTTTGGTATCTCCATTTTTAATGAGGGTACGGGCTTCAGAGAGAACAGAATTCAGAAGGGCTCGTTGTTTGGTAACTAGTGAGGTTACCTGACCCTTCAAATCATCAAATTCTTGTCTATCGTCAGTCTGGGTTGGACCGGAGATAATCAGGGGGGTTCGGGCATCATCAATTAATACTGAATCCACCTCATCCACAATAGCATAATTGTGTTTACGTTGAACCAAATCTTCAAGAGAATGGGCCATATTATCTCTGAGATAGTCAAAGCCGAATTCATTATTTGTCCCATAGGTGATATCTGCTTGGTAGGCATTTCTACGCTCGGGGCTATTGGGTTTATAATGATCAACACATTCCACTGACAATCCATGAAACTGAAATATTGGAGCCATCCAGGCACTATCTCTTTTAGCTAGATAATCATTAACTGTTACAATATGGACTCCATTTCCAGGTAGGGCGTTTAGATAGACAGGTAGGGTAGCGACAAGGGTTTTACCTTCTCCGGTTTGCATTTCAGCAATTTTACCTTGATGTAAAACAATGCCACCTAGAAGCTGTACATCGTAATGTATCATATCCCATTTGATGGGTTTTCCGGCTGCATCCCATTGGCTATGCCATATGGCTATTTCATCATCAAGCTCAACATAATCATGTTTAGCCGACAAGACGCGATCAAAAGGGGTTGTTTTTACTTTGATTGTTTCGTTATGGTAGAATCTTACAGCAGTTTCTTTTATCAGAGCATAAGCTTGTGGCATAATTTCAGATAATACAGCATCAACCGCATTTTGCATCTGAAGTTCACTTGCATCAATTTCTTGATAAATACTTTCTTTTTGAGTTAAATCATCAGTCTTGGTTACTTGATGAGTCAGTTCTTCTATTGTTTGAAGAAAAGGATTTTTGGCATCTTGGATTTTATCTTTAAATTCTTTAGTCTTATTTCTGAGTTCATCAGGTGAGCATTTTTCAAAAGTGGTTTGATAAGATTTAATTTTTTCAACTAATGGCCATAGCCTAGACAAATCTTTTTTGGTCTTATCTCCAACAAAAATCTTTAAAAATGAACTGAGCATTACAACAAATTAAATGCTTTCATATATTCTACAATAATTTCAAACTGACTTTTCATTCGGATTTTCTGATAATTTCTTCAAGTTAATTTACTGAAAAAATCATGTTATTCTAAAGCATCATTTGAACTATAAAGAAAAAGGCACAATGACTTGAGGGTGTCAATGGATGAAGTCAGTTTATTGAAGCGTATTATCAACCGATTTATTTCTTATAGATAACATTATACTTCGAATATAATAGTTTCAGGATAGAAAGCCATGAAAATACTGTAAGTCTATTTGGTGGTAATGTTTAACCACGTAGAAAGATAAAAATAAAGATGAAATTAGATTAAATCAATATTCATCTTCATTCCAGAGGTAGTCTTCTTTAGAGGGAAAGTCAGGCCAAATTTCTTCTATAGAGTCATAGTACTCTCCTTCATCTTCCATTGCTTGAAGGTTCTCGACAACTTCGAGTGGCGCTCCTGTACGAATGGCATAATCAATTAACTCGTCTTTGGTAGCAGGCCAGGGAGCGTCGCTCAAATAAGATGCTAATTCTAATGTCCAATACATATTTTTAAATTTTTGCAAAACTACAATATTTAAATCATAGAAAATCATTTGTTTGTCTTTTTTGAACGGAAATAATTTTTGGGGTTTATACGTTATCTTGCAGTTGTGTCATAATATTGAGAATATCTCAAGTAATATCAAATTAGGACAATAGACAATTATTTGGGACCTTCAATTTTTTTTCAATATATTTAGGTAGTTTACTCTATTTTCCCTTTACCCGGCGCTTCTGAAACACATTAAAAGGACAATAAAAAGAGATTCTAACTTACGACTCTTGGAGATAATCGTTCTCTTGAATTAGTAAATCATATAAAGGCTGATTGACCAGAAGAGAATCTCCTTCAATCTTCTTAACCTTTAGTAATCCATGCTTGATTAAATATGTCACCATGATTTTGGTTTGATTTTGGTTCAATCCCTCAAAATTTGATTTCCTACAGAAGGGGTAATAATAAATTGTATTCACCACATTCTCTATTTGATTTTCATTAAGGATACTGCTCTTTTTAAGTATGATTTTAGTTTCCTTTATTTGTTTTGAAATCTCCTTTAATGTATTTGTGGTAAAAATGGCGCTGACTTGAATATTTGCTAGCATATATTTAATCCAAGACTCCCATCGGTTTGTAGTTCCAATTTTTTGGAGTTCAGAATAATAATAGTATAAAGTGTCTTTTATTGAATTGGATAAAGTCAAAATTGGAGATGGAATAATTCCTTCTTGGCACAAGTAGAGCAGATTTAAAATTCTTCCAGCTCTACCATTACCATCCATATAAGGATGAATGTGCTCAAATTGCCCATGAATCACAGCCATTTTAATCAATGGATGTGTTCTATCCTCCTTATCATTAATGTATTCAAAAAGATTATATAAAAGACTTTGGATGACATTAAGGTTGTCTGGAGGTGTGTAAATCACACCCTTTCGTCTGCTAAAAATATAATTGGGTCTATTCCTAACGTCAATATTTTGCCTTTTTATAATACCTGTAATTTCAGAAATTAATTTTAAGTCTAATGTCTTTTTTTGGATTTGGTTATAACCATAAAAAAGAGCCTTATTGTAGGCAAAAACATCTCTTACTTGTTGTGTTTTATCTTCCCTTTTATTGGCTAGCTCGGTGTATAATTTGTCATTAGTTGTAATGATATTCTCAATATGAGAAGACGCTTTTGCCTGTTTTAAACCAACGGTATTGATAAGCATATTTGGATTTTCTATTCCATCGTAGGCAATGTTAAGTTGTAATAGGTGATAATCACAAGACTCAAGTAAATCCTGCAACTCTTTGTCCGAATAGTCAATTGTTGGGGGTAAATGGGCTAAATCATTATACGGCACATCCTTAATAAATGGCATTCAATCTGGTTTATAATATGATTTTCATGTTTAAAATTGCCCCTATGTTTAATCTACGTTAGATTACCCACAGTGTGTCTATGGATGGTAAGCAGATTAGAGATAAATTAAAACGTATGAAAAACTCAGTTTTCATATAATCAGTGTAAAAGGTAGGTATTAAACGAGTTTATAACAAAACACTCTCCCAATCAAATTTTATGGATTGTTTCTCATACCAAATGCAAATTCCTCCTCTTTCAACCTGTGGGCAAACTTTGGTCTTCTAGTCTCTACTTATGTTCTTTTAGCACAAAATTAGTCTATCTCTGTTTGCAGTATTATTTATTCTAAAAGTTTGTCCCAATAATAAGTGGTAAAAACATAACAAAATTAAAACTCACTGATGAAGTCCTTTGGTAACCTTGCTATTTGTTTTTGTGGACACTCTGATAGGCCATCCAGGAAATTGTTTTGCATCAGGTCTTTTAACATCCTCGTTGCGTGGCCAGCATTCAAAAACTACGACCTGTTCATTTAAATTGAATCGAATAAATCCAAATCCAGAACCATTAGAACTAGCATCGGGGTTTGCATAAGCGTGCATGGTAATCTTGTTGCCTAGTCCATCAAGGAAATCGCCAGTCCAAGGCAATGGAGAATCTTTGGGCTTATTGGCACTAGGCTCAAGGGGATACCACCACCTACTGTAATAATTGTTGATAATTGCTGGCACAACAAGAGCCCAGGGTCCATCTTCGAATTTTTCAATTCCATGATGCACTACTGTAGGCAAATGTTGGTCTCCGGCAATGTGAACGGCTCCAGCTTTTCGGATGAGACTTAATGCTTTGTTTCTTTTAGATTGAGGCCAACCATTTGAATCTAAATCAGCATGGAGTCGATTATTTTCACTACCGTGTAGATGAGCTGCTCCGCAAAAACCTGTAGCCGAAAAAACCGTCTTTATTGAGGCGGTTTCAGATATCTTGTTCTCTGCCCACTGATTAAGAAATTCTAGTTGAGATTCTCCAAGGAGTTTTAATTCTGGCAAATCAATTGACTTGGGGTCATAATCGGGATTGGTCACATGATCCGGACGAGGTCCCTGAGGCGGAATTTTATCTCTTGGTCCTGATTTAAACTTACGATCTTCAATAATTGCTATATCTAATCCTCCAAGGACATAATTTGTATAATAAGTGGATAATCCTTGACCGATAAGTTCCGTATGATAAGGGTCCGGAAGGTGTGCTGTTTGTGCTCTCTCAACCATTTTTACATATTCTACATCGTAAAAATATCCGCCACCATTTCCTTGAACTATATCTGCTTTTATACCTCCTTCACCCCAAAGATTTCCTTGGCCGATATCATGGTCATCCGGTATGGTAACACATGGCCGGTTTCTAAATATCTCTCGAAACTGAATACCAAACTTTAACCATGCTGCGGTATGTTCTTTGTGGTCGTAAGACTGATCTCCAGCAAAAAATACAAGATCTGGATCCAGAGCATTAATATTTTTCACATAGTTAGATCTAGGTCCCCGATCTTGGTTACTATTACAAGAAAGTGCAGCAACAGTAATCTCTGATTTATCCAATGGTTCAGCTCGGATTATTCCTTCAAAAAAAGAACCACTCTCATGCGTGATTTTATAGGGATATGATTTATCAGTATCCAAATTTTCAATCCGAAAAGTAGTGGCCCAACCGATTTCATTAACTTCCTTTTGTGCAATCTCAATCCACTCATCATCTCTTAAAATTTTAAGAGTTACTGCTCTTGACTCTTTTGGATAAAGCGGAAATAACTGCGCCGTTAATTTAATGACGCCTCGGGAAACTGTATATATTCCAAAGGCAATGACCCGGTCTCTAGGAACATCAACATCAATGATATCATTAGGTCCTCTATTCCACCAATCATTTGTAGAAATAGTATCTAGTTCCTCAAAAGGTGCTAAAACGTAGCTCTGGTTTGTTCTAGTGTTGCAACTAATTAACCCCAGAGCAAGTAATAAGCTCAGTTTAATCATTAAAGAAATGATTGCAGACTTTATAAACATCATCAAATCAAAATAATTGAGGTCATCATTTAAGCAAATATCAGATATTTTTGATAGACTTTGTCCTTGTTCACCATTTTTGTAATCAGATTGTTGAATATCGTCTCCTTATTCTGTGAACGATTTATTCTGAAACAGAACTCATTAAAGTATCTATCCAGATGGAAGTCGCTCACCCAGGAATAAGTAGTACGTATCCAAGACTTTATCTGGTGTATCATCGTATGAAGAGCCTTGAAGATGAGTCCATTGTTACTCTCCATCTGGGTAATGTTATAAGCCTTGGCTATTGGTTTATATTCTTTCCACCCCATGACGGGGAGCAACAGATTGTCAGCGGTTATCTGGATATACTTACTTATTAAACAGATGAAAAAAAGACCTGAAATTACTATATTCGCTGTAAGAATAACAGTTAGTTTATAGAAGATGAAATTCATTGATTTTATAGAAAGTAAAATTAAACGAAACAAATTAACCTTCACCTTGGATGAGGCAAAGAATGCTTGTGGTCAATCTTCAACCGATATAAAAAAAGAAATCGAATTTCACAAAGAAAAGAAACACGTTTTTCCGCTGTTGGAGGATTTTTGTGTTATTGTCCCAGAAAATGAAAGAAAAAGAGTCAGAGCAAGAACGTATAACTACATCGAAGATTTAGGACAGTTTTTAGATAAAAACGGGAATTACTATGTCAGTATGCTCAGGGCATCGGATATACACGGGGCTAGCCATCATGCGGTGTTTGTTGATTTCTTGACCGTTGATGAACTCAATTATCCTTTTTCTAAATTTTATAAAAAAGAGGAATTAACAAAAAAGTTAAAACGCTTATGTGAATTAGATGATAACACGATTCCATTGCATAAGGGGTACTATCGGACAGATATTATGGTCAACCAATACTTTCCGCCGGAACGAGAAGTGCCGATAGCCCCTAAAACCAAACCACCCGAAGCTACGCATTGCGTATATGAACTTGAATTTCCTTTTCCTGAAATTAAAATCAAATCTCATCATGTGTACAAAACAAACCGAAAAAATATCTGGCGAAAAGAATTCGTCAAAGAAGAAAAAGGGTTTTATTTCTCTAGTCCTAGTTTGACCGCAGTGGATTTGATTTATGAAAATGCTCATTGGGGGTGTATGAGTAATGTTTTGCATAATATCCAGGAGTTAGCAGAAAAAATACACCCAGAAGATATCTATGAATTACTCAGTTGGTATCCCAATGACCAGGTGCTTCAAAGATTCGGGTTTCTGTTGGAACTGCTATCCGGAGAAAGGACTTTAATTGAACCTTTGGAAAACCATTTCAAAGGAGTAAAACTCGAAAAAATAAGGTTGTCAGATATCCCACCGGAGGATGATGATACAAGATTCATCGATGCAGAAAGAAACGAACAAATAAAGATGCTTGCTGAAAAATGGAACATAGAAATCACTTTCATTTTGGATAATGATTTGGATTTCCCTGATTACTTATTAGACAATTTAGTTGAATTCCATGCTCATTAAAAAAGAACAAATCATAGAATGGGGAGAACAACAAAAATTCCAAGATGACAAACAAGCAGAAAAAGATTTGTATATAGAGTTTTTTTTGAACGCTCTTTTTAAGTTGCAATATTTTCTAAAACATTTGGTATTTAAAGGTGGAACTGCTTTACATAAAATACATCTGAAGAAAAGCTTGAGGTTTTCAGAAGATATCGATTTAGAACATAGAGACAATAAAAAACTCAAATCCACTTTGAAGGCAATCGATTTGTTTTTCAAAAAAAAGAATTTCAACAAGAAAATCAGAAAGAAAAAAAATAATTATGAGATTTCTGCTATATATCAATCCGAGATAACTGAGGAGTCAGGGAAATTAAAAATCGAAATCAGCCCAAGAGAAGATTTCAGCATTTTTGGGTTATGTTCAAAAACCGTTCCGAATTAATAATGTTTGTTTTTCTTCTAATGTCATCGTAAGCACTTACAACATTAATGAAATACTGTCACAGAAAACACGTGCTTTATACCAACGGAATAAGGGTAGAGATTTATATGATTTGTACGTTTCTCAATCACATGCGGATTTCGATATAAAGAAAATAGCACAATGTTTTATCCGGCATATGACAATAAAAAAGGATGGTAAAGCAATAAGCAGCTTCCCCACAGTAGAAAATTTTATCAAGAGATTAAAAAGAAAGGAACAATCACCTGATTTTCTAAAAGATGTCGATCTTATTTTAAAAACCGATATCGATTACAATCAAGAAGATGCTTTTGAATGGGCGAAAAAGGAATTCATCCCGAGTTGAATCAAAGAGTGTATAAGGAAATGGAATCCTGGTACAGGTTATTAAAAAAAAATTTTAAATTTTTATGTTCGTCAAAACAATAATTTAATGATAAAAATGAAATTCATTGATTTTATAGAAAAGAAAATAGAACGAAACGAATTGACTTTTACCTTGGATGAAGTAAAAAACGCTTGTAATAAATCTTCAACCGGTATAAAAAAAGGAATTGATTTTTATACAGAGAAAAAATATGTTTGAGGTCATCATTTTCGCTATATCAGATATTTTTGATAGACTTTGTCCTTGTTCACCATTTTTGTTATCAGATTATTGAATATCGTCTCTTTACTCTGTGAACGATTTATTCTGAAACAGAACTCATTGAAGTATCTATCCAGATGGAAGTCGCTCACCCAGGAATAAGTGGTACGTATCCAAGACTTTATCTGGTGTATCATCGTATGAAGAGCCTTGAAGTTGAGTCCATTGTTGCTCTCAATCTGCGTAATGTTATAAGTCTTGGCTATTGGTTTATATCCTTTCCACTTATCAGTGGTTACCTGGGCAGACTTACTGATATGGTTGACAAAGATGGACTCAAGGGATCCTGCTGAAAAATCTTCTATGCCCATGGCATACATACGCCTAACCTTTCCCTTCTTGGTTAGCTGTACCGCTGTTACTGCTTTCTTTCTCTTGGCATGATAGCTACGCCCTATCTTTCCTTGTTCCA
>Ga0209022_1002609_pt1 | contig 14357 bp, 12 predicted proteins | sample PinacodermPK_FD_187300 | JGI IMG/M metagenome (GOLD analysis project Ga0209022, IMG submission 187300) | Host-associated microbial community of the marine sponge Aplysina aerophoba from Gulf of Piran - sponge pinacoderm, lysed by proteinase... | ecosystem: Host-associated > Porifera > Sponge >...
GGCGGGGCGTGTTTGGCGGTATCACACACACGCTGGCGCCGTGACGTGACTGGTTTTGGACGGGGGCGTTGGGGGGGCGGAGCCCCTGCACAAGGGAGGCCGCTTGCGGCCGGCCGCAACTATTCTACACGCTGCTGGCGGGGACCAGCAGCCGGCCTCGGCCAGGAGATTGACGCCGTCAGCCGGGATGTGTATGATACTTTGAACAGTCCCCTCTCCACGACCGAGTGGGATCAACCGCGGCGGCGCGTTGCGGGAATGCGCTTTTCTCGCAGCAACGACTCAGGACACCGAATATGATGCGCATTCTGAGGAAATGGGGTGTGATCGTAGCAGTTGTCGTGGTGTGCGCGGCGGTCGCCACGTTTGGCCAGACGAATAACGCAAACGCTTACATCAGTGAATTGCGTCAGACCCTTCGTCTGCGCCTGGAGCCCGACAATGTCAATGCCTACGTCAGTCGGGGCAATGCCAAGTTCGAACGCGGCCAATATCAGGACGCCATCGCCGACTATGACCAGGTTCTCCAACTCCTGCCCGACAATGCCTCCGGTTACAACCTTAGGGGCCTTGCCAAGTTAGCGCTCGGTCATTTCGAGGATGCCATCGCCGACTATGACCAGGCCCTCCAACTCCTGCCTGACGATGCCAACGCCCACCTCTATCGGGGCTTTGCAAAGTTAGAGCTTGGTCAATTTCAGGAAGCTATCGCCGACGCAGACCAAGCTCTCCAACTGTGGCCCGACGATGCATTCGCCTACATCATTCGAGGCGAGGCCAAGGTCTGTCTAGGTCAATACCTGGAATCTGTCGCGGACTTTAACCAGGCCATCCAACTCCAGCCTGGCGATGCCCGAGCCTACGTTGGTCGGGCCAATGTCAGGACCCACCTTGGTCAGTACGATGACGCCATCGCCGACTTGGACCAGGCTCTCCAACTCCAGCCCGACTATGCCCGAGCCTACCTCGTTCTGGGCGGTGCCAAGTCTCGCCTTGGTCAATACGATGACGCCATCGCCGACTATGACCAGGCTCTCCAACTCCAGCCCGACTATCCTGCTGCCTACGTCGGTCTGGGCCATGCCAAGACACACCTCGGTCAATACCAGGATGCCATCGCCAACTATGACCAGGCTCTCCAGTTGTGGCCCGACTATGCCAGAGCCTACTTTTTCCGGGGCCGTGCCAAGGTTGAGCTTGGTCAATATCAGGACGCCATCACCGACTATGACCAAGCTCTCCAACTCCAGCCTGACGAAGCCGCTGGCTTTCTCAGGCGGGGTATTGCCAAGGCCCATCTTGGTCAATACCAGGACGCCATCACCGACTATGACCAAGCTCTCCAACTCCAGCCCGGTAATGCCAGCGCCTACCACTATCGGGTCCTTGCCAAGCTCAACGCAGGCCAAGACCGGAACCCCATCGCCGACTATGACCAGGCTCTCCAATTCCTGCCCAACTTCGCTGCCAGCTACTAGGGTTCGTTGGCTTTTTCCTCGAGAAGGACGATATCCGAGTACTTCCGGGTTTAGAATCACGCCACAGTAGACGTTTAAAGCCTTGAGCTTCACGAGTCGCCTACAAGAGGGGCAATCACGAGGGCACCCACAAGGGGTGCCCCTACCTGATGTAACTGTCAACGATCCCTAGTAAGGCGGTGACTCACGGGGCGTTCTGGAAGGTGTCAAACACTTGGCCCAGGCGACGGATGCCCTCTTCGATCTCCGGGATGCCGTAGTGGGCGAAGCAGAGGCGCAGGCAGTGGTCGAGGCCGCCGACGCTGGAGCAGCGGGGACCGGGCAGGAAGCCGACTTTGGCGCCGGCAGCCGTGTTGAGCAGTTCGGTGGTGTCGATGTTGTCGGCGCAGGTTAGCCAGAAGAAGAAGCCGCCGGCGGGCACGGTCCAGGTGGCGCGGTCGCCGATGTGTTTGTGCAGGGCCGCGTCCATGGCCTCGACCCGCTGGCGGTAGGCGCGGCGCAACTCCTCCAGATAGTCCTTCTGCCCTCTTCCTTCCAACGCAACCCGCACCAGATTGGATGTGAAGTGGTTGAGTCCGCCGCCGCTGTCGACCAGGCCGCTGGCGGCGAATTGACGCGCCTGCTGTGCGGATGTCTGCACCCAGCCGAGGCGCAGACCGGGCGCCAGGATCTTTGAGAATGAGCCGAGGGAGAGCACTCTGCCGCTGTCTGCATGGGCGGCGAAGGGACCTGGCGGCGGCGATCCGAAATCGAGGAGATGATAGACTTCGTCGGCGACGATCAGGAAGTCATGCTCCTCTGCCAGGGCGAGCAACTGCTGGCGGCGGTTGTGGGGAAGGGTGCGGCCGGTGGGGTTCTGGTAGGTGGGGATGGTGTAGAGAAGGACGGGGCGGTGGCGGGTGAGGGCGTCTGCGACGGCGGGCAGCGACAGGCCGTGCTCATCGGTTGGGATCGGCACGGCGTTGAGGCGGTGATCCTCTTGGAGGATGCGGAGGGCGAGGAAGTAGCTTGGCTCTTCGACGAAGACGGTGTCGCCGGGGCGGGTGAAGAGGGTGCAGACCAGGTTGAGGGCCTGCGACGCGCCGGCGGTGATCATCAGTTGCTGCGGATCTACGACGGCGCGGTAGCCGCGGCTGAGGAATTCGGCGAGCGCCAAGCGGAAGCGGCCGTCCCCCTGGGGGAAGCCGTAGTTGAGCAGCTCGGTGTCGCCTTCGGCGAAGCGTTCGGCGGCGACTTGGCGCATCAGGGCGTGGGGCAGGAGTGCGAAGTCGGGCTGGCCGATGCCGAAGTTGATACTGTCTGCGCTGCGGTCGACTTGGGTCGAGCGGTCGTGCATGGCTGTGTGGCCCCGGTGAGCAGGAATCGTCGTCATTTGTTGCGCTCTGTTTTATTTGCGACAGAGGCAGAGCGTCTCTCTTAATCCAGGAGGTACATCCGGGTGACGGCTTATTCTCCCACGAAGGTTGCGGTCGCGCCCAATACCTCGTCATCGTTCTTCAGGTCCACGGAGTGGACTATGGTCCATTCTCCGTGGAGGCCCTCCGGGGTGACGGCAGTCGGCAGTCGCTCCTGGCCGCGCAGGACAGTGACAACGGTTTCGCCGTTCGCCTCCTGAAGGGCGGAGGTGGGGACGAGCCAGCGGTCTGCAACCGGTTCGTTTCTCAGGGTCGCTACAGCTGTCATGCCCGGCAATACCGGGCCCAGATCGTTATCGAGAAGTCGTATGGTGACCGGATAGTTGATAATACCGCTTTGGGTCTTGTTGAACGGATCGATGCGGCTGATCTCACCGGCAAAGGTTTCGTCGGGAAAGGCGTCGATGACGACTTCTACGGGGCGGCCGCTCTCGATCCTGGGGATGTCGACTTCAGCCACTTGTACGGTCAGCTCGAGGCGGCCGGGGTCGGCAAGCGTGGCGACAACGGTTCCCGACGAGACTTTCGTTCCCGGGGCGGCATTGAGGGTCAGAACGGAGCCGGTGATGGGGGCGGCCATCTGGGCGGCGGCCAGGTCCTGCAACGCTTTCTGCAGGTCCAGCTCCGCCTGTGCGACGCCCAGTTTGCCCAGTTCCAAATCGATTTCGTCGGCGCTGGTGAGGAGCCGCCTGAGTCTGAGTTGGGAGGAGGCCAGGTCGATGCGGGCCTGCTCGACTGCGCGCTTCAGGTCTTCCTGGTCCAGCGACAGAAGGGGGTCACCGGCGTTGACGGTGTCGCCGACTTCGACCAGCAGTTCCTTGACGAAGCCATCGATGTGTGCGACTACCTGGGCTTCTTCGATGAGGTTGATGTTGCCGGCAGCCTTCAACTGGCCAATTGAGGCGTCCGCCGGCCGGATGCGGGTGGTTACTGCGCTGCCTTCCAGTTCGGACAGATTCACGGCCCGGGCCGCGTCCGAGGTTTGGAAGAGGCGAAGATAGGCGGCGACGGCAGCGGCCGCAGCAATAAGGACGATAGTAGTGAGTAAGAGATGCCTGCGGTTCATTTGGATGCTCCTAGTAACTACTAAGCCACAGTGGTTGACCAGCCAGTCATCCTTGGAACCATTCAGGCTCTTGGTGACGCAACTAGTGTACAGCCGCGGCCATGCTCGCCAGCCGACACGTTGCGAAGAATGCACACGGTCGGTGAGGGATGGTTTTGTAGGGGGGCGTTGCGGGGGCGCAGCCCCTGCACAAGGGAGGCCGCTTGCGGCCGACCGCCCAAAATACAACATTGAGGGGAGAAAAAAACACTTTTGGTCCCCTCGTTCAGGTTTACGAATCAGTTGCGGCTGAGTAGTTACTGCTCCTATTGACCGAAAGCGTATGGCAGCCTGCTGCATGCGGGCCGGGTCATGGGCAAGTCACTGCGAATTGCGTGGCGGCGGGCCCTGGGATTTGCGGGCATGTCGCGCCGAGCACGGGTTGGGCTGCCTTGCGGTCACTCATGGCGCAAGGCCTCGATTGGGTCCAGCCGGGTGGCGCGTATGGCCGGGTAAAGACCGAAGAGAAGGCCGCAGACGGCGCTGACGCTGAGAGCGGCGGCCAGGGAGCCGGGCTCGATGAGCACGACCAGTGGGAAGTCCGGGCTTGAGAAGCTCTTGACGATTTCTGCCAGGCCGTAGCTGATGGCGATCCCGATGAGGCCGCCAACGAGTGTTAACATGAGCGCTTCGACCAGGAATTGAAGAAGGATGTCGCGGTTGTGTGCGCCGACGGCTTTGCGCAGGCCGATTTCTCTTGTGCGTTCGGTTACGGAGACGAGCATGATGTTCATAATGCCGATGCCGCCGACCAGGAGGCTGATGGCGCCGATGCCGGCGAGGAAGGCGGTCAGGGTGGCGGCAACGGAGTTGGCTGTTTCGAGCAGCCAGGCCTGGTTGTCGATGTTGAAGTCGTTGGGCTCGTCTTCAGTGAGGACGCGGCGCAGGCGCAAGGTCTGTTCGACCTGTCTTGCGGCGGCATCGAGGCGTTCGATGCTAACGGCGTTGACGTGGATCTCGCTGACGGTGTATTCACCACGATGGCGGTGGGCGGGGGAAGTGGAGCGCAGGCGATCCTGTGCCACTGCCAGAGGAATGACTGCTCTGATATCCATGTTCCCGAACCTGTCCCAGCCGCGTTTCCGGAGCACACCGACGACGGTATAGGGCTCGTTAGTGATACGCAGGCTTTTGCCCACGGCATCGGCGCCCGCAAACTGCCATTGGGCCACATCGGCGCCGATGACAACGGATTTGGTCCTTTGCGCAATTTCTTGTTCGGTGAGGAAGCGTCCCTGGGTCAGTTCCAGATTGTGAATCGCGGCATAGGCGGGGGTGGTACCCACCACCTCGATGAACCTGCTGGTGTTGCCGGTCCCCAGATGGATATATTGTCTGTAGAGAGGGACGGCCTGGACAATGTCGGGGTGGAGGGAGGGGTCGGAAAGGGCCGCCACATCAGCCATCGTGAGCGGCTGACCGGATGTCCAGGTCTGGTCGGAATTGGTGCCGGATTCGACGATGAGAAGGGTGAGGCCCTCGCTGGCGATATCCTGCATGATGTCGGCCGACGCGCCGCGGCCGATGCCCAGGGTCGTCAGAACGGAGGCCACGCCGATGATGACGCCCAACATTGTCAGAAAGGACCGCAATTTGCGGACGGCGATGTTTTCGACGGCAAGCGGGAAGTATTTCAGCAGCCTCACTTCGGGTTTCCTCCGGCCCGGTTGCTGGCAGCCATTCGAGATATTTATTTCACGGCGCGGCAGCGGGTGCTGGCCGCCGCTCGTCGGAGATGACGGCACCGTCGCGGAGGGTGATTATACGCCGGGCCCTGGCCGCGATCTCGCGGTCGTGGGTGACGATCAGCAGTGTCAGTCCTTCAAGGTGCCGTTGCTCGAAGAGAGCCATAACCTCTTCACCGGTTTGCGTATCGATTGCGCCGGTTGGCTCGTCGGCGAGAAGGAGAGAGGGGCTGTTAACGAGGGCGCGGGCGATGGCCACTCTCTGGCGCTGTCCTCCTGAGAGCTCTTCGGGTCTGTGGTCGGCTCGATCGGCCAAGCCAACTTGTGCGAGGGCGTTCAGGGCGCGGCGGCGCGACTCTTTGCGGGAGACACCGGCATAGAAGAGGGGCAGTTCCGCCTGGCGGCGGGCGGTCGCACGCGCCAGGAGATTGAACTCCTGGAAGACGAACCCGATCTCCCTGTTCCTCAGGGTGGTGCGTTGTCTGTCGGTCAGGTCGCCGGCGTCCTGCTTGCGGATGTTATATGTACCCTCGGTGGGCCGGTCGAGCAGGCCGAGGATATTCAGAAGGGTGCTCTTGCCGGAGCCGCTGGTGCCTACGACGGCTACGTATTCTCCGTGTTCGATGGTAAGAGAGACATTCTTGAGAGCATGCAGCGCGGTCCGGCCGATGTTGTAGGTCCTGGTCAGGTTGCGAATTTCGATGAGGGGCGGTGGGCCAGTCATAGACCGAGACTCTGTATTATTTTGGCGATACGGCGCAGGCGAAGGCCAAGCTTGGGCGCGTTAGATGGTTGCGGCGGTTGCGGGGGTATTGACCGCTTCCTTTTGATGACCTATACGAAGGGAACAGTGGAGAGTTTCGCGTTACTTTTCAGACTGGCAAGAGGTTGGCCGAGCAGGTGGGAAGGGAGACATTGCGTGAGGATGGCGCGGGCTGGCCGGTGGGCAGTTCCAAGTGCTGGGAGAAACTTCCGAAGGGGCGCGATTACTGCAGGCAGCCTTGGATCACAGCCGTTGCTTGACCGCTGAACAGACCCTGGCGGCCGTTGGCCAGCAAACCGCGGGGTCCACTGGTGTTATTGGTCGCTAACAAGTTGATAAAGGCGACTACGGTTCAGATATTCTCATCGAGCAGCTTGATGCGTTTGCTGCCGATGACGGAAATTGTCTCCCGATCGAGCAGTTTGATACGCTTGCGTCCGATTTCGATCAGGCCGCGGGATTTGAGGTCGTTGAGGACCTGGGTGGCCGTTTCGCGGTAGGTGCCGATGCTTTCGGCCAGGTCCTGGTGGGTGAGGCCGGTTACTTCGTCGGACTGCTGTTCGTCGGAAAGGCGCAGGAGCAGGTTGGCCAGGCGGGCGGGGATTCCTTTGAAGGCCATGTTTTCGAGGCTCTCCTCGGCCTCCTGCAGGCGCTGGCCGGTGATCTCGAGGATGCGGAGGGCGACCTGTGGCTTGCTGAGAATGAGTCGCTCCAGGTCGTTGCGGCTCATGACACAGATCAGGCAGTCGTCGATGGCTTCGGCGAAGGTGTTGTGCATTTTCGTGCCCAGCAGGGCCATTTCACCGAAAAGAGTATGGGGGCCGAGGGTTGTTATGACCAGTTTTTTGCCCTCAGGGCTGATGCGATAGAGCTGCACGCGGCCTTCCTTCAATATGAAGAGGACTTCGCCCGGCTCCTCCGGGCGGTAGAATACCCGTCCTTTGCGCACAGTGCTCATCGTCGTAATGCGATTCAACTCTTCCATTTCTCTGGAAGTCAGGTCCTGAAAGACCATCAGTTCGGAGAGGAACTTCATCTTTTCCGCGGGTTGCAGGGCGGTGGACATCTTCATGATCGTCATTTTAGGTCTCTCCTCGCCCGCCGCGGGTCTGGCTTGTTCGGCGGCCCTGGTTCGCAGTCGTCTTTTGGGTGTAAGTTCATTATACGCGTAGGGGCAAAATAATCAACCTTTTTTGGCGCTCTCCTCCCGATTTTGGTAGAATGCGGGCATGAATTTGCGCTCTCCCCGGCGATCTTTGCGACAAACTGTTTCGACCGCGCCCCTCTCGAGCAGGGGCGCGTTTGATGCTGACGCCCGGCCCGGATCGGTTCCGAAGCGGACCGGCGGATTGGACGCGCTACGTCGTACGCTTGGCTCGTACGGCGGTCTCAGCATCCTGTCCATTCTGGCGCCGGTTGTAATTCTGATGTCGTGCAGTCGTGTGGTGGTGCCCGAACTGGTGGTCCCGGCAGCGGGTGCCGTGACGCCGGTGGCTGAAGAGGGCGCCTCCCTGGCCCCGAATAGCTTGAGAATGGCGGTTCGCGCCAACACGGCGGGCGGTGAGCGGGTTGCGGTCGGGGCAGACGGCGCGGGCAAGTCTTTGATCGCGACGGCGGCGGAAACGGCCGAAAGCGAGGAGCCGCCGCCACCGACGCCGGCAGGACTGGAAGGACAGATCGTCGGCGGCGAGCAGGCTGCGCCGGGCGCGTGGCCGTGGATGGTCGCCATCAAGGCCTTTACCGAACCAGGCTACCACACTTTCTGCGGGGCGTCGCTGGTGGCATCAAGTTGGATACTGACGGCCGCCCACTGCGTTGTAAATGCCTCGCCGGAACAGATTGTTGCGACAGTTGGCGACTACAGGCTCGACAGCGGCCAGGGGCAAGAAGTAGGGGTTGACCGCATCGTCTTGCATCCTCGCTACGGATTCGATTTTGCCCACGACTTTGCCCACGACCTCGCGCTGCTGCATCTGACAGAGCCGGTAGAGGCGGAACTGGTCACGCTGCTGGCGGATGACAGTCTGACGCTGGCCGCGCCGGGCACGCTGGGCACGGTGATCGGCTGGGGCGCGCTTTCGGAAAGCGGTGAGGGGGGCGGGCTCTCGTATGATCTGCAGCAGGTGGAGCTGCCGATCGTGTCGGAGGAGGAGTGCACAAACTCGATGGGCAGGATGATCACCGAGAATATGCTGTGCGCCGGCTACAGCGAGGGGGGCAAGGATGCCTGCCACGGCGACAGCGGCAGCCCGCTGGTGGTGCCGGATGGGGAAGGCGGCTGGCAGCTGGCGGGGCTTGTGAGCTTTGGCATAGGCTGCGCGCGGCCGTCGTTTTACGGTGTGTATACGCGGGTAAGCCAATACCATGACTGGATCTTGGCGCAGATCATCCGGGAGGAGACGGCGGAGGAGCGTGAGCCGACCGTTATCATGCTGCCGGCTGTGTACAGCGACGCGGCTGTGATTATGCTGCCAAGTGTTCACAATGGGCCGATCGAGCAGCCGACACGCAATGTGCCCGGTAAACCGCCGCCCATCCCCGACGGTTGGATACGGAAGGTGCAGGTGCCGATTCTGATGTACCACTATGTGAGCGTTCCGCCGGCCGGTTCAGATGTTTACCGGCAGGACCTGTCGGTAAGTCCCGACCGGTTCAGAAGCCATCTGCAAGCCCTGAAAGACGGCGGGTATACGGCGATCAGCATGTACGAGCTTGTAGAACACCTGAACCAGGGCACGCCGCTGCCGGAGAAGCCGGTCATTCTCACTTTTGACGATGGCTACCGCGACAATTTCGAGAACGCGTTTCCGTTGTTGCAGGAGTTTGACATGACGGCGATGTTTTTTGTGGTGACGGACTATATTGACGCGGGGAATCCGTTCTATCTGTCGTGGGATATGGCGCGGGAGATGCAGGCCGGGGGGATGTACATCGAGTCGCATGGGCGCAATCACGCGAGTTTGCGGAATCGGAACGATGATTATCTGGTCTGGCAGGCGCTGGGGAGCGCGGAGACGATCGAGTATGAGCTGGGAGTACGCCCGCGTTTCATCACGTACCCGTTTGGGCACTTTGATAACAACACGATCCGTATTTTTGAGAGCGCGGGTTTCTGGGGAGGCGTGACGATCAATCCGGGAGCGACGCACTCGACGGACAATCCGTACCAGTTGAAGCGGGTGCGGGTGCGGGGGACGACGACGCCGGCGGAGTTGTTGTATTTGTTGGAGTTGGATTGGTGAAAGGGCGATTTTTGGTAGTCGGTTTTTAGTTTTTAGTGGCATCAGCCGGTGCTCTCGATGCCGACGGTCTCTTCGAGCTCGGCCATCATGGCCCCGTAGCCCTCCTCGGTGCGGAAGTCGTAGCCGGCGAGCAGTGCGTGGCAGGTGTCGAGACAGACGCGGACGCGCTCCTTTTTCCTCCACCAGTTCGACAATCTGGGCAGCGTGAAGGTAGGGTGTGAGATCGGCTTCACGCGCTATTTCTTCAGGCCGCAGCCGCTGCGTGCGCCGGAGGAGATCTGGGGTGATGTAAGGGCGCTGGAGCAGGAGGCGGAGGGGTTGTTGGGGGAGATTCGGGGGGTGGGGCTGCTGGTCTCAGATTTGAACTTACTTTGAAATTGAGCAGGATAGACTGGCGCCAACTGGCGTTGGGAACGGTTCAGTTTCCGGCGATTCCCGTAAAGGTCCACCTCCATCCAATCCGTGACCGATAATGGGCGGTGAAGTGAAGACACCGGTCTATTTCTATTCAGGAGAAACGAGAGCATGACCGAAACGATTGCTCGTGCGGTTGAGCAAATCAAGAGCACTGGCCTCTTGCGCAGCCTGGACGAATCCGCCACCAAACAGGGGGTGGTTCTGAGACTGCTCCACCTTGCCGGATGGAATACCTTCGACGTTTCGGAGGTTGTCCCAGAGTACACGGTTGGGACCCGCCGTGTAGACTTTGCGCTCCGGCCAGGTACAGCCAATGCCGTATTCATAGAGGTCAAACGGCCCGGCGAAAACCTGGAGAGCCACCAGCAGCAGCTATTGGAGTATTGCTTTCAGGAAGGGACAGAACTGGCTGTGCTGACCAACGGACGGACATGGTGGCTCTATTTGCCTTTGCAGCGGGGGAATTGGGACCAGAGACGGTTCCTGACCATTGACCTCGAATCCCAAGATCCCTCCATTATTGAGCAACGATTCGTGGAGTACCTATCCCAGGAAAAAGTGATTAGCGGCCGGGCGGTAAGTGACGCTGAGAATTCGGTGCGGTCGCAGCAACGAGCAGAGATTATCGATAAGACCATCATCGAAGCCTGGAACCAACTCGTCGAAACTCCCGATGAGATTCTGGTGGACTTAATCTCGGAGACTACTGAGCGCATTTGCGGAATGAAGCCTGAGCCGGAGTTGGTTGAGCATTTTCTGTCACGGCGCGTTGGTCCCCGGCTGGTGATAAATCAGGAAGTTACTACTTCTGCCGCGAAGCAGCCGCGCAGGCGAGGGCAGGGCTCCACGCTTCCGATCACTCTGGATCCGCAGGACTCCTCAGACTTCCTGGACGCATTGCTACGCACTAAGGAGGCGTGGCTTGAAGAGTCCCACAGCGACGGTCGCAAGGAGTTTCACCGTTGGGACGCCTCACGCATGCAGCGGTCATCGAATGTGATAGGCAACCTCAGAAGCAAGACGCGTTATCGACAGGGAAAGTGGCAGGAATTAGGGATCGTCAGCCTACGAGCAAGCATTGAACGTCCGACAAGCGAAGACGCATGATGTCACCATGTGCTAATACATGTAAGAACCAAGAGAGGGACGTCTCTATCGATGCATAACGATGCCGATGCGTCAGGCCAGGGGGTGACAGCGTAATGGAAGACATTGCGATTCTTGAAAGAAAGTTCGTTGACAAGAAGGCGGCAGAGTACCGCAGCAGGGGTTATGAAGTAGAGGAAAACTGCCAGCTTGATTTCCTGCCCGGCTACCGCGCTGACCTGGTCGTGCGTAAAGGTGAGGAAACCCGAGTCATTGAAGTCAAGTCCAGGACTTCGTTGGCAAGGTCACCCAGGATGACAGAGCTGGCGGAAATCTTGTATGAAAAGCCTGGCTGGAGCTATGATCTGCTGCTCGTAGGCGAACCAGAGAAACTGAAGTCGCCCAAGGGCGCGCAGCCATTTGCCGAAGAGGAGATCCGTCGGCGTCTTGCCGAATCGGAGGAAGTTCTTGCGAAGGGTTCGGGCGAGGCCGCCTACTTGTTGGCCTGGTCGGCTTGCGAGGCAGCGATCCGGTATCTGACCGAGGCCGCCGAGATCTCCATCACGCGCGTTACCACGGCGTCATACATCCTCGATATGGCGGTCATGCACGGCATCATTTCGCGCGAGGACCACGACTATATGACCGACATTATGAAGTATAGGAACGCAATTGCTCACGGTTTTGATGTCAACGGATTCAGCGACGAAAAGGTGACTGAGTTGATCGAGGTTGTTGTGCGGCTGCTGGATTCGGAGCCTGAGCTGGCGTGAAGGCGGACAACAGTGGTTTCGGAGCGGCGCCATTCTCGCGATGTTAAGGTTTCACGGCTTTAACTCTAGTAGGACACCCCACTCACTTAGTAGGTTTCATATCGGTTGATCTTCATGCAGCGCGGCGAATCCGGCGGCGGGAAACTTCGCGCGCGGGAAGGAAGGGCAGCGAGAGTGCGGCCATATTAACGGTAACCTTTAACATGGCTGGAAATTGCTTCCATATTAACGGCAGCCTTTAATATAGAGGTGCAAACGTGTTATATTAAAGGTAGCCGTTAATATAAACTTGCTGGATTGTTACGCCGAAGCGATAGATTCCTATGATAACCGATCAAGCGTCCTCTACCCGGGCCGGAAGATACGTCAGACAGCCAAGCGGATACAGGGCGTTTATTCCAGAAGCGTTGCCGCCAGAGCCGCCGGTACACATTACGAACGAACTCCAGCAACTGTTGTCCGAAGCCGACCGCGCGTTGGGTAGGCTGGACGGTTCGATCCAGATCCTGCCCGACGCTGATATGTTCGTCTATATGTACGTACGCAATGAGGCGGTGCTATCGAGCCAGATCGAGGGGACGCAAAGTTCGTTGCAAGACCTGCTGGCAGCCGAGGCGGAAATTCTGACGCCGAACCGTCCGAAGGATGCAGCTGAAGTAATCAACTATGTCAGCGCCATGAATTACGGCCTGGAGCGGCTGTCTACGCTGCCGGTATCGACGCGACTGATCTGTGAAATCCACGGCGAACTTCTAAAAGGCGTCCGCGGTTCCCATCTAACGCCCGGCGAACTGCGAACCTCGCAGAACTGGATCGGACCCGAGGGCTGTACGCTGCGTGAGGCCAACTTCGTTCCACCTCCACCCTCCGAACTGGCTGAGGCGATGTCGTCCCTGGAGCGCTTCATCCATTATGATACGGAGCACCCGCTGCTAATCAAGATCGGATTAGTACACGCTCAATTTGAGACGATTCACCCGTTTAGGGACGGCAATGGCCGTGTCGGGCGGTTGCTCATCACTTTCCTGCTCTGCCAGCAACGGACATTAACACAGCCGGTTCTCTACTTGTCCTACTTCTTCAAGCGGTACCGCCAACAGTACTACGACGAACTGCAGGCGGTGCGTGATGCTGGAACATGGGAGAAATGGCTTGCTTTCTTCCTGCGCGGTGTAGCAGAGGTGAGCGAGCAGTCGACCGAGACGGTTCAACGCATACTCGCTCTGCGAGAAAGTCACCGCCATGTAATCAACGACCACTTCGGCCGCGCTGCCGCCAATGGACATCGCGTTCTAGAACATATCTTTTCGCGACCGGTTGTCTCGGTGGACGACGTTCAGGAGCTTATAGGCACAACTTACCAGACAGCCAACAATTTGGTTGCACGACTGGTGGAGTACGGCATCCTGCGCGAATTCACAGGCCAGGCCCGCAACCGGGCTTTCATCTATCAGAGTTATCTAGAGCTTTTCAACGAGACTGAGCAGGAGGATGAGGATTGACAGATACTTCCAAGCCCTGCCAGGCGATGATAATATCCTGACGGAAGGACTTGCCTAATGAGTACTGACGTATTCTCCGACCTGAAGAGTTACTATTTTCAAGTCGCCCAATACCTGGTTGCCGAGGCGAAACAGGCGTCGCTCCTAGCCAACCCAACAGGCGTCGGTACGGAGAGGGAGGAAGTTTACCGAAATTTCTTGGAACGCCATCTGCCAAAGACGTGCGATGTATTCCTAGGAGGATATGTCTTTGACATGAAAGGAAACGCCTCGAAACAGATCGATGTGATAGTGACTTCCATCAACACACCTACTTTCCAACTGTCTAACCAGACTCGAAGCATCGCGCCACTGGAGGGGACGATAGCTGTCGCAGAGATCAAGTCGAAGCTAGACAGGGCAAGTCTACGCAGTGCGCTAGAGAATTTCGCTGCAATTCCGAGAATGCCTGACTCTGAGGGAATTGTTCCTCCGCAGATTAGAGTGCCTCTTCAACGGTGGACTGATATACCCTACAAAATCATCCTCGCTTATGACGCGATAGAAAAAGAAAGATTGTCTGAGCATATTTGGGAATTCTATGAAGTGAATGGTCACATTCCTTTGGAACGCAGACCCAATATCATCCATGTGTTGGGAAGGTACATGGTGGTACGGATAACTCCTGAAATCCAGATATTGGAGCCGGACGGGACGCCAACAGCAGAACCAATCAGGGTTGGCCAATTTCGTTGGATTTACCCGAATAGTGACATTTTGGCAATAGCCTGGTGACCTGCCCCCCAAGAACTGGTCCAGGTATAATGTTAGTATTGGGCCGTAGAAAGGGGGGAAAGATGGCGAAGAAGAGACATACGCCGGAGCAGGTGATTAACAAGCTTAGAGAAGCTG
>Ga0209022_1002614_pt1 | contig 14350 bp, 13 predicted proteins | sample PinacodermPK_FD_187300 | JGI IMG/M metagenome (GOLD analysis project Ga0209022, IMG submission 187300) | Host-associated microbial community of the marine sponge Aplysina aerophoba from Gulf of Piran - sponge pinacoderm, lysed by proteinase... | ecosystem: Host-associated > Porifera > Sponge >...
CAGCTCCCTGGGCTACCGGCCGCCGGCGCCTGAGGCCCTCTTGCCTGCCGACCCTATCCCCGTGCTTGTCGGACTAACATAACAAGTGGTACAAACGTCGGGGGCAGGTCAAAGGGATCGCGGAGTACGAACTCTTGGGCCTCATCATCGGAGGAAAAACTAGAATTGACTAGACGTTCAAAACGAATTGGCCGCCCAACAATAACGTACCATTCCCACATATATGATTTGGCAATGCGTACATCTGGAGAGGCGATGGCACTCGGGCTGGCATTGTCACGATATGTGGCATCCGAACGCTCTTCCAGCGCTAGAGAAGATTCAGGGCAGGAACTGGAGAGTTTACGCAATCAAGCCGCAGATTTGAGACAGGCTGTTGACAAACTGCTGTCGGCGCTCCCGTCAGATGCGGGCATAAGCTCAGGCTCTTTGAGAAGCCACCTTGGTTGGATCAGTCGCAGGCTGAAAGAGAATGCCCCGTCGTTATGCGCGCATGACCCAATAGACATAGTGCGCAGCGACATACCAGGAGTCCTCAAGCAATTTGACAAATGGTATGCCAGCCAATCGGCCCTTGATAAAGACCTCAGCGCCCGGCTCATGCCATTCATAGAATCGGGGCAACTGAATGCCGCAGTCAGAGAAGCATGGCCCATTTTCAAGACGAGGATGGTCGATCAGTTTGGAATTTCCGGGGCGATCGATGGCCACAAACTCGTCGTTGCGATATTTGGTCCTGATGGCGCCACGGCAGGACTGTTGCCGGACAAAGAACGCGAAGGGTATCTGAACCTTTTCAAGGGGCTTTACGCACTCAGCCGCAACCCGTTATCGCACAATGATATTCGCCCCAACCCTGCTGAAGTAGATGCTACCCTCTTCTTGATCAGCGCCACGCTAGCGAAGATTGAGCAACTCACAACCGAGGGTCGTCAAGGGAAAGAGCGATTGAAAGGGACTTCGTGAATTCGAATCTCCTACCCTTCCCTGCCAACAAGCCCACTGGCGTTGACTGGTTTGGAGGTGTGCCCGCACAAGGGGAGGTTGTGCAATTAGGACGAATCGGGAGATTCTCTAAGGGCAGTGGCGGAAACCAGTTCGCAGCGACTTGCCCCCGTCCGTAGACATCAGCGCCAGCACAACTTTTTCCTCAAGAGTGGTTGAGTTGATCGCTTGCTGCAGTGGCCGAAGCGTGCCGAAGCGCATCACGCCTAAGGCCGTACCAGGTTTCGTCGACATTTTGGGAAGGCCGTTCAATACTCAACAGGAACGGAACGGCTGCAGGCCTGCTCGGGATTTTTCTCGCTTGAATCTTGCGACAGGTAAGACCATTCGATCCGCAAAGTTTCGCGAAGGGTCGCGAAGAACACCAAAGGCGTGTCGGAATTTCCTTGCGTGACTGCGCGGCCAGGCGGGGTTCAGCCGCACTTTGCTCCCGGAAGTCGCTGTTCAGACAAACGGCAACGAGCCCTAAACTTCCTGCTCAGGAGGGGGTGGGTTCGACGTGGGTTTTCAGCCAGTTGCGGACTCTGTCGAATCGGTCTTGCCTGTCTACAAGTATGTTTCTGATAAACCGGTTGGCTTCATCGGCATCGCAGTCGATAAAGTACCCGTTGACCCTCAAGAAGGAATCAGCGGCGTAGAAGGCTGTACGCTTGTTTCCGTCAAGGAATGGATGGTTTGTGGCGAGGCTTTCAAGGAGTGCGGCCGCTTCTTCGAAGAGATCGCTATAGTACCCGATCGAAAACGCCCCAGAGCGGGACTCCAGGGCGATCGATGGCCGCGCCATGGATCTCGACAACCTGTTCGACGGTCAGGTAGACGCGGCTCACTGCGCCAGCAGTTTGCCCAGCCTGTGGTTGCGCGCCATGCTGTCGTTGTAGTGCCGTCGGACCTCTTCGTCGGAAGCCGTCTTGCCCCTTGCCGGTTCTTGCTCATTTGGGCCGGGCTTTGGCGCGGGGGTGTTGGGAGGATTTGCCTTTGGCGTTTTCTTGTCGTGCGATTTGATCATGGTCTCCCCTTCGGCGTGACAGGGTCCTGCACATTGACCCGCCATACGAGTCGGCAGCGGGGCGAGTTCTCGTTCGCCTACTGAACTTTCGGGCTTGTGTAATGCAATATAGCGAGGGGACATTGACTTGTCAAGGTATACGCGAGGTGCGTGCGTCCCGGATTTGGGGTTGTCCTGAGAAGCCGGCTGCGGGTCCCGGTACAGTTCCCCCAGAGGTGGGCAGGCACAAGGCCCGGAACTGCAGTGGGCGGTGGTCAGTGATCAGTGGTCGGTGACCCCGGCCGGCGGGGATGACGGCAGGGGATAGTGGGTAATGGCTGTAGCCCGCTGGGGTCAGGGGCTGGGGCGGAGGCCTTCGGGGAGGCGGGTGACGTCGGTTACGAGGCCGGCCAGGGCGCGGAGGTTCTGCTCGTCTTTGCCGTCGCCGTCTTCCTTTTTGGGTGTCTCGAGGAGCATGGGGACGCCGTCCCAGCGCAGGTCGTTGAGGATGTGGCGGAAGCCCTCTACGCCGACGAATCCTTCGCCGATGTGCTCGTGGCGGTCTTTGCGGCTGCCGTGATCGTTTGAGCTGTCATTGAAGTGCCAGCAGCCGACGCTGCCGATACCGACGGTCTCCTCGAGCTCGGCCATCATGGCCTCGTAACCCTCGGCGGTGCGGAAATCGTAGCCGGCGGCGAGCGCGTGGCAGGTGTCGAGACAGACGCCGACGCGCTCCTTTTCCTCCACCTGTTCGATAATCTGGGCGAGTTGGGCGAAGTTGTAGCCCAGGGTGGTGCCCTGCCCGGCCATCAGTTCCAGCAGGGTAGTTACGCCGGTGCAGTCGGGCAGCTGGGCGTGGATGCGGTTGAGGGCGTCGGCGATGCGCTGCAGTCCGGCTTCCTCGCCGCTGCCGGTGTGGGCGCCGGGATGGAGTACCACGTGCCGGATGCCGTAGGCGTGGGCGCGCTCCAACTCATCGGCGAAGGCGGCGATGCTTTTCTCCCACAGGGGATCTTTGGGGGAGGCCAGGTTGATAAGATAGGAGGCGTGGCTGACGGCGTAGGCGACGCCGCTGGCAGGCATCTGGTCGTTCCAGCGGGAGACATCCTCTTCTTTCACCTGCGGACCTGCCCACTGGCGGTTGCTTTTCATAAAGACCTGGACTGCGTTGCTGTTTACGTCGGCGGCCGCATCGAGTGCGTTGCTGACGCCGCCGGCGATTGACATGTGCGCGCCGAGTTTGAGTCCTGACATGGGATGCCTCCGGAAGGAACGTTCCTGGTAGTGGGTAGGGGGTTTCCGGTTTTCGGCAGCGCCGGCGAATCTCAGCGCCGTTACAAGATCTGAAAACGGGAAACTGATTTTACACTCTCAACTGGTATCTGCTATTCTAGCGGATGCGTTCTGATGCGGGCAAAATTGGTAGTCAGTTATTGGTTTTCAGGTAACTGCTAAGCCAGATACGGTGCCTATCTTGACCAGCCCTTTGTCGCTGCCGCCATTCAGGCTATCTGGTTGCGTATTCGGTTGGCGGCAGCCAGGTTGGTGGAGCGGCACGGCTGGAATAAGCACACACGGTCGGAACTGCAGTTTTTAGTTTTCAGTTTTTTGTTTTCAGTGGAACACCAGTCGTCAGGGGAACAGCGGAAATTAGCGGTCGATGGTCGGTGGGTTGAGGCGGCAAGTGGGGGAGGAAACACTGTTGGCTAGACACGCTGCTGGAGCCGCACGGCTGGAATGCGCACACAAGGTCGGTGAGCGATGGTTTTGTAGGGGGGCGTTGCGGGGGCGCAGCCCCTGCACAAGGGAGGGCCGAAGGCCCGACCGCCCAAATGCAGTGGTTAGTGATCAGTGGCTCGAGACAGCGAATGGGGGGCAGACACTGTTGGCTAGACACGTTGCTGGGGATAGTTGTCGGGGACGGTTTGGGTACTATGGTGCGGCTGACCTGGATGGCCGCGAGTTGACTTTGGCTAGGTAGATATAAGAGAGGAAAGATTGTGATACATGAATCCGTCTATGAATTGCGTCAGGATCTGAAAGGCGCGGCGGGCGTTGACGAGAACGGGCGCGTCGAGTTGCTGGACGCGGAGAAGCTACGCAGCGATGTGATTGATACTCTGGTGCGGGATGCTGTTTTCGGCACTTTTCCGGTGAAGACGTTCAGCCGCTGGCTAATCTGGGAACTGGGCCAGTTGATGGGCGCGTGCCCGGCGAGCATTCACGAGTTTTATATTGCCAGGGCGACGAATGTTTGGTCGAACCGCACGGTACCGGCGATGAATATGCGGTTCTCGACGTACGAGGCGGGGCGGGCGGCCTACCGTGCGGCGCAGCGGACGCAGACCGGCGCGTTTGTTTTTGAGATCGCGCGCAGCGAGATGGGTTACACGTTCCAGGAGCCGGCCGAGTTTTCGGCTGTGCTTATCGCCGGGGCCATTAAAGAGGGGTACCGGGGGCCGATCTTCATTCAGGGCGACCATTTTCAGGTGGACGGCAAGAAGTATAAGAACGACCCGGAAGGCGCGGTGAACGAGGTGAAGGCGCTGGCGAAGAAGGCGGTGGCGGCCGGCTACTGGAACATCGATATCGATACGAGCACGCTGGTGACGCTGGAGCCGCCATCGTTGGACGAGCAGCAGCGGGAGAACTACCTGCGCTCGGCGATGCTGACCAAGTTCATCCGCGACCTGGAGCCGGAAGGTGTCACCATCAGCCTGGGCGGCGAGATTGGCGAAGTCGGCGAAAAGAACTCGACGGTTCCGGAGTTGGACGCGTATGTTCACGGCTACAAGGATGCGCTGGGTGAGCTGGGCGATTACGCCGGGTTGAGCAAGATCAGTGTGGCCACGGGCACGGCCCACGGCGGCATTTTGCTGCCGGACGGCAGCCAGGCCGATGTGGCGGTGGATTTCGATACACTCGAAGACCTGGGCGAGCGCGCTCGCTTTCATGGTAGCGGCGGCGCGGTCCAGCATGGCGCCAGCACGCTGCCGGATGAGATGTTCGGCAAGTTTCCCGAGACGCAGACGATTGAGATCCATCTGGCGACCGGGTTCACGAATACATTCCTGGATCATCCCAGTCTGCCGGAATCGTTGCGCAAGGAGATGTATGCGCATCTGGACGCGCACCACGCGGACGAGCGCGGCGCCAACGATTCCGATTTCGTCTTTCATCTGAAGACGCGAAAGAAGGCGCTGGGGCCGTTCAAACCGGAGCTGTGGGGGCTGCCGCGCGAGCGGACGGAGGCGATATTCGCGGGTGTCGAAGATCACTACGCCTACTTCTATGAGAAACTGAATGTGGCGGGCACGCGTACACTGGTCGATCAGGTCGTTACGCCCGTTGCTCATCATAAGCCGATGCCGGTTCTGGGTCGGGGCGCAGGGGACGATGAAGGACTGGCCGACTGAGAACGGCAGTGGTCGGTGGTCAGTGGTCAGTGGTCAGCAAGACCCGCGAGCCAGCGGCGACGAACTAACGTTGTAACCGGCCACGAGCCACTGGCATATGCTGCTTGCTCTTGATGTTGCCTCCTCAATTTGTACGGTTGCCCTGTTTGATCCGGCGAGCGATAGGATGCTGGCTGAGCGGGTGTGGCGGTCGCGGCGGCGACAGACGGAGGAGACGCTGCCGGCGGCGGCGGATGTGCTGGCGCAGGCCGGCGTTGAGGTGGACAGCATCCGTTTTCTGGCGGTGACGACCGGGCCGGGCAGTTTTACGGGTGTGCGTATCGGCATCAGTGTTGTCAAGGGGATTGCGCTGGGACTGCCGCAGCCGCCTCAGATTATCGGTCTGCCGGTGTTGAGCGTGACCGCGGCGCGGTTTGTGCCGCTTGCGGTCGCGGAGACGGTCGTGTGGCCGCTGCTGCAGGCAGGGCGGGGCCGTTTCAACTGGGCAGCGGCGCCGGCGGATGATCCGCTGTGGCTGCCTTCGGTGACGGAACACTGCGCGGGGCAGGTTGAGGCGCTGGTTGCGGCGCTGCAGGCAGAGGAGCGTCCGGTGTGGCTGGTGGGCGAGTTGAGCGAGGCCCTCCGACAGGCTGTGCTGGGGCTGGCCCATGTGCGCTGCATCGATCCGGGCGCGGATTTTGAGCTGGCGGAGCAGGGCAAGGGTGCGGATGACGCTGTGCGCAGCCGCGAGCCAGCCGGCATGACCCTGGCGCGGGGAGAAGTGCTGGCCCGCCTGGCGCTGCGCCACCTGCGCGCCGGTTCCCCGGCACTGACCGCGCCGTTGCAGCCACTCTATTTGCGTCCACCGCAGTAGACAGCGACCAATAGACAGCGACCCAATGGTCAATTACAGATTCACACGATTGCAGGGGAGCCGATGGTGTATGCTTGGATACGATGGCTAACTCTTTGAATCGTCAGCAGAGGCAGCCCAATCCGCGCGATGGGGTTGGGCCGCAGACATGCCCGCTGGCGATTGGACCCCTGACCCTGGCCGACCTGAAAGATGTGATGGAGCTGGAGTCGGTCAGCTTCCCCAGCCCGTGGACGCTCGCCACCTACCACAGTGAATTGACCCGCAACAGCCGCAGCCGCTATCTGAAGGTTTGGCCGGTGGCGGCGGCAGGTGCTACGCGTGCTGCGGCCGGGCTGGTCGCGCAGGGGGGATTCATGCTCTTCGGCGCTGAGATGCACGTTGTCACGCTTGCTGTGCTGCCGGCGTGGCGCGGCCGTTCGATCGGCGAGTGGCTGCTACTGGCGCTGCTGGCGCTGGGGCGGAAGGAGGGCACGCATACGGCCACGCTGGAGGTGCGCGCCAGCAACGAGATTGCCCAGCGTCTTTACCGCAGGGCCGGGTTTGCGTCGGTAGGCTATCGGCGGCGCTACTATCCGGACAAGGAAGACGCCCGCATTCTGGCACTGGAGGATTTACACAAGAGCCGCGTGTGGCAGCCGCTGCAGGAACGGTTTGCGTTGCTTTCGGCGATGATGGAGCGGGGGGTGGAGGCGCCGGGGTAGGGGCGTTACGGGTACAGCGTTGATCTGGATTGCCCGCTAATACTTACCGATGTTGCCAAGCTTTTGGTGCATCACGTATATCGTCTTCTTGTTGTCGAAAAGCAGCCACAATGTGGGGAGCAACTTTGGAGGCTGGCCGCATATTCTTGAAGTCTTCAGCCGAAAGCTCCCGTGTATCCGGATCGTCTAAAATGGCTCGACGAATTTCAATGTCTTCACATGCTGAGGGCCAAATCGTTTCTGGTTTGAGTTTCGGCATATTTGCTTATCACCTCTTCGGGAGCTTCACGCAAGTTGATGGCATGAATTCTAACACAATAGGTATGTGGTGACTCTCCAGGGTTTGCTCGGATGAGAAGGTTTTCGATCTTATTGAGAAATACCGTTTTGGTCCTGGCGCTCATACTGCTCGGTGTGATGATTGGCTTTGCGGTGGGCGGGCAGGGGGAGCGCGGCGGGGATGGATTGACGTCTGCGCCCGCGGCTACGGCCGCGGCGGGGCCGACGAGCACACGCGCGGCTGCGCCTACGCCGACGGAGAGACCTGAGTCGGAAGAGACGGGTTCGCGTGCGGCTTCAGCTACGCCGGCGGAGGTTACGGACTCGGAGCGCGCGCCGGCGGAGGGCGCATGGGGCGTGGTGGTGCGTGTGGCGGACGGCGATACGCTGACGGTACGGTTCGACGACGGGGAGGAGGAGACGATCCGGCTGCTGGACGTGGATACGCCGGAGACGGTACATCCGAGCCGGCCGGAGGAGTGTTTCGGCGCGCAGGCATCCGATTTCACGAAGACGTTGATGGGGCAGCGCGTGCGGATCGAGGAGAAGGGGCGGGACAGGTACGGGCGCCTGCTGGCCTATGTGTGGACCAGCGCTGACGAGGGTGAACGGTTGTGGAATGTCCGGCTGCTGGAAGAGGGGCTGGCCGTTTACAACGATTATGGCAATCCGGGGAAGTACGCGGATATTTCGCGGGCGGCGGCCGAGCAGGCCTTGCTGGCCGGGGTGGGACTGTGGTCGGCGTGTGAAATCGAGGCGAGGCCCACGCTCGTTCCTACGCAGATGGTTGGCGCGGGTTGCCCGCAGGGTTGCGTCAGCCAGCCCGATCCGTCATGCAGCATCAAGGGCAACGTGAACACGAGAAGCAGTACGAAGATCTATCATGTGGAGGGGGAGTCATCCTCGTACGGGCGGGTGAATATGAGGGCGGGGGAGGGCGACCTCTGGTTCTGCACCAGGGATGAGGCGGAAGCGAATGGTTTTCGTGCGCCGAGGGGGTAGGGGGCGGTGTAATTTCGCTCGATAGGGAAAACCTGGTCGACCACACTTGGTCTATACGGTCGTCTGGTTGACATGAATGTCAACCAGACTTGGTAACCAGTGATGGCTCCTGCTTGCTACAGTTTTCCCTAGCCAGTTTGCGAGAATCGCATTCGATTTGGAGTCCGTGCCAGAATTCATCCGACTGACCGAAGAAGGCGGCAAAACGAATCGACATAGCGGGCGTAATCGAACGCTTGCCTTGTACGATTTCGTTAATCACGCGCGGGGAGACACCAATGGTGCGAGGCATGGCCTTCTGCGAAATCCCCATTGGATTGAGGTATTCCTGCAAGAGAATCTCACCGGGTGTAATGGGTGTATTCATAGGACTTTCGCCTGGACTTCAAACGCAGGTGCACTTAGAGCGAGTTTCGGGAAGAGGGTCAGCTTCAGGCAGTATTTTGGTCAAAGACGCTAAGATCTGCAACTTGAAGGATGGTGCAGCCCCCAATCTGAGGATAGACACTGAACACGAGACATTGTCCCAAAGCAGTAAACCGTCGGATCCCTTGCCGGCACTGCGCTGATCTCTTGGAAGCCAAAAACGCGACTTTCGCCGATTTGCCGCGCCTGATATGATAGATAGATAGTGCCAAACCTGTCCGCTATTCTCGTGAGATGGCGGAGCGTTCGTTATGTAAGGAGAGTTTTGTGCCGATGCGTAAGAAATCAACATTTACGCGATCTATTCGCCATACCAGCGTGAAGAGATCGATCTTTCGTGCGCTGGCGCTGTGTGCCGGCGCGCTGTTTCTGGCCGGCTGCGGTCTGTTGTCGGGGCCGGACGTAACGCCGACGCCGACGCGCCCGATGGCGGCGGTAGTCCCCACGTTTACGTCGACGCCGGTGGGCGCGGCGGCCGCGCAGGAGTCTGGCGGCGGCACTGCTCAGCAGGTCGCGCCGGCGGCTACACAGGCACCGGCTCCGCAGGCAACCGATCCGCCTGCACCCACCGATACGCCCGTGCCAACGGTGGCCCGCTTTACGGTCAAGCCGGACCTGACCGCGGCTAACGTCAACGTGCGCACGGGACCGAGCACCGCGTTCGGCATCATTGGCACCGTCGCCAGGGGTGCGCAGTTCGATATCAGCGGCAGAAATGTGGAGAACACGTGGTATCAGTTCTGCTGCGTTGGCGGCCAGACGGGTTGGATTTTCTCTTCTCTGGTAAATGTGGAGAACGCGAATCTGATCACGCTGGCTGCGAACATCCCGGCCACGCCGGTGCCGCCAACTGCTACGCCGGTGCCCACACAGGCGCCTACGCCAGTGCCCGCTCCTGTCAATGTAGACCACTGCGCCGGCATTGGCGGCGATGGCTGCAAGTTCTGGCTGCGGGATACTGATCCTGCAGACAATGGCGGAGGGGAATTGAAGCTTCTCATCGGCTTTGTACATGGTGGGCGCAACGATGAGGTCCAGGTGCACGGCGGTTACTTTGTTGAAGTGCAGAAGGACGGGGTCCAGGTACATGGGTTTGATCACAACACGCGCGGCGGGACGAATATCATAGAGGGGCCCAAAGGCCGAGTATACAATTACGACAAGGGTGTTTCTGCCAGCCAGTTGCCGGGTGGAAACGTTGCTGGGTCGTACACCATCTGGGTCCAAGACGGCAACGGTGAGCGAGACAGCCAGAACTATAGCTTCACTTTGCATGGAAACCAGGGTTTAGTTTGGCTGGTATTTGATCAGAGACCGAGATAGGGAGGCGGGGCGATTACGACAGGCGTTGCACGGCAGCGGCTGCCCACGCTGACCAAGGCAATTTATGGGCTGGGTGATTGGGGCGCGGCGTCGGCTTCGACGGCGCGTACCCTGTTCTGGCTCTACTTCACGGTCAGCGTCGTGGGGGTGGACGTGGGCCTGGCCGGTGTTGCCTTCATCATCGGCCGCTTCTGGGACGGTGTCAACGACCCGCTGATCGGCATCCTCAGCGACCGCTTTCGCAGCCGTTGGGGGCGGCGGCGGCCGTTCATGCTGCTGGGCGCGCTGCCCTTCGGCTTGGGCTTCTTCCTCATGTTCAGCCCGCCCCCGTTCGAGGGGAATGTGGCTGCCGCCCTCTATTACGCGGTCGTCTTCATCCTCTATGACACGGCGTTTACGATCGTCAATGCGCCCTACGCAGCCCTGACCGCGGAACTGACCGAAGACTATGACGAACGGGCCAGCCTGGCCGGTTGGCGCATGGGTAACTCGATCTTTGTTGCCCTGCTGACGGCCGGGTTGTTCAAGCTGCTGGCGGAGGGACTCTTCGCGGGCTGGTTCGATGGACCGGATGCGCTGCGCAACGGCTACGCGGTGGCGGGCGCGCTGTGGGGGCTGATCATCGCGGGGTCGCCTCTGCTGGTGGTGGCCTTCATACGCGAGCCGGAGCGGGAACTGCCGAAGGAGGAGGGCAGGCTTAACTTCATTCAGATCACCAAAGAGGTGTTTGCCAACCGGCCGTTCCGCATCGGGGCCGCGATTTACGTGCTGGCGTTCAGCGCGGTCGACATCATCACCTCCGTGTTCGTGTGGTTCCTCATCTACTACATGCAGCTGAAGCCGCCTTTCGACAGTTTGGTGCTGGCGGCTGTGCTGGGCGTCGCGTTCCTTTCGATGCCGCTGACGGTGCGGCTGATGCAGCGGTACGGCAAGAGCCGCACGTATATACGCATGATGGTCTTCTGGGCGGCGGTGATGGCGATTATCAGCCTGCTGCCGCCGGGGAATGCGCCGCTGGTGCTGATCGCGGCGGCTGTTGCCGGAATCGGGTATGGCGCGGCCAACGCCACCCCCTGGGCGATCGTGGCGGACATCATCGAAGAGGACGAATGGCACAGCGGTCAACGCCGCGAGGGCGTTTACTCGGCTTATCTGGTCACGTTCCGCAAAATCGCTACTGCGTTCGCGGTTGGGTTCGTCGTGCCGCAGGTTCTGAGGGCTACCGGCTTCATTGAAGGCGCGGCGGCAACGCAGCCGGAGGCGGCTGTGCTGGCTTTGCGCATCTTCATGGGCGCGGTGCCGGCCGTTTTGCTGGTCCTGTCGATGTTCGCGGCGGCGCGCTATCCTCTGGACCGGGCGGCGCATGATGAATTGCGGCGCAAGCTGGCCCTGCGGCGGGCGGAGGAAGGAACTGCGGGGGCCGGTGGTTAGTGGTTAGTGGGCCCTTAGGCCTTCCCCTATGCGGGGGGCTTCCCCGGCAACGCCTCCCAGCAGTTACTCCCCGCGCCGAGTGTAGGGTCGATACAGCCATGATTTCCCGCGGCCCATCGCGCTGCCCCCAAATCAGCGGCCGCCACGGTAGGGGCAGGCCTTGTGACTGCCCACGTACCCCCGCGCGCGCCGACTTCACCGTCACCCCAAACGCCGCGGTAGGTGCCTGCCTTGTGCCTCTCCCAAAGCAGGTAAACAATTTCAGCCTCCGCTGGCATGAATTTCCCGCCCGATTATCCCCACCCCAAATGTGGACTGCATCCCTCCGCCCTGGCAGTCAGGGCAATCGCATCTAAACTCGGATGCCCAAATAGGCCACGAAGGGCACCCACAAGGGGTGCCCCTACCAATTGTCTTCATTTATCGGCCAAGAAACCGGCCTCCAGTCGCCAAAGACCTTTAGAATTTGCGACTGCGCACTATGATTTGCACAGTTCCCGGCGTTTTGCCTTGAGAAGGGCGCCCACAAGGGGCGCCCCTACCTGATTCAGGCAGGCTCACGAGGTTTTGTCCCAATTGGATGCAATTGCCCTGGTCCTGGCAGTATTGATGCATTGATGAAGAAATGTTATGCTAATGCATCATGAGAACCACTATCTCCCTTGACGACCAACTTGCAAAGCAGGTGCGTCGCGCAGCCGAAGCCCGCGGCATCAGCGTCAGTGCCTTTATCGCCAAAACGTTGAATGACGCTCTGACGCGTCGCGAACCGGCGGAGTCGCCTCCCTTCCGGCTGGTGACCGTGCGGGGCGCACACCCCCGCCCGGGAATCGATCTCGACCGACCGAGGGCGCTCGACGCACAGGATGACGAAGCCCGGTTCGGGCAAGGCAGTCGGTGACTCGGGATGCTGCTTCCCGACGTAAATGTTCTGATATATGCCCACATTGAGGACTCCGTTCCCGAACACCCCGAGTATGCAACGTGGGTCACTCGTCTGGCGACAGGACCGGAACCCTTCGCCCTCTCCGTCCTCGTTCTGGCCGGCTTCGTTCGCATCGTAACTAATCCGCGAGTCTTCGACCCCCCATCCACTCTCGACCAGTCCTTCGCATTCATCTCCTCGCTCGTGGAACGCCCGACCGCGCGCATCGTCGGTCCAGGCCCCGATCACCTAGACATATTCGAACGGTTGTGCCGTGAGTCCGGAGCTACCGGGAAGCTGGTCGCTGACGCGCAGCACGCGGCGATTGCAGTCGAAAACGGCTGCACCATGGTTTCGACCGACTCCGATTTCGGCCGATTCCCAGGACTGCGATGGCAGCATCCACTGCGTCCAGACGGGCTGTAGTGTCGCTCCATCTCAACATTTTTTTCGTCCTCCTTGCAGGAACAACCCCTCGATACAGTCAGATTCAGTCCAGGCGCGCCTCAATTTGAGTTTTGGTCAGCATGGACGGCCACGGTCTTGTCCTGGACTAAGCTTGCCCCTAAGAAAACTGGGCCGCGAGGTCAGGTTTCTGATGAAGTGAATCGCCCAGCCCGTGGCGGAGCAGCTACGGATCAGATGTCTTTGTGCGCCCGTTTGGCGCCATTTGTCGCTTGGTAGAGTGCAACCCCGCATGCAGAAGCCAAAATCGGACAAGCAGATCGCGCCCATCGAGCATGACAGGACCTGCGAACATGCTATAGCTGGGTTGCCGACAGACTACATCGGGCTGTTCAAGCAGTTAAGCAACAGACCGGCGCTGGCCCCGGTCGACTCACATGTTTTTCTACTTCCTTGAACACGTCATCAACGACTATATATACCCATAGACAACTGCACATACCTTCTGCATTTACATCAACCGCCTGTTGGGCGAATATGACTACCTTCAAATCAGAAAACTGGCCTTTCCCAACTAGCATAAGGCCCTAGTGGTCAGTGGTTAGCTGGCCGCTGTAACTTGGCAGCAGAGTTTACGCTTCCAGGCGTTCTATGTGGGCGCCGACGGCGCGTAGCTTTTGATCCACACTCTGATATCCCCGATCGATCTGTTCGATATTGCCTATGATTGTGCGTCCCTCGGCGCTGAGCGCGGCGAGGACGAGCGCCATGCCGGCGCGGATGTCGGGGCTGCTGACCTGCTGGCCGACGAGCCGGGAGGGGCCGACGACGACAACGCGGTGGGGGTCGCAAACGATGATCTGCGCGCCCATGGCGACCAGTTTGTCGACGAAGTAGAGACGGCTTTCGAACATTTTCTCGTGGATGAGGACGGTGCCCTGGGCTTGGCTGGCGACGACAACGGCCATGCTCATCACGTCCGGGGGGAAGGCGGGCCAGGGCGCGTCGTCGATTTTGGGGATGGCGCCGCCGAAGTCGGGCTGAACGCGTAAGGCCTGTTCGTCGGGGAGGACGAGCGTGTAGCCGGTGCGCGCGGCCTGGGGGTCCTCCTGCAGGTGCATGCGCACGCCGAGCCGCTGGCAGAAGACCATTTCCAGCATACGCAGATGATCGGGGTCCACGTTGGCAATCCGCAACTGCCCGCGGGTGATGGCGCCCAGACCGATGAAGCTGCCGACCTCCATGTAGTCCGGGCCGACGGTGGCGCTGGCGCCGTTGAGCCGCTCTTGGCCGTGGACGTGCAGCGTGTTGCTGCCGATTCCTTCGATGGGGCAGCCCATGGCGACCAGCAGGCGGCACAGTTCCTGGACGTGCGGTTCGCTGGCGGTGTTGCGCAGGATGGTCGTGCCCTGGGCCAGGGAGGCGGCCATGACCGCGTTCTGGGTGGCGGTCACGGATGCCTCGTCGAGCAGGATATCGGCGGCTTGGAGTCTGCCGGGCGCTTTGAGCTCGAAGCGGCCGCTGTTGGGGTGGACGACGGCGGCGCCCAGCTGGTCGAAGACTAAGAGGTGGGTGTCGATACGGCGGCGGCCGATA
>Ga0209022_1002617_pt1 | contig 14338 bp, 16 predicted proteins | sample PinacodermPK_FD_187300 | JGI IMG/M metagenome (GOLD analysis project Ga0209022, IMG submission 187300) | Host-associated microbial community of the marine sponge Aplysina aerophoba from Gulf of Piran - sponge pinacoderm, lysed by proteinase... | ecosystem: Host-associated > Porifera > Sponge >...
CAACATCACCTTCGACCGCACCCAAGTGCAACAGCACGCCAACCTGACGCTGCTCACCTGGGGCAACCCACTACTCAACCGCCTGCTCACCACAGCCGAGCCCAACACACGCACGCACAGTCCATAAAGTTGCTTCAGGGTACACACCGCAACCGGAACCGCACCAAAGCATCTCGGTATTAGAGACACGACCCGCCAGCCACATCACATCCTGGGGAATTACGATCTGGCCTGCGGTGTCGGACCTAATTCGCCAGCGGCGAATGCCTCTGGTCGGCTTCAGCCTGTTCGCGCATCGCCCGCAGTTGCGAAACGGACCGGTTGTGAAGCGAGTCCAGCCGAATGAGGGAGACGGTAGCCAAGAAGGACCAGGCAACGAAACCCGCCGTTGCCGAGACGAAGATCACGATCAAGGCGCGGTTCGAGGTCATCGAGAGTGGAACTGCTGTCGCGGCGGAACACACGAGCGCTGCGAGGGATGCGAACATTGTGACTGTGTACGGTGCACGGACTCTGTCTTCTGTGGAGTCCTCCATACGCAGCAACGCTCCGTAGTCGGACTTCTCCAGTCGCTGGATGAGCGCGGTTCGCTGGCGCCACGCGTTTGTCAGCAGACCTGCCGACGATGTGATTCCCACTGCAGCAATCAATGTCCAAGACGGCACCGTGCCCGACAAACTCAGGGACACGGCCGTCGCACTCAATACAACCATCGCCGCGTAGAGGTCAACGTGGCGGGCGCTTCTGAGCAGGGTGCACAACTCGGGACTAACAATCCGGTTGATCATCGGTTTCCTCGTTAAACTCGGATTGTACCACGAAGTTGTCGCTTCGCTCGACGAACGGGACCAGAACCCCTCCCGATGCCTCGCCACGGTCAAACTGTTTCGTCTCTTCGTTCCACGCCAGTGTGGACAACGCGTCGCTTTCGACAGACCCAATGTGCCCTGACCAGAGGCCCTGCTCCATTGCGATATGTCTCGATATCAGCCACGTCCGTCCGTAGCGGAAGACTTCCTGACCGGCGACCCATGATCCCTCCAGAGCGGCCCGAAACTGATCGTTCCCGCCCGAACCCCAGAGTCCTTTGAGATCAATCCAAGCGTGTGCCAATCTGAAAGTCTTTGTCATTGCGCGATTATAACCGGCTGCTGTGACAGAGGCACATCCGCCGATACTGACGAACTAAGCGGCCGCTGCGTCGGGGATAGCTGAGCTCCAACGCTTCGTCGGCATTGCGTTTATCGGCCTCCAGCAAAGTGAGCATCTCCCCAAATATCTGGGCAGGATTCCCCCGATTGATCTCTTCGATCACGACCACATGGTCTCGCGTGGGGTCGTTCGCGGCATCCTCGACCGCGCGCAGGAACGGTCCGTCCAGCAGTTTGAGCCGTCCTTCGCTGTCGCCGCTCGGCCGCCAGCCTCTCACGAAGTCCTCATATGACAGGTTCGGGTGGAACTGCACAGGGCGCACCCGCTGCAATGACCGGTATCCGATGAGGGCGAAGGCGAGCCTCTTCGCCAGCCAAGTCTTACCGGTGCCCGGCGGCCCCTGAAGGATCAAGTTCTTCTTGACCCGCCATCGATCCAGGATCGCCTCCAGCCTGCTCCGGTCCAAGAAGCAGCCCTCGGCGATGACGTCATCCACCGAATAGGGCCGCACAGGCTCCTCAGACGGGGGGCTCTCGTCGGTGTTGTCAGCGGTGGCGTCAGGTTCGTCCTCTGTTTCGTCCTCTGGTTCGTCATCGGATTCCTCCTCAGATTCGTCCTCCTCCCACGCACCGAGAGAAAGTTCGGGGAACGAGTGAACCGGCATACTCTCGTCGTTGAACATCTCCAGCAGTTCGTCGCACAGGTCCAGGTATGTCTCACCCGCTGGCACCCGCGAAACATCGACGTCCAACCACTCGCCGATGAACTCTCGCGAGTACCAGTCCAAGGGAACGAAAGTCCACGGCCTGATCCAGTAGAGGCCCATCGTGAGTTTCCGGCGCACGTGCTTGCGACCCACCGCGTCGTTGAAGGAGTCGATGAGCGAGGCGCGGTTGGGCTTGTCGGGCCCGTCGGCGTAGGCGATGGCATCTGCGAACACTTGCCAGAGCGCGTCAATGTGATCGTCGTCACGCAGACCTTCATACGGGAAGAACCAACTGGCACGATTGTCCAGAATCGGGATTCCGGCGAAAGACCTGAGTGGCTCGCGCTCCATTCCGAGGAACTCTGCCAATTTGAGGGCGGTCGTCCGGCGGTTGGCATCAGTCAACCGCCGATTGAAGGCGCCCATCGTTGTGAAGGGGCAGATGTCTCGCATCCGACCCGACGAGCCGTCGGCGAATCGGTCGGTGAGGTAACTGACCCGCTCCGCCGGCAGTTGATCGATCGCCGCGAGCAGCGCCGGCCGGTCATGGCGGTACGTCAGCAGCCTGTTTGCGAATTCTGAGTAGAACGATGTCCACGAGAAGTCGTCGTAAGACGAACCGACACGGGTGTCGTCAGTATCTGGAGCCATTGCCAACCTCGCACTTGCTATCGGGTCCGGTGTTGCGTCCCTGCGGCCGACGTTAGCGCGAGGGGATGCCATTGCCTGAGACGGACCCGTCCTCGAACAGCGTCCTCGCCCGCGGTGTGCGGTCGGCTTCGCGGTTCGGTGTGTTTGCTGCGGTAGTGTCTCGTTGGGCTCGTAGCTCAGTGGTCAGAGCAGAGGACTCATAATCCTTCGGTCGTGGGTTCGATCCCCACCGAGCCCACCATGTGATGTCGCGAGAAACAGAGCCAAGGCCAAGATCCCGATCGACCCGGCCAGGGGTTGTTGACCTTCGGTGGCTCAGCGGATCTGTCTGATCGAGCCAGACGATCCCCAGTGCCGGTCGGCGGTCAGCACATCGGCATCGACACGGTCGGCGAGCGCCAGACACAGTCGGTCTGCCAGTGACAGCCCTTCGCTTCGTGTCCAGCGGCGGGCGGCCCACTCGGCGTCGGCCGCAACGACGGGTTCGATACCGAGGTCGTAGCTTTGCAGCAGCGCACGCGCCAGATCCCAGTCGCGGGCGGCGCCGAGCACCTTCTGGGCTACCTCGGACCAGTTCGCGGCACCGCATATTGAACCGGCTTCCAAGGCCACAGCCACTTCTGCGGCACCGTCCTCTCCCTGGAGGAACGCCAGGATGGCCGAGGCATCGAGGACGATGCTCACGCGTGGTCCTCCCGTTTTGATGCACGCCTGCGGTCGGCCAGAAGCTCACCGACGAGATCGAGGCCCTTCAACTCCCCCCGCACCCGTTGAAGCAGTTGATCCCGGGTCATCAGCACCAGCCCCCCCGATGTGGTCAGCATCACCAGCGGTGTCCCCTCGGTCAGTTGCTCGTTCTCGCGGACCTCCGCCGGAACGACGATTCGTCCCCGATCTCCCACTACGACTGTGTGTATCCCATTCATGTATCGAATGTACCACAGCATGTCATTAAGTACCAATCTAAAGCTGCGCTATGCCACCCTCTTGAGAGGTGTTCTCCCACCCGTCCGGTGCCGACTTTGCCGATCGCGGAGCGCCTCAGTTGATTCCCAGCCGAGACACCGGGAGGACCCGCCGCGCCAGGGGCTGCAAGCAAATCCGACCGATCTTGTCGGTTATTGGTGTAGGCTGCGGTGGACGCCGGTGAAGTCACGACCGGCGATGTCCGCCGTCTCCGCAACGAAGGGACGAGGACCGAGCCACGAAAGGTGCATCCATGAGCAACGACTGGGGTTTCGAGACCCGCCAGATCCACGCGGGGCAGCAGGCCGACCCGGCCACTGGTGCCCGCGCCGTTCCTATCTATCAGACGACGGCCTACCAGTTCCGTGATTCCGACCACGCCAAGAACCTGTTCGCCCTAGCCGAGATAGGCAACATCTACACCCGGATCATGAACCCGACCCAAGCCGTGGTCGAAGCCCGCCTAGCCAGCCTCGAAGGCGGCACAGACACCGCAGTCGGAATCCCCGGGGCGCTTGCGCTGTCGTCCGGCCAGGCGGCAGAAACCCTGGCGATCCTGAATCTGGCCGAGTCTGGCGACCACATCGTGTCGGCCGCAGCCCTCTACGGCGGCACCTACAACCTGTTCCACTACACGCTGCCGAAGATGGGAATCACCTGCACCTTCATCGACGACGCCGATGACCCCGACGCCTGGCAGGCAGCCACACAGCCCAACACCAAGGCGTACTACTGCGAGTCGATCGGCAACCCGAAGAACAACGTGGTCGACATCGCCAAGGTCGCAGACATCGCCCATGCAAACAACCTGCCGCTCATCGTCGACAACACTGTGGCCACCCCGTACCTGATCCGTCCGCTTGAGCACGGCGCAGACATCGTCGTCCACTCGGCGACGAAGTTCATCGGCGGGCACGGCACCGCAATCGCCGGTGTGATCGTCGACGGTGGCAGTTTCGATTTCGGGGCGTCCGGCAAGCATCCGATGTTCACCGAGCCCGATCCCAGCTACCACGGCCTGGCCTACTGGCCTGCACTCGGCCCCGGTTCCTACATCATCAAGGCCCGGGTGCAACTTCTGCGCGACATCGGTGCGGCGATCGCGCCGTTCAATTCGTTCCTGCTGCTGCAGGGCCTAGAGACGCTGAGCCTGCGGATGGAACGCCACTTCTCCAACTCGAACGCAGTCGTCGACTATCTCGCCTCCCACGACCAGGTGGAGTCTGTCGCCTACGCCGGACTGCCCGACTCGCCCTGGCACGACATTGCCAACGAACTCGGCGGCGGGAAGGGATACGGCTCGGTCCCCGCCTTCGTGATCAAGGGCGGTCTCGAAGCGGGCAAGAAGTTCGTCGAGGCCCTCGAGCTTCACAGCCACCTGGCCAACATCGGCGACACCCGCAGCCTCGTGATCCAGCCTGCAGCCACCACCCACTCCCAGTTGACCCCCCAAGAGCAGGAGTCCACAGGCGTCACCCCGGGGCTGGTGAGGCTGTCGGTGGGACTGGAGTCGATCGAAGACATCATCGCGGACCTCGACAAGGGGTTCGCGGCGGCCGCTGGTTGAACGGCCGAGGTTGCCTCAGGGTTCGTCGATCCAGGCTGGCGCGCGGTCGAGCAGGAATTCGGCGACCTTCGAGCAGCGGTCGAGCACGTCGCACAACACGTCTCGTCCATAGAAGATCCTCGCCAACTCGACCGGGACCCGCGCAACGATGCTGATGGCGCGCACCGGTGCGTCGGTGACCGCCCCGAAGCTGTCGAGGGCACTCACCTCGAGCGGCAGATCGGTGGTGCCGATACCGGCGAGGTCGGTGGCCAGAATCAGAAGGTCGGGCGCGGAGGGCAGCGGTGGCAGGGCGAAGCTGATCGTCAGCGGCAGGCGGATGTCATCGGATGCCTCCTCTCCGACGTCGAGGCTGAGCAGTTCGTCCTCGAACATGATCAGCGCCCGCGAACCAGCCTCGAGTGCGATGTGCATGTCGAGCGGGCCGTCGCATGCCCGGTCGGGGTGCAGGTCGACTTCCCATATCTGACGGTTGGTGTAAGTCTCGATGAAGTGCCGTTCGTCGTGGACGTGGAACCCGTGTTCGTGGACGTGGTCCTTGAGATCGGCAACGAATCCCTGCAAGTCTATTATCGCCATTGCGACTAGCTTGCCATGACTCGGCGCGTATCGTGTGGGTGATCGACCGTATTGTCTGAAATGTTGTTCGTTGGACCGTACGAGTCTGTCTGATTGTGCGCCGCCGGCGCGGGGAGCGAGGCTTAGATGAACGCTGACGAGATGAACGCTGACGAGATGAACGCTGAGGCGGTGCTCGCGGTCCTGAACGAAGCTGCCGACGCGGTGGTCGACGCCTTCGCAGACCAGCGCGACTGGGGCAAGTCGGGTCTGCGCCACGACCAGTACGTTCCAGACCTTGTCGCCGACGAAGCGGTGCTCGGCGTGCTCGGCGCCACCGATATCGCTGTCCTCAGCGAGGAGAGCGGCCTCGGGCCCGGCACGGGGCTGGTGGCCGTCGTCGACCCCGTCGACGGCTCGACCAACGCTTCGCTGCCGCTTCCCTGGTTCGCGACGAGCCTGTGCGTGGTCGACGAAGACGGCCCCTGGGTGGCCGTTGTGCATGACCATCCCAGCAACCGGCGCTACACCGCGGTCCGCGGCCGGGGCGCGACCCTCGACGGTGCTGCGCTCGCGGCGCCCACAGCAGTCGAGTTCTCCGAAGCGGTCGTTGCGGTGAACGGAGTGCCCCCCGCTCAGGCGGGTTGGTGGCAGTTCCGCACCATGGGTTCGTGCGCTCTGGAACTGTGTGCAGTAGCCGACGGGCGTTTCGCCGGATTCGTCGACTTCGCCGGTTCGCTTCACGTCTGGGACTACTTGGGTGCCCTGCTCGTCTGTCGTGAGGTCGGAGTGGTCGTGGCCGACGCAGAGGATCGAGAACTGGCGGTGATCGACCAACATGCCCAGAGGTCGCCCGTCGCTGCGCCCCCGGCGCTGATACCCCACTTGCTGTCGGTACGGCGAGGCTCAGACACAAACTGCTGACGAAGGTCGCAACTTTGCGGTTGTGGTCTTTGCCACATCCGCTAGATTGTGCCCGACCATGACCCAGGCCGCGACCCGATGTTGCGCGCCACCATGCGGGTCAGGTCATTTCAGGAGGGAACAATCCATGAACAAGAACCGTAATTTGCTGCGTCTGCTCGCAGCACTGTTGGCCATCGTCGTGATCGCAGCCGCTTGCGGCGACGACAGCGGCGATGCCGCAGAGCCCGCACCGACCACGACCGCCGCCACCGCCACCGAGGACACCACGGCGCCCGCCGCCAACGACATGGCCGAAGAGGCCGAGGAGGAAGGCGGGCGTCTCGCCGCGGTAGTCGCTCGCGGTGAGCTCAACTGCGGTGTCAACGCCACGCTTCCGGGGTTCGGCAACATCGATGCAGACGGCAACAACACCGGCTTTGATGTTGATTTCTGTCGAGTCGTGGCAGCCGCCGTGCTCGGCGATGCTGACGCCGTGAGCTACACGCCCCTCGACTCCACCCAGCGCTTCCCGACTCTGCAGGCCGGCGAGATCGACGTGCTGATCCGCAACACCACTTGGACGGCCAGCCGTGACGGCAACGAGCAGGCTAACTTCATGTTCACGACATTCTACGACGGCCAGGGTTTCATGGTTCACGGTGACAGCTCGATCCAGTCTGTGGAAGACATGTCCAACGCCAGTATCTGTGTGCTCCAAGGCACAACCACGCTGTTGAACCTCAACGCAGTGTTCGGAGATAGGGGCATCCCCTTCACCGCTGTCGAGTTCCAGTCCAACGATGAGCTCCAACCAGCCTTCGTTGCCGGACAGTGTGAAGTCTGGACGACTGATTCCTCCGGCTTGGCAGCGTTCTCTGCCACACTCGGCATCCCGACGCGCATCCTCAGCGACATCATCTCCAAGGAGCCCCTGGGTCCGGTGGTGGCCGACGGCGACACCGAGTGGGCACAGGTCGTGAACTGGGCCACCATGGCCACGGTGCAGGCCGAAGAGTACGGCATCACCTCAAGCAACATTTCCAGCTTCGCCGACACCGAGGACTCCAACATCCGGCGGTTCCTCGGTCTTGAGATCGAAGGAGAGGTCACCGAATTCGGGCTCGGTATTCCAGACGACTTCGCCTCTCAGATCATCAGCCAAGTAGGGAACTACGGCGAGATCTATGAGCGCAACCTCGCGCCGCTCGGACTTGAGCGCGAGCGGAACGCCCTGTGGACCGACGGTGGCCTCATGTACGTTCCGCCATTCCGGTAAGCCGTTGGTCTTGTGAGCCACTGGTTTGATTGATCGACGAAGCCGCCAGCACAGCGGCATTCGCCGAAAAATCGACAAGACAGTCCCGGTCGGCCCTCACCGAGGTTCGAGGGTCGCCGGGACCGTCTTGCGCGTCAGGAATATTCTCTGAAATGCTCCGCTCGGCGAATGTTGCGGGTTACTGTTCGGGTCACCAGTGAATCCGCTGGGATAGCCGAAGGCGCAGAGAGGGGCGAGAGGAACAGATGCTCGGCAGGCTGCTGTTGTTGGTGATCGCCCTGGTGGTGGTGGCGGCGGCTGGTCTCGCTAGTCGTTTCATTGTCGACAGGGTCACCGGGCGAGACACCTCCGACCGTCCACCTCCATGGCGCGACCTGAACGTTCTCTCGTTGGCCGCTCAGGTTCTGGTCTTCGGCCTCATCGTCGTGGTCGGCTCCTGGCTGTGGAGCAATTTCAGGGACCGAACCGACGATATCGGCCTCGAACTGACCTTCGATTTCCTGGACCAGCCGTCGGGAATCTCCATCGCTGACAACCCGTTGAGTTCGAACGCCGGGATCCGCGACGCCCTGCAGCAGGGGGTCAAGAACACGTTTTTGATAATCCTGTTGGGGATTCCTCTTTCTGTGCTGTTCGGGACCTTCATCGGTATAGCACGCCTGTCGACCAACTGGCTGTTGCGGAAGCTGGCAACCGGATACGTCGAGTTCTTCAGGAACATCCCGCCCCTGTTGGTGATCGTGTTCTTGTGGGGAGCCGTCTTCCTCAATTTCCCAATCGGGGCGAGTCCGACCGCGGAAGCAGCTTGGCGACCCTTCGGCGGCTGGATGATCTTCAGCAACAACCGGTTCGCGTTTCCATCGATTGTCGGTCTGGACAACTTCGCGGCCTACCGGCTGCTCGTCGTGGGCAGCATCGTGGCAGCCGCGGGGGTCTGGGTGTGGCGGACTCGGGTCTTCAACAACACGGGTGCTCCGCATCGTCGGGCGCTGTGGTCGGTGGCGACCCTGGTCGGCCTGTGCGTGGTTTTCTTCCTGGTGCTTGGAGGGCCGTTCGAGTTCTCCAAGACCACCGTCGAGGATCGGATCTGGTCGGGCGGCTTCCGGATGCAGATGCCCTATGTGGCGGTGATGCTGGCGCTGGTGATCTACACGGCCTCCCATATCGCCGAGATTGTTCGGGGCAGCATCCTGGCCGTGCATCGAGGGCAGGTGGAGGCCTCCCATGCTCTGGCCCTGAACGGATTGCAACGGTACCGGTTCGTGATCCTGCCTCAGGCTTTCCGGATCGCCTTCCCGCCGTTGATCAACCAGTTCCTCAACTACACCAAGAACTCGTCATTGGCCGTGGCGATCGGTTTCGCTGAGACCACTTCGATCATCTCCAACCTGTTCGGGCAGTCCCAACCCGCGCCGCAGCTCCTGTTGATTCTCATGGTGATCTACTTGGCCTTCTCATTGATCCTGTCGGCGATAGGCAACCTGGTGAACCGTCGCCTCCAGTTGAGAGGTGTGTGATGTCGGTTACCAATTCTGGTTCGGGAGTCCACGACGAGGTTTCCGAGGTGAGCGAACTTCCACCGAGCCACCGCTTGTCACCGGGAGACTGGATCAAGCAGAACCTGTTCAACAACTGGTACAACTCGCTTATCACCGCTGTGTTCATCTTCGCCATTGCTTTCGCGTTGGTTCGAACACTGGGCTGGCTGTTCTCTTCGGATTTCCTGATCATCCGCCGCAACCTCGCGCTGTTCATGGTCGGTCAGTTCCCCCGCGACGAGTTGTGGCGATCCTGGGTGTCGGGGTACCTGCTGATGGGGTCTTTGGGAATCGGTTCTGGGGTGTTGTGGCGGTCGGCGCAGGCAGTCGCGGAAGAAAAGGGTCTGCCCACCGAACCCCACTCTTGGCCTGATCTGTTGCGCAGGTTCTGGGCGATCATTGCGGTGTTGATCTTTTTCTTGTCCTTCGCCCGGACCGTGCCGCCGTTCGTGGGTCTGGCCACCGTCTTCGTGGCGTTCTTCATCAGCCGTGAACTGGGCCGCAGGTTCAACCCCGCGATGCGAACGCGCGGACTCTTCTTCGCTGGGTTGCTCGGTCTGCTGTCGCTGCTGGTCCTCGCCGGGACTGGAGGTCTGGGCGCCTTGACCGTGGGCGGGTTGTTCGGCGCGTGGACGCTGGTGGAGGTTCGGCGTTATGCAGATGAAAGGGGAGTCGGGGCGCCTGAAACGATCGGGGCGTCACGCCGGGTGCGGCGTTGGCACATTCCGTATCCGTTCAAGCGGCGGGTCGGGGGGATCCTTGCCTCGCGGGTCGCGGCAGCCGTCGTCTTCTGCGGTGTGTGGTACGGGTTGACGTCCGTCGACTTGGGAGGCTTCGGTTGGGACGATTGGGGAGGTTTGCACCTCACGCTCTTCGTGACTGTGATCGGCATCAGCACCGGACTCCCGGTGGGCATCCTGCTGGCCCTGGGACGCCAGTCGGATCTGCCGGTGATCAAGAGCGCATCGGTGATCTTCATCGAGTTTGTGCGCGGCGTGCCGCTGATTTCATTGTTGCTGTTCTCCTGGCTGATGCTTCCCCTGCTGTTCCCGATCGACCTCGACATTCCCGGCCCGTTGACCCGAGTCATGATCGTCATCACCGCGTTCTCAGCCGCGTACATTGCCGAGATCGTCCGTGGTGGTCTCCAGGCGGTGCCTCGTGGTCAGGTTGAAGCCGCGCAGGCTTCTGGGATGTCCGCCGGCAAGATCCAACGGCTGATCGTCCTTCCCCAGGCGCTGCGCGCGGTGATCCCGGCCCTGGTAGGCCAGTTCATTTCGTTGTTCAAGGACACTTCGTTGCTTACGATCATCGGGCTGCTGGATTTCCTGGAGACCTCTGCGGTGGCCAACGCCCAGCCGGAGTTCTTGGGGCAGGGGCTGGTGGCGGTGACGTATCCCTTCGTCGCCCTCGGATATTGGGCGTTCGCCTACACCATGTCCAAAGAGAGCCGTAGAGTCGAAGAGCGACTAGGAGTCGGAGTGAGATGAGCGACACAGAAGTCAACGCAGACGCAACCGAGGTCCTCGGCAAAGGCGACACGATCATCAGCCTGCGCGGAGTCGACAAGTTCTTTGGTGACTTTCAGGCTCTGAGCAACATAAATATGTCAGTCGGGGAGCAGGAGGTGGTGGTGGTCATCGGGCCTTCGGGCTCTGGCAAGTCCACGCTTATCCGCTGCATCAACCGCTTGGAGCGACACGACCGCGGCTCGATTGTGGTAGACGGAGTCGAGCTGTCCGACGACATTCGGGCAATCCAGGGGATCCGCCGTGAGACGGGCATGGTGTTCCAAAGTTTCAACCTGTTCCCGCACCTGTCGGTGCTCGAGAACATCACCCTGGCGCCGCGCAATGTTCGCAATATTTCCAGAGCGGAAGCGGATGCGACCGCGATGGAGTTGCTCGAGCGGGTGAAGATCCCGGATCAGGCACGGAAGTATCCGGGCCAGCTCTCCGGCGGTCAGCAACAGCGAGTCGCCATCGCCCGTTCTCTGGCGATGAAGCCCAAGGTGATGCTCTTCGACGAGCCCACCTCGGCGCTCGACCCGGAGATGATCAAGGAAGTTCTCGACACGATGAAGGACCTTGCCACCGAGGGCATGACCATGATCTGCGTAACCCACGAAATGGGTTTCGCCCGGGAGGTCGCTGACCGTGTGGTGTTCATGGCCGACGGCGAGATCGTCGAGGTCGGCCCACCGGAGCACTTCTTCACGAACCCGACTGAAGAGCGCACCAAGCTGTTCTTGAGCCAGATTCTCTGAATTGCCCCGTATCCTTGCCATTCAGGGCGCGTAGCTCAGTTGGTTAGAGCGCTTCCCTTACAAGGAAGAAGTCGGGGGTTCGAGTCCCTCCGCGCCCACACCCCGCGCGACCAGCGGCACAGTGCTGGTCGACGGGTTGGACACATCGGACCGCCACTGGCACGATGTCTCAAGTGCCGTTTTCTTATGCCGGTCTATGCGATGTTGTCTTGGGGGTTTGGTTGAGGGCGATGGCGTGGTCTTGGGCGGCTATTTCGATATGGAGAGACGCGCCAAGTGCAGCGGCGAGTTTCATGAGTGTGGATAGCTTGGGGTCGGTTGATCGCTCCAGTTTTGAAACACCTGCCTGACTCATTCCGAGCCGTTCGGCCAACTCGGCTTGGTCTATGCCGAGTTCTCGGCGCAGTTCTCCGATGCGGTAGGCAAAAACCTCCGCCCGGTGCTCTTGCCGACACTCCTCGATGAGGGCTTTACCCTCTTCGGCGGAGTAAAGGGGCGCCGCAAGATCGTCAAAGTTCTTGGCGGTCATCGGATCAAACCTCCGTTCCGAGCGTTGACAGGTACTCGTCGTAGAGAGTATCGGCCAGCGGGATTGTCTTCCTGTACCACTGCTTGCGACCTCGTTTGTCGCCGCCAAGCAGGAGCACTGCCCTGCGACCAGGATCGAATGCAAACAGTATTCGTATGGTGCCGGCTCTCAGTTCCTTCATATTCGAATGTCGGTTGCCGATGACCGTGTCGACGGTCGGACGGCCGAGTTCGGGACCAGACGCCTTCAGAGCCTCGACACGGACGAGCACTCGCCTCTGGTCGTGTTCGGGCAGCCGGAGCCACCATTCCTCGAAGTGGTTGATGTAGATGACTTCCCACACACCGGGACTCTAATGGAGCGGGCATACAACGTGCAAGTTGTATGCCCGCAAAGTTATGCACTTGGGTGGTCACATTGGGATCAGTTCGAAGGCGACTCCGAACTGTACGCCGAGCGTCTCGCCGACCTGTCGGCAGTTGTCGCTCAGGAAAGAGTCGGGATCGAAGTGCGGGTCGCCGAGGCTCTCGATGTAGACGCGGTGAGAGAGCAACGAGTCCACCCCGGCGGCGAGATGATCGGTCACGTCGACTCCATGCGTCGGCACGGGAGAGGATGCGAAAGCGATCCAGCGCACCCCGTCCCACGGCTCTCCCGCTTCGGGGAACAGCCAGCGATTGGCGGCGTCGCGAACGGCGTCGGGCAGGGCCCTGCCGAGTTCCCGATGATCGACGTGGTTCCAGGGACCGGACTCGCCCCAGCGGTCGCGGAAGTTCGATCCGATGATCACCTCCGGCTGGTGGCGCCGAATGGCCGCGGCCAGGTCCCGCCGCAGTTCGATCCCATTGACTACCAGGCCGTCGGGGTGATCGAGGAACTCCACCACCGAGACTCCGACGGCGGCAGCGGCAGACACCTGCTCTGTTGAGCGCAGCGGACCAGCCTCGCCGGGATGCATGGAATCGATACCGGCCTCGCCCCGTGTGGCCAACACGTAACGGACGTCTTTGCCCATGGCGGTCCAGCGGGCGACAGCCGCCGACGCCCCATATTCGAGGTCGTCGGGATGGGCCACCACCGCCAAAGCCCGGTTCCAGTCCTCAGGCACCGGGGCAAGAACTCGATCCGCCTCCCGCTGCTGCGTACCTGCCTCGTTCCCGCTCACCGCCCTCAGACTAGCTGCTCCGGCCCCGTGTCAGGCCGATCTCACGCTTCTCGTTTGAGCCTGCGCGTAGACGTGGGGTGAGGGTGTCGAGTAGCGCCCAGTTGGGTTTGCCGGCGTAGAGCAATGCTCGGGTTCGGTAGTTGGCGAGTAGGCGAGCCCGAACGCCACGCATCGGCCCAGTCCCACCGCTATGCTGCGACCAAGGGTAGGGACTTCTACTCAACGCAAGGTGTCGCACTCAGCACTGCGCCAAGTCCAGGGTCATTAGAATGTGAGGACAGAACGCCATGTTCAACGCAAGTACCAATGTCAGCAGAGCGGGCCGTAAGATGAGGGCGGCCATGCCCCTCTCAACCCCCCCCCCCGTTGCTGCGTTTGCCTCTTCCAATCGTCTCGCTGCTTGCGGGCCTGATTTTGCTCTTGGTTTCCTCGCCAGCGCAGGCGCAGGTGTCGCCACCGGATGCGCCAGTGGTCCCAGTGGTGACAGATGCAGAGACCTATTCCACTGAAGCGAGGGTGGATTGGACAGCTCCGGCGAACAATGGTGCGGCGATTGAGAACTTCCGAGTGGAGTACACCTCGAATCCTCCTGATTGGCGCCACGTCGACTACCCTGGGTCCTACTCCAACGAGTATATTACCGGTCTGACACCAGGGACGAGATACAGCGTGAGGGTGTCGGCTAGGAACTCTGCCGGCTGGGGTCCGGCTTCGCCAGAAGTGTCTTTTGTGACTCCACCTGGAACGCCGAATAATCTGACGGTCGTACGTGCCAGCGCTCTGAACGAGATGTTCCTCGAATGGGACGCGCCTGCGGGCGGTGTGGACGGCTACGACGTGCATTACACCTCGGCGTCGACGGGAAGTGTCGGCGACGACGTGGCGGCCTCGGGCAGTGACCCCGCCACCGCATGGGTGGCGGTCGCCCGCGGCGGTGCGATACCTTCGCAGACGATTTCGGGTCTGTCCGCCGACACGATCTACCGGTTGCGAGTGCGCGCCAAGAGCGCCGGCGCCACCAGCCAATTTTGGCGACGCGGTACGGGCACGGTGAGGCC
>Ga0209022_1002619_pt1 | contig 14322 bp, 9 predicted proteins | sample PinacodermPK_FD_187300 | JGI IMG/M metagenome (GOLD analysis project Ga0209022, IMG submission 187300) | Host-associated microbial community of the marine sponge Aplysina aerophoba from Gulf of Piran - sponge pinacoderm, lysed by proteinase... | ecosystem: Host-associated > Porifera > Sponge >...
TGGTTTTGGCTACTTCAACAGTCAAGCGAGAAACATCCCTGACAGGCCTGCAGGCTTTCCGTTCCTGTTGAAATCTGAACAGCCTTCCCGAAATGTCAACGGAACCTAACGTTAAGACGGAATGGAGGCCGCGGATCGAAGTCATGCCACAACCGACTAAGTAAGTGGCACAAAAACTAGGCCATTCCTCCGCCGAAATCCTCAGCCGCATTTCCCCCTGCAGCCAAGACCATTTCGGCTCCACCCTCTCTATCTACCACATCTGCCACCGTTCCTCGGCCCAACTGGCCCAGGATGCGCCCCAGTCCAGACGCCGAGCCATCGAACCAGGATCAGATCTCTGCGCCGTCTTCCTTAGCGCGAGCATGACACCGTCCGCCGGCAAACCTCCTCCGCCACTAATCCTCGGGCCTCCCCACTCTTCGCAAAAGCCACCGCCTGATTCTGGCAACCTTGGCCAAGGCAACCAATAAGCGAAAGGAATCTGCCAACCTAAGCATAAAGACCTGAACTCCCCTCAATCAAACACTAACACCGACCGCGCCACTTTCCCCGCCTTCATGTCAGCAAAGGCCTCGTTTATCTCATCCAACGGCCTGTACCGCGAAATCAGTTCGTCCAGCTTGATCTTGCCCTGCTTGTACAGGTCCAGAATCCACAAAAAGTCGACACGCGGTCGCGCCGCGCCGTGAAACGCGCCCATCAGCGTCCGGTCTTCTAGCAAATGCCAGCCTTCCACCGAGACATCCTGTCCCGTCGGCTGTACGCCCACCACAACCGCCGTCCCCGTCATCCGCACCGAATCAATCGCCTGCCTCACAATCGCCGGAAAGCCCACAACCTCAAACGCATAGTCCGCGCCCCCGCCCGTGATCTCGATAATACGCTGGACCGGATCCTCCTTGGCGCTGTTGACAAAGTGCGTCGCCCCCATCTGCTCGGCCAACTCCAGTTTGTAATCAACCGTATCGACCGCGATAATCTTGCCTGCCGCAGCCAGCACGCCTCCCTGGATCACATTCAATCCCACGCCCCCGCAGCCAAACACTGCCATCGACGCCCCCGTCTCGACCTGGGCCCTGTTCACCACCGCGCCAATCCCCGTAATGACGCCGCAGCTTATCAAACAAGCCTGCGCCAACGGCGTGTCATCCGGCACCTTCACGCAAGCGTCCGCCAGCGCCAGCGTCTGCTCCACAAACGTCGGCCGAACGTGATAAATCGGTTCCCCATCCTGCTTATACCGGCTCACCGGCTCCATGCGGTGCGTCTCACACAGCGCCGGCCGGCCATTTGTACAGTTTCGGCAGCTCCCGCACATCGCATCCAGCGACAGAATTATCTTGTCGCCCACTGCAAAATCGCGCACACCGTCCCCAACTGCCCGCACCGTGCCCGCCCCCTCATGGCCCAACAGCCAAGGCATCCGTCGCGGCGTCCTGTGATCCGTAACATAATGGTAGTCGCTATGGCATACCCCTGCCCCAACAACGTCCAACAACACCTCGCCTATCCCCGGCTCCTCGATCTCAACCTCTTTAACCGCCACAGGCGCGTGAGCCTCATACAAAATCGCAGCTTTCATCATCGCTCCCCTTGTGTAGGATGAGAGAACAGTTTCAAGTCGAAACAAACACAATAATATATGAGAATCGCCTTCCGCACTAGCAGCCTGGCCCCAGCCCACTTCACCACTGATCCCCATGAGGAGCCAACACCCCACTCGCACATCCACTGTCATTTCGCGCCTTCCTCCAACTGCCTTCTCTGAGACTGTAGCCGTCTCGCCCAAAACCTGCATTCCCAGACCAATCTCACGCCCGCGAAACAGTTCCTTCCCCCTTTCTCACTTCATTTTGGCGGTCGGGCCTTCGGCCCTCCCTTGTGCAGGGGCTGCGCCCCCGCAACGCCCCCTACAAAACCATCCCTCACCGACCGTGTGCCTTCTTCGCAACCTGTCCGCTGGCGAGCAAGGCGGCCGCTGTACACCAGTTGCGTCACCAAGAGCCTGAATGCTCCCAAGGATGACTGGCTGGTCAACTACTGTGGCTTAGTAGTTACCCAAAAACTAGAAACTGACTACTAGAAACTGCAGTTCCGCGCTCCCGCAACGCCCCCCTAGGCTAGCCACCTTGTTCACTCTTCCACAGCAACGTGTCTAGCCAACACTGTCTCCTCCCCCACCTGCCGTCTCCTGCCACCACCCACTGCCGTTCCCCTGCCGTTCCCGAGCAGTTCCCCGCAGTTCCCCTGCAGTTCCCCGCAGCTCCCCCGCAGTTCCCCCGCAGTTCTGTCACCAATTGGACCCAAGGAGGTTCCGAATCAGCAACTGTCCACTGCCAATCCATAGTAAAATACATAGGCTCAAGAAAAATGAGACTTGCGTTCAGTGGCTACCCGCCGGATTCGGCCTGTTAGGATCGGCCTCTTTCAACGTGTTAGAATGCACACGCTACGGCCTCCTGGGCGCAAAACTGAATCCCTCTGCCAAACGCGCCGGCCGCCCTCTGTGTGGCAGCCTGAAAACTGCGTCCACGAGTGAGGAGAACAAATGAAATCGGAAGAACTAATGCAAGAGGAGCTTCGCAAACAGCAGGATGTCGTTCCGGATAACGGCAGTGCCGCACAGCGGCCTGGAAGGACCCTTAGCGCCAGCGATCGGGCCCCCGATGAAGGGCGTCGCGTCTCCAAAGAGGAGTATTTCGCTAAGTGGTACGAGAATCCCTATCCGGACATTGACGTAAGTTACGAGTGGAACAACGGCATCCTGGAGGCCAAACCCTTGCCCAACCAACCTCAGTTGGACCTCTACAACTGGTTCCTTATCCTGCTGCATTGCAACATTGTAACCTTCCTCCACGCCTCCCTGCTCAACTTGGAAACCGGTTTCGAACTGACAATGCCCGATCCTGACGCTCCCTCTGGAACTAGGGAAGCCGTGCGCAAGCCCGATGTGGGCGTAATTCTGAACAGCAACCCAACGCCATGGGGCCGAATCGACCAGCGTCACTTCGAAGGCGTGTGCGACCTCGTTGTTGAGGCCGTCTCCGATTCCACCATCGCCGAAGTCCTGCGCGACACAGAAGAAAAAAAAGAGGACTACGCGCTCGGCGGTGTGATGGAATACTTCATTCTCGACCCAACCGGCGAACACATGCGGTTCTACCGTCTGGCGTCGCCTGGTCGCTATGAGACCATTCAACCCAATGACCTGGGTGTGATTCGCTCAGAAGTTTTGACCGGTTTTCAGTTCCGAATAGATGACCTGGACCGAAAGCCTCCTCTGCAGGAGTTGGCACTGGATCCCGTTTACAGCGACTATGTAGTTCCCGGCTATAGAGCCTCAGTTGAGAAGGCCGCAAGCGAAGCAAATCGCGCGGAAAGCGAAGCGAAACGCGCAGAAAGCGAAGCCAATCGCGCAGAAAGCGAAGCGGCTGCCCGAATACAGGCAGAAGAACGAGCTACATCCAGTGAAGGCCGCGTGCGCGAACTGGAAACTGAACTGGAGAGACTGCGCAAGAGACTCTCTTAAGTCCTGCAAAAAACTGGCCGCAACTTCAACGCAGAGATCTCTTCCACAAGCCAGAAGTGATAAAATCAAAGAAACGCAAACGCCAGCTACCATGCATTCAATTCGCTGGACCGTCACCTCCAACCCATGAAAGGAAGCCAAAATGGGCATCAGCCTCGGTATCGTCGGTCTGGGATCTTTCGGCAGTTCCTTCGCCGATCTCTTCATGAGCCACCCGCTCGTAGACAGAATCGCCCTCTGCGATCGCGAACCGGAACGCATCGCCCGTTTCGCTACCGATGAGCGCTGGCAAGCCAAGTTCCACCCGCGCGACGCCTACGCTTCTCTCGACGAAATCTGCGCCAGCGACATCGACGCCCTTGCACTCTTTACCCAGCCCTGGCTCCACGCGCCCCAGGCCGTCCAGGCCATGGAAGCCGGCAAACACGTCTACAGCGCCGTTCCCATCGTCATGTTGCCCGACGGCGACGAAATCCTCGACTGGTGCGCCCGTCTCGTCGAAACCGTAGAACGTACCGGCCAGAACTATATGCTGGGTGAAACCACATTCTACCGGTCCGAGGCAATCTACTGTCGCCGGCGTGCGGCCGAAGGCGCCTTCGGTGACTTCGTTTACAGCGAGGGCGAATACCTCCACGACGTTGACAGTGTCGGCAGCAATCTGCGCCAGGTGCAGGCCCACCGCCTCGCCAGCCAGGCCGGACAGGAATGGCTGACGGCACGCGATGCCTACAAAGACAAGGGCATCCTCACCGGCCCCATGCACTATCCCACCCACTCAACCGGCGGACCGATGAGCGTCATGAACGCCCATGCACGCAAAGTTTGCGCCTGGGGCTACCAAAACCGTACCGGCGACAGCTTTTTCGAAGAGAATGGCTACGGCTTCAGCAACGAAACAGCCCTCTTCTACATGAGCAACGGTTCTACCATGCGCATCTGCGAGCTCCGCGAAATCGGGCACCGCGGCCGTGAAATCTTCCGCGTCTACGGCACCCAAGGCAGCTTTGAAAACGATCACTGGTGCAATAAGGAAGGAAGCACGCACCTTACCGCCGAACAGATGCGTGAGCCCCTTCCACCCGAAATTGAAGAGGCCTTCCGATCTGTCAGCCGCACTTCAGAAGTCTATGGCGGCCATGGCGGTTCCCACCCCTACCTGGTCCACGAATTCGTAGAGGCTGTTGCCCAGGAACGGCAACCTGCAATTGACGTCTGGACCGCGGTGCGTTTCATGGCCGCCGGCGTCATCGCCCACAAGTCAGCCATGAAGGACGGCGAAATCATGTCGATACCAGACTGGGGAGATGGGCCCAAGGCCTGATTTCCCGGTATGCAGCTTTACTGCTTCAGGCACGGAAGTATGCCGGGGATGGAGACTGGCATAACTCCCTGTTTGACAATCGAGGGAAACTTCCATTCGACAAAAGCTTTTCTCACACAAAGTCGGCATGCCAGGCCTGATACAAAACCCATTCGTCCTCAGTCGCATCCCAGCGCAGCTCAAATGAACTCTGCCCCTGCGTCTGTACCAGAAAGCAGCGGATGCGCCTGCCATCCGTCAGTTCGTCCCACTGGCGCCCTAGGGCGACAACGTAGTAGGTTCTGCCTTGCCACCTGAACGACTTCGGCGCGACCTTGCCCGACGGCAGCAAGCGTTTAGTCACTTCGACTGCCTCGTTTACCGCCGCGTGCCTACTCATCCATTTGCCTTGTCCACCGCAAACGAACGCAACATTTCCAACGCACACCGTGCGCTCATAAGCTTATTGCCCCGACGGTCAGCAGGCCAAACCGCCTTCTCCGCCTTGTTAGTGCCATCCTGCGCCGCAAGATGTAAATAAACAAGGCCCATCGGCTTCTCAACTGTGCCGCCCGGTCCAGCCACACCTGTGATCGACACCGCTACGTCCGCCTCGTATCGCAGGAGCGCCCCGGCCGCCATCTGACCGGCAACCGCCGCGTTGACCGCCCCTTCGCGTAGCAAAAGGTCGTGGTCCACGCCCAGCAACCTCTTCTTCGCCGCATAACTGTAAACGCCTGCACTTCCCAGAAACCAGTCTGAACTACCCGGAATCTCCGTCATCAAATGGCCGACCAGCCCGCCCGTGCAACTCTCCGCGATCGCAGCCGTAAGCCCCGCTCTCTTTAACGCCAGACCCGTCTCTTTCGCCAGCCCCGTCAGGGCTACTTCGTCTCTCGGAACTTCCATTTGCTTTGACATGTCTATTCTATATTTCCCGCGCGTTCCTGCTCGGCAATGAAACTGTCTTCAGGCCTCGGCACCCACAGCCCGTTTTCAGGCAATTATAGACCTTCCCCTCAACGGTCAGCAACTGAGTACACTGCAAATTCGCGACCTCCAAACATATCGCAGCGCCGCCCACTTAAAGAAATGTAGGGGCAGACCCTGTGCCTGCCCTCTTCCCCCCCAACAACGGAATGTAGGGGCAGGCCTTGTGCCTGCCCTCTTCCGCCCCAACAACGGAAAGTAGGGGCAGGCCTTGTGCCTGCCCTCTGCCGCCCCAACAACGGAAAGTAGGGGCAGGCCTTGTGCCTGCCCTCTTCCACTCCCCAAGCCGGCGAATAGATTCAGCAACCGCCGGCATGAACTCCCCTCCCCACTATTCCCACCCCAATTGTGGACTTCACCCTCCCCGCGCCAACACAGTTGACAGATTTCGACGATTTTTGTATTGTCCAAAGGAAGTCCCGCAACGATTGCCCAGTTGCCTGGGCCAAAGGCGGCTGGCCGTCCTCCGCAGGGACATCCTAGGGGCGAAGGCAAACGTCACTCAGCACTGCTCAGCAAATGAGCAACCCAAGCCGCGCAAGATGGCGCAAACCGCTCCAACACTGCGCGTCTCAACAACCAGGGCACAACAGATATAGCGGTAACGAACGAGGAGATTGCGATGGAACTCCAGACAAAGCAGCCACCTGAGCTTGAATTCAGCATGCCGGAAGTCGAAGAATCACTGACTGCCTATCTCTCTGCCATCGGCGGCGCGATAATTGGTCTGCTTCTCACGCTCCTGGTCCTGGCAATCTGGAATGGCGGCACCCTGAATTTCACCAATACTTCCAAGGTGAATGCCCTCGATGCCGGCCTGACCGCCGTGTCCTCCGATCTCGATGGCGTAAACACCAACGTCGACGCCCTCGGCGAGCGCATCCTGGTTCTCGAACAAGAAGCCGGCGCCGTCGCCGCCCTGCAAAAAAGCCTCACCACACTGGACTCCAGCCTCTCCGACCTCGACCGCAGTCTCAGCGACCAGGGTATTCATCTCAGCGAACTGGACAGTGCCGTAAGCGATCTCCAGGTCACCAGACGCAACTTTGACCTCTTTACCTCGGCCCTGACACAGGCGCTTCAGTTAATGGAATCGGAATCGTCCGCCGCACCGCCCGCGAATGACACCACCTCGGGAAACTCCAGCCGCAACGATTCCCAGGCCGCAGCCGCGGTGACATCCCCCACAACTGCTAAGGCATCCAACCCTCAGTCAACCGAGGAAACGAAACCGGCACTCGTCCCAACCGAGCCGGTAACCGTGGTCAGCGACGAAGTCGCGCCTGATGGACTGCTCGTCTATCTCTTTCTCGACGCCAACGCAGACGGCGTTTTCAATGACACAGAAGACTCCGTCGCCGGCGCTACCTTCACGCTCTCTACGCCTGATGGCAGATCCGTCGCCGTAGCCGAAAACGACGGAACCGCAGGGGTCCTGTTTGGTGACTTGAATGCTGGCGACTACACAATTACAGTGGAAGATTTGCAAGGCTACGAACTTGCCAGCCAAAACAGTGCCGGCTTCAAAATCGATCCGGAGGCCGAGGCCGGCCAGATCATCTACTTTGCTGTCGTAGCATCGGCCGCGGACTGAGCTCCATGGCATAAATTCAGGCGACTACCATTTACTCAACTTCTGCCGCCACTTCATAAAATATAAGCTGCACCGAGCCATAACGGCGCCGGTCGAACTCGACTAAAGCCTCGAGCGCGATCGGCGTCTCTTCGCGTGGGTGAAGTTGTACGATAACCACACTTTCCTCCACCAGCAGCGCTGGCTTGGCATCCACCGCCAGCAGCGCCTCCTTCCATAGCTCCTGGTACTGTGGAGGCGCGATGTAAACAAGATCAAATGGCTCACCTTCAAACTTGTCGATAAACTCGAAGCTGTCCCTCCTTGCAACCGTCGCCCACGCATCCAATTTGCAATGCGCCAGATTCAGCAACATCGTGCGAACTGCCGCCCGGCTTCGATCAATAAACTGGACATGAGCCGCACCCCTGCTCAACGCCTCGATGCCCACCGCACCCGTACCACCAAATAGGTCCAGCATGTTTCGCCCTTCGATCCAGTTTCCCAGTATCGAAAAGAGCGCCTCCTTGGCGCGATCCGTAATAGGACGCGTACTGTTTCCTGGGACCGACTGTAACCTGTGGCCCCGGGCACTACCGGCAATGACTCGCATAGTATCTCAACATGGAAGATGACTGCGTCGGCAACAAATGCCAACGCAGTTTGGCGATAACCCACGTGGCTTCACCAGATTATAGTTGGGATCATTCGATTCTTGACAATTGCGCGCAATCCACGACTGCGCTACAATTGCCCCCGTAAGATCACAGTAATTGATAGATGGCTGATGCGCGACGAGAGAGACTTCGACGTTGAAGCGCCGAAGGGGCAAGCCGACAGGAGTACCCAGCCTGCCAGGTGACACTCTCAGGCAAAAGGATCGTCGCGATACGGCACCTTTGGAAAGCGCCGCTCGACAGCATTGAGTGGCCACCGACGGGGCAATCGCACACTGATCGGGCACACTGGATATGAGGATTCCCTTCTCATCTCCACAGGCTCCCTTTCGTAACACCGTGCGTCAATCTCTCAGGTCAAGGACAGAGGTAACGGGCATTCATTCACGATGCCCGTTTTTTCTTGCCAAATGGGCGAACTCCCGCTCTCGCACCTAACCGATGGCTGCGAAGGTGAGTCGGAGACCAAAGGAGAGAACTATGAGCCCTCAATCCCGTGCCGCCTCCTCCAAATCCGCTAGTAACGGCTTCGGTCCGGCCTCGTCCCGCAAAAACTCGAAGCAAGCCGGGGATACCACATCCCGGCCCTCGTCTGGCTTCGCCGATCTGCTCCAACGGACCGATTCCTTTGTCAATCGCCATCTGGGCCCCAGCCAGGAAGACCAGCAAGCCATGCTGCAAGTCGTCGGCGTAGACTCACTCGACGACCTGATCGAGCAGACCATTCCGGCCCCCATCCGGTTCCCGCGCCAGCTCTCACTGCCCGGCCCGCGCCCTGAATCCGACGTGCTCGCCGAAATGGCTGAAATCGCCGCCCATAACCAGACCTTCAGATCGTTCATCGGTATGGGCTATTACGATACCATCACCCCTCCCGTCATCCTCCGCAACGTTTTGGAGAATCCCGGCTGGTACACCCAATACACGCCCTACCAGGCCGAAATCGCGCAAGGCAGGCTAGAAGCCCTGCTCAACTTCCAGACCATGGTCAGCGACCTCACCGCTCTCGACATCGCCAACGCCTCCTTGCTGGACGAAGCCACCGCCGCCGCTGAAGCAATGATGATGTGCAAAAGGTCCCAGAAGCGCGGTGCAACCGCCAACACCTTCTTCGTCTCTGACCGCTGCCATCCCCAGACAATCGACACTATCAAAGTTCGCGCCGAACCGCTGGGCTATCAGGTGATCGTGTCAGACCACGGCCAGTTTACGCCCGACGCCGATACATTCGGTCTACTGTTGCAATACCCCGACACCGAAGGAACGATTAACGACTTTAGCAGCCTGGTTGAAGAGGCCCACGCCGCCGGCGCCTTCGTAGTCGTCGCCACCGACCTGCTCGCCCTCACCCTGCTCACGCCCCCCGGCGACTGGGGCGCCGACATCGCCATCGGCAGTGCCCAGCGCTTCGGCGTGCCTATGGGCTACGGCGGCCCCCATGCCGCATTCATGGCAACCCGCGACGCGCTCAAACGCCAGATGCCCGGCCGCCTCGTCGGCGTCTCCCAGGACGCGCACGGCAAACAGGCCTTGCGTCTCGCCCTCCAGACCAGGGAGCAACATATCCGCCGCGACAAGGCTACCAGCAACATCTGCACCGCCCAGGTCCTGCTGGCCATCATGGCCTCAATGTATGGCGTTTACCACGGCCCCGCCGGCCTCAAGCAAATCGCCCGCAGAATTCAACTCCTCACCTCCCTGCTCGCCGTGGAGTTGGCCAGGTTGGGTTACCAGACCAAACAATCCGATGGCGGTCCAGTCTTCGACACTCTGAAGATCGCCGCCGGACCGCGCACCCAAGAGGAGCTCCTCCGGGCCGCCCGCGCCCATAGCTTCAACCTGCGTCTCTACGACGACGGCGCCGTCGGCGTATCCCTCGACGAAATGACAACCGCCGCCGATCTGGAAGGGCTGCTGCAAACCTTCGGGAAAGCCGCCGCCCCCCGCGCCGATGCCTCCGAACTTGACGGTCAACAGAAGCCAGCCGGCGCCGACCTGACCAGGCTCGCCAATGAGGTATCTCTCGACTACCCAGAGCCCTTTAACCGGACAAGCCCCTATCTGACCCATCCCATCTTCAACACGATCAAGTCAGAGACGGAAATGCTCCGTTACATCACCAAGCTCCAAAACCGCGATCTCTCCCTGGCCCACTCCATGATCCCCCTTGGCTCCTGCACCATGAAGCTGAACGCCACTGCCGAGATGATCCCGGTCACCTGGCTCCCGTTCGGCGGCATGCATCCGTTCGCCCCGCTCGAACAGGCACAGGGCTACCAACTGCTCTTCGACCGCCTGTCACTCGCCTTAAAGGAAATCACAGGCTTCGCCGCCGTCTCCTTCCAGCCCAACGCCGGCTCGCAAGGCGAGTATGCCGGCCTGTTGGCGATTCGCGCCCTGCACCGTAGCCGCGGAGACGATCACCGCGACGTCTGCCTCATCCCCTCCTCAGCCCACGGCACCAACCCCGCCAGCGCCGTCATGGCCGGCATGCAAGTCGTGGTCGTGCGCTGTGACGAGGACGGCAACATCGACGTACCCGACCTGAAAGCGAAAGCCGAACAGTACAGCGCGCGCCTCGCCGCCCTGATGGTCACCTATCCCAGCACCCACGGTGTATTTGAAGAAGCGATCGAAGAGGCCTGCGCCGTAATTCACCGTCATGGCGGCCAGGTCTACATGGATGGCGCTAACATGAATGCCCAGTTAGGTCTCTGCCGCCCGGGCGACATGGGCGCAGACGTCTGCCATCTCAACCTGCACAAGACCTTCTGCATTCCCCACGGCGGCGGCGGACCGGGCATGGGCCCAATCTGCGTGGCCGAACACCTTGCGCCCTTCCTGCCGGGTCACAGCGTCGTGCCCGGCGTCGGCGGCCAACACGCCATCGGCGCCGTGTCCGCCGCGCCCTGGGGCAGCGCCAGCATCCTGCCAATCTCCTATGCCTACATCGCCATGATGGGCGGCACCGGCCTGACCGATGCCACCCGCATCGCCATCCTCAATGCCAACTACATCGCCGCCCGCCTCGAGGACGCCTACCCTGTCCTCTACAAAGGAGCCCTTGGCCGCGTCGCCCACGAATGCATTATCGACACCCGTTTCCTAAAAGATCACGGCCTGCAGGTGGATGATATCGCCAAACGCCTGATGGACTTCGGCTTTCATGCCCCCACCATGTCCTTCCCCGTCGCCGGCACCCTGATGATCGAACCCACCGAGAGCGAATCTCTGGACGAATTGGACCGCTTCTGCACCGCCATGCTGGCAATTCGAGACGAGATCCAGGCCGTCCAGGACGGCAAGATAAGCGCCGACGAGTCTCCCCTTCGCCACGCGCCCCATACCGCCGAACTCGTTACCGCCGACCAGTGGAGCCAAGCCTACAGCCGCCAGACCGCCGCCTTCCCCGCAGCGTGGGTGCGCGATAACAAATTCTGGCCCTCCGTCGGCCGCATCGACAACACCTACGGCGACCGCAATCTGGTCTGCGCCTGCCCGCCGCTGGAAAACTACGCCTGAGAGGAAAATCCGAAACCTTTCTATTCCAATAGCGTCCCTCCCCTGTCCTTAGGGACGCCTTCGCCCAGCGCTCCATCAATCACCGACAAATCGCTCCCCGTTTTGGCCATAATTTCCGGCCGTGACGGGGAACTGTTTTTCCCTTGGCTTGCCCCCCATCTGTACCCGGCAAACGTGGTTGACGGATAGGAAAATGCGCTATATAGTCTTTTGTGGAGTTTCATCGACGAGGAGTGGGCACAATCCGTTGCTACTTCTCACTCCTCTCTTCTCTCAACTCTCTCATCTACTTGTGTCTTGCCTGGAGCAAGGATACCAACAAGGAGGCATTCAAAAATGTCTGATCAAAATGGGAAGATGCAGACGGGAACGGGGGCTAAACTGAACCGGCGGGATTTCCTGCGCAGTGCAAGCGCCTTGGCCGGACTCGGACTTCTGGCAGCCTGCGCGCCCGCAGCACAACCTGCCGGCGGCTCGAGCGCAGACACCGCCAGCGCCGAAAGGCAGGAAGTCCGTTACCTCTCATGGTGGTTTGAGGAAGGCAATCGCGGCGATACCTGGAACAACTTTGTCACTGAATTCAACGAAGCCCAGAGCGAAATCGAAGTCGTAGCCGAAAACATCCCCTTCGACCAGTACACAACCAAGACCATTGTCGGCGCGCAGTCCGGCCAGCTCGACGGTGACATCGTCATGGCCACGCCCGAGCTCGCCCCCCGCCTCATCCAGGCCGACCTGCTCGTCCCCCTCGACGACGTTCTCGTGCGCAACGGCATCACCGACCTGAGTTCAGCCCACGACGCCCTCCGCAAGGACGGAAATCTCTATGGCCTTGACATGGTGACAGTCGCTTTCGGCATCCTCTACAACAAGGATCGCTACGAAGAGGCCAACATCACGCCCGCCACGACGCCCGACGAATGGGTCGAAGTGAGCGCCGCCCTCACCGATCGCGAAGCCCAGAAGTATGGCTTCTTCGCCACCCACCTGGTCAGCGAACCCTCCGACTTCTGGTTCCAACTGGAAGTCTGGTGCATGCCCTACGACGGCATCTGGGCTGAGGGCACGACCCCGCTGCTGACCTCGGATCCCATCATCCAGGGCCTCAAACTGTTCAAGCAGATGTACGACGTCGCCATGCCCCAGGGCGCCGACAACCCGACCGGATACCGCCTCTTCCAGAACGGCGACGTCGCCCAGGGCCTCTATGTCTCCGCCGCAGTCGGAGCCTTCACCAAGGACGCACCCGATCTCTATCCCCTCCTGCGCAGCGCGCCTATCCCATGGGCGAGCAACAAGTCGATCGCCCGCATCCATCCGATGATGATAAACAAGGCTTCGGACGCAATCGACGAGTCGATGGAGTTCGTCACCTACATGTACAATCCCGACAACTACCGTCGCATGGTCGAAGGCTGCCAGGATGTCATCTTCGCCCAGCCCTCGGCTGCACGTCAGGAGTACCTGGACAATCTCGAATGGTTGGAACCCGGCTACTCTGGCGTTGACTACGTGACGCCCTTCGATATCGTCGGCGACTTCGTCTACAACTTCAACGAGTTCGGCCAGATTGTTATCACCAACTTTGCCGATGTGCTCAACGCCGGCAAGTCAGTCGAGGAAGCAATGGAGATCGCGCAGCAGCAAGCCGAAGACCTGGCCGAGCGCGTCTCATAGCAATCAACACACGCGGCCGGAGGACGAGGGGCGGGCAAACAGCATGAAGTTCACTCATTGCCCGCTCCTCATCTACCCTCGCCGGCCAGCGCGCCGCCAAGCCGGTACAGCAGTGTATTCGTCCCCGCAAGGAAATTTCATATTTCCAAATACGATCGACAACTTGACCGATGAGTGAACGCGTTGACGCCAACGTCCTGTCGGAGCGGACCTCCCAAAGAGAACTGAAGCCTCGCCCCCGCCTGCGCCGCTATCTCCTGCCCTTCTCCCTCGTCCTCCCGATTATCCTCTACGAAGGCCTGCTGATCGTATACCCTATCGCGCAGGGCATTTACGGCAGTTTCACCCGCATCGAACTGGCCTCTAAGAACCCGCCGCTCTGGGTCGGTTGGGCCAACTACGAGCGCATGTTTTCCGACCCCGCCTTCTGGAAGGTAATCCGGACGACGCTCCTTTTCACCGGGCTGGTGATCGTGGTTGCCCTGACGATCGGCCTCCTCACCGCCCTGCTCTTCAACCGCCCATTTCGTTTCCGCCCACTGGCGCGAGGCATGTTGATGATGCCTTGGGCCATTCCCGAAGTCCCCGTAGTCATGATCTTCATCTGGATGCTCAGCCCCCAATTCGGCGTCGTCAACATTTTGGCGCGCATGCTCCCCGGAGTTACGCAGAACCCACAGTGGCTGCAGGTGCCAGAACTGGCGATGGGATGGATGGTGCTGATCTCTTCATGGAAGGCGTTTCCCTTCTACAGTCTTGTGATCCTGGCAGCGCTGCAGGCGATCCCCCAGGAGCTGTACGAAGCCGCCCGTGTCGACGGCGCTAGCCGCCTCCAACTGTTCTGGAACGTCACCTTCCCCGGAATCGGCTCAACCCTGGAACTCCTGGTCGTACTGGCCGCAATCTTCTCATTCAAACAGTTCACGATTATTTTCCTGATGACAGGCGGCGGCCCTTCCGGTACAACCGAAACCATCGTAATCCGCATCTTCAACACCGCCTTCCGTTTCTACGACTACTCCTACGCCACCGCGCTCGGCGTGGCGGG
>Ga0209022_1002625_pt1 | contig 14285 bp, 4 predicted proteins | sample PinacodermPK_FD_187300 | JGI IMG/M metagenome (GOLD analysis project Ga0209022, IMG submission 187300) | Host-associated microbial community of the marine sponge Aplysina aerophoba from Gulf of Piran - sponge pinacoderm, lysed by proteinase... | ecosystem: Host-associated > Porifera > Sponge >...
CACCCCCGCCGACGTCCGCCGCTACCGCAACAACCTCCAGGAGGAGGTTGACGGCCAGGGTCTCTACTTGCTCCTCGCGGATGCCGAGGATGACCCCAACCTGAAGAAGGTGTTCGAACGCCTCGCCGAGAGCGAGAAGCGCCACATCGAGCTCTGGCAGGAGAAGCTGCGCGAGGCCGGCGCGGACATCCCCAGCTTCCGGCCCAGCATGCAGGTGCGGGTCCTCGGCTGGCTCGCCCGCCGCTTCGGGACCGGCTTCGTCACTCCCATCGTCGAGCGCATGGAGCTGAACGCCGTCACCATGTACGACGACCAGCCCGAGGCCATTGCCGAGGGGCTCCCCGGCTCCGAGCGCTCGCACGCGCGCCTCTTCCAGGAGCTTGGCCGCCAGCCCGGCGAGAGCGTCGACGTCGCCCGCCTCGAGGGCCGTCACCGCAGCGCCTCCGGCAACGCCCTCCGCGCCGCCGTCCTCGGCGCCAACGATGGTCTCGTCTCCAACCTCAGCCTTGTCATGGGTTTCGCCGGCGCCGATCCCGGCCGCGAGGTGGTTGCCCTGGCCGGCATCGCCGGGCTCCTTGCGGGCGCCTTCAGCATGGCCTTCGGTGAGTGGATCAGCGTTCGCAGCAGCCGCGAGGCCTTCGACCGTCAGGTCGAGATCGAGCGCGAGGAGTTGGAAATGAACCCCGAGGAGGAGCGTGCCGAGCTCGTCCTCATCTACCAGGCGAAGGGGCTCTCCGAAGAGGCCGCCCGCATCACTGCCGACCGCGTCTTCCAGAACAGCGAGACCGCCCTCGATACCCTCGTGCGCGAGGAGCTCGGCATGTCCGAAGACAGCGCCGCCAGCGCTTCGGTCGCTGCTGTTACCTCGTTTCTGCTCTTCGCCGTGGGAGCGCTTCTCCCCGCCTTCCCCTGGTTCTTCGCCGATGGCGGGCTCGCCATCGGCCTCAGCCTTGGGCTGGGCGCCGTTGGTCTGTTCGTCCTCGGGGCCGCCGTCACGCTCTGGACGGGCCGCTCCGCCCTCTACTCAGGCGGACGCCAGCTCGCCCTGGGACTCGCGGCGGCCGGCGTTACCTACGGCATCGGGGCTGCCCTCGGCGTCGCCATCGACATCTAGACCAGCGGGGCTCTGGTTTGCCGCCCAACGCTCCATAACGGCAACGACAAACGTTCCGGCCTATTGACATTGCCGTTAACAAGCGCATACTGGCGGGCATGGCAATCCGGCGCTTCGACGAACGCGACTTCCGAACCGGGCTCAGCCGCAAAGGCGGTATGGACCCCCTGCAGGCGGAGATGATCGCCGGCGGCCTCGGCGACCTCGCTTCCGAGATTCGGGAAGGGTATGAAGCCGTCAAAGGTGCGGTTCACCGAGTCGACGAGAAGCTGAGCAAGGTGGCGGCAGCGGTTCTCGGTCCCGATGATCCCAGGCAGCATCTGGTTTTGGGCTTTCAACCCGCTGAAGGGCAGGTGGCAGGCCTCTGCATCGCCTGCACGTGGAGCACCGTCAGCCGAACGCTTGACGAGATCCCTGCCTTCCAGGAGAAACACCAGGCCGAGGTAGCAGCCAGGTAACCGCGCCTCTTGTGGTGGCAGGGTTGGATAGAACCGGCCCTTTCCCCCCGGCCCTTGCGCCTCCCCGCCTCCCCCTCGATACTGAATGCTCTGGTGGCTAGAGCGAGGTGGCCCCACCCGTTCCCATCCCGAACACGGAAGTGAAACGCCTCAGCGCCGACGATACTGCCCGGGTAACTGGGTGGGAAAATAGGCCGCCGCCGGGTCTCTCAATCCCCCTGACCCGCTTGCCCCTCTGCGGCTTCGTTAAGCATCTGCGTTTCGCACCAAGATCGAGGCGCTGCTACAATCGAGACCACATCAGCGGCCGTCCTCTCGCCTCATCATCAGACGGGCAACGCGGTCAAACGGAGCCCACACGTGTCCACCGACGAACAGGCCCCCGAGGCCACCACCGGCGACTCTCCCGCCCCCGCGGTTGTCGCCGACCCGCCAGCCACCCCTGAAACCACTCCCGAGCCCCCCGCAGCAACTGCCCAACCGGCCCCGCCGGCGCCCGCCGAAACCGCCCGGCCCGAGCCGAGCGCCGAGATGGACATGGCCGCCCTTCTCGAAACCGAAGCTGCCCAGCCGGGCAGCCTCCGCCGCGGCGAGATCATCAGCGGCGTCGTCATGGGCGCCTCGCCCGACGGCGTCATCGTCGATGTCGGCACCAAGACGGAGGCCGTCATCCCCCAGAGCGAGATGCTCTCTATGGGCGTCGAGGGCCAGAGCCGCCTGAAGGCCGGCGACACCGTCCGCGTGATGGTCCTTCAGCCGATGAGCTCCGAGGGTCACGGCATCGTCTCCCTCGACCGCGCCCGCGGCGAGGAAGGCTGGGAGATCCTGGCCGGCCGCCTCGAGTCCGGCGAGATATTCTCCGCCGAGATCGTCGGCCATAACCGCGGCGGCGTGCTCGCCAACGTCGAGGGCGTCAACGCCTTCATCCCCCTCTCCCAGATCGACAGCATCCGGCGCGACAACCCCGATGCCGCCAGCGCCCTCGCCACACTCGTTGGCAAGGAAGTGCGCCTCAAGGTCATCGAGCTCAACCGCCGCAAGAACCGCGCCATCCTCTCCGAGCGCGCCGCCATGACGGAATGGCGCCGCGAGCAGAAGGAGCGGATCATCCAGGAGCTCCAGGAAGGCGAGATTCGCGAGGGCCGCATCTCCTCCATCACCGATTTCGGCGTCTTCGTCGACCTCGGCGGCGCCGACGGCCTCGCCCACCTCACCGAGCTCACCTGGGAACGCGGCAAGAAGGCGAAGGACCTCTTCACCATTGGCGATGAGGTCAAGGCCTACGTCCTCCGCGTCGACCGCGAGGCCCGCAAGATTTCGCTCTCGCTCAAGCGCGCCCACCCCGAGGAGTGGGACAGCGCCGTCGACCGTTTCGTCATCGGCCAGGTGCTCATCGGCAGGGTGACGAAGCTCATGCCCTTCGGCGCCTTCGTCCGCCTCGACGGACCGATCGAGGGCCTCATCCACATCTCCGAGATCACGAATCGCCGCATCCAGCACCCCCGCGAGGTCCTGGAAGAAGGCAACGTCGTGCCGGTCAAGCTCGTACGTATCGAGAAGGACCGCCACCGCCTCGGCCTCAGCCTCCGCCAGGCGCGCAACGACGCCGAAGCGATGGGCTTCGGCTTCGACCGCAACGGCTCCGTCATCGATTGGCCCGACGATGTTCGCGAGGAGTTCGGGTTGGACAAGCGCGACTCCTCCCAGTCGCCCTCCCGCCCGCGCACCGCGCAGGAGACCGTCGAGCAGGCCGTCGCCAACGACCCCGAGCCCGTCTCGGCCTTCGCGCACGCCTTCGCCCAGGCGCTCGAGAACGCCGAGTCCGGCCGCGCCCTGACCCTTGATGGAGAGGCGGAGGCCACTCCCGCCGACGGCGAAGAGACTGCCGCCGTTGCTGCGGAGGAAGCCCCCGCCGCCAGCGAGGATGCCTCCCCCGAGGCCGCTGTCGAGGAAGCTCCCGCCGCCAGCGAGGATGCCGCCCCCGAGGCCGCTGCCGAGGCAGAAGCCCCGGCCGCTGTCGAGGAAGCTCCCGCTGCGAGCGAGGACGCTGCCCCCGAGGCCAGTGCCGAGGAAGCCCCCGCCGCCAGCGAGGACGCCTCCCCCGAGGCCGCTGTCGAGGAAGCCCCCGCCGCCAGCGAGGAGGCCAGCGCCGAGGAGGCCCCCGCCGCCAGCGAGGATCAGACCGAGGAAGCGGTAAGCGAGAGTTCCTCGGAGGCGCAAGCCCCCGGGGAAGCAGTCACGGCATCCGGCGAAGGTGGCGCTGCCACCAGGGCCGGGGACTAGCCAGGAGGGAACGCAATGGCCGACCGATTCGACAAGTTCACCGAACGTGCCCGGCGTGTGCTAACCCTCGCCCAGGAAGAGGCCCACCGCTTCAACCACAACTACATCGGCACTGAGCACATCCTCCTCGGCCTCGTGCGCGAGGGCGATGGCGTCGCCGCCAAGGTGCTTTCCAACCTTGGCGTCGAGCTGAACAAGGTCCGCTCCGCCGTCGAGTTCATCATCGGCCGCGGCGATCGCACCGTGCTCGGCGAGATCGGCCTCACCCCGCGCGCCAAGAAGGTCATCGAGCTTGCCGTCGACGAGGCCCGCCGCCTCGGCCACAGCTACATCGGCACCGAGCACCTGCTCCTCGGCCTCGTGCGCGAGGGTGAAGGCATCGCCGCGGGTGTCCTCGAGAGCCTCGGCGTCAACATCGAGCGCGTCCGCGCCGAGACGACCCGTATCCTCAGCCAATCCTCCCCCCAGGCCGCCGGTACGGCCGCCGGCGGAACCCGCCAGGCGAGTCGCACCCCCACCGTGGATCAGCTCGGCATCGAGCTCACCGCCGCCGCCAGCTCGGGCCAGCTCGATCCCGTCATCGGGCGCTCCACCGAGCTTGAGCGCGTCGTCCAGATCCTCTCCCGCCGCACCAAGAACAACCCCGTGCTCATCGGCGAGCCCGGCGTCGGCAAGACCGCCATCGCCGAGCTCCTCGCCCAGCGCATCAGCAGCGGCGACGTCCCAGAGACCCTCGCCGAGAGGCGCCTCCTGACCCTTGACATCGGCTCGCTCGTGGCCGGCACCAAGTACCGCGGAGAGTTCGAGGAGCGTCTCAAGAAGGTCATCGAGGAGATAAAGACCGCCGGCAACTGCATCCTCTTCGTCGATGAGCTCCACATGCTCGTCGGCGCCGGCGCCGCCGAAGGCGCCGTCGATGCCGCCAACATCCTCAAGCCCGCCCTCGCCCGCGGTGAGCTCCAGTGCATCGGCGCCACCACCCTCGACGAGTACCGCAAGCACATCGAGCGCGATGCCGCCCTCGAGCGCCGCTTCCAGCCCATCGTCGTCGACGAACCAACCGTCGAGGAGACCGTCGAGATCCTTCGGGGAATCCGCGTGCGCTACGAGGATCACCACAACCTCAAGATCAGCGACGACGCGCTTGCCGCTGCCGCCCGCATGTCCGACCGCTACGTGACCGAACGTTTCCTCCCCGACAAGGCCATTGACCTCATCGACGAGGCCTCAAGCCGCGTGCGCATCCGCCGCGCCGCTACGCCCCCCTCCATGCAGGAGGCGCTGAAGGGCCTTGAGAGTCTCCGCAAGGAGCGCGATCAGGCCACCGAGGCCCAGCAACTCGAGTACGCCTCCGAGCTCACCGATCGCGAGCAGAAGCTTGAGATCAAGATCAATGAGATGGGTGAGTGGAGTGAGGGCACCGGCGGCGTCGCCACCCCGCTCGTCAGCGAAGAAGACATCGCCGAGGTCGTCGCCATGTGGACCGGCATTCCCGCCGCCCAGATCGCGAGCGAAGAAAGCGCCCGCCTCCTGAAGATGGAAGGCGCCCTCCGTACCAAGGTTATCGGCCAGGACGAGGCCATCGAGTCGATTGCCCGCTCCGTGCGCCGTGCCCGCGCCGGGCTGAAGGATCCGCGCCGGCCCATCGGCGTCTTCCTCTTCCTCGGACCCACAGGCGTCGGCAAGACCTACCTCGCCCAGCAGCTCGCCGAGTTCATGTTCGACTCCCAGGACAACATGATCAGGCTCGACATGAGCGAGTTCAGCGAACGGCACACCGTCGCCCGCCTCATCGGGGCGCCTCCCGGCTACGTCGGCTACGACGACGGCGGGCAGCTCACCGATACCGTGCGCCGCAGGCCTTACTGCCTCATCCTGCTCGACGAAATCGAGAAGGCGCACCCGGACGTCTTCAACCTCCTCCTCCAGATCTTCGATGAGGGTCGCCTCGCCGATGCCAAGGGGCGCAAGGTCGACTTCCGCAACACCATCATCATCATGACCTCGAACGTGGGCTCCGATCTCATCAAGCGCGACTCCAACCTCGGCTTCTCCATCACCCACGATGAGGTCCAGACCCACGAGGACCGCTACAAGCGCATGAAGGACAAGGTGCTCAGCGAGCTGAAGAACGTCTTCAAGCCGGAGTTCCTCAACCGCGTCGATAGCACGGTCGTGTTCCATGCCCTCACGCCCGACCACATCCGCAAGATCGTCGACCTCGAACTGTCGCAGGTCGAACGCCGCCTTACCCTCCGCGCCGTCACCTTCGACGTTACCGAAGCCGCCAAGGACTGGCTCGGCGAGAAGGGCTACGACCAGGTGTTCGGCGCCCGGCCGCTGCGCCGCGTCATCCAGGACAACATCGAGGACAGGATCAGCGAGATGCTCCTGGGCGGGGAGTTCGGCACCGGCGATCGCCTCCTGATCGACCGTGATCCGGACGGTGATGGGCTCATGATCAAGCCTGTCCCCTCCCCCGCGGCCGTCGGCTAGCCCGGCCTCTCAGCCAGGCCACGAAAACCCCAGGTTTTCGTGGCCCCAGCTGTTGACAGCGGGGGGTGCTTTGCGTACTCTCAATCTGGCGTGCTGTGCCATCGCGCAGAACCCCCGAACCGTGACCTTGCCGAACTGTGCCATTCAGAACCCATGGACTGAAGGAGTCGCCAGTACATGACCGCGACACTTAATGGGACGCGGGAGGGCGAGCGCGCCCCCCTCGCCGTCCAGTCGTTTAGCACCATCTCCAACGTGCTTGAGATCCCCAGCCTCATCAAGCTCCAGCTCGATTCCTTCGACTGGTTCAAGCGTGAGGGCCTCCGCGAGCTGCTCGATGAGCTCTCGCCGATCCAGGACTTCACCAGCACCAAGATGGACCTCATCTTTGGCGAGTACGAGTTCCGCGAGCCCAAGCACAACCAGGAGGAATGCCGCGAACGCGACATGACCTTCTCCGCGCCCCTCTTCGTCGATGTCGAGCTGCGCATCAAGGACTCGGGCGAGATCAAGGAACAGCGCCTCTTCTTCGGCGACTTCCCCCTGATGACCGACCGCGGCACCTTCATCATCAACGGCGCCGAGCGCGTCGTCGTCAGCCAGCTCGTGCGCTCCCCCGGCGTCTACTACACCGTCGACACGGACGCCCAGAGCGGCCAGCGCATGGCCAACGCCAAGCTCATCCCCAGTCGCGGCGCCTGGCTTGAGTTCGAAACCTCCGCCAAGCGCATCCTCAGCGTCAAGATCGACCGCAAGCGCAAGCTGCCCGTCTCCGTGCTCATCCGCACAATCGATGAGCCCGGCCTCCTCCCCGGCGACCACGACAACCCCGCGTTCGCCAAGTACTTCGCCGCCCAGAAGCGCCTCGACGAGGAAGGCACCGCCGCCGCCGAGAAGGCCCGCGATGCCGCCCGCCGCGAATGCGAGAAGGTGCTCGGCACTGATGACCGCGTCCTCGCCTTCTTCAAGGAAGTCGATATCGAGGGGGACCTCTCCTACCTCACCGCCACCCTCGGCCGCCGCGAGGGCGGCCGCAACAACGACCCCTGCGTGAACAAGCACGAGGCCCTCCTCGAGCTCTACCGCAAGATCCGCCCCGGCGACCCTCCCACCCACGAGAACGCCCGCGCCCTGGTCAACCAGCTCTTCTTCAACCCCCGCCGTTACGACCTCGGCCGCGTGGGCCGGCACAAGCTGAACAAGCGCCTCGCCCTCCCTGCGGAGGTCGAGCAGCGCTGGCTGCGCCCCGACGACCTGATCGAGCTCACTCGCGAGCTGATCAACGTCAACCTCAACCGCAGCGGCACCGATGACATTGACCACCTCGGCAACCGCCGCGTGCGTGCGGTGGGCGAGCTCATCCAGCAGCAGTTCCGCATCGGCCTCGTGCGCATGGAGCGCGTCGTGCGCGAGCGCATGACCATCACCGACCCGGCCGAGGCGACGCCCAGCGCCCTTATCAACATCCGCCCCGTGGTGGCGGCCATGAAGGAGTTCTTCGGCGGCAGCCAGCTCTCCCAGTTCATGGACCAGACCAACCCGCTCGCCGAGCTCACCCACAAGCGCCGCCTCAGCGCCCTCGGCCCCGGCGGCCTCTCCCGCGACCGCGCCGGCTTCGATGTGCGCGACGTGCATCACAGCCACTACGGCCGCATCTGCCCCATCGAGACCCCGGAAGGGCCCAACATCGGCCTCATCGGCTCGCTTGCGACCTACGGCCGCCTCAACGCCTTCGGCTTCATTGAGACGCCCTACCGCCGCGTGACCAGTGAGGTGGCCTCCGACGACCCCAGGCTCGTGGGCCAGGAAGTCCGCGAGGACGTCACCGATGTCGACGGCAACGTCGTCGTCGCCGCCGGTACCGTCGTCGACAAGGCCGCCGCTACCAAACTGAAGAAGGCGGGCCTGCGCGTCCCCATCCACGCCATCGTCGCCAACGAGGTCACCTACCTCACCGCCGACGAAGAGGACCGCTACGTGGTCGGCCAGGCCAACACCCGCGTCAGCGAGGACGGCCGCGTGCTCGACGAGCGCGTCGAGGTGCGCGTCAACGAGGAGTTCAAGCTCGTTGCCCCGCACGAGATCGACTTCCTCGATGTCTCCCCCAAGCAGATGGTCTCCGTCGCCGCCTCGCTCATCCCCTTCCTTGAGCACGACGATGCCAACCGCGCCCTCATGGGCTCGAACATGCAGCGCCAGGCCGTCCCCCTCGTCCGCCCCGAGGCGCCCCTCGTGGGCACGGGCATGGAGGGGCGCACCGCCATCGATAGCGGTCACGTCCTGGTCGCTGCTGCCGATGGCGAGGTCGTGGAGGCCTCGGGTACACAGGTCATCATTCGCTACGACGACAAGGGCCTCGGCACCCAGCGCATCCCCATGATCAAGTTCCAGCGCTCCAACCAGGGCACCTGCCTCAACCAGCGACCGCTCGTCTTCCGCGGCGAGCGCGTGCGCGCCGGCCAGCCCCTCGTCGATAGCTCCAGCACCCAGGGTGGCGAGCTCGCCCTCGGTCAGAACGTGCTCTGCGCCTTCATGAGCTGGGAGGGCTACAACTTCGAGGACGCCATCATCATCAGCGAGAACCTCGTCCGCGAGGACAAGTTCACGTCCATCCACATCGAGAAGCACGAGATCGAGGCCCGCGACACCAAGCTCGGCGCCGAGGAGATCACGCGCGACATCCCCAACGTCGGCGAGGAAGCCCTCGCCAACCTCGATGAGGAAGGCATCATCCGCATCGGCGCCGAGGTTCGCGAGGGCGACATCCTCGTCGGCAAGATCACGCCCAAGGGTGAGACCGAGCTGACCGCCGAGGAGAAACTCCTGCGCGCCATCTTTGGCGAGAAGGCCCGCGAGGTGAAGGACACCAGCCTGCGCCTCCCCCACGGCGAGCGCGGCAAGGTCATCGACGTCCGCGTCTTCAGCCGCGAGGACCACGAGGGCCTGCCCGCCGGGGTCAACAAGCTCGTCCGCGTCAGCACCGCCCAGCGCCGCAAGATCGCCGAGGGCGACAAGATGGCCGGGCGCCACGGCAACAAGGGCGTCATCAGCCGCATCCTCCCCCGCGAGGACCTGCCCTACCTCCCCGACGGCACCCCCGTCGACATCATCCTCAACCCCATCGGCGTTCCCAGCCGCATGAATATCGGCCAGGTGCTTGAGACGCACCTCGGCTGGGCCGCCAAGGCCCTCGGTTTCCGCGCCAGCACCCCCGTCTTCGATGGCGCCGACGACGGCGACCTCGACGACTCCCTGGCGCGCGCCTGGATGGCCGCCGAGAGCGGCGCCGTCTACTACATCGACCCGCGCGACTACGGCTTCGATGAGGCCGTCGCCGCCGAGTGGCTGAGCGAGCACGGCTACGACGCCGGCCCCATCCTTGAGCAGCGCGAGAAGGGCGCCGCCAAGCGGGCCTGCCTCGAGATCTGGCTCAAGCAGGCCGGCGCCAGCCCGAAGAAGTCCGCCAGCATTGAGGACCTCGAGGAGGAGACGCAGCGCGTATTCACCGAGACCGGCGCCGTGCCGCCCCTCTTCGGCAAGACCACCCTCTACGACGGACGCACGGGCGAGCCCTTCGACCAGCCCGTCACCGTCGGCTACATCTACATGCTCAAGCTCATCCACCTCGTGGAAGACAAGATCCACGCCCGCAGCACCGGCCCCTACTCGCTCATCACCCAGCAGCCGCTGGGCGGCAAGGCGCAGTTCGGCGGCCAGCGCTTCGGCGAGATGGAGGTCTGGGCGCTCGAAGCCTACGGCGCCGCCCACATCCTCCAGGAGCTCCTCACCGTCAAGTCCGACGACGTCGTCGGACGCGTCAAGACCTACGAGGCCATCGTCAAGGGCGAGGACGTGCTCGAACCGGGCGTGCCCGAGTCCTTCAAGGTGCTCGTCAAGGAGCTCCAGAGCCTCGGCCTTTCCATCGACGTGTCAAACGATTCGGGCAGCGTCTCCTTCACGGAGGAGACAGCCGGAGAGCTGCCCGAGCTCGGCATCAACCTTTCCGGATTCGAATCGGAGGATCTCTTCAATGCTCGAAGTCAATGACTTCAACCAGGTCCGCATCGGGCTCGCCAGCCCCTCCCAGATTCGCTCCTGGTCCTACGGTGAGGTCACCAAGCCGGAGACCATCAACTACCGCACGCTGAAGCCGGAGAAAGACGGCCTCTTCTGCGAGAAGATCTTCGGTCCCACCAAGGACTTCGAGTGCTACTGCGGCAAGTACAAGCGCGTCCGCTACAAGGGCATCATCTGCGACAAGTGCGGCGTTGAGGTCGCGCGCGCCAAGGTGCGCCGCGAGCGCATGGGCCACGTCGAGCTGGCCAGCCCCGTCAGCCACATCTGGTTCGTCAAGGGCACGCCCTCCAAGCTCGGCCTCCTGCTCGATATCTCCCCCCGCAACCTCGAGCGCGTCCTCTACTTTGCCCAGTACCTCATCACCGAGGTCGACGAGACCGCGCGCGATTTCGAGATCGAGAACCTCCAGAAGGAGCTCGCTCGCGCCATCGACGACCGCCTCGCCGAAGTCAATCCCGAGCGCGAGCGCCTCGAGCTGCAGCTCGAGGCCGCCCAGGAGGAGCTCGAGGCCAAGCGTGACGAGCAGATAGCCCGGCTCGAGGAGGAGCGCAGCGCCACCCGCGACGCTATCGAGGCCGAGGCTGCCCGCAACGTCGAGGCCGCCAACGAGATCATCGGCGAGCTCACCGAGCGCGACTACATCTTCCAGGGCGAGGTCATCGTCGCCACCGGCGACAAGATGACCAAGACCGCCCGCAACAAGCTCGAGCGCGAGGGGCGCAAGAAGCTCACCGCCTTCGACAAGGAGACGAAGAAGCTCGTCCAGGCTGAGCGCCTCGTTGTCGAGGGCGCCATGGAAGAGGCCAAGGCTGGCATCTTTGACGAGCTCAACCCCCTCCAGGAGCGCGCCGCCGAGATCCGGCGCGAGACCGAGGAGCAGTTCCAGGAGCGCCTCAACGACCTCGAGGACATCGTCGACCCCGTCCGCGGCGACCGCGTCGAGCTCCTCACCGAGACCCGCTACCGCGAGCTCTCCGACATGTTCGGGCACGTCTTCAAGGCGGCCATGGGCGCCGAGGCTGTTCTCAGCGTCCTCGAGCGGATCGACCTTGACGTCCTGCGCGCCAAGCTCAAGGGCGAGCTCGCCACCGCCAGCGGCCAGCGCCGCAAGAAGGCCACCAAGCGCCTCCAGGTCGTCGAGGACCTTATCGAGTCAGGCAACAAGCCCGACTGGATGATCTTCGCGGTCCTGCCCGTGCTCCCGCCCGAGCTGCGCCCCATGGTCCAGCTCGACGGCGGCCGCTTCGCCACCAGCGACCTGAACGATCTCTACCGCCGCGTCATCAACCGCAACAACCGCCTGAAGCGGCTGCTCGACCTCGGCGCTCCCGAGATCATCATCCGTAACGAGAAGCGCATGCTGCAGGAGGCCGTCGACAGCCTCGTCGACAACGGCCGCCGCGGCCGCGCCGTCAGCGGCAGCGGCAACCACAAGCTCAAGAGCCTCAGCGACATGCTCAAGGGCAAGCAGGGGCGTTTCCGCCAGAACCTGCTCGGTAAGCGCGTCGACTACTCGGGCCGCTCCGTCATCGTGGTCGGCCCCGAGCTCAAACTGCACCAGTGCGGCCTGCCCAAGAAGATGGCGCTCGAGCTGTTCAAGCCCTTCGTCATGCACTCGCTCGTCGCCAAGGGCCTGGCCCACAACATCAAGAGCGCCAAGCGCATCGTCGAGCGCGCCCGCCCCGAGGTCTGGGATGTCCTTGATGAGGTCATCACCGACCGCCCGGTGCTGCTCAACCGCGCCCCAACGCTCCATCGCCTCGGCATCCAGGCCTTCCAGCCGGTGCTCATCGAGGGCTCCGCGGTCCAGCTTCACCCGCTCGTCTGCGCCGCCTTCAACGCCGACTTCGACGGCGACCAGATGGCCGTGCACGTGCCCCTCAGCCGCGAGGCCGTGGCCGAGGCGAAGCAGATCCTGCTGTCCACCAAGAACCTGCTTTCGCCCGCCAGCGGCGACCCCACCGTCACTCCCACCCTCGACATGGTCCTCGGCTCGTACTACATGACCGAGGTCAACGAAGGCGCCCGCGGTGCCTTCGTCGAGGCCAACGGCGCTCCCGCCCGCGGCGTCTACTCCTCCTTCGACGAGGCCAAGCTCGCCTACGACCTCGGCACCGTCGATCTGCGCGCGCCCATCAAGGTGCGCACCGACCGCCCCGCTGCCGACAGCACCGAGAACGAGGACACGGACGGCCCCTCCGTTGCCCTCGACAAACCGCGGCTCCTCGAGACTACCATCGGGCGCATCATCTTCAACGAGGTGCTCCCCGAGGACCTGCCCTTCCAGAACTACACCATGGACCGGCCCGCGCTGCGGCGCCTCGTCGCGCTCGTCTACCGTGAGCTCGGCAGCGATGCGACCGCCGAGGTCGTCGACCGCATCAAGGACGTCGGTTTCCGTTTCGCCACGCAGAGCGGCGTCACCATCGCCATCCACGAGATCGTCGTGCCCCACCACAAGAAGGAGCTCATCGCGGAAGCCGACCAGGAGGTCGCCGACCTCGAAGAGCAGTACCAGATGGGGCTCATCACCGAGGATGAACGCTACCAGGGCGCCGTCGAGGTGTGGACCGAGACGACCCGCCGCATCGAGACCGACATCGCCGAGAACCTCTCCGAGTACGGCTCGCTCAACTACATGGCCAGCTCTGGCACCAAGGGCAACATCACCCAGATCCGTCAGATGGCGGGTATGCGCGGCCTCATGGCCGACCCCCACGGCCGGATCATCGCCGAGCCCATCCGCGCCTCCTTCCGTGAGGGGCTCACCGTGCTGGAGTACTTCATCTCCACCCACGGCGCCCGCAAGGGTCTGGCCGATACGGCCCTCCGTACCGCCGACTCCGGTTACCTCACCCGCCGCCTGATCGACGTTTCCCAGGACGTCATCATCGGCGACAACGACTGTGAGACGACGACCGGCCTCTGGATCGAGCAGCGCGACGAGCGCGAGACGATGGAGGACTTCCGCGACCGCATCGTCGGCCGCTACGCCGCCGCGCCCGTCGCCAACGAGGCCACCGGCGAGATCATCGTCGACCGCAACGAGGAGCTGAGCGAAGCCGTCGCCGACCGCCTTGAGGCGGCTGAGGTGGCGCGCGTCTACGTGCGCACGCCGATGTCCTGCGAGGCCGAGCGCGGCATCTGCCAGCTCTGCTACGGCCGCGACCTCGCCCGCGGGGAGCTTGTCCGCACCCGCACGGCGGTCGGTATCATCGCCGCCCAGTCCATCGGCGAGCCGGGCACCCAGCTCACCATGCGTACCTTCCACACCGGCGGCGTCGCCGGCACCACCGACATCACCAGCGGTCTTCCCCGCGTCGAGGAGCTGTTCGAGGCGCGCGTCCCCAAGGGCGAGGCCATCATCAGCGAGATCGACGGCGTCGTGGAGGTACTCGAAGACGGCGGCCGGCGCCTCGTGCGCGTCTCCAACGTCGATACCGTCGTCGAGGAGTATGAGATTCCCGGCGGCGCCATGGCGCAGGTCGCCGATGGCGACCACGTTGTCGTGGGCAGCGTCCTCGCCGCCGTCCCCGAGGAAGACAAGAAGGCCGACGACGCGGCCGAGAGCGCCGAGGTCTCGACCGAGCTGCTCTCCCGCATCCCCGGCATCGTGCGGGCCAAGGGTCGCAAGACCCTCCAGGTCGTCTTCGAGGACCGCGAGGACCGCGAGTACGCCATCCCCGCCGCCGCACGTCTCCTGGTCAGCTCCGGCGAAGCCATCGACGCCGGCGCCCAGATCACCGAGGGCGCGAAGAACCCCCAGCACATCCTCTCTATCCAGGGCCGCGACGCCGTTCGCCGCTACATGGTCGATGAGGTGCAAAAGGTCTACCGCTCCCAGGGCGTGAACATCA
>Ga0209022_1002634_pt1 | contig 14262 bp, 9 predicted proteins | sample PinacodermPK_FD_187300 | JGI IMG/M metagenome (GOLD analysis project Ga0209022, IMG submission 187300) | Host-associated microbial community of the marine sponge Aplysina aerophoba from Gulf of Piran - sponge pinacoderm, lysed by proteinase... | ecosystem: Host-associated > Porifera > Sponge >...
CGTAATCGTCGGGGAGTTACAGCTTGGGTAGAACGAGAAGGGTCAGTGTCGGTTGGGGATTCGGTCAAGGTGTTTATACCGATGCAGGATAGTTGGTCATCCCATTCTTCAGGTCAAAGTTATTCTGAATTTAATTAATTGAGTTAATGTCATGGTAGCATCTATCATCAGTGGAAAAGAGTTCGCCTCACGACTGAGAAAAAAAGTTACGACGCAAGTGAGCAAATTAAAGTCGTCGCTTGGAAGTGTTCCGGGCCTTGATGTTATTCTTGTTGGTAACAATCCCGCAAGTGAGATTTATGTCAAGAATAAGGCCAAACAAACGATAGAGGTGGGTATGCAATCGACAAAGCATATGCTGTCCAAGAATGTATCGGAAGACGAACTACTTAAGCAAATAAACACAGTGAACATCGATGATTCTGTTCATGGTATTTTGGTCCAATTACCGCTTCCAGACCACATTAATACTCAGAAAATCATCAATTCCATTGAGCCAACAAAAGATGTTGATGGATTCCATATTTCCAATGTTGGATTGCTGGCTACAGGGCAAAAGGCGATGATTCCTTGTACTCCGCTTGGGTGTTTATTTATGCTCAAAGATTATCACCAGGACCTTTCGGGGCTCAATGCTGTTGTCGTCGGTCGTTCAAATATTGTGGGCAAACCCATGGCGCAACTTCTTTTAAATGAAAACTGTACGGTGACTGTTGCCCATAGTAAAACACAAGATTTACCCAAGGTCTGTCGACAAGCAGATATTATTGTTGCTGCCGTTGGGATCCCGGAATTTATCAGAGGCGACTGGATTAAACCTGGCGCTACAGTGATTGATGTCGGTATCAACAGGATTAGTTATCAAGACTCTGGTACGACCAAGCCAAAACTTGTTGGTGATGTCAATTATGATGAGGCGATTGCCGTTGCAGGGGCAATCACTCCTGTTCCCGGTGGTGTTGGTCCGATGACAATCGCATGTTTGCTTGCCAATACCACCACAGCGTTTTGTCGTATAAATAATGTTGAAGAACCAAGTTGGAATTAGTCAAATATTGTAAGAAATTGGCTTAAGGGCTGTATTTTACGCTTTGGCAAATTATATAGAATATAACCGAATGCAATTTGGCGAGTTGGCGGAGTGGTTACGCAGCGGTCTGCAAAACCGTGTACACCGGTTCGATTCCGGTACTCGCCTCCATAAATTAAGCAAAAATAATCTTATGAATGAAGAGGGCGAATTCATTTGAGGAATTTGGGGCAATCCATCAAAGCTTGACAATTGAAGTAATAGGATTGGCCTTCATTCATAAAGTAATATGGCTATGAATACGAGTGCCAAGCAGATTGTAAACAACCCTTCGGAAACGACAGTGCCCTCATACACCTTGTCAGTAGCCCCGATGATGGATTGGACTGACCGTCATTGTCGCTATTTATTTCGGCAATTTTCGCGCTGTACTCTTCTTTATACCGAGATGATTACAGCGCCCGCTATCATTTATGGCGATGCCGAACGGCACTTGGCCCACAATCCAATTGAACACCCACTTGCATTGCAAATTGGCGGTTCCAAACCTAATGAACTTGCTCAAGCAGTTATGCTTGGCAACAAGTATGGTTTCAAAGAAATCAACTTGAATATGGGTTGCCCATCGGGACGAGTAGCAAACGGTTGTTTTGGGGCCAAATTAATGACTCTCCCCGAATTGGCTAGTGATTGTATTAAAGCAATGCTTGATGCCTCAGATTCTGTTGAAATAACGGTGAAGTGCCGCATTGGGGTGGATGATGACAATCCCAACCAAGTTCTTCCTAAACTCATTGAGCGATTCTCAAACATTGGAATAAAACGCATCATAATCCATGCTCGGAAGGCTTATTTGAATGGCTTAAATCCCAAAGAAAATCGAACAATTCCACCTTTAAATTATGGATTGGTTTATGCCATAAAAAAGCATTTTTCTGAACTTGATGTATGTATTAACGGTGGCATAACGGATTTAGATCAAGTCACTTACCATCTTGGTCAGGGTGTTGATGGGGTTATGGTTGGACGCGCCGCTTACCAAGATCCGATTAGGCTTCTTTCTGAAGCTGATACAATAATATATGGTCAACCTGTGCATGATTCATTAGATCAAGCTTTAGCCAAGATGGTTGAGTACATTGATCAAGAGGTAACAAGTGGCACACCGATAAGGCATATAACGCGGCACATGCTGGGATTATTTACTGGTCAAAGAGGGGCAAAAATCTGGCGGCGTAATTTATCCTCGCATGAATTCATGGATCAAGAAGGAATTCAAGGAATCATAAAGACATTAGAATTACTAAAGTCCTTTGAAACAGGAGTGCCTCTATTTGAGATTGAGTCAAATTAAGTTGAGTTTATCCCTCGTATTAGCAATTTTTATCTGGGTACTTAAAAAAAATAAACCATTACAAATTAAATCGTCTCTTCATCGTAAACTTTTCATGGTGATTCATTGACAGAGTAAGTAAATTTTGGAGATTATATACTTGCCCTCCCCCAAAAAAGATCATCTTGGAAGTATCAACAGCGCCTTGACCTTTGCTTCGATTAGGTGTGGGCTTCCCAAATTCAATGAACCAGAAACCAAGCTGATTTTTGAGTGATGTCCAAATCTCTATGTAACTTTATACCGGAGATTCTTTTTTGAATTCAGACATTTTAGCATTTCTCAAAAATAGTATTCCCCATTGTTTGGGCATTTAAGTGCCTTTTCATCTCCTTTTTGAGATGTAGTGCCCTGTTTTCATTTTTACCCCTTGACAAGCCCCAACCCCAACACCATTTACTCTCTCATGTTTATTGTTCACAAAAAAAATGCCTCATGGGAGTACCAAAGTTCAGGTCGTTAAATCAGTCAGAACCGGTACCATAATCCGACAACGCGTCCTCCGACACATCGGAACCGCTCGGAATGATAACGAACGGGATGTCTGACCAAGGAGGGGGTGAAACGCACCAGAGAAGAGAACAAAAAGTCAGAAATTAGTCGCTGGGTGTGAACCAAGAAGCGGGTAAAAGTAGTGCCCCTTTTTGAAAGTCAGACCCTTATTTTACGGGAGTTTCAGCAGTTAGATGTCTGAACTCAAGAATTCAATGAACCAGAAACCAAGCTGATTTTTGAGTGATGTCCAAATCTCTATGCAACTTTATACCGGAGATTCTTTGCCTCTCAGCCGTTAAGAGATAGATGGTAAATGCCCACATTTGAGAGTCCAACGGGGGATTCTGCATCAGGGCTAACGTTCAAACAGAGGCATCCTTGTTGTACATACGTCACCGAACCTCTGTAGGTTTGTTTTCTTTTTTGACTTAGTATGAATATGATCTGAAGCACATATTGGACACACAACTGTTGATGATATACCATTGCTCGGCCGTATCATTATCAAGGATAATCAGGAACAATTGGGTCATGGAAATTGTAGGTCAGTGATATCTGCCAAGTGCTCACGCAGCCACTTCCAATACCCAATTGCTATATTTGCTTAACCATAGTCAACTGACTGATGAACAACACACACGAGGGTTGGGGAAACTATTTTAATCCCCTTAAAATGACGGCTCATAATCATCGCCATAATCCGGATCGGGTGGTTCCGGTGTCGGTGGTACATGCGTCGCTTGATAAATCATATCATACGTCTCACTCCCCTCCTTGGTCATCTCTAAGGGAAGCCGATTGCGATGGTCACGTATTTGAGGGTCCGCTCCCTTATCCAAGAGCAGTTGGGTAATCTCAACCCAGTCATTCTGAGCACTTAAATGAAGGGGTGTCCGACCCCAATCATCCACAGCATTGATATCAGAGCTAGGCGTTAATTGGTTCATGACTTTAGTTTTATCGCCGATACATACACAACTATGTAGAGGAGTTCCCGTTAGCGCCACGGCATAGGACTGAAGCGAGGGGATTGGACATTTAAAAGTATTTCCAGGGCCTTCAGGGTCTGTGTCAATAAAACCGTGGTGCAGAAGGTAATTGAAACTCATTGCTGGCAAAGGGGTAGTCGTGATAGTTTGGTCCCAGTGCGGTTTATTGACGATGCGACTTATCGCAATAGTTACATCAAACACTTGGGCTGGATTTGGCCCGAGCTTAGCCATGATTTCACCAATGATTAGCGAAAATTTATTATACCTCCCAAATCGGAGTCTATAGTATTCACAACGTTTTTCTGCCGCACGATGCTTCACAATACGAGGATTGACAGATGCTAAATCACCATGATGTGTCAAGAGCTGTTCACCTACCGCTGCTTGCGCGTTTTGCACATGCTTAGGCCACCCATCCGCCCAACCCGTAATGCGTTCTGACCACGCGTTAGTCACTTCAGGAGTAGAAGTAATATTGAAATAGTCCACAAACTTGGTAAAGGACTCCTCAATCTCATCACGGGTTAAGGGAGGTAATTGATGGTCAGATTCACTGGCAAGACGAGATATTTTAAGTCCCGAGAGAATATCAGGACCCGTCGATAACCCAGCCATGATTGGTAGTATCGGTAAATTGTTGCTCCCGGTATGAAGCCTTTGAAGAACACCAGCAGCATCCTCGGACACTCCTTGGATTTCGTCAATCATAAGTATGATTGATATCCCCTTGGGAATGATGGGGTCGGTTGAAGTGTTTTCGCGAAATCCAGCCGAAAAACCTGCAATTGAAACACTCGCCAGTGAATTAAGAGAATTTCGAACAGTATTCTTAACACCATCAATCGTCAGGAAGGGAAGGAGCTCTGATATTGTATCATGAATTTGACTACCAAGATATTCAAAGGTTAAGTTTTCTGGGTCGTTGAGCATAACCGGAATGGTTTTGGGACCTTGTTTATCGTTGTTCAGCTGGTCAATGCAGTTTTGCTTGATTTTTTCTAATAGTGAGGATTTACCAATCCCAGGTGCTCCGTAAATGACTTGTGTCATTCCATTGGCAACTCCACTGACGTTTTCTTGGTGACGGTGCAAAATCGTTTGATTCAATTCATCAATTTCCATTTGAAGAGCTTCCCGACCAACGAAAAAGGGATTGATGACCCGGTCTCTAGATTTTATAAATCGATTTAGTTCTTTGGCTTTGAATTCATCGTGCATAACTCACTCCTTATGTTTTGAGTATACACTAAATAGTCGTACTGTGCCCAACATTTAACCATGAGAGTTGAGATAAATGTCAAAAACTAAAGAAAGTTAAAAGGGCTCCTCTTTCGTGACAACGTGCCACAATTCCCTGACTTTCAAAAGGTGATTGGTTTAATTCACATCTTTCTCTGAAACAATTTGCACTTGACCGTTCTTTATCATCCCAGTCATTGTTGACACCATTACCCTTGTATGACCCTATAACTCTCTTATCACTGGCACGCTCTGGACATGATTAAAAATTGCGTTTTCGTAACAATATTCAAATCACGCAACTTCTTGATGGGAGAGCGATGATAACAAAACCCAATGCAAACCCGCTTTGTACTATGACCAAGACACTGCAACACTCATCCCTTTGTGGTATTGTTGAGTGACCTGAAAACATGCATATCAAGACAACACACTTTGGAAAACGAACTGTTCAACGCTGTTGTTGAACCCTATATTTCAATCTATCGGGGGATGATTGTCTAATTTATGCCGATATCTGCATAAAAGTGGGAAGCAACACTTGAACAGTCAATGGGTGATGCGTGGTGAACCGTCTTTGGTGGTTCCTATTTTGGTGGCTCGAATAAACATGTGAGAGATTTAGAGTTAGTATGTGGTAGTTTCAACTCTCTAAAATCGAGAGGTGGCACTACTTAAGATATTTTAGAGGAATCTCGGAAACGTAACTATTGCGTAGATAGTAATATGGGCATGTCTATTTATTCCAAATTAGATATTACCTTAATGGAGATTTGTTGGTCTGAGTAATGCCATGTGGGGCCAAGTGAATGATTAGGTCTGGGAAATGATGGAAAAGGGTCTACTTTTACCTTTTTGGGAAGATTATCGAATGAATGTAATCCCAAGGAGAAGCAATTTTTCAGAATAATCAAATTTTTTCAAAGGCAAATACAGGTGAATTCTGATTTTGAGATATTATAGAGGTGCCCATATTTCAAAATGAGGGTATGTAAAAAAGTGGAATTTAACCTTAGTTTTCCCTTTTTTGAGGGAAAAATGTTAAAGATGGGTTGGCGAGTGTCGGTCCTACAACACTCGATTATTTAACAGACACTACCTATGCCCAAGTGCCAGACTCATGGCAAGTTGTCGTGTAGGTTACTTGGATAAGAGTAAAGAGAATCAGAATCCTGGGCCATTATTCCTTGTGGTAGCGTATGAATTCCAAGCACTTAATGCAGACACGGTCAAATGAAAAGTAGGGCCTCTAAAGGGCGGTTCATTGGTTATTGTTGAAGCCGTTGTATCGTGGCATAATGGTGTCCTTGCAACGTATCACCAAGGCATGGGATAAAGGAGTGACCAACGGGGTCGCTCAGACAATGACGAAGTCCAACATTTCACGTGCAAAGACAATGACGCGTTTGAACCCATTACGGATACACCGGGTAGAGTGGTCGCGGTAATCATGCAGTATTCCGCGCATAAGAACGGCACGTACCGAGATAAGTCAAAGCCACAGTTAGTAAAAGTGACCGATGAGTAAACAAGTATATAATTCCATAAAATTATTCCTAATCTAATACACTGCTGCAAACAGAAATAAATTATGATGCTGATAATGGGCTTTCAGTATGATATTAAACACAACCTGAAGATATCGTAAATCGAGTTAGAAACCCCCACATCATTTCTTCTTACCAATGTCATCGCGAAAAATTCTACGGTATGTTTTTATTGGATTCATTTTGCTTTGCTTTGATTCCTTGAACGACCACCTTTACGCCTTTTGATCAAATGACTTCGCCCCGAAAGCTCTTGCATAATTGTACGCCTTTTGTTTTTAGAAAATTTGCCCCAATTACTGACCTCATAAGGGGTTCGGTAGCAACCAATACATAGTTTGGATTGAGGGTGGATTAAACAAATATCCTGACAGGGACTGTCAGGTTCATTCCTCTTCCATACTTTTTTCTTACTCACCTGAGATCTTTCTGATAGCGAAAATAATCTAATGCCGTTTGAAGAATTAATGATGCCGCAATATTGTCAATTTGCTTTGCTCGCTTTTTGCGTGAAGTGTTTGATTCAATGAGATACTTTTCAGCCGAGACGCTTGAAAGTCTTTCATCCCAGAAGGACACAGGCTTGGTCGTGTATTGGCAGAAGTTATGAGCGAATGCTTGAACTGACTGAACTTTGGGTCCAAGAGTTCCATCCATATTTTTCGGTAGTCCAATGATATATCCACCAATGCCCCAATCTTGTTCAATCGCCAGGATTACTTTTGCGTCTTTAGAAAATCTACTACGAATTATGGTCTTATGAGGGGTTGCTACAACCTTATTCGTATCAGAAATTCCAATCCCAATGGTTTTTGTGCCCACATCTAATCCAGCAATGGAAAAACCCTCAGGTACTCTAGCAATAAAGTCATTCAAGTTCTCCAATGGAGAATTAAGGTTTTCTTGGTTGATAGTCACAGGTTTAAAGTGTCATGATGATTTGAAAAATATGATGGGCTTACCTTATGCCTGCTTGGTTAGCAATTTCAGTCAAATTGGCTTCAATGTATGTTTTCCAAGGATTGGTGGTTTCAGTATCTTCAAGCAAAAGCCGATTCCAAATAGTAAATGTACGGTCAGGCCGGTTAATCTGATTATACATTAATCCTAGATAGAAATTTGCGGTGTAGTTATTTTGATCACGGGTTAGAATTTCATTAATCAATTCTTCAGCATCTGGGGTAATATACAAATTTGTTGCTAAAACAGTTGCATTGAGCAAATCAAGATAATCTTGGAGTGTACTGTCTGGACCCAAGAGGGAGATCAACTCCTTTTTGTAGGCCCATGCTTGAACAAATTTTTGTTCAAGAAAACTGTCCCTGAAACCATCCCTAACCCGAATGAGATAAATCACTTGGTTATCTGAATGAGGTTGCTTCCATCGCTTCATTGTTTCGGTTGCAAGTGCAACTTGTAGGTCAAAATCTTGCCCAGAAGTTTCTTGATAAGCTTGAGAGAAGGTCAATCGTGCATCTTTAATTTTTTGTGATTCCGCTAACCTTATCTTGATTGGTTGATCTCTATAACCGGGCATACCAAGGCTATTGTGCAGAAACTGAGAGCCAATCAAGATGAAAGCTCCCACCCCGAAGGCAATGACCAATACGTGCCTGGGCGAAAGGTTTTTACCAAAAGGCTGGGTTTCAAATTTTCGATTGTTAGCTATAATCCGTCGCCCAATTTCGGCTTCGAGTTTATTTCCTTCAATTTCACTGATTTGTCCGGTTTGTATTTCAATTCGAACCCGTTCAAGCTGAACGATTAAGGCTTCTATTTCCTGATTATTTTCTTGAATATTATATGATCTAAAGTGGAAGATTAGATAAGTAACTATACCTGCAACGAATACTGAAAATAAAATGCCAGGAAGCCAAAGTATCATAAGTGTCAATGCGAAAGATTGGTTATATTTTGTTCCAGTCTCAGAGCAAGAAAAATCTTCAAACCCTCTGCGCTCTCAACTACTTTGCAAACTTAATTGAAACGAAGGGAATTACAATTAAGGGTATAAACTGAAATCGGTGAATGTTGAAAACATACTCTCTATAAATGATATTAGTTTTACCTATATGTATCAAACATAACACAATGCGATTGTAGTCGAGTCAATGAAAAGATATTCTATATTTGGATTGGTAAAGGAAGCTCTGAATTACCACAAAGGTTGGGAAAGAGCATGGCATTCACCGGAACCAAAAACACGGTATGATGTCGTCATTATTGGTGCCGGTGGGCATGGCTTGGCGACAGCCTATTATCTTGGTAAAAATCATAATATCAAGAACGTTGCCATACTTGAAAAGGGCTGGCTTGGAGGAGGTAATACGGGGCGAAATACAACAATTATTCGATCTAATTATCTACAGGATGCGTCCACGGCAATATACGAAAAATCTCGATCACTTTATGAATCGCTCAGCCATGAATTGAATTTCAATATAATGTTTAGCCCCCGAGGGGTTATGAGCTTGGCTCAGACCCATCATGAAGCAAAGGGGTTCCAAAGAATCAATTCTGCTAATATCGTTCAAGGAATTGAGACCAAATACTTAAATTCCAAAGAAGTGAAAGAACTTTGCCCGATCATCAATGTCAAGGGGCCTCGTTATCCAATTTTAGGCGCTTTATGGCAAGCTCGAGGGGGAACCGCACGCCATGACGCTGTAGCTTGGGGGTACGCAAGGGCTTGTTCAGAGATGGGTATGGACATTGTTCAACAATGTGAAGTCATAGGTGTAAACTCTCAAGCGGATGGGTTGATTGCGTTGGAAACATCACGCGGAAACATCCTTGCTGGAAAAGTTGGAGTCGTTGTTGCTGGGCATTCTGGAATACTTGCAGACATGGCCGGATTTCGACTTCCCATTGAGTCAGTTGCCCTTCAGGCTCTAGTCTCAGAACCGGTCAAACCCATTCTTGATATTGTCGTCATGGCCAACACAGTTCATGGCTACATTAGTCAGTCCGATAAAGGTGAGCTGGTTATTGGCGGAGGAGCCGATAGTTACAACAACTACACACAAAGAGGCTCCTTTAACCATATTGAAGATACTGTACGAGCTCTCGTTGAAATGTTTCCTATCATCACGAGCTTAAGAATGTTACGGCAATGGGGAGGAATTGTCGACATGACCGGTGACCGGTCCCCAATCATTTCCAAAACACCTGTTGAAAACATATTTATAAATTGTGGGTGGGGAACGGGCGGTTTCAAAGCCATACCAGGTTCTGGATGGGCCATGGCTGAACTGATTGCTAAAGGTGAACCGGGTCGATTGGCTAAGGAATTTACGTTGGATCGATTTAAAGAAGGGCGGGTAATAGATGAAAGCGTGGCCGCCGCAGTGGCTCATTAGGGTCAAACAGTGATTTATTGGATGAGAGGCTGAACGTGCTCAAACTAAAATGTCCATACTGTCAAGTGGAGGCGGATGAAACCGAACTCACGAATCATGGGGAAGCTCATATCGTTCGTAAAGGGCCAGGTACATCGGATGAAGAATTCGAAGCGTATATGTTTCTTCGGGACAACCCCAGAGGGATTATATTTGAACGCTGGCGGCATGCGATGGGGTGTGGGAAGTGGTTTCATGTCGCACGGTGTACGAATACTCTTGAAGTTTTTGGAACCTACTCGGCTCAAACTCTTAAGCCACCAAAAAGAATCATCAATGCAATAAAAAAACGACGACCTCAATTTGAATTGAGTCAGAGATGATTTCACTAGACGAACTGACTATCAATATGAGTGGTGAATAATCATGAGTGTAAGGCTTTCAACAGGCGGGAATTGTATAGATCGTTCAAAACCAATTCATTTCCAATTTAATGGAAAAAAATATCAAGGATTTGAAGGGGACTCAATCGCTTCAGCCTTACTGGCAAATGATAAGCAGCTTGTCGGAAGAAGTTTTAAGTATCATCGTCCTAGAGGGGTGATTTCTTCAGGTGCAGAAGAACCAAACGCATTATTCATGGTTGACTATGGTGGAGAGTTCGCTCCCAATCAAGTCGGAACGATGGTTGACCTAAAAGAGGGTATGAACGTTTACAGTCAAAATCATTGGCCCACTTTGGAAAATGATTTTGGATCTGTATTGAACATTTTATCGCGATTTATCCCTGCAGGGTTCTACTACAAAACTTTCATCGAACCAAAAAGAGCTTGGGAAAGCATCTATGAACCTGCTATTCGCCAATCAGCAGGGCTTGGTCGGGCATCGCGACAATTACCCTTAAGTACGTATGAACAATTTTATGTCCACGTTGATTTTTTAATCATTGGTGGAGGAATTGCCGGCTTACTTGCGGCAAAAAATCTCGCTAGGACAAAAAAGCAAATCCTTCTCGTCGAGCAAAATCCATATCTTGGCGGACAATACACAATTGATTCTAAACAAGCAGACAATTCAGACAATCAGCAATTCACTGATGCGATAGTGGAGGAATTATCTCACTTTTCAAATGTAACCATCAATACCAAAACAACCCTTTCTGGAGCTTATGATCACGATTATTACCTTGCTGAACAAAAACGCCCATTGAATGGCACTTACTCTGATGGACCAGCGAGACGCCTTTGGAAAATTCGGGCGGATAAGGTAATTTTGGCCACCGGGGCAATCGAAAGACCATTGTGCTTTGTTGGTAACGATATTCCAGGGGTTCAATTGGCTTCGGGGGTCAGAGACTATTTGAGCCGGTTTGCTGTATCTCCAGGTGACCGTACGGTTGTGATTACGAATAATGATGATGGGTATCGAACAGCGCTAGCCTTGAATAAAGTGGGCTTGGATGTCCCCGTTGTTCTTGATACAAGACAAAGTGTTCAAAGCACATTGTATGAGCAGGTTCACAACCAAGGTATCGAAATTTGCCTGCAACGGGGCATTAGCAAAGTTGTTGGGTCTAAGAAAGTGAATGGCATTGAAATGTGTTCCCAAGTAGGAGAAGGCAAATCAATCCGGTTGATTGAGTGTGATGCCATAGCAATGTCGGGTGGATGGTCACCGGCTGTTCATATTTGGTCTCATTGTGGCGGCAAACTAAAATGGGATGAAGGCAAAAGTATGTTTATTCCCGATTGGAATTTTCCGCCCATTAATGCTCTCGGTAATCAGCGAATATTCCCTGTCGGTTTAGCCAATGGAATTTCTGAACCTGACAATATTCAACAACACCTTGCTGAAGTACTCTCACAATATTGTAGGGTTAAAAATTTTCATTCAGTAGTGATCGATCAAGAATTGGAAGGTCAGATTACCGAACCCATTAAAGATGCTTGGTTAGTACCAGAAGGTATGACCAAGGAAAAAAAGCAAAAAGCTTGGGTGGATTTTCAAAATGATGTCAAAGTATCCGATCTTGAACTTGCCATCCAGGAGGGGTATCAGAGCATTGAGCATACAAAACGTTATACCACTTTGGGTATGGCCACAGATCAGGGTAAAACGTCTAATGTCATTGGCTTAGCCCTTGTGGCTCAAAAACTAGCTGTCCCGATCCCTCAGGTTGGAACCACGACGTTTCGCCCGCCGTATTCACCCGTTACATTCGGATCAATTGCTGGACAGGCAAGAGGTGAATTGTTCAAGCCAGTTCGTAAGACCCCTATAGATGCTTGGCATGATTCTCATGGAGCGATTTGGGAACCGGTGGGAGATTGGCGCCGACCATATTGTTATCCTAAAACCGATGAATCTGAAGCTGATGCAGTAAATAGGGAGGCACTTCGGGTTCGAACAACAGTAGGGATCGTTGATGCCTCAACGCTCGGCAAGATTTTGGTCAAAGGAAAAGATGCTCGAAAGTTCCTTGACATGATTTACACCAACATGATGAGCAACCTAAAAGTTGGCAAGTGTCGCTATGGATTGATGTGTGATGAAAATGGATTTTTAATGGATGATGGTGTCGTCGCATGCCTCGATGAAGATACCTTTTTATGCCATACTACAACTGGAGGTGCCGATTCGATTTTTGCGTGGATGGAGGAATGGCTCCAATGTGAATGGTGGAAGTTGGATGTTTACCTCGCAAATCTGACCGAAGAATATGTCCAAATCGGAGTAGCTGGTAAAGACTCAAAACAATTATTGGAGAAAATCGGTGGTATTAACCTAGAACACAGTCAGTTTCCTTTCATGAGTTTTCAAAATGGCACTCTCGGTAAGTTTAAGGTAAGAGTATTTAGGATTTCTTTCTCAGGTGAACTCGCCTACGAATTGTCAGTAGAAGCACAATATGGGCTAGAGTTGTGGGAACTCTTGCTCAAGGCTGGAGAAGAATTTTTTATTGAGCCTTATGGAACAGAAGCTCTGCATGTTTTACGTGCCGAAAAGGGATTTGTAATGATAGGGGAAGAAACTGATGGAACGGTGACCCCACAGGACCTTGGCTTAACTTGGGCGATTTCCAAGAAAAAAGACGATTTTATTGGTAAAAGAGGTCAACAGCGTACTCATTTAACTGACCCGAATCGGTGGCAGTTTGTTGGCTTGGAAATACCGGCTGATCAACCACCATTACCCCATGGAGTTTATGCCGTGAGCAACGAATTGTCTGTGCACGGTTATCCGGAAATGGAAGGTCGTGTTACTTCCAGCTACTATTCACCAATTCTTAAGCGACCTATCGCCCTTGGCCTAGTAAAAAATGGCACAGAACGTATGGGGGAAACAATCAGCTTTAAATGTTCTAAGAAATTAGTTCAGGCCACTATTGTAAATCCCGAATTTTATGATCCTGAAAGAACTCTAAACAATGGCTAAAAGCACTTCTACAGAACCGCAAACGACATTCAAAGTCATTGAAGGACTCGGAATGATCCTCTTCAGGGGGGATATAAACTCTGAAGAGGTAATTAAACGATTAACTGACATCGTTGGAATTGAGCCCCCGAAACAAATTCAAATTACCACAACAGATACTTTTTCTATAGGGTGGATGGCACCTGATGAACTGCTTATGTTTTTTCCTTCGGAGCAAGTAGAGGGTATGATCAATGAATTGAATAAAGGATTTGTGAACAGCTCAGTTCTTATTCATGATGTAAGCAATTCACGGTCCATCATTGAACTATCGGGTTCGTTTATCCGTGATATCATTGCCAAAAATACTCCAGTAGACCTAGCAAAGTCTAAATTTACCAAGGGAACTTTTAGAAGAACCCGCTATGGGCAGGTGGCTTGTGCATTTTGGTGCCTTGAAGAAACTCACTGGTATATGATTTGTCGTCGTTCCGAAACCGAATATGTATTGAAACTATTATATGACTCAGCGAATCCTGAAAGTTTACCTGTATTTTTTAGTTAATTTCTTGCATTTTCTGCGAGTGCAATCATTCACTCCAAATAACTGATATTGCCATAGTATTTGTTTGTTGCTGCTTCTTGAGTAGGTAGACAAACTAATTGAAGGCTTAATCCCCCATCCGTTACTGCGTCAATTTTGAATCTTTGAAATTCTGAAATGAACCCAACCAAAGCATGGTGAATCGTTACGGTTCTTTCAAAGAGTAATTCATAAATGTCCCTGAGCTCTTCAAATTATTAACGATAGATG
>Ga0209022_1002638_pt1 | contig 14245 bp, 12 predicted proteins | sample PinacodermPK_FD_187300 | JGI IMG/M metagenome (GOLD analysis project Ga0209022, IMG submission 187300) | Host-associated microbial community of the marine sponge Aplysina aerophoba from Gulf of Piran - sponge pinacoderm, lysed by proteinase... | ecosystem: Host-associated > Porifera > Sponge >...
AAGCCCGGACTCCATCGCAGAAGATGCGAGCTCGAAGGCTGACCTAGTCCCCCAACCTTCACAAAATTTTCAAAAATTCAAGAGGAACTGAATTTCCGTCGGTTTTTTATTCTTTTGAAACAACCGGTTACAAGAATTCTGGCACTACAAACTGCCAACTTGGGTCAGGCTGCCCGACTTCCTCGACTGGCGAGCGAGGCAGGCCATCGTTGTCTGACAACAAATTTGGCTACACCCAGGTGTGGCTCGAACGGCGGATTCGACCGCGCTCATTCGCAAGCCGCGCCGCAAATCTCAGTAGGTCGTTGCGGAGGTCGAACTGCTCATGAAATTTACGAAACCAGGGGCGGAAGGCAATTCAGCTGAGTACGTTGCACCGCCGAACCGGTGGTCCGCCATCCCGGCATTTCCGCTTCGGCGAGCGTGCGAAAAAATGAAACGGCGAATGATTGCCCGAGCAATTGCCGGCTTTACGGCCACAAGGAATCGCTGGCGATTCGCGCGCCTTCGCACATTGCGCGCATCTTGGCCCACATGACGCGCGGCTCGACTTCGGTCTTGTAGGTGGCTTGGGAGGAGAACCCGCAGTCGGTACTTGCAATGACGTTTTCGCGACCGACGCGTTCCGCGAAGCGCACTATCCGCTCGGCTACGTATTCGGGATGTTCGACAACGCTGGTCGCATGCGTGATAACGCCCGGCAGGATTAGCTTGCCGTCCGGCAGCTTGACGGTTTCCCAAAGATGGTATTCGTGCTCATGGCGAGGATTGCCGGCTTCGAACGAGTAGGCTCCGGCGTTGACGGAAAGAACTTGGTCGATCATTTGCGGAAGGTCGGGCTCGTAGATGCGCGGCCCTTGGTTAATTCCGTAGCATGTATGGAAGCGGACCTTTTCCTCGGGTATGCTGCGCAGGCTGTGATTAATGGCTTCGACGTACATCGACACCTTGGCGGACTTCTCGGCATCGTCGAGTTCGTCGTCCATGTAGATGTTCGGCAGGAACGGATCGTCAACTTGCAAAAGCAGGCCGGCCTCTACGATCGCTTTGTATTCCACCGCCAAAGCGTCGGCAACGGCATATGCATAAGCCTCTTCGCTGTCGTAGTAGTCGTTGAAGCCGACGCCCGTAACCGCGGCGCAAGGCATGAATGCTTCCTTGCATCCTGACTTTTCGACGGCCGCCATCAAGTTGTTAAGGTCGACTTGAAGAGCCTCGTGGCCCACGTATCGAATTTCTCCCACGCAGAACATTGGCTCAGATCGCACGATTGCCGAGCCTAGATGGGCGCGATTGAAATATTCGCGATAAAATTCGGGGAATGCTTCGCGCTCGGCCTTGTATAGTCCCGGGTCCACGTCCGGCCGCGTTTCAAAGCCCTCGAGTCTTTCATTGATGTAAACCGCATGGCCGGGCTTCGACATCTCTCCATCGGCGACGATGTCGATCCCTGCGTCCGCCTGTTTTGCGACCATGTCCTCGACAGATAGCCTAAGCATTTCCGAAAATATTTCCTGGTCTACGTCGCCGCCTTCCAATTTCGCTTTCAGCAGATCCAAAAGGTCGTGCGGACGCGGCAAGCTGCCTACATGGGTAGTAAGGATACGGTCGGTGCTGTGTCTCATCTTCTCTTCTCTTGCGGGATCCGGTCCGCCTGTACGATACGGAAACCACATTCCTCAAGCTTTTTCAATCCGTCCGGATTGATCAAACAGCGGTCAAAGGCGAATTTACTTGCCATGTTCCTGATCGGATCGCGCCATGAGCCGGCATGAATTCGGCGACGGCAACCTGCCAAACCGGAATGACGAGGCATCCGCAGCCAAGTTCTTGAGATTTCCGATGCTCGCGTTCCGGACTTCCGGTCCATGGCAAGTTTCCTCCCTCTTCAACTAATGCTTCGCAAATTGAATCTTTTCGAATGATTTGTGCATGATTGCGGATGGGGCGGCTGAAATTCGTTCAGCGTCCCGACTTCGCAACTCGGTGAAACGCATTGGCAAATTATTGTCGACGGCCGTGCAGACGTGCTGGAATTTGGCGATTCCCCGCGCTCTTGCAGGATTGCCTGTATTTTTTTCCCTATCGCTTGACTCTGATTGTCGCCTCCCGGAATTCAGACCGCAGTCGCCGAAGCAAAATTTCCGCGCTGCAAGCCGGATAGGCTGCGGATGCTTGCATGCATGGAGATACTGGCCGCGCCTCGGTGATTCACTCGCATGGCTAAATCGTGCGGAACTAGCGCAGTTCAGAATCGTTTCGACGAAACCGGCTTGTGGTTAAGTTAATTTCCGCTTTTGCCGAATCGCGCCGCAATGTCCTTTTTGACTTCAGGAATTCCGTATTTGTCGAAATCGTCGCGAACCCGCTGTTCGGCATCCGGCAGGCTGTCATGGCCGACTATGCGAAACATCTCGCCGGTAACCGCGCTTTTGGCAAGGATTTCCTGAAACTCGTCGTCGCCGTAGCCTTCCGGATCGGTTCCGGCCAGCCTCGCGAACCTGATCGCCATTTCATGCTGCTGCCGATAGTCGCCGTGATGGTATTCCGCAACGCAGTCGGAAAGGCCGAGCTCCAGGTCCTCGCTCGAGGACGGCGAAATCGCTCCGCTCCAGGAATAGGCGATATAGCGAGCCTGCTGTTCCAGGACTACGGGATACGGTCCTAGCTGAGCCCACAGGCCGACGAAGGCGAGTCGCTCCAGATCCGGATGAAAGGTGAAATCGGAAAGCACCATTCCCTTGCGATTCAATTTTACGGTTTGGGCAATTTCTTGGGAAAGAAACGGCAAGTGGAGATCGAATCCCGTGCCAACGATGATGGCGTCCGCTTCAACTTCGCTGCCATCCGCGAATCTGACGAAATTTCCGAAAACGGATTCAATCCTAGGGCGCACGTCTATCCTGTCTTCCGCGACCAGGTTGAGATAGTGCTGGCTTCCGGCGACGCCCGCCAGGGCCATGTCTTCGTGCGTCGGCGGCGCGCCGTAGCGAGCCGGGTCGCCGCCGTAGGCCAGAAGGAACTCCTTGGTATTTGCAAGCACTTCGTCGAGCGGGAGCCTTTCCTGCTCCAGCGCGCCTTCCCTTGTGAACGCGAAATACTCGAGGGGCGTTCCGGCAATCATTTTTGGCATCACGTAGCGCTGCCGGCGCTGCGACATATATACGCGCTTCGTTCCCATCATTGACAAATCGCTTGCGATCTCGAGCGCGGAAATGCTTCCGCCTAGAACGACGATTCGCTTGTCCCGGTACTCGGTCGGCTCCTTGTAGTGGAAAGCGTGAATCGCGCCGCATTCGCCTGTAAAGCAATCCAGGCCGGGAATGTCGGGGATTTCGGGCTTGTTGAAACGCCCGGTCGCGACAACGGCATAGTCGAATGTCGAAGAATTCGCAGCCCCGCCGCTTTCCCATGTCACGTCGTAACCGCCTTCCGGCGCAGCGGCCAATCTCGTTACTTTCGCGCGCAGCTCGAGATGGGACCGAAGGCCGTGCAGATCCGCGAAAGCATTGATGAGCTCGGCAACTTCGGTATTTCGCGGAAACATCGCAGTGCCGTCCGGGTACTGCAAGTCTGAAAGCCTTGTAACAAACCTCGCCGTATTGACGCGCATTTCAGGCCAAACGCCGCTATTTTCGTTGTGGCGATTCCACTGGCCGCCGATTTCGTCGTGCATTTCGAAAATTCGGGGCGCAAATCCTTGCGATTTGAGATATCGCGCTGCCGCCAGCCCTCCGAAACCAGCGCCGATTATTGCTACGTTGCGTTCGCTCAACTCCAGCTCCTCCGTATATTGCGCTATCTCCACAGCGTACTGCGCTTAACCCGTATTCAGCTTCATTCCGAAATTAGCTCCGAAGCGCGAAAGTTCGAGGTATTCGCCTATTGCATCGGCTCGGATTTCAAATTCCATTTTTTATTCGTTTGGCGGGACTATTCAACCATTCGCCGCAATTCGAAGGAACGGGTCAATCCAAGCTTCATCGAATGCAGTCGGAAATGAAACTGCATCCGATAGTCGCGCGGTTTCGATCGCTCTAGCCTTCAAGTCGCAAACCTTTCGATTTCTGCCGAGGAAAGAAAAAATATTCCGATTCCCACCGTCGCGCGCCGGGACAACCGCGCCTAATGGCATTCGCTACAGCGAACTGATTGTTCGCTTGCCGTCCGTCAAAATACCGACTTCGTCAACCGGCGGTCGATCCAGTCATCGCCGCAGCGGTGCTATCCAGCAATTCAGCGAATTCAGGGTCGTTTATATTACTCTCGGATTCGACCACTTGAACGGATTCAGACCTTTTAGCTTCGACTCCATCACGGAATGCCTTCACCGCTTCCGGATCCCAGAATGCCTCTCCCGGCTTGTCCAGCATGGAAACGCCGCCCATCGGCACGGCGACGGCGGTCGGCGCGAGCGGCTCGCCGAGACGTTCGGCTAGAGTCTCGCCGACAGCGCGGCATTCTTCCACCGTCGTGCGAACGAGCGTGACGAGTTCGTTGTGCGAAAGGATTTGTCGATCCTTGAAGCGATCCGGCACTGTATTCCTAGGCCCGAAAGCGAGCATGTCGATAGCGCCGGGCGCGACGACCTGCGGTATGCCGCAGCGCGAAGCATTGGTCAATCGGTCGCTTCCGGCCGGAAACCCGCCGCCGTGCAATTCGTTCGCCAATTCGGCGATAGTCACGTCGACAACCAGATCCACCACGCCTTGCCGAGCAAATAGCTCAACCGTTCGGCCTCCGGTTCCGTTGGCGTGGAAAACGAAGGGTTCAAATCCTCGTTTCGAAAGCAAATCGCCGACTTGGTTGACGCACGGCGTCGTAACTCCGTACATCGTCAAGGCGGCGGTTCTTCCAGTTCGCTTCGCCTCCGAAAGCGTTTCGCTTGTCTTTAGCGCCGAGGCGGTCCTGGCGAGCCGCTCGATCATCCGCTGGAGAATGGAGTTGCTGCCCTCGACGTCCGTAATCGGATATAGCATTACGGCATCGTTGGCTCCGATGATGGGACGGGTGTCGCCGGCAACCGCCGTCGCCATTAGAATCTTGGGAATTCCCAGCGGCAGCACCGGCGCAATCCGGGAAAAAACCGTGGACGCGTTCGAACCGCCCATGCACACGAGAGCGCCGACCCGGCCCGACGCCAGAAGTTCGCCGAGTATAAGCCCCGCTCCGCGCGCCATGACGGCAACGGCTTCGGCACGACCGCGGTCCGAAAGGCCGTTTATGCGCTCCCCCGCCCGGAGCGCGACTTCCTTCGAGCTGAACGTGCAGCCGTAGTCGCCGGGAAACACAGACGTGTCGATCGTGATCGGCTTCTCGCCCAAGCGACCGAGCTCCTCCGAGAGGCGCGCAAGCGACGTAGCCTTGGTGTCGTACGTGCCCGCTATGACAATCCTGGACATTTTTTTCAGCTTTTCCCGAGCCTAAGCTGAGAGAACCCTCGTACCGTGTTTTCGATCGCAACTTCCGTGGGCAGCCTTTCCATCGTAGACGCACCGATAAATCCCTGCGTGCCGGTCGCATGCATCACGATTTCGACTTCTTTCGGCGTTTCAAGCGGGCCGCCGTGAGTTAGCACGATCACGTCCTCTCTGATCGATCTCGCGAGCTCCTTCATTCGGCCGGTCAGCTCTATGCAGCGATCGAGCGATTTCGTGTAGGATCCCGTGGCGCCTATCGACCCGCCGGTAGTCAGCCCCATGTGGGCGACCACGACATCGGCTCCCGCCCTCGTCATCTCGCCGACCGCATCGATATCGTAGCAATAGCTCAGAGTGAATATGTTCTTGCCGTTCGCCAGTCGGATCATGTCGACTTCCTTGTCGTATCCGAAACCGGTTTCTTCCAGCGATTGCCGGTACTGCCCGTCGATGAACCCGTGGGACGGAAAATTTATGACGCCGGAAAACCCGGCCTGAACGACGCCGTCAAGAAACCGGGGCATCAGGCGCGTCGGGTCCGTCCCGTTGACGCCCGCGATGACCGGCGTCTCTCCCACAACCGGCAAGACGTCTCTTTCGCCCATTTCCATGACGATCGCGTTGGCGTCGCCGATTGGAAGCAGGCCGGCATTGGATCCGTAGCCGTTCATCCGGTATCGGCCCGAATTGTAGATCAGGATCAGGTCCGCGCCGCCCCGTTCAGCGAACTTGGCGGAAATTCCGGTGCCGGCTCCCGCGCCGATGATCGGCCGGCCTTCCGCCAGAGTCTCGCGGAGCCTCTTGAGAACTGCATCTCGACTGTACACTGTATAACTCCAAATGCTGCTTCGATTTCGGCGACGCGCGGCTTAGTCGACCATCAAAAGGCCGCCGTTGACGTGAATCGTTTGGCCGGTGATGTAGGCCGAGGCTTCCGAAGCAAGAAAAATCGCAGTGCCAACCAAGTCTTCCGCGACTTCCATGCGGCCGAGAGGAATGTACTTCTCGTAGGCGAATAGATTGTCTCTGTGGTGTGCGTGCATCGGCGTGTCGACGCCTCCCGGAGCGATCGCGTTGACGCGCACGCCGTACTTTGCGACATCCTGCGCCGCGCCGCGGGAAAGCGACTGCAGGGCGGCCTTGGCCGAGCAATAGTCGACCCCTCCGCCGTCCTGATTGAAAGCCGATGCTCGAGACGACCAGGACGAGCCGATATTGATGACGCTGCCGTTTCCCTGGGACGCCATCGCGTTTAGCGCCGCGCGCATAATGCGCATGGGCGACCTCAAATTGATTTCGTACATCCTGTCCCATTCGTCGTCTTGAATGGTAAGAGCGTCCGTATAGCTCATGATTCCCGCGTTGTTGATCAGCGCGTCGAGCTTGCCGCCCAGATCTTGGGCGGCTCCGACAATTCTGTCCGCTGCGTCATCTGCCGATACGTCCGTAACGACCGCCGCGACGCTGTCGTTGATTTCCGCGATTTCGCTTTTGGTTTTCTCAAGGTTCTCGGCATTCATATCGGCGATGACCACCGAACTTCCCGCTGACGCGAACCCGATGCTCAGGCACCGGCCGATTCCCTGGGCCGCTCCGGTAATCGCGACGACCTTCCCGGAAACGTCGAACAGGTTGCCTCGTATATTCGGAACTGGAAGTGACATTGCGTAGCTCCTTGCAATTGCAGCGGTTCCTAACCGCGTTTTTTAGGTCCAAGCATATAGCTCATCAGCAGCGCGACGACTAGGAGCAGGCCTTGCACGAAAGTCTGCGCGTAATATGGAAAATTAAACATGGTCAAGCCGTTGATCAAGGCGGCTACGAATACTGCGCCGGTCAACGTGCCCAAGGCGTTGGGTCGATTTGCGCCCAAAACGGCGAAGCCTACGAGAGCGGCCGACACGGCGTGAAGCAGGTAGGCGTCGCCAACGTTGACGTCTCCCCGATTCGAACGCGCCGCGAGCATCATTCCGGCGATCGCCGCAAGGCAGCCGGATATAATGTAGGCCGCCATGCGGCAACGAGCCACTCGGATGCCCGCAGCCGCCGCCGCGATAGGGTTGCCGCCCACGGCGTAGAAGGCGCGACCCCACCTCGTGTAGTTCAATAGTACGAAGACAAAGACGAAGACCAGCCCCGCAACCACTACCGAGGCGTGAATTCCCAGCAAGCTTCCGGAACCCAGCCACTTGAAGACCGGCGAGAACCGGCCGGTCGCGGCCACGCCGTCGACCGACATGCCTTCCGCCACGGATTGGCCGCCAACCCCGAGCAGCGTCATGCCGTTGACGAGAAACAAGGTCGCCAGCGTCGCCACGAGATCGGGAATGCGGGCTACGACGATAAGAAACGTGTTGAACAGGCCGACCGCCAGTCCGCAAGCCAGGCCAATCAATATCGCCGCGGGTCCGCTGAGGTCGAATATGACCATCGCCCCCGCCGATGCCATGACCGCGAGGCTCATCGCCGACCCGACCGACAGGTCGAACCCGCCAACGGTCATCGAAACAGTGCATCCCAGGCCGATGACGGCCACGATCGAGGCCGCCTGAAGGATGAACATCGCATTGATGAATGATCCGAAAAAAGGCTGCGCATAGGAGAAATACGCGATCATGGCCGCCAGAACGACGAGAAGCCCGTATTTGTAGATCAGGTCCTTCGTTCGCGCCAGGGCGCTTTGAGGGCTCGCGGCCGCCGATTCGAATTGCGGCTGAATATCTTGCTTCGTCATTGCAGAGTTACCTCGCGGGCATCTTGCCTGTCCTGGGCCGAAGTCTGGCTCATAATCTCTGAAAGCTCTTCAGAGGTTATCTCGTCCGCCCGGCCGCCGTATCGCAGCCGTCCCTCGACCATGACCAGTACGCGGTCCGCCACTTCGACGACCTCTTCCGGATCCGAACTGCAAACGATAACCGCCGCGTGCTCCGAGAATTCTCTTAGAGCTCGAGAGATGATCGCCCGCGCTCCGATATCGATTCCCCGGAACGGCTCGTCGAGAATGACGAGCGCCCAGCTGTTCTTGAGCCAGCGGCCGACAAGAAGCTTTTGCTGGTTCCCGCCCGAAAGATCCTCGATCGGAACTTCGGCCGCCGCGCAGACGACTCGAAAGTCCTGGATCACGTCGCGAGCGAAAGCGGTTTCCTTGCGCCGGTCCAAGAAGCCGAAATGGCTGAAGAACGGCAGCATGCCGACCGTGCAGTGCTTCCAAAGGCTTTCGCCCGGGAAAATCGCCTGCATCGAGCGTTCCTCGGGCACCATGACGACGCCCTGCGCAATCGCCGCCGCGGCGTCTCTAGGCGCGTATTCCCTGCCGCGGAGCCGCATCGCCCCGGACTCGACCGGGCGGCGTCCGCAGATTTGTTCAAGCATTTCCGTCTTGCCGGCTCCGACCAGTCCAGTCAGGCCGACGACTTCGCCGAGCCGCAATTCCAGGTCCGCCGGCGCGCTGTCGCTTCGAGCGCGCAATCCGCGCCCGGAAAAAATCGGCTCGCCGCCGGGTCTGCTCTTGTGCTTGGTCGATAGCACCAACTCTCCAAGAATCGCGCTCGCGATTTTGCGAGTGTCCAGAGGAGCTTCCTGCTCGGAAACGATTTTGCCGTTGCGAAGAACGACGGTCCGGTCGCAGAGCATCTTGATTTCGCTCATTCTGTGGGAGACGTACAGCACCGTTATTCCCCGGCGGCGGAGGTCTCGGACCGCGTCGAATAGCTTTTCCGTCTCCCTGGCGGAAAGCGTCGAAGTCGGCTCGTCCAGAATAAGCAGCTTCGGGGCGCCGACGAGCGCGCGCGCGATCGCCACCTCCTGCCTCCCGCTGGCCGACAAGGCCTCGATAGGCGCGGTCAAAGGCAATTCGAGCTGCAGCTTTTCCTGCACCGCCCTTGCTCGCTTCAGTATCGAGCGCTGGTTCATGAAGAGGTCGCTGCTGGTGGCCGCGATTTCGTCGAGCAGCAGGTTTTCGGCGACGGTCATTCCGAACACGACGGCATCGTCGATATTCTGGTGCACGGTCGCAATGCCGATGCTTCTGGAGTCGGTGGGCGAAGAAACCGCCTTGGCTTGGCCTTCCACGAGGATTTCGCCGGAGGATTCGCGGTAGATGCCCGAAAGTATTTTGATCAGCGTCGACTTTCCGGCGCCGTTCGCGCCGACGAATCCGAGAGTTTCGTCGTATTTGATTTCGAAGCTGACATCGTCGAGAGCGCGTGTCGCTCCAAAAGACTTGGAGATTTGACGAAGTTCAACCAGCGGCGTCCCGGAGCCTGCCGGCGGGGAGTCCCCGCCGGCGCCGATTCGAGAATCCGGCTTCAATTTACATTGTCCATCCACGGAGCGTTGGCCAGGTCCGGCGTCGCAAGCGCCGGGAACAGCTCGTCGAGTTCTTCGACATTCATGATTCCAACCTCCCGCAGCTCGTCCTGCGTGATGACCAGCGGAGGAATCTCGAGATCGTTCCCGTCGTAGGAGCCCGCGACCTCGCCGGCCGCTACGCGCAGCGACACTCTTCCGAAGTTGCGCATGTCCGTCGTCGCGGTGGCGACCCAGGGGCTGTTTTCTGCAGTCATGACCGCGATATCGGCCGTGGAGATATCCATGCCGTACGCTTTGACGGTGCCTTCCAGGCCCAGTTCCAGAATAGCCGTGGTCGCGCCCTTGGTGAACTCGTCGTAAGGCGCGATGATGGCGATGGTGTCCCGATTCGCGAGAAGCGCCGCTTTCGCCTGGTCGGCGGTTTGCGCGGCGGTATTGGCGTTGACGACGCCGATCTGCGCGACCTGCTTGATTCCCGGGTTGTCCATCAGGAACTGTTCCCAAATCTCGTTGCGAAGGTCGAGCGGACGATAGCCCGCGACATATACGTAAATGACGTCGCCGGAGATTTCGCCGCCGCCCAAATCGGATTTGAACGCGTCGACGATGCCGCGCATCATCATATGCTCGCTCTGGTTGACATTGGTCACGTGGTCCGAGGCTTCGACCGAAGCGTTGCTGGTTACGACCGGAATGCCCGCGCTCTTGGCCGCTTCCAGTCCGGACGCAAGGCTGTCGCCGAAGCCCCAGCCGATGAGTATGCCGTCGGGATTCGTGGCAACGGCCTGATGGAGGTGAAGCGCGACTTTCGCGCTGTCGCCGTCCGCGTTGTAGACGGTCAGGTTAACGCCGAGGCGCTCGGCTTCGTCCTGCACGCCCAAAATCCATTCCTGATAGACGTCTCCGGTGTTCAGAAATCGAACGACGGCGATATCGACTTCGCCGTTCGCGAACATTTCGGGCGCTTGGTCGCCAACGTCGGGTTTTACGGTTAGCGGCACCGTTTCGGCCACTGCACCCGCCGAGAGCAGAAGGCCCGAGGCGCCCGCCAAGGCAAGCTGGCGCGCGAGATTGAATTTCGACATTATTTACTCTCCCAATTTCAGGTTCGATGCGCCGGTTTGCCATATCTAGTCGATCGAGCAAGCGACAATCCGTCGCGAAAGGCAGCATTCGTCGCTCTTTCCCGGCCGCCGGATGCTAGTTCACCCGTCGGCCAGCGTCAATGACATAGAGACCGGCGCGCGTCGATACGCTTTCGGCCGAGCTTGAGAAATCCGCTCCGGCACGCCGCGAAGACCGAGCGTTCAGAGTTATCCCGGCGGAAGCGGCCTGCGAATTCGCGGTCTCGGAGGCGATTGCGAAATCGGCGAAATTGGACGCGGCGGTCGAAATCGACGAATTCTCGCGATCCGCTTGGAACAATCGCCAGTGGTTTTGAGGTGGAGCGCGCATGGCTACGTTAATCGATAGCGGACGGGTCAAGGCAACGGCCTTCGCGTAAAGTCTAAGTCGAACCGCTCATGCCTCCTGTTTCACTTGGAAACCTCGCCTGAAGTTTCCCTAGTCCAGACGCAGCGGATATGCGTAGCGCGGCGCGAATGGCAAAAAAGCAATAGTGCGCGACGGAGTTCATCCGTCGCGCTAGATCGCCGAGGATTCCGATATCGCGCGAAGGAGATCGAAAGAGATGAACTCGCTCGCAATTCCATTTGCCAAATCGGATCTCCGACCGGTTAACTGAACGCGAATTAATCGGAACTCAACCATATCGAGCCGTACGGCGCGCTTTACGGCATCGCTGCTCGCTGCGAAGATGCGCCGGAATTCTTGGAATTCGTCGACGATGGCTGCACTTAAAGCGCGGCTAACAGCCAAAATCCCGCGCATTCCAAAACCGCCGACTCGCTTTTCCGAGGTCGGGTCTCGGCTGTGGTAAATGGCCGCCGGGGCCATTTTGCCGAGGGCCGCGCAGTAGGTGGGCCGTTGCCGGTCCGAATCGGGCGGGCATCCTCCCCGAACCGGCAATCCCGCTCCCAATGGTTCAGGTTTCCGATTCTCCAATTGCCGCGGTTCAGCACCGGCAGGAGCTTGGCGCACGCCCTTTGCGTGCGTGACGAGGTGATGAGATGGGCGGTCTCGGCCACTCGCCGATATCGGCCTTCGGGAGTCCGTCCGTCTGCGTTCCGTCCCTAGGCCTCGGCGACCGGACTGCGTCGACACTCTTCCAGAGTAAGCTCTCGCCATAGTTCGCGACATAAAGCGAGCAATAGAATTCGAATTTGCGTTGACGAATGGCGTTTTGTCCTAGTTCTCTCGACTAGCGGGCGCGTGAGCAAAATGATTCAATGCTCGTAGAACCCGGTTGTCGTACTCGGCGCCGACCGCTTCAATCAATCCGCGGAGACTCTCGTAGGCATTGAGGTTGTCATGCTGCGCAATGACGGCACGGTTCAGCACGGCCCGAATTTGCCTTTGCGGACTTCCGGCCCGAAGGGAATGAAACGGTTCTCTTATAGCCGTATGTTACCGAACTTCGAATGTACGAATGCCTTAACCCGATCGCATGTTATCGAAGCTCGCCGGCGCATTCCCGCACGAGGCGCCTATCCCCGAGTGTAACTACATGCGGTACCGCAAAAGTCTCATTTTCCGGCAACGGCCCTTGCCCGGTTTGCTCGGCTTTCTTGGCAATGCTCTTTAGACCCCGCAGCTTTTCGCTTCCGTCCACGGCTTTCGCATCCGCGCCGTAGTAGTCGAACCAGGGCAGGCCGCGAGTTGCGTAGTCCCGAGCCGTCGGAGGTTCCGTAGGCGGTCGTTCGCCCGTTATCGCCATCCATTGAACGGTGTTGACTAGGGAGACGAAGCAGCGACTGCCGTGCCTCTGATCCCAGGCATCGAGTCCCTTTGGGTCGTCATATATTTGCTGCTTCATTCGTCCGCCCGGGGCGAGGCCCATCGGGGTGAGGCCAAGAACGGAGTATCCCGCAGACGCACACGCAGCGCTATAACTTGCGGAACGAAACACCATGGACCGCTCCGCCATCATCTTCTCGTAGGACTTGGCCTTCATGGGATAGGCAACCAGCTGAAGCCCTCCGTGAATAGCCTTCCCGGTCATCTGCTCTTCCGCCGTGTAGTCCATTCCGAGAGGCATGGCGACGAACTGGCGGATTACTCCTTTCTCGATGCAGTACCCGTCGAGCCAGGGCTGATCGGGCAGCACCACGTAGTCCTGCGGTTCCCTGTTCAGGTGGTCAACCCAGGGATCGCCTGTAATGGCGCAGATCTTGCCCGTCGCCACTTTTACGGCAAACGGATAGTCCGAGCTGAAATTGATCCACATCGCCTCGGCCTGGTACATCGGCGCGAGCACGCCGCCGCGGGCATGCCACGCATCCGGCAGTCGCGAGGCGTAGTCGTCCACGTGGCGCAGCGGAAAAGTGCCGAGGCCCGGCGGCAGCGGATAGTCGCGGCCGTCGTCCGGAATGCGCAGAGTGCGCTGGAAAGCGATGCTGCAGCTTGCCTTCTCGTGGACCTCGGGGAAACGAAATTTCAAAGTGTTGTTCTCAAGTATGATCATTGGCGTTTCTCCTTACCATTCGCCGTCACGCACTTCGCGAACCACGCGCAGCACCGCTTCGTCGGGCGCTTCCTTCAGTTGCCGGATCAGATCCGCGAACAGGCGCGGTCGCCTGCGGATGATGGCTTGCAGGTCGGCGGACACCTTGCCCGCAAGAGCGAGCATGATGTCCGGATCTTCTCCAAGCTCCCGTGCAATGCGTACCGTCGTCGCCTCCGAGGGCGGCGCCACTTCGCCGCGCTCGATCTTGCTGAGATAGGCCGGCTCGATACCGACTCGCGCCGCGACCTGGCGAACCGAATAGCGCCGGTCGTCCCGGCGAAGGCGCTCGCGGATCGCGCGTACAGTCGAGCCAAAATGCGTCATGTGTCGTATATAATACACACATTCGGGAATGTCAAGGCGTGCCGCGCGTTATATGTTAACCGGCGGACTTCGGAACCACTTTTGGCCGATAACTGCGCCTAGTTGCGCGGTCGTGCCTTCGAGGCAGCGACGAGTGGGGGAGACGCCGAATTCGCGTTGGTCTACCGCTTCAACGATTGAGTCCCGAGAGAGTCTTTTGAACACGGTAAATTCGGCGATATAATTCGTCTTTGTCGGTTCGGATGCGGTAATCCACCGCTGGAACATTCGAGTCGAATCTGTCCCAAAGCAACCTGATGGCACTGAACTTAGTCTTCCGCGCTCGTGCGCAATCGACCGATTCGGCAGCATTGTCGCTGCCGATCGGGATGTCGTCGGCAAATCCGCTGCGATGGAAATTGCGTTCGGGCGGCGACCACCAGCCGGCGGTTGCCGAGGGCGCTAATCTCCTGCGGCACCGTTTCGTTCCAGGACGGCGAGGGCAACCGCTTGAAAACGCTGTATTACGGCCGCATGCCGGAAAGCGGCAAGGCGACCCTCAAGGGGCAACTCGCGACGACGGTCG